>Ga0209342_10000388_pt1 | contig 49902 bp, 43 predicted proteins | sample RifCSP16_2_FD_184023 | JGI IMG/M metagenome (GOLD analysis project Ga0209342, IMG submission 184023) | Soil microbial communities from Rifle, Colorado - Rifle CSP2_sed 16_2 (SPAdes) (version 2) | ecosystem: Environmental > Terrestrial > Deep subsurface > Rock core/Sediment | place: Rifle... | reverse complement strand
ATTGGGACGATTGAAATCGTCGGTATAAGCGGGAAGGGGAACCTGAACCTCGAAGTTCACGGCGTTGGAGACGCCCCCGTCGGGATTGAGCACGGTGACGGGGACCGTTCCCGCCGTGGCGATGTCGGCCGCCAGGATATTCGCCCGAAGCTGGGTGGCCGACACGAAGGTGGTTGTCCGGTCCGCGCCGTTCCAGCGCACCCTGGCGCCGGAGACGAAATTGGTCCCGTTCACGGTCAAGGTGAAGGCGGAACCACCGGCCGTTGCGTAGGAGGGGCTCAGGGTCGTCACGGCGGGAGCGGGACCCCATACCACGAAGTTCATGGCGTTGGAGAGGCCCCCGTCGGGGTTGAGCACGGTGACGGGGACCGTTCCCGGGGTGGCGATGTCCGCCGCCGTGATGGACGCCTGCAGCTGGGTCGCCGACACGAAGGTGGTTGTCCGGTCCGCGCCGTTCCAGCGCACCCTGGCGCCGGATGCGAAATTGCTGCCATACACGGTGAGGGTGAAGGCGGGGGCCCCGGCGGTCGCAACGGAGGGGCTCAGATCGGCCACGGCGGGCGGAAGAACCCGAACGTCGAAGTTCACGGTGTTGGAGAGGCCCCCGTCGGGGTTGAGCACCGTCACGGGGATCGTTCCCGGCGCGGCGATGTCCGCCGCCAGGATATTGGCCCGAAGCTGGGTGGCCGACACGAAGGTGGTTGTCCGGTCCGCGCCGTTCCACCGCACCTTGGCGCCGGAGACGAAATTGCTCCCGTTCACGGTCAAGGTGAAGGCGGAGCCCCCGGCGGTCGCATACTGGGGTACGAGCGCCGTAACCTGGGGATTGTTGGCCTGGGGATTCCTCAAGGTGATGAGGCCCCGGTCGGGAAGGGCGTTGTAGTAGATCACCCTCGTCGTCCCCTCCACGACCGTTGCCACCTGGATGGTGCTGCCGCTCCCCTGCTGGACGGTCGCGGTGAGCCAGCCGGACGGGACCTCGCTCCGGATGGTCAGCGGCTGATCGTAGATCGCATCGTCGAGAGTATCGGCGAGGTTCAGCACCATCTGGTCGCTCGAACTGGAAAGGAGGGATAGGGTCGCGGATGTCCTCTCCTTGATGTACTTCGCCGCGGCGCCGAAGGTGCCCACCCACAGGTTCTTGGTCTTCAGGTAGTCGAGGTAGGTCGTGAACATATCGATTTCCCAATTACCCCAACAATCCCATCCACCGTCCAAACTGTGGATAAATGCAACCAACCATTTCTGTTGCTGTTCCGCGGCATCCGCTTGCGCGTAGATGTCATCCCCGTCGTCGGGGGAGCAAGCTTTCACATTGGAGAAATCTATGGGATCGCTGTTGAGCCCGCACGAAATCCCTCTCGACGCCATGTAAATGCTTTGCGCCGCCGATGCGACGGAACCGCTGACGGCCCCGTAAGGATAGGCGAAGGTAAGGCACTGCTGCGAATGAATCTGGGCGTCGATCGCCGCCTTCGACCCCGACAGTTCGTTCTGCACCTCGGATGAAGAAAGCGAGGTCAGATATGGATGGCTTATCGTATGGCTGCCGATCTCGTGACCCGCATTCGCGGCGTTGATCCAGGAGGCCCACGAAGGGGAATATCCGTCGATGCTGTCGATCACCAGGAAGAAGGATCCCTTGAATCCCCGGGCGTTGAGGGCGGGGATCCCCAACGAGACGTGCGACTGGCAGCCGTCGTCAAAGGCAAGCGATACGGCGCCCTTCCGGTTCTCCGGCCAGGCCGTGATCGTGTGGGCGGCAAACGAGCTCCCCGCAAAAACCATGAGGAGCAGCGAGGCGGAAAATATTCGAGCGATTTTTATCACCAGGATCACTGGCACAAATGTGGATTACGAGATGAGTGCACATATTCGTAATCTGCAAAAAGCAAACCCCCCGCTTATTTCATGGAACTAGTTAATTTATTACGACATTCATTTCCGCTAACAAACCCTGTGAGTCTATTTGTTTCCAATTTTTCGGAAAACTATTTCTTAGATTGGGAAAAAATAGGATGGGAAAAAAGTAAATCGAGGCGGGCGGGTGAGCTTCGGGGAAGAGAGGGGTTATCAGAATCTGTTGTTCATTATCTGTTGTTCATTGGTTTTCCCCTCCCGCTGTAAAGCGGGAGAACGAGATTATCGTAGAAAAAAAACTTGATATATTCCGTCAGAAGGTCTTGAACATCCGCAGCATCCCTGGATCCGTAAACGTAGAACTCCAGGAAATTTCCGGATGCATATCTGGAGAACGAATCAAAAACACGCCGCGTATGATAATCGGAAGTTACCAGGATCAGCCTGTTGCATTTTCTCTCTCGAGCAATATTCGATATATCCTCTGCTTCGCTCAAGGTACCAAAAAAATTGGCCTGAACGGTTACGGGCTCGATATCTTCTTTTTTTACATTCAACCTTTCCAACTCCCTGATCGCCCATTCGTCGTTCGTAAAATTTCTTCCAAGTTCCGGATTGAATTCAGTAATACCGGGTCTGCTCAAGATGAGGATCCTTTTGGAAAAACCTTGATGGTACAAGCTGGCGGCTTTTCGGAATCTGGAGAGCAGGCTGTCCTGGTTGCCGCCGAGCACGTAGATCAACGTTGCCGTTTTCACTTTCTCGTTCGAAATGCCTGCGGGCACATGTTTTTCCACAAACAATCTGCTTGACAATGAACCGATAAAGCGATCCTTAAGCTTGTAATAATCGCTGGTAATTCCGGCATTCGCTTCTCCGAACAATAAAATCAGAGCGAACAGGATGGATATGAATACAAGGAACTGTTTAAAAACCTTATAAGTATTACACGCTCTCATTGTCGAACCCCGGAATGTTCCTTTTTACCGGGAGGACTGCAATTTCAACGTCTTCTCCAGATATCTGCGCGATCGGCGACGAACGTTTACGACCAGGATTTCGCGCAATCCCGGCAAAACGTCATCCCAGTTCAAGTCGGAATAAATCTTTTCTCCCTTCAGGCTGCGAAGCCATTGCATTACGGATAACTCTCCCCGCTGCCGATACTCCCGGAAGGAATCGATATCGGAATAGATATTCACCCATTTGATCCCGCTGCGGTACTTGTGGACAGCCTTCGGATCGCGGTCCGTCAGCTCCAGGTAATCGGTCAATGGAAAGTTCATTCCGCATTTCTCGGCAAGCGCATTCTGCTGCCAATATCTTGGGTTCAATTCGATCAGCTTCAACTTGCCGTCCCTGGGATCCAGCTTGAACTCCGCCGACCCCACACCGCGGTAGCCGATCTTCCTGAAAAAGTTTTTCCCGAGAGCCAGCATCTCCGGATATTCGACGCTCTGCACCAGGCACCCGAATCCGAAACCGGCCGGTTGCTGTCGAATTTTCTGGAGGCCGAACGCCAGGAGAACCCTGCCGTCCCTGGAGATATAGCAAGAGGCCTTGAAATGGTTTGTATCAGGTCCCGGAATGATCTCCTGGACAAGGCCGACCGACCCGCGCTCGAAGATCGTTTGAAAAGTTTTCATCAAATCCTCGCGGTCATGAACCACAAAACCCTTGAAGGAATCCCCCATCGTTTTCCTCCACGAGGTCACTTCGGCACCCTTGACGAATGCGGGAAACGGGACTCGATCTTTTATTTCCACCAGTTGATCCCTATTGGCCGCAACAAACGTTTGCGGAACCGGTATGCCCGCTTCCAGGGCAAGAGTGTGCTGCCGGAATTTATCCGTGATGCATTCAAGGATCGAATGGTCCGGCAGGTTCATGAGGTAGTGACGTTCCAGTTCCTTCCTGTTTCTCGACACCGGGAGAAGAAAATCATCGGACGTGATAAAGAGCACCGGGCGGTTTTTTTCACTTGCTGCGATCTGCAATAAAAAAGCGATGAATTCCTCTTCGCGTTCCAAGGGGTGGGGACAGATCAAGGCGTCAATGTACTTGGAATAAAATCCGCATTTCTTGGCAGAATCGAGTCCTAATACCCTTATTTCAGCTCTTCCGAGACTTCGGCCGACGGCGAGGCCGGTCTCGAACATTCCCAAGACAACAGCAGAATTGTCTTTCATCGCGTAGGGTCACCCTTGCATGGAATACATCATGCGAACGTCCCAATCGGAAAGTTCCAGCAGCCTGCGGCCTGCGAAAACGCAGTCCTTCACCGGAGTCCCTTCCTGAAGCGGTTTCACCAGGATGTACTTCTGTTGATCGGCGATCCCGGATCCCCCGCCGCCGGACCGGAAGCCGGTAGTTTCGAGAAGCGCCTTCGTTTTGTCCGGCAATGTCGCCGACCAGATCCTCAGGTCCGGGAAGTGTCCCAGTCTCAAGGCAGCCTGAAGCAGTCCGGCCCGGACGCGGTCATCGGACGCTTCCCAGTCCACAATGTGCGTCACGCTCCTGTCCATTGCTTCAGGAAGGTATTCCTGAAGGACCAGGTATCCTTCCAGATCCGGTTCCTCCCAGAAAAGAAACCAGTACTTATGAACCGGGTTCTGAAAGCGCCAGGCGAAGTAGGCCCGGTCCCGCACGTGCCGAATCCGTCCGTCGTACGGAATCCTTTCGACAAGCCGGGCCATTTCTTCGGGTCGCGGCTCCTGCCACAAGGAGACGCGGGCGCCGACCTTGATCGCGGCCCCCGTCCGCCGCCCGCGGAGATCCGATTGAAGGTGCCTTCCCAACAGACTTTGCACGTCTTTGGCATACCTGTGGAAGAAACGCATCCCGGAAATGGTTCCATGCAGTCGGCGAAGGAGTTCCACCCGGCGGGATGCCCGGCGCAGTTCCCCCACCGGTCCGACATTGCGCCACCCCATCGCCAGGGAGGAGAACCGGGTAACCGCTCCCGCACTCAAACTGAAAACGTACTCCCAACCTTTTTCCCTGAGGTCGTCGAAGGCCGCGCTCATGATGTTCGCGACGACTCCCCGGCTCCGGTATTCCGGAGCGACCACCAGATCGTCGGCATGGAGTCCGAGCAGTTTCTGCGAAGAAGACCCGGCCTCCCACATCGATCCAAACATCCCCCTCATCCCGACCGGTTTGCCGTCGTGCAGGGCCAGGTAGATCGGGCTTTCCCCCAGATAAGGGTTTCGCTCGTACTTCCACTCCAAGTACGCCGCGCTTGCGGCGATGTCGCCCCAAAAGTACGAGTGAAGCTCGGCGACCTGAGCCTTTCGCTCGGGCCGATAGGGAACGACGTCGAACGACATCCCCTTCATTTGGGGAGGCCCCGGCTGCGCTGCTTCCCGATGAAGTCCAGGATGCCGGCGATCGTATCCCACTCCACCGAGGGATCGAATGTGTTCAGGTCGAGCCGCGATCCGGTTTCCTGCTCGATCCAGAGGGCCAGGTTGAACAGGGCCATGGAGTCGATCAGGCCGGATCGGATGAGGGAGGTGTCGTCCCTCAAGGCGGCGCACACCTCCGGGTTGTTCTCCTCGATGAGACCGATGAGATGGCCGCGCAAGGTTGGGTTAGGGGATGAACGGTTCAACGAAGCACCTTTCGAAGGTCGACCGTCGCCAGGGATTTGCACCGGTTCGCCACATCGGATCGGTTGACCTTGCCGCGGGAGGTGCGGGGAATCTCCTTCAGGTGGTACCAGCGTTGAGGCATCTGATGCTTTGCCAGATGATGCCGGAGCCATTCGTGGAATTCGCGAACGCACTCTTCGCCGGCCCCTTTCAGGACGAATGCGATACCGACGTTTTCCCCTTGGAGGGGGTCCTCGTAGCCGAACGTGCAGACGTCGATCGTCTTGTCGAACCGTTCCGCTACGTAGTCGATGTCGGAGGGATGCACCTTCATCCCCCCCTTGTTGATCTCGTCCCTCTCGCGTCCCCTCAGGTAGAGCCAGCCGCGATCGTCGATGGTGCCGATATCGCCCGTGAGAAACCACCCTTGGGAGACCACCTGCCGGGTCAGGTCCTCCCGGCCAAGGTATCCGCTCATCAACGCCGGCGTGTTGATCCAGACATATCCCGACTCACCCGGTGGGCATTCCTCCGTTTCCCCAGGGGGGATCTCCGTGTCCGCCCCCTTGAGGATCCGGATCACCGCTCCCCACGGTTCGCCGATCAAGCCGTCCTCCGGAGTGAAGTCCGGTACCGTGGTTCCCGCCACCCAGCTGCCGGTCTCCGTGATTCCGTAGGAATTGAAGACCTCCCGCGTCCCCGTCCATTCCTGGATTTCCTTCCAGAGGAAGGCCGAGAGCGGCGCGGAGCCGCAGAACACCCGCTGCAGCTTGCGCGTACGCGGAGGGGGGGCAGTCTTCAATGCCAGGCGCCAGAGGGCCGGGACCGAGGACATGAAGGTGATTCCGTTCTCGTCGAGCAGCGTTCCCAGCTGAAGAATCAAATCGGGTCTGAAGGGAGGAAGGATGAAGAGATCCTGGCCAGAGAGCCATGGAAAGAGGCAGTTGCAGATCAACCCGTGGCCGAAGTGCGTAGGAAGCAGGCAAAGGGTTCGACGAAATTTTTCCACGCCGAGACTCTGGCGGAGAGTCATCCAGCGAGTCCGAAGTGACCGATGCGTGTGGACGACCCCCTTGGGCTGTCCTGTGGTGCCGGAAGTGAACAGGATCAGCGCCGGTTTGTCCAGACCGGGGAGACCGCCGGATACGGGGCAGTGAGCGGCGGCAAATTCGCCCATTGCGGCCTCGGAGGTATCCAGGACCTGGATGCCCATCGCGGAGAGACCCCTCGCCGTCGGATCGTCCGCGTTCCCGAGCCACAAGGAGAAGCGCGGGCCGGACGCGCGCGCCACCGTTTCCACCTCGAATTGGGTCAGTCTCGCATCGACCGGGACCACGCAGCCGCCGAGGCTCCACACCGCCAGCAGGTCGAGAAAAAATTCGGGCGTGTTTCCGTAGTGCACGAAGACAAGATCGGAATCCGCAACTCCATGGCGGTGATAGAAGGCCCTCCGGGCATGGTACCCGTGGAGGATGGAGGCACGATCCCATCTCCTGCCTGTCAGGGGTTCCACCAGGTTTCCGACCTTCAGATCGAAAAACATCGTTTGTTCCCCGCGAAGTATTAAATATTGGGCGTTATATTTCCGATATGGTGACCAGATCGGCCAAGGAGGTCAGCAATGATGGAAAGGCTCGAAGCGTTCGCTGGCCGGAAGGATTCCCGGACGGAAGGCGTCTTTCCCCTGATCGGGGTCTACGACGTCTTTTCCGCCACGATCGCCGCGAACCATTTCGACGGCATTTTCCTGAGCGGGTTCGGTTTTGCCGCCAGTTTCTACGGATTGCCCGACATCGGTTTCCTGCCTTGGCCGGAGGTCGTCGCTTTTGCCCAACGGGTCCGGACCGTCCTCCCCGACCGGTATCTCCTTGTCGACATCGACGACGGTTACGCCGACGTGAATGTCGCTTGCCACGTCGTCTCCCTGTTGGAGTCTATTGGGGCTTCGGGCGTCGTTCTGGAGGACCAGAAGAGGCCGAGGCGCTGCGGGCATTTCAACGGGAAGCAGATCCTGGACCTCGAGGAATATCTCGTGAAATTGAAAAAAGTGCTGGGAACGCGACGCGCCCTTGATGTCGTTGCCCGCACCGATGCCTCGGATATCGGAGAGATCCGGAAACGTGCCATGGCCTTTGCGGAGGCGGGGGCCGACGCGATCCTGATCGACGGGCAAAAGGACCTTTCCCTTTTCCGGGAGCTTCGAAGCAAGATCGACCGCCCCCTGGTGTTCAACCAGATCGCGGGGGGGAAATCCCCTTCGCACAGTTTCCGGGAATTGAAGGAAGCCGGGATCTCCGTCGCCGTTTACAGTACGCCCTGCTTATTCGCCGCCCAGTCCGCGATGGACGACGCGATGAAATCGATCCTGCAGCGTAGTGGACATCTGCCGGAAGGCGGGAAGAACGCAGTCGGCATTCATGAATGTACCGCCATCCTCGACGAAAACCTCGCCCGGAGGGATTCCCGGAACACCCGCGCCTTCAACTTCCGTTGAATCGCCGCAACCATCCCCCGAACCATCGAGGCGGGAATGCCAAGCATGCCTTGATCGCGATCGTCCTCGCTTCCCTGAACCGAAGCGACCCTGCCAGCGCCTCGACCGCCGTTGTGAATTCCCCTCGACGCGCCAGCCGGGTCCCCAGCGTGGCCAATTCGATCCCGAGCCGCCATCGAAATGCCGGTCTCCCCGCAAAAGGCGCGTCGCTTTCCAGCATCCTCAGTACACGTACGAGGGATGCCGGCATGTCCCTGACTACATAAGCGTTGTCGCGGTGGCGACGGACCTCGACCTGCGGGTCGGGAAAGTAGGCGACGAGCCGGGACTTCCAGGCTACATGCAGGATGTAGTGCAGATCTTCGGCGACCGAGACTCCAAGGGGGAACCGGATCGACCCCGCGACGGTTCGCCGAACGATCACGGTCGGGACCCATGCCGCCGCTTCGCGCGTACTGACCAGGAAGTCAAACGCGTTCCCTGCGATTACGACCCCCCCGCTGGCCGTTTTCCTGCTCGGAACTTTGCCCAGCTCGGGGACGTATTCAAACTGATCCGGTAACCATCCCTCCTCTGCCGTGAACCGCACGAAATTCGTGAAGACCATGTCCACATCGGGCTCATCGGCAAGGATCGCTACCTGGCGCTCCAGCTTGCCCGGCCGCCATCGGTCATCGGCATCCAGAAAGGCGATGAGATCCCCACGGCTCAATTCCAACCCGCGATTGCGGGCGCCGGAAACACCAAGCCGCGGAGTGCCGGTAAAAACCATTCTTGGATCGGAAATTGACGCAAGCACCTGTCCGGTTTCGTCGGTTGAACCATCGTCCACGACGATGCACTCCAAATCCCGGAAGGTCTGGCAAAGGACGCTGCTCACCGCTTCCCCCAGGAAACGGCCATAGTTGTAGGTCGGGATGATGACGCTGACCAGTGGCATCATGGTTTCAGCAACTCTTCGCGGACCACCTCAAGATAACGATGACCGAACCTCAAGTCCGGTTCCAAATGGTTGCCTTCCGCCCATTCGTTCCAGGACTTGACAAAAACGATCCGGCGCTCGGCAGAGGCGTTTTGCACGAAGTGAAGGGCCCGCTGCAGATGGCGCCGGAACAGCTCGGGCGTCGATCCATGGAGCACGAGACCGTTTCTCCCGCTTCTCGGCGTGTTGTCCCAGTTCGGGATCACGCAAGGAAAATCATCGAATCCATGGTTCGTCTCCATCGCCAGGCCGTCGATGAACTGCTCGTAGCGGTACACCGTGGGTTTGCCTCTCCATTGTTCGACCATTCCTTTGATTTTCTTCACCGGTTGATTCCAGGACACGTTTTTTCCCCTCAACGGCTTCAGGCTGACCTTCACCGCCGCGTCGTATCCGAGAGGCCTCGGATCCCAATACCAATACGGAAGCCAGCGTTCGGCAACGAGGTACAGTCCCGGCAAGCCGGCTTTCGCTGCGAGTCCGCGCCAGAGTTCCAGTACGCGGGGGGTGTCGGGCAGCTCCATGGGATTGTAGATCGCGAAAAGCGGCTTGCCGTCCACCTTCAGATAACGCTTGTCGCAGAAGGCGGGCAACAGGGCTTCAAAATGGCGACGATGGTCTTCCATCCCCGGATAGGTCTGTTCCACCAATATCCGATTCGGTGTGCCGTGCCAGATGCCGGTCCAGGTCTGGTTCGCCCAGCACAGGCAAAAAGGGAAATCCGGTTCGCCCGAGGCCAGCACCTCGTTGAAAGGCCGCTCGAGCAATTGTCGGCCGGCAAACCAGTATTGGTAGTAACAGAACGCCTCGACCCCGTATTTGCGGGCCATGTCCGCCTGATCAGCCCTGGTCTCCGGAAGGCGCAGGTCGTAAAAACCGAGGTCCGCCGGGACGTGCGGCTGGTAATGGCCCTTGAAAAGCGGTCGCCCTTTGGCCGTATTCGTCCATTCGGTAAAACCTCTCCCCCACCATTCGTCGTTCTCGGGGATCGGATGAAACTGCGGCAGGTAGAACGCGATAAGACGCGCGCGCGTACCCTGACCGCGCGATTGTCCGGGTTCGTTCACCACGAGCAAGTTATCGGACCCGCCTCCCATGACCGTATTTCATCCCTCCCGAAAAGTGGCATCCAGAATGACGCGCTGGATGTCCCGAGCGTATCGCTCAATCCCGAAATGCTCGGATACACGGATTCTTCCGCTGACACCCAAGCGGTGCGAAAGCTCCGCGTCCTGCAGAAGCCTCACGATCGCGTCGGCCATCGCATGTGGGTCCTTCACAGGAACCAGCAAGCCAGTAACGCCGTCCGCCAATACTTCCTCGGGACCACCACACCGGGTGGAGACCACCGGCGTCTCTACCGCGAGCGCTTCGATCGCGGTAAGGCCGAAAGACTCCTGCTCGGACGAAATCACGAGAACATCGACCCCGGCCAGGAGATCCTGAATATCGTCCCGCCAGCCCAGGAGCCTTACCCTCGACTCGAGCCGAAGATCTCTGATCCGCTGCCGCAGGAGGTTGGTGTAGCTCTCGGATCCTGCCCCCGCAATCAGAAACACCGCTTCTTCAACCCTTCGTGCCACTTTTTCCGCTGCAGCCAGGAAGGTCAGATAGTCCTTTCCTGGATGCAAGGCCCCTGCCGCCGCAACAAGCTTCGCGCCGGCATCTATGCCAAGCCCTTTACACGCTTCCGCGCGTGCGGCGATCCTGTCGTGAACCGGAGGAAAGGGAAGGCCGTTGTATACGACGGAAGCCTTCCCGGAAAACCGCGGGTAGCCCCCCGCCAATGCTTTGGAGCAGAAGATGACGGACCTGGACATGGACTCTATCGCTGCGCAATATACCCGGTACGGAAACAACGGAGCGAGTTCCCTGTTTCCCGAAAGATGTTCGTGAATATGCCAGATATGAGGTCTTCGGGTGCGCCGAGCGGCGATCGCGCCTTCCACGCAGGTCACCGTGTTCGTGTAGACGATGTCTACACCGTGGTCCGCGATCAGCCTCTCTATCGCCCGGCATCGCAGATTCAAGGTTTGAAGGAAACGATATAGATGACGAAGACGCTGCCGCCTCGACAGCCCGATCGAAACCGGAATCCAGTGAACCAGCTGTTTCACAAAAACCGGGATTCGGAACTCGACCGCCGCTCGGCTCAAGGGCCCATCATAAGGAACAACCAACAGCGGTGAGCACACGCGCCTGTCGATTGCGGAGAGAAGAGCCAGCAGAGTCCGCTGGGCGCCCCACATCCCGGCGTCATGCGACAGGAAGAGCACCCGGACGGGTTCCGGCGTAACAGGCCGGGAGCTGGGCCGGGCCCCGGCCGGATCCCGGATCAATTGCCTTTTCCCCGTTGACCGCTGGCGACGGCGGCGCCGTCCGGAACCGAAAACGACTCCGCGACCATTTGCCGGAGGACGCCCAGCTTGTGGTAAATATCGACCTGCTGTCTGACGTGCACCCCGACGTCCCGCCCGATCCCAGCGCCCAGCATGCGCGCGGCCTCCCTCCATCTGCGGAGAAGACCGAAGAGCGTCCGGATCGCCTTCTTGGTCAGAGCCAGACGCGACAATGGATCGTCGCCGAGTTGCCTCATGGCGACTTCGGAGATCCCCGCCCAGTAGAACCTCGATAAGACCCAGCGCAGGCTCGCGCGGGCATCCGGAATGCGGTGTGACACCCGTGCCTCCGGCGAGTAGAGCGTCTTCAGGCCCGCTTGCCCGGCACGGAGCAGGAAATGGTCTTCGTCTCCCGAAAGAAGGATCCCCGGCTTTCTCCCGAGCGACGTGTGGAACAGGCCGATCCTATCGAAGACCTCGCGGCGGAACGCCATGTTGCAGCCGATCGGGATCTCAGGGTTTCGAATCTCACGCTCGTCGTCTCCGTATCGCGTGACGCCGTAGATCCACAGAAAGTCGTCTTCGATCCACGTCGGCCGGGGAGATTCGAAATGAGGCATCACTTTTCCGCCGATGCACGCGACGTCCGCACGGCGTTCGAACGTGGATGCGACAGCGGCCAGCCAGCCGGGCGAAAAAAACACGTCGTCATCGACAAAGGCGACGATTTCTCCACGCGATTCGCGGATGCCCCTGTTCTTCGCATGCGGGTGTCCCTGAAGAGGTTCATTCATGTACCGGATCCGGTGGTTCCAGGCTGCAAACCGCTCCCCAATTTCCCTCGTCCTGTCGGTGGAATTGTTATCTACGATCAGCACCTCGTGGCCGATACCGTCGGTCCGGCAGTCGAGAAAGCTATGAACCGTATCTTCCAGCACACGGTCCCGATTGTACGTGCAGATGATGACGCTGATCATTTTCGCTCTTTCAGCGACATGGATTCCTCATCATCATTGGGAAAGGATTTGAACCACCGCTTCGATCACATCCTCTACATCCCTGTCCGTGAGCTTCGCGGAAATCGGCAGGCTCACCGTTTGCCTTCCGATCCGCATCGCATTCGGATAATCTTCCGGCTTCCAGCCGAAAACATCCCGGTAATACGGATGCTCAGGAATGCTCAGATAATGCACCCCGACGCCGATGTTCCGTTTTGTCATCGCATTGAGAAAAGCGTCTCGCCCGATGCCGGTATTCTCTTTATCCACCAGGATGGTGTAGAGGTGGTAGGCGTGCCGGGTTTCCGGGTCCGGATCGGCGGGGAGGACAACGGGAAGGCCTGCAAACGCTTCATCATAACGTTGCCATATTTCGCGGCGCCTCTGCCAATACCTTTCGATTCTCTGGAGCTGATGGATACCGATCGCCGCCTGGAGGTCCATCATGTTGTACTTGAATCCGCATTCGACGACGCTGTAATGCTTGTATCCCTCATCGCCGAAGCGCTTCCATGCATCCTTGCTCATCCCATGAAGCGCCAGGACCTTGATGCGGGTCGAATCCTCCTCTTCGCGGGTGAGGACCATCCCTCCCTCTCCGGTGACGATGTTCTTCGTGATATAAAAGCTGAAGCACCCGAAATCGCCGAAGGTGCCGGTTTTTTTCCCCCTGTATTCCGATTCGATGGAATGGGCGCAGTCTTCGATCAGTTTCAGTCCGTGCCGTTTCGCCAGGTCGCTCAAAGGGTCCATTTCACACGGACGCCCCGCAAAATGAACCGGAAGGATTGCGCGGGTTCTCGGAGTGATCGCGGAATCCACTCGCGACGGATCGATGTTCAACGTCCGTGAATCGACGTCCGCGAGTACGGGGGTGGCTCCCGCATGGAGGATCGCATTGACGGTGGCGCAGAACGTCATTGGAGTGGTGATCACTTCTTCGCCGGATTTCAGACCCGCGGCGAGCAGGCTGAGATGAAGCGCCGCGGTACAGGAATTGACGGCGGCGGCATGGCGAGCACCCTTATATGCCTTGAAGTCCTCCTCGAGACGGGCCACTCGCGGGCCGGTGCCCAGCCATCCGGACTCCATGCAGGCGATCACTTCCTCGATTTCCGGCCGCTCGATTTTCGGAGATCCGAAAATCAGAAACGTGTCTCTCATCCTGGCCCCCTTCGCAGCCGATTCTTGATCCACCGCGCAACGCCGGGGCCGAGGACTCTCCGCGCGGTTTCGCGGGTGAACCCTTTCGCCCGCGCGAAATGAATCGCGGGAGAGTCTCCGGCGCGCACCTCGATGAGCGTGACATGAGCGCTCTCCACGGCGCTTCGCAGAACCTCCTCGACGTTTCCTTCGACGAGGGCGTATCGCGCCCCCACCGCGGCGGCAAATGCGCCGAAGTCGGGGTTCAGGAGTTCGACGCTTTTCGAGCGCCCGAAGTTCGCGAACTGCTGGAGACGGATCAAGTTCAACTTGCCATCGTTGAACACGATGACGGTTAGCGGGATCTTCTCCCGGACGGCCGTCAAGAGCTCCATGCCGGTCATGGCGAAGCCGCCGTCGCCGATGACCACGACCACCGGGCGCTCCGGGGCCGCAAGCGTTGCGCCGATTGCAGCCGGCAGTCCAAATCCCATCGACTGGAAATCGCTTGGCATAATCAGGCCGCGGGGCGCCAACACATCGAAGTGCCGCCGGACGAGCCCCTGATGCAGCCCTGAATCCGTCGCCACGATGCCGTTGCGAGGCAGGACGCGTCGAAGAGCGGCGAAAAAGGATCCGGCGGTTGCGGGAGTGACTCCGTGAACGACCGGTTCAGGAACCGAACTCTCCGGCATGACGCGCAGGCGCTTCTTCCAGTTTTCGATTTCCTTGCAGGTCCAGCCGCCGTCGGACGGCCGGACAAACCGCCTTACGGCCGGAATCCATCGATCCAGAACGGGTTCGACCGATCCGAGGATCGACAGGCGTGCAGGGTAATTGGCTCCAAGGACGTCTTCGCTCGCGTCCACGTGGATCAGGCGGTCCGTCGGAAGCTCAAGCAGAAAGCCTCCTGTCCCGGCAGACGTAAACTTGCATCCCAGGGCCACAATACAATCGGACAGTCTGATCATTTCGTTGAGGATGCCGATCTCGCTCCGGACGAGGTCGAATCCAAGGGCCAGCGCGTGATCTTCCGGAAGTATGCCGCGGCCGGAAGCGGTTGTGAAGACGGGGGAAGCGATCAACTCCGCGAGCTGTTGCACCAGTTCCGCGGCCCCGGCAGCCCCTTGCCCCGCAAGAAGGACCGGCCGTCGGGCAGTCCCCAGAAGCGTCGCCGCTTCCTCCACGAGCAAATCGCCTGGTAAAGGTTCCCCGACAGTTCCGGGCGATGGCGGATCGAACCGGCGCGTAGGGATGCCGGCAAGAGCTTCTCTGGACCACTGCAGCACAACAGGACCCGGCTCCCCGGAGAGGGCCAGGCCATACGCTTCCGCAACCATCCCGGGAATCTCGTCGACCCGGTTCGCGCAGTAGACCCACTTCGCGATAGGTCCGGCGATGCCTCCCTGGTCCAGCGCCTGAAACTCGAATTTCTTTCCTGCCCTTGCAGCCGGTTGGCCGACGATGTGGAGGACCGCCGCGGAATCGTGCAATGCCTCGGCAAGTCCGGTCAGCGCGTAGGTGAAACCAGGTCCTGGAATCGTCACGAGTGGAGCCACCCTGCCTGACGCCCGATAGTAGCCGTTCGCCATGAAGCTTGCGGCCAGCTCATGGGTCGCCAGTACCGAACGGATTCCACTCCGTTTCAGCGCATCGTAGAGCAGGATGTTCTGGGTGCCCGGGACGCCGAAAACGTGCTCGACGCCCAGAGACTCGAGCGTGTTGCAAAGAAGCTCGGCTCCGTTTGTGACGCGAGGAATCATGACGTTTTCAGGCCGATGCTCCGGGCGGTGTTCTCCAGCGCCATACGGCCCAGCCGGTACAACGCTTCCGCCCTGCTGCCAAGCCGGTACCGCAAGGTGCGCGGACTGTCCGCAACCAGGAAGAGGTGAAGGTCTCCGCCTAGCTGGCTCTTGAAGTGAGTAACGGGGTTGAGTCCCGCGCCCGTCAGGTCATTGCCGGAAAAACCCATTGCCGATATCGCCTCAAATGTCTTCCATCGAAGAAAGGCATTTACACCGGTACGAAGGAATTCCAGATCTGCAGCCGCCGTAACCGTGTGCGTGACGGGACTCGGCCCAAGAAGTACAAGCTGGGTCGCGATCGCGCGCCCATCGGGGAGGCGGGCGTGAAACAAGCGACAAAGATTCGCCGCCCGAAGCGTATCAAAATAGCATCGAAACGCGGGCTCCGGCAGATACGGACCCAGGTCCTTCCGTTCCATTGTGCCCGCATGCATCCGAAAAGACGCCTCGAAGTCGTCGTCCTCGGTAACTGTCATTCCGTCTTTCTCGCACCTTTTGATGAGTCTGCGTAGGTTCCGCTCGATCCGCGACCAGAGCAGGTCGAGATCGGCAATCGGGACGACATAGGTATAGTACGGAGATGCCGACCAGCCAGCCGCAAGAAACGGCCGCAAATCGGTGATCGAGCTTCGGCAATTGAGCGTGACACGGGCATATCCGCGGCGCGACAAAGCTTCCACCAGGCCGGACAGGATCTTGATGTGCCGGGCCGTCTGCTGGGAGGGATATCGGGTTTCATAGCGCCGCAGTACGACACCATTGTAGGACAGGAGCATGCGGGGCGAAACGTGCGTTCCATACCGGGAAGCGCTCTCGTACAACGCCACGCCGCCCGCCAGCTCGCCGCCATTACGCACGACGAGGATGGAGAACCTCCCGCCCGCCGCGCGGCAAAGGATCTCCAGATATTGCGGAAGGCTGTAGATGCTCCCTTCGGGAGATTCGGACACGAGGGCGGTCCACTCGTCAAATTCCGCCTCCCGGAGCTCCTGAACCGATATCTCGAACTCCAGCGGCAACCTCCCTTAAAGATTGAATATCTTAAATATAAAAAATATTTTCCCGGATCGATCCTTTGATCCTGCCGATCCGCCGGCCCAACGTTCCGATCATCGTCAGCTTCTTGTCCTGGAAGAACATTTCGTTCTTCGAGATCAGCTTGTGATAGAGCATCGCGGGCAGTTTCCCGATCACCAAATGAAAGAACTCCCCGTAATCCATGAGGATAACACCGCCGGAATCCCTTACCGGGTTGTGGTAATGCACATTGTACTTCTTGTACAGCAAGACCTCGCCGTGCCCCCACGTCATCCGCTGCTTGAAATACCCTTTCAGCGAGGACCGGTGAACGTGATAGATCAGGGCGTCTTTGCAGAATATCAGCTTGTACTCGGTATGGAGGAGCATGCGCCACGTTAAATCCGTATCCCCCGCCGATACCCAGTTCTCTTCGAATGGCCCGACCGCTTCGAACACTTCCTTTCTGTAAATGGCGTTGGCGGTCTGCGCATAAGGCAGATACCAGTGTTTCAATGTGCCTTCGCTATGCGAAAGGACACTCTTTCTCACAAGATATTCCTCGATGTAGTTGGACGGGGAATACCCTTCGATTTCTCCTGCGACACAACCGATATGCTCATCCTGGAATTGCTCCACCGCCTTCGCGATCCAGTCCTTGTCCGCGACGCAATCCGAATCGGTGAATGCGAGGATCTCCCCTCGGGATTTTTTGATCCCGGCATTCCGGGCGGCATAGGAACTCTGGATCCTGTTTTCGATGAGGGAAATGACCGGGAATTCCCGAATGATCCTGTGTGTGGCATCTTTTGAATTGTTGTCGACGATGATGATTTCGATCTTCGATGGGGGGTAATTCAATGCGAGCAAGGACCTGATGCAATTTCCAATATGGCGCTCGCCATTGTAAACAGGGACAATAACGCTGACGAATGGAAGCTGTTCGTTCATTAAATGATCACCATGCACTTCGCCCGGATCGGGACCTCTTTGCACAAAGGAAATATTTTATCTTTGGCGAAGGAAAGATTTTCCCTACGCTTTAGTAAAAGTCAGGGTCATGCCAATCCGTGGTCGCAGGGTCTTTAAGTGAATCCACCAAGGCCCTCAGTCTAGTATTGTCTAGTTGCGTCGATGACACCCTGTTTGCAAGACGTAAAACTTTTCGCAGTATTTTTACCGCGGTAGACGGTTGGTGCATTAGTGCCAAGAATATCTTCTTTCTCTCGTGCTCTGTTAATAGCTCGAGTGCAGGATGAGGTCTCATCAGAATTTGGGCTAATAGATCCTCTTGGCGGTATGCGGAAAGGATAGCACAGAACTTAAGGATACCCTTCGTGTCGATGATGTTTTCCTGCCAAACTTTTCTCGCATTGATGTAGAATACATCTCCGTGAATGATCTGGCCACCCCACGGAGTTAGTGGAAGTTCGCGGCAATATTTCCTTCTCCATAACGTCCGTCGCAAGCCAAGAAGCATAAATCCATGTTTCCTCAGGTAGATATCGATGTCGGAGAACAACGGTTCACCAATATACAAAGGCGAGAATTCCACCTCCATTTCGAGCGCAAGTACATGTGGAAGAATATTCTCACCGCCGAAAAGTACATCAAGGGCGGACCCTTGCACATCGATTTTTAGACAATCAGGGACGAATCCCCCGTTCCTGCAAACCGTGTCGAGTGTTGTAAGTACAACGGGTTGGTTTCCTTTCACCTCGAACGCCCAACCGAAATGAAACTCGTTCGCCAGTTCCGCGTTAGGAATATACAGGCTCGTGCATCCCAAATGACGAGTGAATTGGAGAGTTCTGTTTTCGCCATCCTGTCGACCAAGCGCATACGGGAGACAATAAAACGGATATGGAACCGATTTTGACCGATCATTGATTACGGCGCACTCTTCAGCGTCAGGCTCAAAACCAATAACGCGAAGAACCGGAGAAAGGCGGGTCCAACGTTCATGCACCCCGCCGCGAGTTCCAACATCCGCGAGGATGATGCGTTCATTTTCAAGCCATTTTTTCAGTATCCCAATGGTCACCTTGGGACGCTCCTCTTCTTCCTTCACCTTGCGCGCTGCCGATCGCACAAAATTAATTGCCGCCCACCGGAATTTATTTTTTCTGGAAAACCTCTCGGTGCAATATCATATCGAAAATGGATATTGCTCTTGCCCAACCAAAGCAAAAGTACAGAAACGTCAATAAAAACAAATGCTTTATTTTTCTCCTGGACCTGCTCGCCGCGTATAGAAAAACCGGGGCAAGCTGGAAGAGAAGAAATAACAACGACAAATAGAAGTAATGACGAAGGGTCGAAAGTAACAATACGAAACCAACGGTCAGGAACAGGTAGTAAATTGCCAGCAGAAGCGGTTTGGATTTCCACGGTTTCGCAAGGTATCTTGACATCCCTGTACCGTGCCAGCGCATCCGCTGAAAAAACGCAGTGATGTTTTTCGGGTAGCCGTGGTGAACCGCTTTGATATCGGCATTCTTGATTATGATCCCGTTGTGATATAGACGGGCCTCCTCGCAGAATTTCTCCTCCTCGCCGGTCTTGTACGACAGGTCGAATCCGCCAAGTCGATTGAACAACTCCCGGTGAAGGATCATATTACCCGAGTTGATGTATTTCGCGGAGGAGGTGTCCCGTAGCATCAGTTGTTCGTACCATACCTGTTCTACCCAGGTGGGGTTTTCGGGAACCAGGCATGTAGAACCGGTAATAATTCTTTTGATATCTGGAATCTTTTTCGTTTGATCCTCAAGAAATCCGATCAACATTTTTGCCCAGTACCTATCCACTTCCACGTCGGCATCGACGAAGGCGATCCATTCCCTTGTGCTCATCTCGACGCCGAAGTTTCTAAGTCCTGCGATAGGAAGATCCGGGCGCACGTACCAAGCGATATCCGCTGCATACTTGTCTAATATTTTCAAGGTGTTATCTGTGGACCCATTATCTACGACGATTATTTCCTTGTCCAGGACCACACCATCCTGACGCAGAAGGGAATCGATGCAACGGGAGATATATTTCTCCTCGTTCTTGCAAGGTATAACGATGGAGATCCCGAACACGATCTTCTCGGAAACCGCTACTTCATGCTGCAGGGATGCAAACCGTGAAATGACGCCGTCCCTTCCGACTTATAATGCTGCCTCATTACTCCAAGGTATTGCTCTGTTTCGATGGAATCATAAATATACATCGTGTCTCCCCTGTAATGCGGATGGATCATTACCTCTATGATCCTGACCCCTTCGGTCTCGCACTCCAGGAAAAGCAGGTATTCGTCGACGGAGCCGAAATAATCAGTTGCACGCAATTTGCTTCTTCTCAGATGTACATTGTAGAAGTACTTGTATACCCTCTTTACAATTTCCCGATTCTTCACGAGATTCCTGGCAATCCTGACAAACGGAATTCCTTCTTCACGAACGATCGGAATCAGCACCCTCGCGATTCCCCATTCCGTATGAACATGGTGGTGGGAGTCGACATGGCTGATGGGGATTCCCCGCTCCCGGCATTTTCGGATTTGCGCCCGGATTTCGGCCGCAAGCGCATACTGTTCCCGTGTCGTCAACGAAAGGATCGATGTCTCCCGCGACAGGCGTAACATTCCATCTCTATTGCAGAATCTGCTTTCCTTCTTGATGCCCGATGATAGGGGAGCCCCTCCATTCAGCACGAAATGCAATCCCACCTGCTCGTAAAACCCATGCTCGAATGCCATTGCGCACGCTTCATCGAACCCGTTCATGTTCGGCATGATGGTCGCGCTGGTGCATATTTCCTCAAGGAAGCAACGCACGATGGCCCTGTTTATGTTTTCTCCCATTCCGAAATCGTCAGCGTTTATGATCAGCATCAGAGAAACCCTACTTAAGGAGGTTCAAATATACATCCTCAATTTCTTTAACATTCCTTTCAATGCTAAATTTTTCCTCTATTCGCCTTCGAGCGTTTTCCCCCATTGTCTTGGATATGTGTTTGTTTTCAACTAAAAATGAAATTTTATCGGAAAGTAACTTCGGATTTTCTGGTGGCACCAGCAATCCGGAAACACCATCTTCAATGATTTCCAAAGGACCACCTTGATTCGTTGCAATAACGGGTTTGCGTAAAATCATCCCCTCCAAGAGAACTCTTCCGAAAGGTTCCGGTAATATGGATGTATGAACTATTATGTCCAGACTATTTATAATATTGTAAATGTCTTTTCTGAAACCGGTAAATAATACATATTTTTCAAGATTATACTTTAAAATTAACTCGTTCAAATATTTTAAATATTCTGTATCATTAGGAGAATTTGATATACTCCCGACGATAATACATCGAATATTTTTATACTTGTCGATCAACAATTTCATCGCCTCAATAGCAACATGTTGTCCTTTCCATTTACGTATATTGCCTATTACACCAATAACCGGTGATTTATCTGTTATATTCAACTCTGTTAAAATATTTTCGCTTAAATCCGTGTCTATTTTCACGGCATCCACATCGATTCCATTATGAATCAGCACGACGTTTTTGCATGAAATATTTTGTTCTTTCATTTGATATGTAACCCAATTCGAAGTTGAAATAACTTTATCATAAAATTTAACCAGTATTTTTTCAAATTTACTTATATAATAAAATCCACGCAAATGGGAAACAATTTTAACATTTAACAATTTTGATATAATGAGCCAGTCCGTTAAGGATGGATAATTATTTACATGAATTAAATCAATTCCGTGCTTTTTTATAAATCTATAAATATTTATTAGGTTAGGAATATAGCAGAACAATAAATTGTGTGCTTTTTGGCACAACAGAAATGGCTTTTTTATATAATTACCCCTATTGATCATTTTGTATAATCCAGGGAAATCTTTTTCTATTGTAAATACATGATTTTGCTTAAAAAAATATACCTCGCAAATGTTTTTAAAATCCGGTACCATCATGTTTTCCTGATAAAACAAAACTATTGGTTGATATCTATTTCGATTAATATATTTTACCAAAAAAAATAGGCTATGATGAGAACCACCTACCGTCCCATCTAAATTCGACTCAATGTATAATATATTTTTTAAATTCATAATCGAATTCCACATTCCTTGCTGCAGTCATAAAGATAGTTGTGACCGGAATCGAAATCGCAGTACGAGTTAAATATGTCCAGTATATTTAGGCTAAATTATCAAAAGAATGGGTAAAAACAATAGACCAAGAACTGAAGGGCTTGGTATAGGCAGGGATACCGATTATCGCCGTAAACCTTAAGGCCTGCTTATTTATAATAAAAATATATTTAGGTTTTTCTTAATCAATCCTTATCGTTGAAGGAGGCGAGGGGATTTTGCCACCACCCCCAGAATCGGTGCTGCCGATATATATCCCGGATATATACAAATATTGGGTTTGTGGAACGGAGCCGCCCATTCCCCCATAGATGACAATCATCCCCGGAGCGGTGATCTGAGAAGTACCATTTTGATAGTAGACGTTGCTGTAATTCGATACCATGACATCGTCTACCCAAGCTTGAAAGATTCCGTTGTTCTGGTTCCCGGTATTTAGGACATACCGAGCCTTGATCTTGTGCCATGCCCCCGTACTTAGATACCAAGTGGACGTATTTACATTCGGCGGGTATACCTTGGAATTTGTCCCCTGCGGTAATAGAATAAGTCCGTTAGCGGGCTTTAGTGCCATGCCCTCCGTGTTGCTCGGATAAAAATACATCTGCTTGTTCTCGACGCTGTGATAGACGAACCCGGACGAATATTTCCAATACCATTGGACCCACATCTCCTGTGCTCCAGCGGGAGGATCGGGAAGCCATACGTCTGCTACGCCTTGCCCTCCCGGCATTCCCGCGGGGAACGTCCATCTCCAAACATTCGTCGATCCGCTCGGAGACGATTGACCGGAGGCGAGATCGACGGTTCCAAAATGGTTCGATGGGGACGCCCCGCAAAAGGAATCACCATTACAAGAAAACCAAGTCGCCGCATCAGAATTGACTGCACCAAAAAGAACAGTTATAAGAATGAAGATTTTTTTATTCATTATCCATCCTCTTTTCAACATCTGATGATACGATGTTATGTGAATTCGTTATAAATTTCCGATTCCTTCTTAATTGTATTAGTAATTATCTAGCAAAAAAAATGCCACCCGTTGAATATAATAAAACCATTGGAAAACAAACAACAAGCAAAATAAATTAATCGGCATTGAAATATTAAATATGTAATAATTCAGGATAATTATTACGATATTGTTACCAAGATAAAAATCATACGGAGCGAAATAGATCAATCCCTTTGTTAGGCGTCCTCCATTGCGTGTTGCGATGACGCTTTTACACTTTGAATGATATTATCTGCAAGTTTTGAATCATATTTCTCCGCGGCAAATGCATTGTAAATATCTACGGGCTTCCTGCCTGGGCGCAACATCCGCTGCAACGCTTTGAGTATCGTAGACAGCACAAAAAGTAAACCAGATGGCAACCGCAATGCTTTCAAATCGGGGCGCATCTTCAATAACAGAGAAACCAACTCTCCTCGAGTTGGAGAATCCGCCTCGATAAGATTCAGAACATATGGCATCGATTCAAATTCATCAACGTATTTCCGGATTACTTTCGCTGCTGTCTGAATGCTGCACAGGCTGAGCTTGCTCGTCTTGCTCCCTACCATGATGAAGAAGGAACCGATTTCTCGACCCAAACGCCCGGGTGGCTCATAGGCGTTATAATTTACCAGTGGTCCTGGTCGTATAACCCGGAGTTCGACCCCAAGTCTCCGGCTCATTTCCTTTGCCAGTTGCTCCGATCCGGCTTTCCCCCATACGTAAGGTCCCCGTTCTTCATCCCCAACCGCAAGTGGAGTATCCTCGGCAATTAAACCACCCATCTCCCGGCTTGTTTTCAGCACGGCAATGCTGCTGATGTGGACGAATTTTTTCACGCCGGCCATCTGCATTGCTTCGAGTAAATTACGAGTGGCTCCAACCGAATTACGCTCATGAGCTTCTTTCCCGCCATCCGTCTCGGCTGCGCAATGGACCACGATGGAAATATCTCTTAAAATTTCATGGGAGATATTTTCTGCAAGGTCTGCCGCTATATATTCAACCCCTGGGATCCTATTTGCAGCCGATGGCAATTTCCTGGCAACCACCCGAGTATACCGGTTACCCCTTCTCACTTCACGTGCAACGGCCTTTCCCAAGATCCCTGTCCCGCCAGTAATTAACGCACCACCCCGGGATCGATCGGTTGGAGAGAGCCTTGACGCCAGACGATTGTTCTCCTTCTCGGCAATACGATTTTCTTCCCCTTCGGCAATCTCCAGTTTTTTTGCCACTCCCTCGCATATCGCCACCGTTTCCAGAATGGATGGATAGCTGACGGCATGTGGCATCGCTGGTTGCAAACTTTGATAAAATTTGCTGATGATCTCAAAAAGACCCGGATAACTTTTTTGCTTTTTGGAAACCCTTCTGATAAGTGCCCGTGTCGTTTCCATCAATGTTTGTCCGGATTGTTTATACGGATTTAAAATCTTTGCGATTGTAGATGTCCCGGGGCCTGGAAGAACGATCACTGTTCCACGAACGAAATCCGCATGCAAACAACCGTTTGTGCCGACAATTTTCAAATAAGACTCGATCGGCCTGCCTTCCAATGTAACCACGAGGAATCCGGTGACGTCCCCGCATCGAAGGATTCCGTGCACATTCCCGGAGGTTTCCACTTCCAACGCACGAATGTGCACCGGAATGTCTTCTTCCGGCGAATTTTTTTTCAGGAAATGAAGGAGAAGGTATACAGGGTGAGGTAAGATGTCCACAAGTTGGTCAAGCGGAGAAATTGTGGTCCTGCCATCCCTAGACCGTCTAATCGGCTTGAAAGAAAAGTAACTTTCAATGTGTACGACTCGTCCGAGTTTTGACAGATATTCGTCTGCTCTTAGAGCCGGTGACTCATAAAGCAACTGATGGCCGGCACAAACGTTTAATTTCCGCTCCTTTGCGAAAGAAATAACTTCCATGGCCTCACTTGTACCTAGAGCAAAAGGCTTTTCCACATAAGCATGTGCGCCATATTGCAGCGCCAACTTTGCTAAAGTCGAATGGGTTGACGGAGGGGTACATATGTGTACTACATCCGGCTTTACCTTTTCAAGAAGATCCTCTGCACTCGTATAGATTTCAATACCTTGCTCCAGCAATTTTACTCTTTCCCCCTTGGCCATTGCCGGGTCAGCCACAGCGACAAGAGATGCATTCTCTTGCAATCCAATGGTGTTTACGTGGTGCATCGCCATTTTGCCGGCGCCAAATAGCGCAACTCGGATCTTCCTCATCGGTGCGCCAACCTTCTCACGCATGTTTACACCCCATTCTTGGAACTGCGAACAACATCAAGATATACTTGATAATATTCCCTGGCCATGCGATCGTTTGAAAACTCGTTTTCGACCTTTTCCCTGGCGGAAGATGCCATCGATTGCCTTAATATTTTATTCTGGTAGATGTGAAGGCACTTGATGGCATATACTTCTGGATCTCTTCCATTCACAAGATACCCCTCAACGCCGTCGTTGATCATTTCCTTCAATCCGCCAACATTCGGTGCAATGATCGGAATTCCAAATGACATTGCCTCCAACACACTCAGCGGAATTCCCTCATGCAGGGAAGTGTTCAGGAAAAGGTCAAGGCCCTGGTAGAAGCCGGAAAGATCCTCCACGAAACCCCGAAGCATGAATTGTTTCTCCAACCCATATCGTTCAACGAGATCCTTTATCTTTGCCCATTCGGGCCCATCCCCTGCCAGCTCGAAACGGATTTTATCCGTCTCCCGGCATACCTCCCTGGCGATCTCCACCATCAGCGGGTAATCCTTGACAGGGAACATCCTGCCCATGGATCCGACGACGAACATCTCCCTTTCGTTCTTCACCGGATGGTATCCGGGAATATCGGTCCCATTATGGATCACTGCGAGGTTGTCTCCCGAGTAGCCGTATGTATTCTTGAAAATGCATTGGATATCGCTGGAAACCGCGATCACTTTGCTGAACGATTTCAACAACAGCGAGATGTTCAGTTGATGGAGAAGCCGATACTTCGGGTTGCGGTTCGCCCCGATGGATTCCGGCATCCCATGCTGTGTGCTTACCAATCGAACGCCGTCTTGAGACCTCGATGACAGGAAGGACAGAATATTTTCCTTGTACCTGTGGGAGTGAATGATCCGGGGAGATCGCCGATCCAGAATCCTGCCGGTATCGCGTATCAAACGGAAGAAGCTGCGCCGGCTTTCCTCAACCACGTCGACGGGGATGCCGAGGCATCGGATCTCGTTCGCAAGCTTTCCCTCGTTAAAGAGTATCGCCGAAAGTTCCAGATCTGCGAATTGCCTCAAATTCTTGAGAAGATGAAAGTCCATCACCTCGGCGCCGGCCCAAAGATCTCCGGAGATGATATGGCAAACCTGGATCATGGAGGACAGGTCATCATGGAGAAAAACCTTTTATCTCTCCGATGGAGTCCACATGACAACCCGTTGGCGTCGAAGATATCGCCACCAGGCGATGAAAATGGAGGCGTTCACCGTAAGAAAATAATATGGAATTCTTATCAAACTCCCGGAGGCGTGATTCCGCTTGACCCCCCATAGGGCGACGCAATAAAAGGACACCTGTCCGAGGAAAAGAACGAAATAAATTTTGGAGTCCAACACAAGAAGGCCGTTCGCCGTAAAGGCCGCAACGAGGAATAACGGAACGAGCCACCTGAGAAGCTTGTGACAGAAATACTGGTAGGAGAAAAAACCGTATCGAAAGACGTTCAGAAACTCCAGATGCCTGAAAAACACCGTCAGGCCGCGGAGCACCGTTCGAACCTTTCGGTCGAACTCCCGGCTGCTGTCCGAAACGTCGAGATAGGATCCCGTCGCCTCGGGGTCGCTTACGCCCCGGAGTCCCATCTTGACGCAATTCAGCAATGTCCTGAAATCGCTTTGCATGTCCCCTGAAAAATCCCGGCAGACCGATTTTCTCGCGGCGAAAAAAGATCCGCTTAGACCAACCAGGGAATTTACCTTTGATTCCAGCCGCCTGATCAACATTTCATATCGGACATAGAAGCCTTCACCGCTCGGACTCCCCTCCCTGCCGATGAACCTGTCCTCGCTGCTTACGCAACCGACGGTCGAATCGGCGAAATTCGAAACGATCCGCTCCAGGCCGAGCGGCTCCACCATTGTTGCGACATCCGTGAAAACGATGACATCCCCCTTCGCGCTTTTCAATGCTTCTTTCTGTGCGTTCTCCTTGCCCCCGCGAACCGGAATGGCAAGCAATTCGACACCCGAATCTTGATAGCGTTCGGCAATCCCGTTCGTGCCGTCCGTGGACCCGTCGGAAGCGATCAGGATCTGCAGCCTGTCTTTTGGATAGGCGATTGCCAATGTGTTTTCGATCTTGGGTTTCAACCTTTTTTCTTCATTGTGCGCCGTGATGATCATCGTGACGTTCGGGAAACAGGATTTTCGGCGAACGTCTTTCTTTTTGAAACACCCGACGATATAAAGCGAGATCGTGTATCCGAAATAGGAATAAAATATGAGGAAGGAGGATGCCAGAAAGACGATTTCAGACATAGAAGCCTAGTAGATGCCGTAAATACGGCACGCCAGCATCGAATCTGTCGAGGCGATGTCCTGATGGATTCCTATCCGTTTGAGGCGAAATAGCTCCCCTTTGTCGTCCGTAGCCCTGTTCCACCCTTTATCGGTCGTCAACGCAAGACTGTACCCGGACTGTTCCACCATTTCCGCTATCCGCCGGGTATAATTCCCGTTCGGATACGCAAAGGGAATAAAGGAGGGAGACACTACGTTTTCCACGACGAGTTTATTCTTTGATTGGACCAACTCTTCCCGTATCACATCTTCCGAAACGGTACTTAAAATTGTGTGATTTTTCGTATGTGAGCCAAAGCATATGATTCCGGATTTGTACATCTCCCTTGCTTCTTCCCAGGTAAGAAAGGATCTCCCTTCGGTCATAGGATCTATTTCCCATTTATCTTTCAACTCTTTGAGGATACGATCGATTTCCTCATTCGGGATTTTTTTTAATTCCTTGGCTGCCGTTTCTATTTTCTGCTCGATCGAGCCTTTTAAATTTTCAATTTTTTCTACGATAATATGGTTGGACGAACTACTTCTATTTCTTGAATATTTTTCAGATTTTTCTATTTTAGATAGAATATGCGCCAGATTATCCGCCCAGAACTGTTTTCTTGTCCCAATGATGTCGGTTGGCAAAAATACAGTCGCGCAGACATTCTTTGACTTCAAAACAGGATAGGCGTTCTCAAAAAAATCCTTCCAGCCGTCGTCAAATGTAAGAACGCAGAAAGGATGATTCTTTCCGAATTTGTTTCCCGAACCCAGGATTCGGGGGACCTCTTCCAGCGGGATAATAGGAAAGTTATCTTTCAAAAATTGGATCTGTTTCCCGAACGTTTCCGGTTCGACATACATCCCGCCTTGCGGGAATGTTTCGGATGCATTCTTTTTGATGATCCTATGGTGCATCAAAATGAAAAAATCATTTTTTCCCTTTAATTGAAGAGATACTCTCGTTTTCTTTAAGCGATATAACGGGTTTGCCAGCAGCATTTTGGCAATCAAGGATAATTTCATAATTTACGTTACTACGCTCTCTTCATTCCCCATTGCTTGACTTTTACAAGGTTTTCCAACCAATGCTTTGGCAGGAAACCCAGCATCAATATCCAATATAATTTCATGTTCCATTTGCACGTCTTGATACCATAGATGGCATATTTCCGGGATTTTAAAATCATGTATTCCGATAGATAATAATAAGCCAAACGACAATACGTCATGCTCAATCCTTTATCAAAAAATCCTGCGTTCTTTTTATAATAATCGTGATTTTGCACTAGTGAATCAATTTGAATTTTCAATGCATTTCTGATAAGTTTTTCCGTATTTCTCTTTCCGGATAAATTGTCAGGATCAGGTACTTCATAATATAATAATGGATAATTAACAAAACCTATCCTATTGTATCTTGAATATCTAAGAAAAAATTCCGTTTCTTCTGCAACCCGATACTTTTCATTAAGCAATCCTACGGTATTCAATGACTCCTTTTTAAATATTGCACTTGAAGGAAGTATGAAATTACCTAAGAACAGATATTTATAAATATCGCCACAGAAAAAATCTACCTTTTTGTTTTGATGAACTATTGAAGAATTGAATTCAAAAATATTCCTAATGGTATAATTATACTCCTTAAAAAAATTGAATGTATCTTCATAAATATTGTTTTCCAAAATGATTTTGTTTTTTTTGTGCTTGAAACTGCAGAATATCAAATTTACCTCTTTATGACGCTGGAAGAATTCCATCTGTACTTCCAACTTATCCTTTTCCCACACATCGTCTGCATCCAAAAACGCAATGTACGAGCCAATCGATTGCTTGATGCCCGTATTTCTCGCCTTGGAGACCCCACCGTTTTCCTGGTAAATATATTTCAATCTATCTTTATATTTTAATACATGTTTTGCCGTGTCATCCTTTGATCCGTCATCAACTACGATTAATTCACGGTTTTTATACGTCTGCATGAATACACTTTCGATCGCGTTCTCTACAAAATTCGCACAATTAAAAGCAGGAATAATTACTGTGACGAAAGGATTATGCATATTTAATAGAATCTCTTATTGTAGATCTCGGACGAGCAAGATTCAGATCACCGCATGAATTATATACGATTCTCCTTAAAGATATGATAAAGGCCAATAACAACCATAAGTTCGGATAATATAATGTGGAAATGAAGACGCTGCTTGTCAGAAAGCCTACCAAGCTCCCTTCAAGCGCCATTGCAAGATAATATATCTTCTTCGACTCTTCTTCGGAATAGATCTCTTTCCGGTACGTTATCGCTTTTCTTATATAGATCAAGTCTTTTATGGAAAATATAATCATTAACAAGAAAATAAACGTTCCCACCAAACCTAGCTCCGGAAGAAGGGTGAAATAAAGCGAATGCGCCGCTCTTCCGGCTAAAGAACGCTCTTCCCATTGTACTCCCATCTCATCTTCCGTCTTTCCCACGTGCCAAGGGTAGTTCCCCTGCCCAACTCCTATTACCGGATTATCAATAAATATTTTCCAACCGATTTTCCAGGCATAGATCCTTTGCCCCCCTGTTCCCTTTGAGCTACCTTCTACGCTTTCCGAATATTCTGCTGAAATGGTACCAACTCTATCCCAATACGAAGATGAAGCGGTCAGCAATGCAAATATGACGATAACCCCCATTATAAGTGAAAAAACAATTTTCTTGTTCGATCGTATCCAGCAATAAATCATCACGGAAGCCAGTCCGACAAAACCTCCCCTGGAATATGTAAGAATGGAGGACAAGTATAAGCATATTAAAAATAAGAAATATATTTTCTTGGATTTCCCATTTGCCGAAAAAATTCCAAACAAGGCGAAGGGCAACACCATGTTCATTGCCATACAGAAATCATTTTCGTCCCCGATAAAGCCCCCCACACCGACGCCTTTATTCAGAATACCGAAGATGGCCAGAAAAATAAAAAGATTCAACCACAATTTGATCAATTTATCGTATTTTTCTTCGCTATCTACAAAGTTTATGATTCCCAAGTAGGCGATAAAAGTCACCGACATTTCATAGAATCTTTGAAAAGCCCAATAGTTATTCACGGCGATGGGCCCGTGTATGACCATTTCACCCAATAAAACAATGTATAGAACCGTCTGCTTGCCTTTGAAACTCAACTTTCCCGAAAACAATAACGAAATGGCAATCAATATTACCGTTATGGCTGGTATATGCAGATTACGAAGAAACGGAACCAATAACTGGGGCCGCACATATTCCAGAAACAGATACAACACGATCAAGTAAAAAGGAACCATTGATTCCTTTTTAATAATACTTTTCACCATACTTGTTGGAGTCTTATGCAAGCTCTCGGACCCCGATGGATTCCCTAATTGGCGAGGTTGATATGATGAATTAAACCTGCGATGCAGTTTTCAATCCTGCTGAAACACTCATTATATTCATCCATGTTCCTTCCATACGGATCCTTGATATTATAGGTAGAGTAATGTCCCGTAAAAATACCATCATCTTTCTCAAACAGCGGAAGCAACAATATTTTCTCTCTGAACTCCAGGAAAATTTTCCTTAAATATTGATATTGCCAGGCTTCCATCGCAGTAATCAAATCGAAGGATTCCACCAAATCATAGTTGATTCGTCTTGAATTGTGATCCTGCAGATCTACTCCAAAACGTTTTGCCGTAAGGATTGCCTCCATCGTGGGCGGCATCGGATCTTCGACACGGATGCCAGCCGAGCCAAATGAAAATCGATCCGGGAGATTTGAATGCTTGGCGGCTATTTTTTCCGCAAAGGGGCTTCGGCAAATGTTTCCTTTGCATACAAACAGGACCGATCTGGCTGGTGTAGGCAATCCCGGTTTACGGATGGTTCGGCCGTACAGGCTCCAGTAAATGTTCTTCACTTGTCTTTTCAAGAAAGATTTTCCCATGAGGGTCAAACAGAATTCCTGAATCGCTTACCGATCGAACAAGTGCTTCACATACCCTTTTATTTCGTGGATAAATGGCCTGATATCGTGATCCTGCCAGATTTCGTGACGGATGGATGGCCGAAAAAAATCGAATGCGAAGTCTTTCATCAGCCTCCCCCTAGCCGGATGGTTTGGAAGAAGGTTCAATTTCGAGGGACTCTTGAAAAGGCAAAGCAGCAAATGATCCAAATCCCCCAATTCCCATCTTGATCTCAATCCGACGGTGTACCTATCGGGCTCTTCGAATTTTTCTCCATTTGCCAGCTTAAACAGCAAATAAGGAAAATCCACACCGGAGGATATCGCCAATTGCAGGGATCCCCAAAACCTCGCGTTCACTTCCAGAAGTTTGGCGACATTTTGCTCCCGGTCGATTTTGAACTCGACCATCGCGACGCCGGTCCATTGTAATGCCGAAAGGATCTTTACCGCAGCTTGCATCGCGTCCGCCGGAGGCTCGATGCTTTCGCAAAGTACGCTGACTCCTCCCGATGGTGGTTTCTCCCTGATCCTTCTGTGTGCGAATCTCGCCAGAACCTTTCCATCCTTCATCAACAGGAACACCCCTACGCCCGGCCCTTCGATCCTTTTCTGGACAAGGAAAGGATAATGCCGAAATATGTCGTACGAAAAAACGTTTCGCAAATTCGTCTCTTCCCTTACATGATAAACCTTTGCATCGATCCACCCTTTCCCTGTGCGGATCTTGGAAAAAGCCGGTTTCACGACCACCGGGAACCCGAACTTTCTGACTGCTTCCATCAGGTTTTCCCGGTCGTCGAAATCCGTCGATATCAGAGTGGCCGGAAGCGGTACGTTCATTTCCCTTCCCAGACGGTAAAGGTGGATCTTGTCCGTGACCTGTAGATATTTTTCATAGTCGACAAATGGCAATATCACGCTCTCGGGCAATTCCATCCTGTTCGACAATATTTCCGTAAGTGTCACATCGGTCATCGGGAACAGTATGGAATCGCGGGACGCTCTCGACAGGTTTTTCAGAGCCCGCAGGAATCCGTCCGGATCGTCATACGGAGATGGATATGTAAAACTCGCTCCGCAATAGCGCGAGCAAGAAGAAAGAGACGGTATTTTTTCGGCGCCCACGATAACCTTGATCCCTCTCCTTCCCAAGGATCTGGACGCGGCAAGCGCCGAGCGCTGTTCGCCATCCAATATGATCGCATTCATAATGAATCAGGATGTTTGAGAAAACGAGCGAGGGATGATCCCCTCATGCCGTCTGTAAAAACGGGGGAGGCCTCCAGGCCCCCCCCGTTTTGGAACGGATGAAAATCTAAGGCACCGACTTACTGAAATCGGTGGGTGTGTCTCCTCTGCTGGAAGGTCAAGGTGCTGCTTCCAGTTGAATATTGTCATAGTAGGCATTCTGTTCCGATGTCCAGATTTCGATATAATTCACGGTGATGCTGTTGGTGTTCGATGGATTCATGGTAACCGTTGCTCCGAAGGCTTCAACCGTCAGGCTCTCCGGGTTGAATGTAAACTTGATCGGATAGGTTACCCCCGGAGTGTCCTGATAATACGGGAACGCCAACGTCTCCACAACATTGTCAACGGTACCTTCTTTTATCGCCTTTTTCACCCACTGATTTCCGGTCGAGATCTCGTAATAGGTACTTTCCGTATCATTAAGTCGAATTGTGATATACCGGCTCCCCGTATAACTCCCTATTGGAGTGAAATCCAGGGAAAATACCCCTGTATTCGTCTGTAACGGTGCCGAGAATGTATCGCTTTGAACGATCAGGCCTTGGCCAGTCCCCGTATCGACCCTTCCCCTGTCTCCTGCGCCATCATATGTAAATGTTGAACTGCTCCCCGAGATAAAAAATGTCCCATAGTCACCAATGGTGTTGGCGCTGAAATCATCGAGGAAACCCCATTTGACGGCAACGTTTACCGTATCCGACTGGGACCGGCTGTTGTTGTCCGTCACTGTAAGCTGGAACTGGAGAATTTCGCCCGCTTTGTTGTCAAAAACAGGAGCCGTGAAGGTCGGTGTCGGCGAAGTCGAATCGGAGAGCGTCACGGCCGTTCCCGGTAATTGGGTCCATTCGTACGAAGTGATCGGCCGGGACGGATCGGACGGTGAGGATCCCGTACCATCCAACGTTACCGTATGCCCCATGAAGATCGTCTGGTCGAGCCCGGCATCGGCATTCGGAGGAGGATTCAGAAGCGAATCGAAGGGCTTTATTTCTCCATTGACTGGAGCACCAGCGGAATTTTGCGCCACGAGCTGGCAATAATACCTCGTCCCGGCGCTTAGGACGGAACCAAGGTTCTCGCTGACCGGCTGTGGGGTATACTTCCCGGCCAGGATCGTCCGCGTGGTGGTCGGCGGGTTGGTCATGCTTTGGGTTGTCCCCCATTTGAAATAGTAGGTCGTTTCCAACCCCTTCGGATCCACGGTTCCATTGAGAGTGGCGCTGCTTGCCGTGATGAGCGTGGCGTTATCCGTGGTCACCACCGGCGGCAAGGTTAATGTCGTGAAATCGACCGGAACGTTATCCCAAGCCGGTCCTGCCGAGTTGTAGGCATATACACGATAGTAAATTTTCGTGCCGGGTGTCCGGCCATCAAGGACAAAAGGGGGCATCGGATGAAATGCACTATCAGATCCGATCGTTTGTTCCCCGGTGGAATGAACATTCACAGGGGTGAAGGTAACATCGGTCGTCCACTGGAAGTAGGCTTTCGTGGCGGTCCCGTTCGGATTCACGCTGCCATGGAGAGTCGCTCCGGTGATCGAAAGGTTATCGGCTGCGGTCGCTTGGACTGTCGGTTTGCTGGCAGGCGTGCTCGCGGGCGTTGAACCCCCGCCGCCTCCGCAGGCTGCCATGAATACGACAACGATCAGGAACAGAAAGAAAAATCCGGCTGTTCGACGAACCTGCATTGCGTCCTCCTCAATTTTTTTTGGTCTTGAAAACAAGGTCCCTTTGACACGAAATCCGGATCGATTTCATCCCTGGAAGAGAAACACCTCCTTTCCGTCCGCAGAAATATGAAACGTCTTTCCGTCATGTAATTTGATATGTTTGATCTGAAATAGTAAAGCGCTGGATCATCAAAAGGGATGGCAAATCGCGAATCGAGCAGGAATCAATCCTTTATAGATTTCGATATACCGGCTTGCGACATCCCGCATCCGGAATTTTCGTTCGATGCGCCGACGCCCCTCGATTCCCATCCGCCGACGGGCGTCCGGATCCTGAAGGAGTGCCACGATCCGATCCACGAGGATTCGGGTATCATTTACAGGAACCAGATACCCCGTTTGGCCATCCGCCACTACTTCCGGATTCCCCCCCACTTCCGTGGCCACCACGGGGATACCATGACTCATCGATTCCAGCAAAGTAAGGGACAGTCCTTCCGAGAACGATGTAAGCACGGAGATGTCCATGATTTCGTAATATCGATGGATGTCCTTTCTGTACCCGGCAAAGACGACATAAGGACCGATGCCGAGGGTTATCACCTTCTCCCGAAGAGCGTTCTCTTCGTTCCCTCCTCCAACGAACAGAAACCTCGCGGAGGGAATCGAAGAGACGATGGCGGGGACGGCATTCAGAAAATTGGCCACCCCCTTCACGGCCCGGTTATAATTCGCGACCATCCCAAGGACCAGATGATCTTCTTTGAACCCGAGCTCTCGCTTTGTTTCCGCCTGCATCCCTGTCTGCGCATGATTCAAATCGACTCCGTTGTTGATCACCGCGATCCGGGATTCCTCGACTCCCTCACGGTCCAGGACCACTTTTTTGACCGCCTCCGAAACGCAGATGATCTTGTCCGGCAGAGATCTCGTCATACGCAACCACAGGTATTCGTGCGGACCCCAGTCGAACCCCTGATCTTCTCGGTTTTCGACGAGGTTTTTTATCCTTCCTGCCCACTTTAAAAGCCTTCCGTAAAGGATCGACCAGAAAAAGTAGGTGTGCACGATATCGGGATGGTCGGTTTTCATATGTCGACCAAGATGCGAAAGATGCCGGATTTGGGCGACCGGATAAAATTCGAAATGTTTTGAGGGAGGCAGATAGTGGACCGGGACGTCCGGTACTACCCGGTCCCTTACCGGGGAGCTGCTGAATATGACGGTTCGATAATCGTTTTTATCCCAATGTTTCAGCATGGACAACAGGTGATTCCCGGTCCCCCCCCCAAGGTCATTCGTTAAAATTGCGATCTTTACAGGGTTTTTTGAAGTCAAGAGTCTGTCGAGTTCATATTTCTTACATATTTATATAAACGGTCGGATTGCTTCCGCCATCCTGCTGTTGAAGGATTCCGGAGAATATCGATCTTTGACCAGGAATTTCATGTTGCTTACAATCGAATCGTACACCTCCTTGTCTTTCAACTTGTCATAGCTGTCCATGAAAGTTTTTATATCGGTAAAGAGGAACAGATCTTTCCCGTCGATCACGTCAAGTCCGTTTGCTCCCATTGGCGTGGCCATAACCGGCCGCTCCGCCATTCCGGCTTCCAGGATTTTGATTCGCGTCCCTCCCCCGGCCAATATAGGGACAACGACGATTCCGCACCGTTTATAGAATGGCACTACATCCGGGACATCGGGATGCAGCTCGATATTCGGCATCGTGCTGCACAATGTTCTTACCTCGGAAGTAGGCGCCCGGCCGACGACAAGCAGTTTGGCCTTTCCCGCCTGCCCCGGAATATGTTTGAAAACCGTATCGAGGAACCATTTTAAGCCGTCAACGTTGGGGGCATAATCCAGAGTGCCGATGAACAGGAACGTATCGCTGTTCGGACAACCGCTGCCAAGGCCGTCGTCAAAATTTACGTTGCTTGGAAAGATGTTAGGAATGACATGAGTATTATATTTTTTCTCTTTCCCTGCCACTTTATCTTGATCGTGTTGGGTAACAAACAAGGCAGCCCCGAATTCAAGGCATTTCTTTTCGTAGGCCAAAAGGAATTTTTTTTGAATTCTGTCTCTTATTCTTGAGAAAAATTTCACGTCATATTTCGCGTAAAAACCATACAGCGACTCGGAAAACACGTCATCGAAGTCCAGGACCACCCGTTTCCTTAGATTTTCCGGCAAATTGAACAACGGATCGGTATCAAGAACATAGCGGCAAAAAATGATGTCGTAATCCCCTGCTTGCACGATGGAAAGATATTCCTGCAGTGCCCGGGACGACCATTCCGTGATCATCCACGGTCTTCTTTTCAGCAGTCTTTCCGTTCTCCCCTGAATCTTCTGGTACCATTTCTTTTCCTTATATCCATCGCGGGAAGGATGCCGAATGAAAAATTCCTTATTGAAAATCCCCCTGTCATCGACTTTTTTAGAATCAGGATAAAAGTACAATAGATCGACATCCCCGTATTTTCGGAAAAACCTGACAAAATTCATGGTCCTCATGCTTCTTCCGATGTTTTCGGGGAGTGGATATAAAAAATCGATGATCAATATTTTTTTTGGTCCGGACAAATTCGGATTCATGCCGTTTGAGTAATGATCTTCAGGGACTCGGACAATTTGATCGACTTTATATTCGACGCTTTCGCAAATTCCAGAAATTTATCGATCCGGTGGATCAATTCCGTTTCCTCTTCCTTTGTCCTCGTAAAATGGGTCAACCCGTGCCGCAACGACGGAGAATGGAAAAACATGTTCAGTATCTGGTAATTCTTTTTCATCATCGTTTCCGCAAGCCGGATCATCGATTCCGCACTGTCCGGTTCCGGAGAAAGCCATACCTTGTTCAGGAGATTCAGGCGGTCCAATATCCCCCTCAACCGAAAATATTTCAACTTGCTGCCGGAGATCTTTCTATATATCGAATTGCAGAGCTCAAAATTGCCTTGGAGAAAACCGATCGTGGCGGGAACTTCCAATATATATGCGCCCGGATTTTTATCGTAATCCATATACAATAATTGCGGCATCGGTGATCGATCGGAGAAATCCGGACCGTGACACTTTTCCCAGCTTATATATGGCGAAACCGAGGTATCCACCTTATAACCTAACTTATGCATATTCTCCGCAACCGCAGGGCCAAACCCCCATCTCCCGCTTCGAAACGTGACCGGCTCCATCCCGAAATTTTCGACTATTTTTTCATGCAGGGATTCCATTTTCCTGTACTGAATGTCTTTCTCCAGGTTGTATAACATGGTGTTTTCGACTGTTTTTTCCTCATCGTACGGAGGCGTATTCCAGGGATGGAGATGGGCGCCGATTTCACATCCATCGTCCTCCAGGATCTTCCTCAATATGGATACGGAATTCCTGTCGGAGACAACGGGGTAGGTGATAAGGTAGGTCGGCTTCACCTCGTACGAATCGAATAATTTCTGAAGTTCCAATAATTTCGGGATATTCGACAGGACCGGACTCGAGTCGTAGCTGGACCAGTTGTCCTCTTCGACGTCGATCGTGATCGCTAAGTACATACCTACCCCCTGACCGCCTCGCTGATCGTCCATTGATCCTTTTCATTCAACAGAACATGCGTCGGCAATGCGACAAGCGTGTCGGCGATCCTTTCGGCACAGGCGTACTTCGAATTCCCGAAGTCCTCCTTTATTTCCTGGATCTCGTTGATCGGAGACGGGTACATCGGGCTTATACCGAGCGAATTCCCGGATTCGCACAACTTATCTTTCGATTGATTGCCGTTCAGATACATCGGAAATCTCAGGTAAGCAATTGCACCCGCATAGATCGGCATGCTGTCCTTGAGGCCGAGACTCCGGATATAGTAATCGGCGATGGCCGATCTGCTCCTGTTGAAGGATTCCAATTTCTTGCGCCAATTATATAAAAGTCCCGCCTTGAATCCGGTCAATCCGCGCACGGGGAACGTCCAATAGAATCTGGTATCCCCGATCTTTAGAAAAGGAAGGCTCTTGGGAAACCAGTAAAGAGAAGGATGAAGAAAAATCATCAGGAATATGATTTCCATTATATCTTTCAGATATTCGACGGTCGGCACGCTTTCCAATTGCGAACAACACTTCCCTATCGAACCCGCGATGTTTTCCGCGGATGTGATGATGATCCCGCCGGATCCGCAGGTGATATTTTTCCCTCTCCCGAGGCTGAAAAACGCCACGTCCCCGAACGTACCCAGTTTTTTATTTTCATGTTCGGCGCCCATCGCCTGGGCCGCATCCTCGACAACAGGTATCCCCTTTTCCCCGCATAGATCCCGGATTTTCGCGACATCCGACGGAATTCCGAACAGGTGTGTGGAGAGGATGCACAAGGTGTCTTCATCGACCAGACTCTTCAGTTCGGAAAAATCATAATCCAGCGTGTCCGGTCTAATATCGCAAGGCACGATCTCCAGCCCGGCCATCCGGATTGCCGACGGAACCGAAAAACAGGTGTATGCAGGAATGATCACCTTGTTTTTCCCGCTCAATCTCTTCAGGCCGGACAAGATCAGGAACAGCGCAGCCTTCCCGGAGGATGCCAGGAACACGTATTTCGTCTCGAAATATTCCTTGATTTCATGCTCCAGTTTCGCCACCGTTTCTTTATTCACGATTCCATATAATCCGTATACGAAATCCATCAAGGAAATCGGTGCCGCTGCGGGCGGAATGGTTCGCTGGATTTTCACGGGATATTCTTGATAATGCGTGGACCGAGCATTTGCGTAACGGGAATCGGCAACTTTTTCCAGATTTCGATGGCAAGATGATATTTTCGATTTTTGGGTGTTATATCCGGAATTTTTTTCCCTTCTCGAACCCAATAACTCCATATCATTGGAGCGGGAGCTGCTCCCCACTGCTCCTTGAATTTGTAAGTACTTTCTTCTATGGTGGACCGGCCAAAATCAAATACAGCGAATCCTTTCTCGCACGCGAATTTCAGGCAAGACCAATAAAGCAGCATGTTCGGACTTAATCGATTGTGCTTCCGGATGGATGAAGCCCAGGGGATTTCCAGTTTATTCTTGAAACCGGCAAGAAAACCAGACGCAACGGGTATATTCTCCATATAAACGGAACATATCCAGGTATTCGTGGCGAACTCTTCAAGAATATTCCCGAAAAACCGTTTAGGGTATACAGGTGTTCCAAGATATCTCATGTTTTCAGAAAAAATATTATAAAAGCTTTCCAGTTCTTCAACGCGTCCGATTCGAGCGATCATCCCGGCTTTCTGCGGCACTTTGATTTGACTTCTCAGTTTTGAGGGTAACGATTTCCATAGTTCTTCAGCGGAACCAGGGAGTTTCAATCGCATGGAAACTTTTGATGTCTTTTCCGGAAAACCGTTATTGAAAGAATGTTCTTGTCGGAACTCGATATGGCTTGCGTTCATCTTTTTCGCAATGCGGACTGCTTCATCGATAAGAGCGCTTTGAGCTGCCTCATCTTCCGCACAAACCCCTCCATAGTTGAAAAAAGGCATCGAAACGATAAAATTCCCGAAACTGAAACTCTTCATGTGTACCAAAGGAAGAATACCGTTGATGTTCCCGTTGGTATCCTCAGATAAAAGAACATGGTACTTATGCCCGAAACATTTTTCTATAATCGTTCCCCATCGATAATCGTGATATAGATTCGATCTGTAGTTATTCTTTACAAAGTCATCGATTCTTATATTGTAGCGGGTATCAGCTAACTTTATTGACATTCAGCATTCCTTTTGTACCACTCGTCAAATTCAGTTTCGCTGAGTTCTAAATAAAAGAGATAGGCGTCCAAACGACAATCTTGTCATAAAATTTAAGAGAGATTAAAGGACTACAAAACTAATCGATAGAATATATGGCAATATTAGGTCCTGTTACCTCGTTATCAATGAATTCAAAAGTTTTCAATGGAACTCTCGCAAATAAAGATCGATAAAACTGTTCTTCCTGCGGATAACGCTCTGCTTCACGAAAATAGCGATTATAGAGAGAGCTACTTATAATCACATGTGTAAACCCTTTTACTCGATAATATTCCAGCGTCTTGTTGGCAATGGAGAACTCCTGAAGTATTATATACTTTTCAATTTGATACTCACCTCTAAAATATGCGTAACGGGGGGATGGTTGAAACGTATACCACTCTTGAGCAAATTTGCCCTCGGGTATGTGCTGTTTAATCCATTCTGTACAGATTTGGCGAGTGTCCGGAAAACATGTTTTTCTATTAATAGCAATGCTTTCTTTCAAAGGATGGAAAACAAACAATGTTAAGAGAATTATTAACATCGGGAGTTGAATCGCAATCATATTTTTCTGCTTTTTTACTATTTTACTCAAACATAAAAAAGTTCCCTTAAGAAAATAATCCAATGCAATTGCCGCATACAAACCAACAAACGGTATTATCGGGATAATCCAACGGTCCCACTTCAGACGTACTGCACCTATAAAAAGGAAGAAAACAACCGGAAAAACCAAAATCAGTATTGTTCTTCTTTCTATATTTCGTACACTAAGGAATAATCCCAAGCCCGCTCCTATCAGGATAGGTAGACCAAAATCTTTGAGTAAAACATCGAAAATATACCACCAGTAATTATGAAGAAGAGGGAGGCTCCCTGCCCCCAAATGAGTCGCACTTGATTCAATGACAATGTCCTGATAAGCCTTTTTAAAATCCAAGAAAAAGAAAGGAGTTACCATAAAAAATGAAATGACAATAACCAGGCAATTCATTAAAAAGAATTTCCAATGGGAATTCTTCTGCCGATATTTCGGTAAAAAACTTTCAGGCGATTCCGTTCCAAGGAAATACGTAAGGAGTAAGATAACAATTCCGACTGTTGCAAAAACATATTTTGAGGCAGCAGCCATCCCAATAGCAATGCTTGATATGATGACGAACATTCGACGGCGGCTATCCCAAAATTTTAACGCATAATAAATCGCCGTAATAATAAAAAATGTCCCCAAAATATCTGTTCGAATATATTTCGAATGCATAATACAAAGAGGATTAACCGCAAGAAATACAGCCGATATTATACCTACCCTTTCATTTACTAATCTTTTACTGAGATAGCCTATGGCAACCACACTCAATGTTCCTGTTAAAACACCGACAGAGCGACCTAAAAAATAGAATACTGTGGGATCAGCAAGAAAATGATCCCTGAAAACCTCAACGTTATCAAACCAATTAAAGAAACGACCAAAAAAATAATATCCGATAAACTCAAATAACAGAATATACATCAGATTGTTGCCAGGATGACCAAACCAATGCGGATTAAGGCTGCCAGTGCTAAAAAACATGGCTTTTTCAACAAATATCGGCTCATCTGGATGAAGCAGGAAAGGCAGACCAAACCACATACCCCAAACACGAAAAAACAGCCCAACACCAGCAATAAGACATAAAGTGAGCCTAAACTTTTCTTTTTTAATCCACGTCAGCATCATGTCCCGTCCAAGCCATCTCTTGCCCTACTTTCATTTCCCTTTCCGGAAGAACTTTCTTGTATTTTTTCTGTTGATGAATCCCTACCGCCTACGGCCAGCAAGCGGTTGCCTGTGCAATGTTCCGCCCCTAGCACTATTTATCGTTGCGCCTTTCGCAATTGACCGCACGTCGAACTACAAACTGAGGATTGCCATTGTCTTTCATGAACATCCGCCCAAGGTATTCCCCTACCATGCCGATCGCCACCAGTTGAATGCCCGATAAGACCAGGATCGAGATCATCAGCGACGCCCAGCCGGGGGGCAAATCCGGCCTGCGCAGCCTTTCGATAAAGGAGAAGGCGGCCACAACCATGCCGGCCAAGGCGAGCAGGCATCCGGTCACCACTGCTAGGCGCAACGGTAAAATCGAGAAGTTAGTGAACATGTTCAGCCACAGGGAAACAAGCTTGCGGAGGGTGTAGCCGGACCGCCCTTCCATGCGCGTGCTATGGCGAACCAGGACCGTCGCGTAGTTCCGGCTGACCCTAAGTATCAGTCCATCGATGTATGGGTACGGACCCGTGTACTTGACGAGCTCGTCGATGATGAAACGGTTTAGCGCCTTAAAAGAGGACAGGTACAGGTCCAATGGTTTATGGATCAGGATGCTCGCCACGAGGTTATTGAACCTGCTACCAAGGTTTCGCAGCGCATGGTGTTTCTTTGTCTCGTAGCGGGAAAACACGACATCATAACCCTCGTTGAGCTTGTCTACGAGGTTCACAATTTCAGACGGCGGATTCTGAAAATCGTCGTCCACAACCACAACGGCATCGCCCGAACAGTAGTTGAAGCCGGCCATGACCGCGTTGTGCTCGCCGAAATTTCGGGAAAGATCCAAGAACTTCACCTGCGGTGTGTTATAGGCAATCGCCCTGCAAACCTCCGCCGAGTTGTCCAACGGACTGCCATCATTGATCAGGACTACTTCTAGGTCATATCTGGAGGTAAGCTCATTGATGATATCATCCACCAGTCGGCGAATCGTGGCCGCTCCATTGTAAACCGGAATCACCACGGACAACTTCATAGCTTGCCATCTCCATATCTCTGAATTTCAGCCCCTATTGCTTGCCGTTGTCCAATTTCCCAGATCTTTTCCTGTTTATTGATTTCCTTGATTACAAGAACAGATGAGTTTTCGTCCCTCAACATTTCGGTCACATTTCCCCCATTGGGAAGCACTTCCACGAAGACTCGTCGCTCCCGCTCCAGGATGCCGAAAACAAAGACTTTATCGGCGGCACCCCTTCCCCTATTCTCACTTTGGGTTCCGTATGTTGCATTTACCGAAATTGCTTTTGCCCCACCAGCAGCAAAGAACTGCCGAAAGGTCTTCTTGCCAGCATGCGGTTCTCAAACAGCGTCAGCTCCAGAAAAATACGATTCAGGCGTTCTGGCGGCAGGTTGATATCAGACCTGATCTTGAAATGAGGATTCCTCCGCATCTTGATCCTCTGGGAGAGTCGCACTGCGTAGATCACCGGCGAAAGCAGAAAGGGCCAGTACAGCTCCCGCACAACATCAAACAGGCTCTCTTTTAGTAGTCTTCGCGTGTCAGCCTTCGAAAATCGGACTTTGATACCGACGCTGATATCGTGGATTCCACGGAATGCCATCAGGGCCGGTAAGTTAAGAATCAGCAGTCCGCCGGGCCTGAGAACTCGCCGGAACTGCTCCACGATATTCTCTTGCTCTGGCTCTTGGAAGAAATAGAGCGTGTCATTGCTAACGATGACGTCGGCGGACTCTTCCGCGTAGATGCTAGCGAAGTCGGTCAAATTCCCCTGCTGCACATCAAGGTTGCGACGATGGCACCATTCTACCGCAATGCTTGAAAGGTCGACTCCTTTCAAACTCCAGTAGCCACAACTGCGAAGAAAGTGCATCAGGCCACCGGTGCCGCAGCCAGCATCGAGAATCGCAATATCCCGATCCGGCCGGTAGCGATGTATGACCTCTAGAACCAGATGGTGTAGCGTCCGATACCACCACAGAGCTTCCTCCACTTTGGCCATTTTCGCGTACTCATCAGGCAGCAACGTACCGCTATCTACTTTCTTTGGCACAACGAAACACCCAGAAGTTCTGCAGCAAAAAACTAATCATGGTTATCGTGCCGATGACCACAATCTGACCGGCAATCGGTCCCAGCACACCAAGTTCAACAATCAGACACAGCAGTACAAGATTGAGGCAGAAAACGATGCCGTAGGTCACGCAGTACTTGAGGGAACTGCGAACCGGGCGGCCATGACCCGCGAACGTCCAGTGCCGATTCATGTGGTAACCGGCTATGATTCCACCCGTATACTCCGCAAGCAGCGCAAGCGTGTAGTGCCCCCCGAGGTGAACCAGCAGTACATACAACACGTAAGTAATAACGGTATTGATCCCGCCTGCCACCAGGAACTTCAATGACTTGACGGAAAACCGCTCATCCAACGACATCGGCCGGCGCTGCGCGTTTTCTTCAGACGGCGTTCGGGTATCGTTGATCATAGTTGACACCCTCTAAAAAAATCCCTCTGTGATAACTTGCTGATTATATTGGTGATATGGACATGTTATAGCTCGCCTCTTCGAAAGGCTTCTACCATGCCCGCAGCTGTCCGTGTTGCCAATGCGGAAATTGTGAGTGCCGGATTCACTGCTGCCCCGGTTACAAACACGCTGCCATCAGCAATGAAGAGGTTGGGTACATCATGGGTACGACCCCATGCGTTTACAACCGAGCTTTTCGAATCGGAACCCATCCGGCATGTGCCGAAAGAATGGGAGGACTCACCCGGTCTGAATTCATTCCTCAGGATTTCAGTCGCACCTGCAGCTTCCAGGATTTCCTTCAAGCTTGCCTGGATTGCTTTGATCATGGCACGATCATTTTCACGAGACTCATTGGTCAAGCGAGGCACGGGCAAGCCGAATTGATCTTTGACTATGGGATCCAAAGTCACTTGATTGCGAACATCCGGCAGCTGTTCGCCAACTGAGATCAAACGCACGGTATGAGCAAAAAGTCTCTCCATACGGCGCTTGTGCTCGGCTCCCCAACCCGGCACTTGCTCAGCAATCGAAAGCAGCAAATGCCGGCCATTGGCTACAAGAATGGTCCAGCCGCGCGCGAACGCATTGGCCTTGTTCGTCGCATAGTAGTCCTGGATCATTCCACCGGTAGGGGGGCCGCGCCACGGATCCAATCGTTCAGAAAAGACCCCGGAAGCAAGTACATAAGGGTGTTCCATGAAATACTTTCCCACCAGCCCACTGGAGTTCGCCAAGCCGTCAGGGAACATGCCCGACTCGCTCAGCAGAAGCAATCTCGGCGTCTCGACGGCGTTTCCAGCCAACACGATCGCTCTTGCTTCTATCTCGTGTTCCTTTCCCACGCGATCGAAATAGATGACGCTACGTGCTTTCCCGTCCGGCGCAACCGTTACTCGATATGCCATGCCCTCGGACCGGATTTCCACCCTTCCCGTTCTCTCGGCCGAACGGATATACGTAACATCCATGCTGGATTTGACAGCGATCGCGCATCCCAATGTGCAGGTACCAGCGTTGATGCAAGCAGGACGACCGTTCCATTCCACACTGGGAATTGCGTCAGGTTCGCGAACCATATGCAATCCAAGTCTGTCAGCTCCACGTTTAATCGCCTGACTGGCCAAGTTAAATCGGTGCGGTGGAGTAGGATATGGTTTGCTTCGCGGTGAATCAAAGGGGTTTATTTCCGAACCCGATGGTCCAGAAACCCCGAGCTCGTATTCGACTCGAGTATAGAAAGGCTCGAGATCTTCATCCCTGGTAGGCCAGTCATCGGCCACGCCATCTTCCGTGCGGACGCGAAAGTCCGCTTCGTGGAATCGTGGAGACACTGCAACATATTTTATTGTCGACCCGCCTACGTCTTTCGCACGGTTGTAATTGAAACTGTCGGATCCGCCCAAGGTGTAGAGATCCCGGCGGTAGTTGTTTGGATCATCGAAAACCCTTCCATCTGTCAATTCGAATTCGGGTCGGTCGGTTGGGTAATCAATGAACGGATTAAAACGTCTTCCCGCCTCTATAATCACCACCGATAGACCGGCCTCGGCGAGTTCTCTCAGTGTTTCACCGCCCCTTATTTGTTTTCGAGGTTGCGGTTTGTCAAGCTCGGGATATCCGTGAGGCATAGGCGGCCCATCGTAACCAAGCCAGATCCAACTGACTTCGCTTGTATAAAACGCTTGTATGACATCCTTAACCAGCGTCTGGTACAGTTCAATCCCTGGAAGTGAACTGCCGGCCCCTGTTAAAGAATGAAAATAATTTCTTTACATTTGTTCGAAAGATAGAGGTGGATCGATGTCGCCTCAATGCTTACGAGTCGGCAACGCGTTCCGTAAGTGGAGACGGGCCCAGACCTGCTCTGCTGCCCAGCCGGGGTTGCGCAATGCCTTGCACACGCGTTCCGCCTGAAACGCCAGTCCGCGCCGGGCGAAATATATAATCTCTTTTTCCAAATTTACTCGATTCCACATTGCCCATTTACATACTTCCAAAACGCATTTTATACGATCGATAATACCGATCGGGCTGCGGAGAATCGTTTTAAGCCATTCAAAAAACCATCTCCATCTCGGCATCTGAATTTTCCCTTTTTGAGTCGGATTGAACCATTCCGCGCGATCCTCCCAGCCGGGATTGGCCCGAACGGATGTAAGATGGTGGTCCCGGCGAGAAAACAAACAATCCGGAATTTCATGAAACTTGCCGTGAAGAGCGACTTCTCCCAAAAGAATCATGTCCGAAGCCGGATAGCTTCCGATCAGGGGGGTATCTTGCAAAATGCTCGCGCGGAAGAGGCCCAAAACCGGATTGCACTCGTTGGGATCGGCATGATATTTCAGGTATCGTCTGAATCGCCGGCAGGGATTTCGATCGTCCAGGTACGGCCTTCCGATGATGCTTCTTAATGGCTCTCCGTTCTCGTCGATGAACATTGTTCGCGTATGACACAATGCCACATCCGGCATATTGTCCAGAACTTCCACGCATCGTTCCACCAAGGTCGGAATCCAGACATCATCATGACATGCCCACTGAAAATATTTTCCCCTCGCAAGTTGGAACACGCGATTGAAATTCCATGCAGCCCCGCGATTTTTTTTATTTCTATAATATCGAATCCGGCGATCCTTTACTGACAAAATCTTACAGATTTCCATTGTGTTGTCGGTGGACGCATTATCAGATATAATCAATTCGAAATCCTTGAAAGTTTGAGATAGAATAGAATTAATTGCCTTCTCAATATAATTTTCACCATTATAAACAGGCAATCCGATACTTACGACAGGAATATTCATTTATTTAATGAATACCTTCATAGTAATAATATTGTATGTATGGATTGTGGAATTAAATAAATATATATTTAGTGCGCCAGGATATATACGAGATCACGAAACATATAATTATACGTTTTTTGTTAATATATTAGAAGTATGTAATCCTTGAAAATTCCACTTGCACGGGATAAACATCACTCCCCACCATTTGTCGAATCCTTTATTCGCTAGTCCACACGTTTTTTCGAGTTCATTACTCAATTGATTAGAATTTGGAACTTCGACATTGATTGCGGCACCACAATCAATCCCATCATGGTTGATATCATTTTCTGTAATTAAAACATCGCAGGTATTAATCCAAAGATTCATATAATAACGGTCCGGCAAAATATTAAAAAATTCAATATCGACGTCTATGTATCCGGTTCCCGGATACAACGTCTGTATTTCATGACCCGAGAGCGCCGTGCCAAATGTCGTAACTCTTGATCCAACATCGGTTTTCATATTAAAATAGAATTCAGGTTTCGAAATGGGTTTGTTCACTTTGTAATAAAGTCTTACCTTCAAGCCGTCTCCACAATAGATGTGTTCTTTCGGTTCTCCATCCAAGGTCAGAAATTCGATCCCGAGGTATCGAATGATTCCAGTCCCTTGACGATTGGGAACATCGGTCAAATCGAACTTCGTTTTCGCCTCGATTTCACCAAATTGGGAAATATAATGATTAATCACATCCGAAGATCGGCCATCCATTCGAAGTTCTCCCTTATCGAACCAAAGGACACGCGGACAAAGATTTTCCACTGTCGACATCGTATGCGATACGAAGATCACGGTTCGGCCGCTGTTCCGCAGATCCTTCATGGTGTCCAGGCATTTTTTCTGAAATGCAACATCGCCGACCGCCAACACCTCATCCACGAACAAGATATCGGTATCCAGATGCGCCGCGACGGAAAAACCGAGCTTCAACCGCATCCCGCTGGAATAATACTTGATCGGCGTATCCAGGAATCTTTCCACTTCGGCGAAATCGACAATCGCATCCAGTTTCGACTTCACTTCTTTTTTCCTCATGCCCAATATCGAACCGTTCAGATAAATATTCTCCCGTCCGGATAATTCCCAATGAAACCCGGTTCCCACTTCCAGCAGCGATCCAACCCGGCCTTGAATGTTTATTTTGCCGTTTGTGGGGTACATGATTTTCGACAATATTTTCAGCAAAGTGCTTTTCCCTGCTCCGTTCCGTCCGATGATCCCGACAATCTCTCCTTTTCCCACTGAAAAAGACACATTATTCAGCGCCCAGATCTCTTCCTTGAAATCCTTGCTACGAAAGATGGCGCGCTTCGCAAAATTCACCAGCGCTTCACGGAACTGTGTCTCTTTCCTCAATTTGCTGATATCGAACTTTTTTGACAAATGCTCGACTGTTATTGCATCCGTCATGTCATGCTCCATGGGAAAGAACGAAGCAACTCACACATTACACTATGTCGGCAAACTCTTTTTCTGTTTTACGAAAATAGGCCAATCCCAATAAGAATATCAGCAAAGAAACAGTGATTGAAACTGCCAATAACAGGAAATCAACATTTTTGTTCGGAATAACAGTCGATCTGAACGCCTCTATAATACCCGTCAACGGGTTTAATGCGGCAAGTCTTTGGTATCTTTCAGGTAGAATGCTGATAGGATAAATAATAGGCGTTATAAAAAGCAATACCTGGATGATAAAAGGTATCGTATATTTTATATCCCGATACCTCACATTTAATGAAGAAAAAACCATTCCGAGGCCAAGCGAAAGAATGATTAAAGGTATGACCAATATCGGCCAAAACATCAAGCTCCAACTAAATGGGATATGGTAAAAAATCATTATCCCGAACAGGATCAGTGAAGCAATAAAAAAGTCCACTATTCCGGACAAGGCGGCGGAGGCCGGAATGGCGAATCTGGGAAAGTACACTTTTGTCAATAGATCCGAATTCCCTATGAGACTATTTCCGGAATTTCCCACAGCGCCCGCAAAGAACGTCCAAGGGACCAATGCGGAATAAGAAAAAACCGGATATGGAACTCCCTCGCTGGGCATCTTGGCAAATTTTCCGAAAAAAATCGTGAAAACAATCATTGTGGAAAACGGTTGAATGACGGCCCACAGTGCGCCCAGTACGGTTTGCTTGTACCTGACCTTTACATCCCGCCATATGAAAAAGTAAAATAACTCACGGTATTGCCAAAACTCCTTGATAAATCCAAATTTTGTTGCGGCAGTTACATTGTTTCCCAATTTTCATGACTCCTTGGCGGGGTTCTTCCCAACCCTGCATACAACTTTCATAGAATCAATTTTCTGCAATAAAAACCTTCTGCATATTTCCCGGGAGCATTCGATTCCACTCCGCGAATCCGCAGCAGCGATAAAAAGGTATCTTCCGTGAACCATTCCTTGTCGTTCTGCGACTTAAAATATTCAAGGATCTTCCCGGTTTTTTTTCTACAGATGGACTCCTCCAGGTGCACGAAAAGATTCGGCGATCCCAGGCCGCCATCGAATTTCGGTATTTCATATTCAAGGATCAGGTGGTCCCTGAAGGTGTTCCAGGTCAATTCGGAGACCAACCGGTGATCCTGATGCAGATCTTTTCCGTGATGCGTGAAAATAATGTCCGGATGGACCTCCTGTTTCAATCGCTCAAAACACTCTTTTATCTTCGCCCCCTCGTATGGGAAAAAGCTGTTCCTAAATCGATGGATCACGATCTTTTTCCTCTTCACGCTCCGTAAAAAGTCATTTGCGCTTTCCCATGCTTCTTTTTCCCGACGATCGTCGGAACTGAATACAACCCAATGAACCGATGCGCCCTTCATTCCGTGGGACATTTTCAGAATCGTACCTCCGCAACCGATTTCAATATCGTCGCAATGCGCCCCGAGGCACAGTATCTTCTTCGGTGTGGGGTTGTTAAAAGAGATCTTCAACATGCGGTAATGATCTCCTTAATGAAAGTCAAGTCCATGAACGGCTCCACCTGTCCATCACCACCAGCTTGATTCCTTGTCAATTCCACCCCCACTCGGGTCGAACCATGGCTCCCTTCAATTCCTTCAACAGGATCCTTCGCTGGTGCTTCATCTTCCGACCGAGATA
>Ga0209342_10000387_pt1 | contig 49951 bp, 41 predicted proteins | sample RifCSP16_2_FD_184023 | JGI IMG/M metagenome (GOLD analysis project Ga0209342, IMG submission 184023) | Soil microbial communities from Rifle, Colorado - Rifle CSP2_sed 16_2 (SPAdes) (version 2) | ecosystem: Environmental > Terrestrial > Deep subsurface > Rock core/Sediment | place: Rifle... | reverse complement strand
CCCTGGGGGTATTCTGATGAAGAAGATAGAGGCTATCATAAAGCCTTTCAAGCTCGACGAGGTGAAAGAAGCCCTCAACGAGATAGGGATAAAGGGCATAACCGTCTCCGAGGTCAAGGGTTTCGGCAGGCAGAAGGGGCACACCGAGCTTTACAGGGGCACAGAGTATGTCGTCGACTTCCTCCCCAAGATAAAGATGGAGATAGTCGTGAAGGAAGACATGGTCGCCAAGGTCGTCGAGACCATCGTTAATGCGGCCCGCACCGGGCGCATAGGCGATGGCAAGGTCTTTGTCCTTTCAGTGGATGAGGTCGTGCGCATAAGGACGGGCGAAAGGGGCGAAGAGGCCATCTGACAGGCTGCTGAAAAATGCCCATCTGCGTTGTCGTCTTCGGCGCGAGTTAATTGCGGCGTACTACAAAAGTACGCCTCATTCCTCGCGCCTCGACTCCTAGCATCTGGACCTTTTTGAGCAGCCTTAACTAAATTGGTTTTGTTTCAGCACTGCCAAGCAGTTATTCCATACCGGATACATAATAAGGAGGTTCTGTAATGACGCCGAAGGATGTACTTAAGCTTTCAAAGGAAAAAAACGCCAAGATGGTCGATTTCAAGTTCCTCGACTTCGTCGGCATCTGGCAGCATTTCTCTGTGCCGGTTGGCGAGCTCTCTGAGGATGTTTTCGAGGAGGGTCTCGGTTTTGACGGGTCGAGCATCAGGGGCTGGCAGCCCATCCACGCCAGCGACATGCTTGTCATGCCTGACCCCACCACGGCCATAATGGACCCGTTCCATGAGACACCGTCCTTAAGCATCATATGCAACATAGTCGACCCCATAACCAAAGAGCCCTATTCCAGGGACCCCAGGAACATCGCCATGAAAGCCGAGGCGTACCTGAAGTCCACCGGCATAGGCGATGTCGCCTACTTCGGCCCTGAGCCCGAGTTCTTCATATTCGACGACATCAGGTACAGCCAGGGCGCGAACCACGGCTACTACCACATCGATTCCATCGAAGGCGTCTGGAACACCGGCAGGGAAGAAGGCCCGAACCTCGGCTACAAGCCCAGGCACAAGGAAGGCTACTTCCCGGTGCCCCCGACCGACAGCCAGGAAGACATCCGCTCCGAGATGTGCATGGTCATGGAGAGCGTCGGCATACGCGTTGAAAGGCAGCACCACGAGGTCGCCACCGCCGGACAGGCCGAAATAGACATGAGGTTCGACAGCCTCGTCAGGATGGGCGACAAGCTCATGTGGTTCAAGTACATAGTGAAGAATGTCGCGAAGAAGTGGGGCAAGACCGTCACATTCATGCCCAAGCCCATCTTCGGCGATAACGGCAGCGGCATGCATGTCCACCAGTCGATATGGAAGGGCGGCAAGCCCCTTTTCGCCGGTAACGAGTACGGCGGCATGAGCGAGATGGCCCTGTACTACATAGGCGGCATATTGAAGCACGCCAGGGCCCTGAACGCGTTCTGCAACCCCGGCACGAACTCTTACAGGCGTCTGGTCCCCGGCTATGAGGCCCCTATAAACCTGGCCTACTCCAGCAGAAACCGCTCGGCTTCCGTCAGGATACCGATGTACTCTCCTTCGCCCAAGTCCAAGAGGATAGAGGTAAGGTTCCCCGACCCGTCATGCAACGGCTACCTGGCCTGCGCGGCCATGCTCATGGCCGGCCTTGATGGCATACAGAACAAGATACATCCGGGTGAGCCCATGGACAAGGATATCTACGGGCTTGCCCCGGAAGAGCTCGCCAAGATACCTTCAGCCTGCGGTTCGCTGGAAGAGGCTCTGGACGCCCTCAAGGCCGACCACGAGTTCCTCATGAAGGGAGATGTCTTCACCCAGGATGTTATCGACACCTGGATAGAGTACAAGAAGAAAGCCGAGCTTGACCCCATAAGGATGCGCCCGGTGCCTTATGAGTTTTATCTGTACTACGACTGCTAAGCCTTAATCGGCTTTTTAATAAGTCCATCTGCGTCGTTGTCAGCGTCGCTTGCTACTGCGGCGTACAAAAGAGTACGCCTCGTATCTCGCTCCTCGACGCCTTGCATCTGGAGCTTCTTAAGAAGCCTGTATCATTAAAACGCAAAAAGCCCCGCTGCCTTCCGGCAGCGGGGCTTTTTTTTATCTTCAGTCGCGCCCGTGTTTTTTATGTTCTTTGTGTTCCCTGTGCTCCCGCTTGTGTTCCTTCCATTCGTGCCTGCTTTCCCAATGCCTTTCGTCTTCCCACTGTTTCCAGTGCTTCTTGACATGGCCCGGAGGCATCCGTTCAAGGCCCGGGGGCAAGTCCCTGTAGCGCTCAGGCAGGTGTACGAGTGCCCTCGGCATTCTTTCAATGCTTATGAATATCCAGGGGCCGCCGAATTCGTCCGACCTGTACCATCTTCTTCCGTTCGACTTCCACCAGTGGCCCCTGTAGAAAAAGATATCCTCATCCAGATCAGGGGCGATATAGACATAGGTGCCGGGGATGACGACCACCACCGGGGGGTCGATTACCTTCACCTTTTTGGCGGGTATGCCTATGCCTATGTTTATGTTCAACTCCGCCTTTACTGGCTCGGCGGCTGAAAAGGCTGTAAACAGGAACGCGGCGGCAAGGAGCGGCAGATATCTTTTCATGGACAAGACTCCTCTTTGAGATTAGCTGAATCTACACCCGCAGGATTGGGAAGTATGTGACAAAAGGTACAACGGCGGAGTATTGACATGGGACAGGGTTACTATAGACTCGGAATAGCCGGTTTTGCGTTCATTTCCCCTTACAACCGAAAGGGAGAAAAGCCCTTATGCCCCGTTTTTCTCTTTTATATAAGGTAATTATAGCCTATCTGGTCATCCTTCTGCCCATACTCGCCGTCATCTCTATGATATTCGAGAACAACAAAGAGGAGATGGAAAGGCTCCTCATCACCGAGCTCCGGCAGATCGCTGACGAGAGGGAGGCCTACATCCTCATGTATATGCACATGAACAAGCAGAGGATGCAGGATTTCGCGAGCGACGGTTTCATCGTGAGCACGCTTGAACGAATGGACAGGAAGGCTGTCGGAAGGGTGTTGGGCGAGTATATGAAAAAGTACAAGCTCCCGATACTAAAGGAGATGTACCTCCTCAACATCATTACAGCCCCCGACGGAAAAGTACTGGCCTCTACAATTCCCGGCCTGGAGGGCGAAGACCTCTCGAAGGAAGAGTTCTTCAGGAGTGGGCTCAAGGGTCTCTCTGTGGTCGAGGTGGTTTCCAGGTTCGGTCCTCAAATAGCCGTTTCAGCTCCCATATACAGCCGCGCTGAGAAAGGGAAAGTTCTCGGCGTGATGACCGGGTTTACCGCGCTTTCAAAGTTCGGCGAGTTTTTCACCGGCGAGTACATAGTGCGCCTCGGGGCGTTGAGCTGGAGCCACTGGGGCAGGTGGAGCACTTTCGAGATATACCTGGTGAACAGGGACAAGCTCATGATTACCCCTTCGAGGTATGTTTCAGACGCCGCCCTGAAGCAGAAGGTCGACACCTACCCTGTAAGGGAGTGCCTGGAGCATAGGGATGAGGAAACAGGCTTCTACCCTGATTACAGGGGGGAGATGGTCGTGGGCGCGTCGATGTGCTTCCCGTCCCTTGGCTGGACCCTTGTCGTCGAGGTAGACAGGGAAGAAGTCTTTGCCCCTGTCATAAGGAGCCAATGGTACACCTTCGGCGCGATCATACTTGTTACCGGGCTTATCGGCGCGCTCGTATTTTACTTCATAAGAGTAATTGTAAGGCACCTGAGGGCGCTGGCCATTGGAGCTGGCGAGATAGCGGCCGGGAACTACGAAGTCAGGGTGCCTGTGAGGACAAGGGACGAGATAGGACAGCTGGCCTCGTCATTCAACGCTATGGCCGCTAGCATACTGGAAAGGCAGCAAGAGCTGGTCAACAGCCAGAAGAGCCTTGCGGAAAGCGAGTTAAGGTACAGGACCCTCATAGAAAACCTTCAGGAGGGCATATGGGTGATCGACGAGAACGCCGTTACGACCTATGTAAACCCGAGGATGGCGGAGATGCTCGGGTACGCTGTGAGCGAGATGATGGGGAAAAGCCTCTTCGAATTTTTAGATGAGGAAGGCGTAAGGATCACTCAGGAAAGGCTTGAGCGCAGGAAAAGGGGCATAAAAGAGGTCATGGACGCTGAGTATGTTAAGAAGGACGGCGGCAGATTATATGCGACGATAGCAGTCGCGCCATTTATTGAGGGCGGCGTGTACAAGGGCGCGATCGCCGGCATTGTGGACATCACAGAACGCAGGAAAGCCCAGGAGGCCCTCCGTGAGAGCGAGGAGAAATTTCGGGCCATACTCGACAACATGGGCAATGTCGTCTTCATGAAGGACCTCGAGGGCAGGCACATATTCGTCAACAGGCTCTTCGAGATGGTCACCCGGAGGAGCAAGGCGGATATTTACGGTAAAACGGTCCTGGAACTGTTCCCGGAACAGATAGCAATGGAGTTCGACAAGAACGACAGGAAGGTCCTCGAGTATGACAGGCCCATGGAATTCGAGGAGTCGTTTCCGCTCGGGGACGGCGTGCACTCATATATCTCAATCAAGTTCCCCCTGAAGGACACTAAGGGGAAGGCCTACGCCGTCTGCGGGGTCTCGACCGACATTACGACCCTCAAAAACGCAGAAGAGGCATTGAGGAAGAGCGAGCATAGCCTGCGCGAGGCACAGAGGATAGCCCATATAGGTAACTGGGAATGGGACATGGAAAAGGATTTCGTGTACAGGTCGGATGAGGTCTTTGGAATATTCGGAAGAACGAGGGTGGAGTTCGACAGCTTTGAGAGTTACCTGGAGTCCGTACATCCGGATGACAGGGAGGCTGTTATCATGAAGCTCCGGAAAGCTATTGACAGTGAGCAAGCCTATTCTGTCGACGCGAGGATAACAAGGGGCGACGCAGTCGAGCGAATAGTCCATATCCAGGGCGAGGTAATAAGGGACGAATCAGGAAAGGCCGTGCGCATGGCAGGCACGGTTCAGGACATAACCGAGCGCAAGCAGGCCGAGGACGAGGTGACAAAGCTCAACAGAGAGCTGGAGCACAGGGTCGAGGAGAGAACGCTGGAGTTGAAACGGGCGAACGAGGACCTCGCCGTGGCCAAGACAGAGATGGAGACCTTTACCTACTCGGTGGCGCACGACCTTCGCTCGCCCTTGAGGCTCATAGACGGGTTTACCATATTGCTCCTTAAAAAACAGAGGGACAGGCTCGACCACGAGGGCCAGGACCATCTTGAACGCATAAGGGCGTCCGCCAGAAGGATGGGGCAGCTCATAGATGACCTCATGAACCTTTCTTTCGTGATGAGGGCCGAGGTCAGCTTAGGCGCGGTCGATTTGAGTGCCATTGCGTTGTCGATCGCCAGCGACCTGGAAAAGGCCGACCCGGAAAGGAAAAGCGATTTTGTCATTGAAAAAGGGCTCGCGGCACGGGGGGATGAAAGGCTTTTGAGGATGGTGGTTGAAAATCTTCTGGGGAACGCGTGGAAGTTCACATCGAAAAGAGACGGGCCCAGGATAGAGTTCAGAAGGTGCGGGGAAGAGGCCGGGAAGGATGTTTTTTGCGTAAGGGACAACGGCGTGGGCTTTAACATGGCCCACTCGGACAGGCTATTCCACCCGTTCCAGCGGCTCCATTCACAGGATGAATTTCCGGGGACGGGCATCGGGCTGGCGACCGTGAAACAGATAGTGCAGAGGCACGGAGGAAGTGTCTGGGCAGAGGGAAAAACAGGCGAAGGCGCGGTTTTCTATTTCACTCTTCAAAAGGGGAATGGCTGATGGCTGGCACGATCCTTCTGGTCGAGGACAGTCTCGAGGCCGTTGAGCTTACCAGACACGCGCTCGAAGAGTGCACCCTGACTGATAATGCCATAATAGTCGCGTATGACGGCCAGGACGCCGTCGACTACTTATTCGGAGCAGGCAGATACGAGGGCCGGGATACGGCGGACCTGCCGAAGGTCGTCTTGCTGGACCTGAGGCTTCCGAAGCTGGACGGGTTCGAGGTGCTCGCGAAGATCCGCTCGAGCAGCCGGACGAGGCTTGTACCGGTGGTCATGCTGACGGTCTCGAAGCTGAGAGAGGACATAAGGAGGTCTTACGAGCTGGGAGCGAACGGCTACATAATCAAGGCCCTGGACTATGATGCGTACCATGACGCTATAATCGCCGCCTGCGCCTATTGGCTCGGGATCAACCAGGGGCCTTATTGACCGCGGCTTTTGTGCAGCTCGAGCACTCTTCTAATGATGTTCGTGGTGGACCTGCCCTTGACTAAGGTTATCCGGGCCAAGCGGCCGCCGCTGTTTTTTACGATGTCCGCTCCAACGATGTCTCTGGCAGCCCAGTCAGCTCCTTTAGCGAGAATGTCGGGCTTTATCGCCTCTATGAGCTTCAGCGGTGTCGGTCCGTTGAACAGCACCACGAAATCAACGCACTCGAGGGCCGAGAGGACCTCTGAGCGTTCCCGCTGGGGGACTATGGGCCGTGCCGGGCCTTTGATGGAACGCACGGAGCTGTCGCTGTTGAGCCCCACCACGAGCACATCACCAAGCGACCTGGCCTTTTTAAGGTATCTCACATGGCCCGCGTGCAGAATATCGAAACAGCCGTTCGTGAAGACCACCTTCTTTTTTTTTCTGCCTGAGGCAAGCTCGGTCTGGAGCTTTTTTAAAGAGACTACCTTGCCCATCCCATTTCACCTTCCCTATAAAATTCCGCTAAGAACTGATTATCACAACTTCACGGCCCTGGCAACGGTGATGGCGACCACTACGGCCCCGGCCCGTTTGAGGACCTTTGAACATTCGTTCAGCGTGGCCCCGGTCGTTACGACATCGTCCACCAGAAGAACTTTTTTCCCTTTGAATGATCCCGGTTCAACGAGGGTGAACGCGCCGGAAACATTCTTTTTCCTCTCAAGGGCCTTGAGGCCGACCTGCTGGCCCGTGTCCCTGGTCCTTTTCAGCCGGTTGTATATCAGTGGCAAAGAGATAATGCGGGACAATTCCCTCGCGATAAGGAGGGACTGGTTGAAGCCGCGCTCCCTGAGCCTGCCGGCGTGAAGAGGAACCGGTACGACCAGGCAGGGTCTATGGCCGCCAATGGAGCCGCTGACGAGATTCGCTAGCGGAGCCGCGACTGAGGTGTCGCCGCCATATTTGAGCTTGTGTATGGCGTCGAGGACTTTGCCTTCGAAAACGAACGCGCTCCTGGCGGCGCTGAATGAGGGAGGCTCTTCAACGCACTTGCCGCAGGCGTGGTCAACGCCCCTGGGAGATATAAACGGTATGCCGCAGATTGTGCATATGGGCGTCGTTATGCGCTCCTTTTCGATGAGGCCCGCGCATCCTTCACAGAAACCTTTTTTCAAAGCCCTTTCTCCGCACAGGAGGCAGACGGGCGGGAATACTATGTCAAGAACGGCCTTGAGCATGCGTCAAGGATATCACAGCCGCATGTCCGCTTCAACCGGCGCTTAAGGCCGGTATGAGGACATGAAACGAAGAGCCGAACCCCTTTACGCTTTCGATCCTTATATCCCCTCTGTGCTCGCGCACTATGCCCAGGCTTATGGAAAGCCCGAGCCCGGTGCCCTTCCCGGTTTCCTTGGTGGTGAAAAACGGGTCGAAGACCTTGCCGATAATCTCCTCGGGTATGCCGCAGCCTGAATCTTTGATAGTTAGCCGAATGAACGGTCTGCCATCTCTGGTTTCCTCTTTAGTCGAGATGGTGAGCATCCCTCCCCCGGTCATGGCGTCCCTGGCGTTCGTGACGAGGTTTATTACAACCTGTTCAAGGCGGTTCGGGTTCCCGAGGGCAAGGGGGACGGGCGTGAGGTCGAGGAGGGTCTCTATCGAGTGAGACAGAAGATGGTCGTTCAGGATGAGGAAGGCGTCCTTCACTATGGAGTTGACATCGACCGGGGAGAGTACCGGCGGTTCTGATCTGGAAAAAGTTCTCAGGTGCTTCACTATTTTCTCCATCCTGGCAGACGCGTCCGCGATGAGCCTTATCTTGTCGTGATACTCGCCGCTGTCATTCATGGCGCGGAGCATGCCATAGGTGAGGCCTCTTATGACCGTCAGCGGCTGGCTTATCTCATGGACGAGGGAGGCTGAAAGTTCTCCAAGGGCCGTCATCTTGCTTGATTGAACGAGCTGGACCTGCGTCTCCTGAAGGTTTCTTAGAGCAATCTTGAGCTCTGTTTCGCTCCTGTCGAGGTCCGTTATCATCATCAGGACCCCTTCCCTGAAGCACTCTATGTATTTTTCACGCTTTTCGAGCTCCTTCTGTTTTGCCTCCAGTTCGCTCTGGAGCATGGTTGCGTCTGTCTTTGATATGAGCGTGAGCGCGGAAAACTCCGTGTCTGGTATCGGGGAAATTGAGTATGAGACATGCGCTTCGGGGCCGCTTTTCAAGGTCAGAGCGCTTTTTCCCCTGCTGGTCCCCTTGCCGGGCTGAGCGATTTTAAGTATCCTGAAAACCGTCATGCCATGGCACTCAGAATCTGAAAACCCGGTAAGCGCGCTGAATTCGCGGTTCACGCGCAAAATCTCCGAGCTTTTGCCGATGATTGCCACGGGAGCGCCGATAAGAGAGATGTCGGGAAGGGGGGGCGTTGAGCGCGGAGCCAGTTTAGCGCTGTCAGCCAGGGAATTCCTTGTTAATCTCATGGTCCTCCTTGAGTCTCACGAACATCTCGCGCAGCTCCTGCATTTTCAGTTCTCTCCTGACCGCGAGCAGTGAGAACTCTTCGAGGTCGTTTACGGTCTTTTTGAGTTTTGCCGAAGCCTCTTCGGCATGCCTCCTCGCTGCTTCGAGCTCGGTGATTATCTTCCTGCGCTCCTCGATGTCGCGCCCAACGCAGCAGCAGCCCATGACATCGCCTTCTTTCCAGAGGGGGACGGCGTTGAATTCGAAAAAACTGGAGCTGCCGCTTGCCAGAACGAGCTTGAGGTCGATGTTGCTGGCGGCCTCCCCTCCCTGAAGCAGGGCAAGCGTACTGTGCCAGCGCGGCTTCCATTCGGTTTCTATAAGCTCCTGGAAGGGCCTGCCGAGCACTTCATCTTCGGAGTATCCCGTCATGTCAAGGGCAGCCTTGTTGACGAACAGGATGGACCCTGAGTTGTCGAGTTCGAGGAGGATGTCGGGGATGCTCATTAGAAGGGTCCTGTGCTGCTCCCTGTACTCGTCGAGGAGCGCTCCGGCGCTCAAGACATAGGATTTTATCGATTCGATCTCCGTGAGGAACCTGCGCCCGGGCGGAGGCAAGCCGGGCCCTTTGCCCTTGGAGGCTGAGGCAAGGGCCTTAAGAGGTTTTATTATCTCTCTTGATAACACAAGGTAGGCTGCGGCCTGAAAGGCGAGCGCTACGGCGCCAGCGACGGCAAGCTGCGCATTGAGGCCCCCTGCGTAAAAAACAGACAGGGCCAGCAGGGCGAGCAACGGCAATGTCAGCGCCAGCGCGATCGCGCTTGTGAGCTTAAGTACGGACATTCGCTCTTTTTGGCGGCCTTATGTCTGGATGATTTTCGAGGAGGAGGCCTTTGAGGTTACTGTTACAGTAAGGGCCCTTGGAATTGATTAACTATTCATTTATCATTTTTCACTTTGTTACGCAAGCCGAATTTTTTTCGTGTGCTTTCTTTTCTTCCGGGCTCTGGCGGGTATAATCAAAATATGCTTTTCGCCGCTGCCCCTCGCCGTTTAAAAATACTACTAAAGCAGTGTCTTTTATGCTAAAAAAGACGATATCCGAATAAAAAGGGGAATTGATGTTCAAAAAGCTCAAGGCTGGTTTTGAGAGCCTCAAGGCAGGGCTGGCCAGGACCCATAACGCCATAATGGGGAATGTCGAGGCCGTTTTTACCGGAGAGTCAAGGGAGGACCAGCTCGAAAAACTTGAGGAGGCCCTCATACTTTCAGATGTTGGGGTGAAGGCCGCCACCGAGATAGTCGACGGCCTCAGGACCAGGCTCATCGGCAACGACCCGGAAAAGCTCAAGTCTTACTTGAAAGACTCGATATATTCAATATTGAGGGAAGTCGAGCAGCCGCTCGAGATAACGAACAGCCCGTTCGTCATAATGGTGCTCGGCGTTAACGGGGTGGGCAAGACGACCACAATTGGCAAGCTCGCGTCAAAGTACACCTCAGAGGGCAAATCCGTCCTGCTGGCGGCCGGCGACACATTCCGGGCCGCGGCAATAGAGCAGCTTGAAGGGTGGGGGGCGCGCGCAGGCTGCCCGGTCATTCGTCAGACGCAGGGCGGAGACCCGGGCGCGGTCATCTTCGACGCCATGAGGGCCGCTGAGGCGAGAAGGTCGGAGATTGTGATTCTTGACACCGCCGGAAGGCTCCATACTAAGGTAAACCTTATGGAGGAGCTGAAGAAGGTGCAGAGGGTAGCCGCGAGGGAACTGCCGGGCGCTCCCCACGAAAGGCTTCTTGTGCTTGACGCCTCTACCGGTCAGAACGCGCTTAACCAGGCAAGGCTTTTCAACGAGGCCGTCGGGGTTACGGGCATCGCTTTGACAAAGCTTGACGGCACGGCAAAGGGCGGAATAATAATCGCAATCGCCAGGGAATTGAAGATACCCATCCGTTTCATCGGCGTGGGCGAGAGCATAGACGACTTGAAGGTATTCGAAGCAAGGGACTTTGTAGACGCCCTTATCTGATTGTAGCGGAGGTAGCGGGGCAGTGGATGACAAGCTTAAGGGCTTTTACGACCTTTACTGGCGCAGGAGAAGCATCCGTGAATTTTCCGGCAGGCCGGTCGAGCCTGAAAAGATAGACAGGCTCCTCGAAGCATTGATGAGGGCCCAGAGCGCGGCCAACCGCCAGCCCTGGCATTTCGTCGTCCTCTCCGGCCAGGAAGAAAGGGCGGCTCTTGACGATGTGTTCACCAAGGAAGGCTTCAGGAAGGCTCCGCTCCTCATCGTCGCCTGCGCCGACCAGTCGCAGGCCTGGACAAGGCGCGCCGACAAGGTCAACTACGCATGGGTCGACGCTACTATCGCCGTGACCGAGATGATAGGGGCCGCGACAGCCGAAGGGCTCGGGAGCTGCTGGGTGGCGGCGATAGAGCCTGATCTTGTAAGAGAGAAGCTCGGGATACCCGGGCAGATAGACATAGTGGCCATAATAGCCATCGGCTATCCTGAAAAGGAACTGGTTGTAGAGGACAAGGCCAGAAAACCTCTCGCGGAGATAATCCATCATGGCAAGTGGTAAAAAGCAGCAGCCCGAAGACCAGTATGTGCTCCTGCGTTCGGACAGGAGGAAGAACCTCAGAAAGCAGCTTCTTGTCCTCAAGGTAAGGGGCGAGGACAACAGGGGCGTTTTCTTTGGGTACGCCAAGACCATAAGCAGGGGAGGGATGTTCATCTCCTCCGTGAACCCGAGGAAGATGAGCGAGGAGTTCGAGATAAATTTCAAGCTCGACGACAAGGGCCGCGAGATAAAATGCAGGGCGGTGGTTGTCTGGATAAGGGAGTACGACTCTCTCGTAAAGCAGGAGCCCGGCATGGGCATAAAATTCATTGACCTGGACGAGGCCACAAAAGACGAGATAGACGCATGGATAGCCACCCGGTAAAGGGTTTGCTTTGAGTGTAAATAAAAAGGCGGGCAGCTGAAAAGCTGCCCGCCTTTTTATTATTTCATGCTATTGCACGACACCGCCTATGACAGCCGGTGCATCGGAGACGGCAGGTTCCGAGCCGATGGCCGGTTCGGTAAAATCACTGATGTCCGGAAGCGTATATGAGGTGAGGGTGAGCCCGGAGCACTCGGATACGGCGACCGACTGCATGCGCTGTTCCTTTTCAAGGGGCTTTACGATGTACTCGGTCGTGTTGTCTTCGCCGTCTATGACGGTAGTGCCTTCGGGTATGGAGAACTCGGGTATCCAGCGCGTGTCAGGGCCGCAGCCTGTATCAGCGCCGGTGTCCCTGTCAACGTATTTGCCGGGTATGCCCTGAAGCTCGCCGAACCCGGCGTACTGGAGGAAGTAGGTCGAAGTGACCCCGCCGGAGCTCCTCGCGTACTTCACCGAAAGAGGCTGTTCAAAGGCTAGATAGCTGCCGCCGGATGAAAGCGCGGTGAACTGGTTCCAGTTGTTTGTGCCGGTCTCCCAGGTGTAGAAGGTGTCGAGGTTTGAGCGGGCCTGCCACGCGCAGGTATTGCTTGTATCCCAGGAGCACGCGAGCTGGCTCAGGTTCTCGGTCGTCGGCTCGAAGAGCGGGCCGCTCGTTATGCCCCAGGTGTAATTCGTGTTCTCGGCAGTCTGCTCGACGGCTGTCCCGCCGCTTTCAAGGAGCATGGTCGAGGTGTCGAATGTGTAGTCAACGAACTGGAGTGACGGGTCATCTGGAGCGACGCTCTGGTTCTGGTACGCGCTGGTATCGAAAAAGGGTGAAGAGCCGGTAAGGGCCGAAGGGTCGGGGCAGTTGTCCATGCAGGCGAAGCTTGCCGGGATGGAGTCCGTCGGGTATACCAGGTTTTCGAGATAGAAGATAACCGTGGACGCGTCGGTCGCGGAGCACGAGAAGCTCGCGGATGAGTTGTCCCACGCGCAGCCGTCGAGCTTTATCTGCACGCTCCCACCGAGCGCGTTCGACCACATGTTCAGCTCAGTCATGTTAAGCGAGGCGAGGCTGAAGGCCTGCGTGGGCGAGAGGTCTTCCCAGAGCCATGTCGTACGGTCGAGCGAGTCTGTTTTCACGAAGCCCGAGCCGTCCCATTCTATCTGAAAGTCCGTGCCTGAAGTGTTGTCGTACATCTGAAGGGGGATGCCCTTTACTTCAGCCAGAGTCAGCGTTTTTTTCGTGTGCTTCTTGAGCTTGCCCCCGGCTTTGATAACGGTATACGGGGTCGATGTGCTTGTCCCGCCTGAGTAGCTCATCTTGTAGACTGTCGCGCCGTCAGGTATTGATACATCCTCCGGGAACCAGAGGCCCCAGTAGCCTATCCAGCCGAAGTAGTCGCTGCCGCCTGTCGTGTATTTGAGCGGAAAGCCCGAGTTGCGCGTGACGCGCTCGCCGTTGGTGTCGTACATGCCGTAACGCCACGCGGTCTCGTCATATGCCGTCCTGTTGAGGCAGGTCTGGTTGGAATCCGCGTCGCTCCTCAGGAAGTGTGAGCTGTCGAAGGCGAAGGTAAATGCTTTGACCGTGTCGCCGAACGGGCTCGTTTCCGCGACATCGGTCGAGCCTCCTCCGGTCGTGCCGTCGCCGGACCTGTCGAGCGCGACCTTCTGTATGAAAGTCTGGTCTGCAGTGCCGTCGCCGTTGCTGTCAAAGCCGCCGTCCACGATGAACTTCAGGAGGACCTTTCCGTTCGAGTCCTCCTCTGACTTGAGAAATCCGTGGAATGTCGTCGTTGATGTATCCGCCACGCCGCTAGTTGCCGGGTGGGCCTTGAAGTAGAGCGTGAACAGGCCGTAGGGGTTGGCCGCGCTTACCGCCTCGGTTATGGTGAGCTTGGCGAAGATGACTTGCTCAGGTTCGTTTCCGCTCGCCTCCTGGTGTATCCATGCCTTCACTATCTGCGGGGATGAAGCGTCGGCCCTTGAAGAGTTGAGCGTCCAGAACTCATAATCAGGCTGACTGGAGCCGGAGGACTGGTTCTGGGAGCTTTCGCCCGCGTTTGAAGCGGAGTCGTTCGAGCTCGAACACTGGGCGATGTCAATCTGGGCCTTGTAGTTGACCAGATTGAGCATGGCGTCGTATCTGGATTGGGAAAGCGAGCAGAGTATCTCATTGACGGTGTCGAAGGCTTCGGCTGAGCGCTCTTCGACATAGACCTGCGTGTCGTCGTTGCTGTAGTCCGAGCCCGACGGGAGGCCGGAGGGGTCTATGGTCTTCCACGCGGATTTAAGCGCTCTCAGTGAAGCGCCTCCGCCTGACGATGTATCGACCACGCTGACCTTGCTTGCGATGTCAAGGCTCGTGGCGGTCCCTGAGCTGCTGGAGCTTCCTCCCCCGCAGCCTGAAAGCCCAATTGCCGCTGAAAGTGTGGCTGCCAGAATAGTACAGCCTGGAGCAAACCTCATGCGTTTACCTCCTTTTTTTGGAGGGCTGGAATAGGCGGAAGCTGGGACAAGGCTGAGGTTTCGGACGCTTACTTCAACCTCTCAGTAAGTGCTTTTTTTTCGGGATGTTGTTCAGAATGGTCGTGGTTCGCGAGGGGGGCTGACTGATTTGGACTATATTATATTTTTAAGGTGAAATCAAGAAGGGGCGGGGAACATTGATTATGCGCTCGCTTGTTTTATGAGGCGTAAGTAAAACGAGCCCAAAAAAAATGGTGCGCACAGCGCACTCTACCAGGCTTTAAGTTCCTTTTTGTTTCAGTTTAAGAGCAGAAATTTTTTAATCTTTAAGTGTAGGTGTAAGTGTATTTTAATTTAAGTTAATCTTTCCAATTGAAATGATTATATATTTATTATATTGTTGTGCATCACATCTTATTTGGAGTTATTCAGAAGGGGGTTCAGCATGAGGAAGGGTGTCTGCGGTGTATTAATTCTATCAGGTTTATTGTTCTTAAGCGGGTGTGCGTCGATAATCCGTGGTTCAAATGATACGATTTCAGTCAATAGCCTGGAACAAGATGCTGTCATCTATGTTGATGGCGCACCCAGGGGAAAAGGTAGTATAGCAGTTGATGTTAAGAGAGGAAAACCGCACGATTTGGTAGTAAAGAAGGACGGCTGTCAAGATATAGCAATCAAAACAACGGAACGATTCGATTCAGTTACCTTGTTAGGTATCCTTATAGATTGGGGTATTATCAGTATACCCGTAGATTTAATAAGCGGCTCGGCTTGGAAACAGGATCCAGCGACATATACGATAACACCTCTGTGCCCGACACAGACCAAGACGACTCCGGCTACTACAGCGATGTAAATAGAGTTTGAGCCAGTAAAAAAGCCCTGCCAATTTTGACAGGGCTTTTTTTTATTAAGATAGTCGGGTAGGGTGCGCTCAGCTAACCAACGAGGCTTCTTTACTTTTACGGTTTCCTTGCGCAAATCATAACTGACAAACAGTCCATCTGGTTTTTTTCATCAGCAAAGGTTTTGTTCATTCCAGAGCAGCTTTTAATTTTTGTGAGCGGGGTAATCGAAATATCCTTCCAGCCAAAGCGCTCTAACGCCTCTTTGTATTGGAACGGGCGGACCCTGTTCGGGATCCCGCGAAACCAGAATGCGTTATAAACACATTTTGAGTATCTATAGATATTGTTCGGGTCTTTGTCGCGTATCCATCGGGAATGGGTTTTCAGGTCTACCAGCACGGCCAATCTCGTGCCGGGTCTGCATACGGAGCTCAGTTGCGAAACAGTCGCGTTTATATCGTCGAAGTGTTCAAACGCCGCCTGGCTGAACACCAGATCGATTGAAGCCTTCCCGAAAGCGGAAAGAATATCAAAGTCCTTGCGCACCTGATAGTTGAGCCGTGAAGGTCTTCCAGCCTTCGCTTCCTTCAGCTGTTTTTTCAGGAAACTGATATCAGTTTTTCTGTCCATGCTTTCCAGTTTTTTGAAAAGCTCTTCATAGAAATTATCAGGCGTGGAGCTCATGATGTCATTTACATCGCAGGCGTTATATTGTGAGCACCCCTTCGAAAGAAGGTAGATGCCGATTCCGAGGTCGGAACCTGGCCCGAGTTCGAGGACGCTCTTGCCCGCAAGCGCGTTATCGTCCGGCGAATATCTCCGGAGGTGAGTCAGCCAGTCTTCAACGACGCGGAGGTCGTACTCGATGCATTTTTCACTCGAGGATATGTCGTACGGCTTCGGGGTTGAATAGACTTTAAGGATATTTTTTGCCTTTGCCAAAGCCATAAAACCGATGCCGGCCATGTAGAAAAAAGAATCGCGTAAGAACATTCGTGTTGGTCTCTCTTGTTGATGTATTTTTTGCCGCTTTTGAGAGGCCTTTGGTTAGTGCGCTGTACGCACCATTTATTTACATTTTTTTATTGTACCTAGGCTAAGCACAGCCTAACCTAACCCCTTACTGTATCTTCACGCTCCATGTCGTGCCTTTGCCTGAGTCCTCAAGCACTATGCCTTTGTCCAGAAGTTCTTTTCTTATGGCGTCGGCCCTGACGAAGTCCTTGTTGGCTCTGGCTTCGATGCGTTCCGTTATGAGTCTTTCGACCTCTTCAGCCGGGACGGCTGATCTTGAGTTCTTGTCTGCGAAGTACTCCTCCGGGCTGCGGTCGAATATGCCGAGGAACTTCGATGCCTCTCTTATGATCCCGAGCGAGTAGGACAGCTCTTCCCAGACGCCTCTTCTGTTTCCGGTTGCCTTTGCCTCGTCCATTGCTTTGTTCATGCGGGTGATCTCTTTGAAGAGGTTGCCCACGACCTCGGCGGTGTTGAAGTCGTCTTCCATCGGCGAGAAGGCCGTATCCAATTTGTCCTGTATGCACGAATGGCAGAACTCGGCATCAAGGACATTGGGGAACTCGCCGGACACCCTCTGGATGGTCTTGTAGAAGCGTTCGACAGCGGATTCGGCGTCCCTTAGCGATTCCCTCGTGTAATCGATGGGCGACCTGTAATGGCTTGAAAGCAAAAACAGTCGTATGGCCTCGGCGGTGTGGTCAACGAGCGCGTCCCTTATGTTGAGGATGTTGCCGAGAGACTTGCTCATCTTTTCTTTTTCTATGTTCACGAAGCCGTTGTGGAGCCAGTACTTCACATACGGGGTCTTGCCGGTCGCGGCCTCGCTCTGCGCTATCTCGTTTTCGTGGTGCGGGAATATGAGGTCCTTGCCGCCGCCGTGTATGTCTATCGTCTCGCCGAGCCAGTCCATGACCATCGCCGTGCACTCGATGTGCCAGCCGGGCCTGCCTTTGCCCCAGGGGCTCTCCCAGAAGGGCTCACCGGGCTTGCTCGATTTCCAGAGGGCGAAATCCAGCGGGTCTTTTTTGCGCTCGTCAACATCGACCCTGGCGCCGCTTTCAAGGTCGTCTATGTTCTTGCCTGAAAGTTTGCCGTAATCTTTTTTGCTGCGGACGGAGTAATAGACATCGCCGTCGATCGCATACGCCGCTTCTTTTTTAATGAGCGACTCAGTAACCTCGATTATCTTTGCGATGGACTCGGTAGCCTTGGGCCTTATGTCAGGCAGCTGCACATGCAACGCAGCCATGTCGTCGTCAAAGGCTTTGATGAACCTTTCAGCAAGCTCCTGAGGCGGCACGCCTTCCTCGTTGGCCTTGTTTATTATCTTGTCGTCTACATCGGTGTAGTTGCGGGCGTATTTGACCTCGAAGCCCGCGTACCGCAGGTATCTCTGTATCGAATCGAAGGAGACCGCGCTCCTGGCGTGTCCTATGTGGCTCAGGGCGTAGACCGTCGGCCCGCAGACATACATCGTAACCTTGCCGGGCGTTGACGGCTCAAAATCTTCTTTTTTTCTGGTGAGCGAGTTGTAGACTTTTATCGCCATCTCTACCTTCCTTTATTATTCGTATTTCCTGAGCCGGTCGATAGCCCTTTCTTTTCCCAGAAGCCTCAGAACCCCGGCCAGCTCTATTCCGGCGTGTCTCCCGGTCAGCGCGAGCCGCAATGGCATCAACAGGCGCTTTCCCTTCTCACCTGTGCTGGCCTTGACGGCCTCGACCATGTCTTTATACGCATCCAGGTTTATCTCTGCCATTCCTTCCAGGGCTTCCCTGAATGCCTTTACGACGGCCCTGGCATACGGCTCGGAAAGCTCCTTTGCCTCTTCCACGCCCGTCTCCGGCTCAGTTAAGAAGGGAAGGGCAAGCTCTTTCAATTCCTTCAAATCAGAGGCGTTGCCCTTTACCGCCTCGACCACCTGAGCGGCATTTTCAGGGTGGCCCGCAGTTGAAAGGGAAGAAAGCTCTATGAGCCTTTCAGCCCTGCTTTTCTGTATCGCAGCCTTATTGTAAAACTTGAGCCGCTCGACATCAAACTCAGAGGGGCTTGCGGAAAGCTTCTCAATCGAAAAAAGGGCCGCGAGCTCGTCCAGCTCCATGAGGCCTTCGCCCGGATTCCAGCCAAGCCTTGCCACGGTGTTGACGACGGCTTCCGGCAAAAAGCCCTGCTCCCTGATATCTTCAATCGAAAAAGAGCCGTGGCGTTTGCTCAAAGGCGCTTTGTCAGGGCCGAGCACAAGGGGGATGTGCGTAAATAGCGGGGCCTTCAAGCCAAGGGCCTCAAAAAGGAGGAGCTGTCTGGGCGTGTTGGATAAGTGGTCGTCGCCCCTTATGACATGCGTGATGTCCATCAGCGCGTCGTCTACCACGGCGGCGAAGTTGTACGCCGCAACACCGTCAGAGCCCACAATGACGAAGTCACCGATGTTGCGCGAATCAAACGCAAGCAGGCCGTGCACCCCGTCCATTATGCGTATGTCTTTTTCAGGCACACGGAAGCGGACCGTAAAGGGCGCGTTCGATGGCATCGCTTCAGGGGCCAGGTTTCTGCACCTGCCATCGTACCGGGGCGGCATTCCTGCCGAGGCCTGTTCAGCCCTGAGGTCTTCGAGCTGCTCCTTTGTGCAGTAGCACTTGTATGCCTTGCCTTCATTTACGAGCCTCACCGCGGCGGCCTTGTGGATGGCGCTCCTTTCGGACTGGCGGTATGGCCCGTACTCTCCACCTTTTTCAGGGCCTTCGTCCCAATCGAGGCCCAGCCATTTCAAGTCTTCGTAAATGGAAAGCTCGTACTCGAAGCGGCTCCGGGCGGTGTCGGTGTCCTCGATCCTTAAGATGAAGCTGCCGCTATTGACCCTTGCGAAGAGCCAGTTGAAAAGAGCCGTGCGGATGTTGCCTATGTGAAGGCGTCCTGTGGGGCTTGGGGCGAATCTGGTTCGAACGATGCTCATTTATTTTTTTCCACAATAAGGGCAACGGCATACGCCTTTATTCCTTCGCTTGTGCCGGTGAAACCGAGCCCTTCTTCGGTCTTGGCCTTTACATTAACCCGGCCCACGCCGCAGCCGAGCGCCTTTTCGATGTTTGCCACCATGCCGGGTATATACCCGAGGAGCTTGGGCGACTGGCAGACTATCGTGGAGTCGATGTTGCCTACCTCAAACCCTTTTTCTTCGATTAACGACCGGGTGCGTTCGAGGAGCGCGATGCTCGATATATCCTTGAACGCGTTGTCGGTGGGAGGGAAATGCTTGCCTATGTCTCCGAGGCCCGCGGCCCCGATGAGCGCGTCTATCACAGCGTGCAGAAGCACATCAGCGTCAGAGTGCCCGAGAAGGCCTTTTTCAAAAGGCACCTCGACCCCGCCCAGTATCAGCTTTCTGCCTTCCACAAGCCTGTGAACATCATACCCGAAACCTGTCCTCATCATTTATCAGCTCCCGCCCTGAGTTTCAGTATGCATTCGGCAAAGGCCATGTCCTCAGTGGTAGTTATCTTTATGTTCTCGTATGAGCCCTCTACGACCCTTACGGCAAAGCCAGCCCTTTCCACGAGAGAGCTTTCGTCTGTGCCCATGAAGCCCTCCTCGCTGGCCTTTCTGAACGCCGTTTCAAGCGTCTCCCGGGTGAAGGCCTGCGGGGTCTGCACTGAAAGCAGGGCCTCTCTCGGCACGGTGCGCCGCACAAACCCTCCGGACGATTCCTTTACCGTGTCTTTTACAGGCACGGCGGCTATGGCCGCCCCGTGCTCCAGGGCGGCTTCGATCGTACGGTCTATTATATCAGGGGTAACAAGCGGGCGCGCCCCGTCGTGCACGGCGATTATATGAAAGCCGCTGCCCGCGGCCCTGATGCCGTTTTGAACGGAGTCCTGCCGCTCGGCCCCGCCCACGACTATGGTAGACACTTTTTTGAACCCGTACTTCGATACTATCTCGTCCCGGCAGAACGGTTCGTCGCCGGACGGGACAACGATTATGACGGAATGGATGGAAGCCGCGTTTTCAAAAGCCGCCAGAGTATAAGCAAGGACCGGCCTGTCAAGGAGCGTAAGATAGTTCTTCTTCCTTGAGCCCATCCTGCGGCCCATGCCGGCTGACGGTATTATCGCGACTGTTTTTTTTAAGGAGGGTTTCGTCATTTTTCCGGTTTGGGTAATACTCGCTAAACTTCGGATGATGTCGCGAGCCAGTAAGAAGCCTTTGGCAGAGCTAACGAACGAAATCCCGATAGCCCTCTCTTCCTAACCCTCTCCCACAAGAGGAGAGGGTGAAAATGCAGGAAGCCGCCTCAATGCGCAAGCGGTAACGACTCATTAGCAAATGAAAAAGACAGTTTAATGGAAAAACGGAGCGAATTAAAGGGATTTTTGGAGGGGAGTCTGGGAAGCTTTCATTCTACCGTTGAGCTACGCCAGCATCTGAGGCCTTACTGGTACGCGGCCCTCTTGAGGTCTTCTTTTACCTTCGAGAATATCATCCTGCCGCCGGTCGTCTGGAGGACGCTCGTTATGTTCACATCAATGGCCTTGCCCACGAATTCCCTGGCGTTGTCAATGACAACCATGGTGCCGTCTTCGAGATAACCGACGCCCTGGCCGTGCTCCTTGCCTTCCTTGAGCACAAGTATGTTCATCACCTCTCCAGGCAGCACGACCGGCTTCATGGCCGTGGCGAGCTTGTTGAGGTTTAAGACCCTCACTCCGTGCAGCTCGGCTACCTTGTGGAGGTTGGCATCATTGGTTATTATCTTGCCGGAGAGTTCCTTTGCCAGGGCCACCAGCTTGCTGTCGACTTCGCGGATCTCCTGGAAGTCCCTGTCGGTTATCTCGACCGTAGTCTTCCTGTTCGTTTGTATCTGCTTTAAAATGTCGAGCCCGCGTTTGCCTCTGGCCCTTTTTATGGGGTCTCCGGAATCTGCGATGTACTGGAGCTCCTGGAGCACGAACTGCGGCACGACGAGCGTGCCTTCGAGAAAGCCCGTTTCGCAGACCTCAGCTATCCTGCCGTCTATGATGACGCTCGTGTCCACGACCAGCGGCGGCAGAACAGGGCCCTTGGCCTGCTTCGGCTCTCCGTCTTTCTGGCGTCCGGCGAAAAGATTCGCGAACCATTCGGAGTCGAACTCGTCGCCTTTTTTCATGCCGATGCTGAGGCCGATGTATCCGATTATGATGTTTGTGATGAGATAGGCGGCAAGCTCGACATATCTGCTCTTGAAATTGAGCATTATCGGGTAGGTGAGCAGGTTGGCGACGACGAGGCCTATGATGAGGCCTATGGCCCCGCCGAGGACTATGCGCAGCGGAGTGCGCTTGACCCTGTCTTCGAAAATGAGCGCCAGGACGGAGATCAAGAGGCCGCTTACGAGACCGATATAGGCGAGATTATTACCTGCGATCTCATAGACGATGAAATACCCGCTGACTGAAGCGAATACTACGAGAAGCGACCTCATCAAGAGGAACAAAAAAATACCCCCTTCTTTACCTTTGCATCATACGGTAAAGCTCTTCCTCTACCTTTTCTTCCTTTACATTCCTGGCTATAGAGAGTTCTTTTACTAGGAGGTTTTTTGCGGTGTCGAGCATCCTGCGTTCGCCGAAGGATAGTTCCTTGTCGTACTTGAGGATGTACAGGTCGCGCAGGACCCTGGCTACTTCCATCACGCAACCGCTTTTAATCTTGTCAGTGTACTCCCTGTACCGCCTGTTCCAGGTCTGGTTGTCGACAGCGACTTCAGTGCGGTCCTTCAGGATGTCGTAAATCTTGGGGACCATCGATTTCTTGACTATCTTCCGAAGGCCGACGGTAGAAGCCGTATCGGTTGGGACCATTATCGTGGCTTCGGTGTCGAGTATCTTGATGATGTAGAAGCTCTTGTGGAGTCCCGAGACTTCTCTCGTTTCGACCCCCATTATCATGCCCACGCCATGCGCCGGATATACGGCCAGTTCGCCTGACTTGAAAACTTCACAGATAATTTTGGACATGAAAGCCTTTCGGGTTAGGGGTGCGGGTACTACCTTTATACCATATCCGGGGCTTTTCAGTCAACTTCTTTGGAGCCCTCGTCCGAATGCGCTTCCAATCTGAATAAATCCTCTTCGATGAGAGGGTTTATTTCTACCTCCGTGTACTTTATGGTGAGGTCGCGTTTTCCATCCTCTATCCTGATGAGGAAGGGTATGTGCGCGCCATTGACTTCCCTGTATTCGCCGAGAGTCACCTTGAGGCCGTCTCTGCCTTCAGCTGCCCTGGAGTACTCCCGGAGGCGGCCCCACTCATCTCTTGAAGCGTTGACGCCGGGTATATCCAGCGCAGGCGTATATGGGGCGCCTGTAAGGAAAGAGACGACTTCCTCCGCCTCGAAAGAATATGGTATCTCCGGGTCGCCCCAGAAGAATTCGTTGATTTGCCCGTCAGAGTTGACGAACAGCTTTTGTCCGTCGCTGGCTATGAGAGCGGCCGTCAGGCCGAAAGGGCCGAATACCTCTATCCTGAAAGAGCCGGGCGCCTTCGCGAGTATGGCCGCGCGCCCGGCGGCGGTAAGGTCGTTCTTTTTAATCTCGACCACGGCTCTTGCGCGTATGGAGGAAGCCGTAAGCTTCGGCGGCCCCAGCGGCTCTTCGCCGGCGGGCTTCATGGCCGCGCAGCCGGAAAGGATCAGGAAGACCGCGAGGAGGGAAAACAGCCTTTTCCCAGAGATCACTTGCTGGCCTTCATCTCGTCTTTCAGGCGGTCGAGCTTTTCCTGGAGCTGCTCGTTGCCGGGATTTATTTTTACGGCAGTTTCGTAGGCGGAAAGCGCTTTTGGCTTATTGTTGTACTTGAGGTACGCGTCCCCGAGGTGCTCGCTTACTACCGGGTCTTCGGGCAGGAGCTTCATGGCCCGCTCTAATTCAGCCACGGCCTTTGAGAACTCGCCCTTCTTGTAGTAGACCCAGCCGAGGCTGTCGAGTATGTGCCCGCTGTCTGGCTTCAAGGCCAGCGCCTTTTTTACGAACTCTTCGGCGATGTCGAGCTGGACGCCCTGTTCGGCGTATGAATAGCCTATGTAGTTGAGGGCGTTCGCGTGGGCCGGTTCGAGGTCAAGGACCTTCTGCATGGACGAGATGACCTTGTCGTGCGCTTTGGCTTCGTCGTAGACTACGCCGAGAAGGAAATACAGCTCAGGGTCTTTGGGGCTCACCTTGATGGCCCGCTCCAGGGTCCCGATGGCCTCATCGTGCCTCTTGGCGTCCCTGTATATCGAGGCAAGGAGCCTTAAAAGCTCGACGCTCTCGCCCTTTGCCCTTATGGCGTCCTTCAGCTCGGTTATCGTGTTGTCTATCCTGCCCTGGCGCTCGTAGATATAGGCCAGGTGGATCTTGGAGTCTATGAAGCTGGTATCCTTTTCAGGTATCTTCTGGAATTCGCTCTCGGCTTTCGCGAGGTCGCCTTTTTCTTCGTAGGTCGAACCAAGGTAATAGCGCACCCTGTAGAACTCGGGGCTTGCCTTGAGTATCTCCTCGAACTTGGAGATGGCCTCGGCGTACTGCTTCCTCTCGAAGTGGATGAGCCCTATCTTGACCATCGCGTCAAGTCTGGTCTCTTCGTTTTTTTCGAGGGAGCTGAACTGCGCGAGCGCGTCGTCGAGCTTGTTCTGCTGTATGTACAGGGTGCCGAGCCTGGTCATTATGCCGGTGTCATGCGGCATCAGCTCGATTCCTTTTTTGTAGACCTCTATCGCCTTTTCGGTCTTTTTGCCCAACTCGTAGGTGATGCCGAGCTCGAAGTACGCGGCGCCGAAGTTGGGGTTCGTGCTTAAAGCCTTGTTATAGTACTCGGCCGCTTTAGCGTAGTCGGCCCTGTCGAACTCTATCTTGGCCAGGTAGTAATAGCCCATCACGGACTCGGGATTGGCGGCGATGAGCTTGTTCAATACCTCTATGCCCTTGTCGTATTCCTTCGCCCTCATGTGAAGGAGGCCGAGAAGGAGGTAGTTCTTTATGTTTTTCTCATCGAGCTCTATGGCTTTGCCGTAGTACGCGGCAGCAGTCTTTTCGTCCTTGAGCGACGCGTGTATCTCCGCGAGCGCCGTGTAGGGCGGGGCGTATCCGGGGTCTTTTTCTATGGCTGTCTCAAGGTACCCCCGCGCGGCGGAGGCATCTCCGGAGGCCATGTAAAGTGAGCCAAGCTCGGAGAACAGGACCGCTGAGTCAGGGTCAATGTCCACAGCCTTCTGGTAAAGCTCTATAGCGCCCGCTGTGTTGCCGCTTTTCTTGAGCATCTGCGCGGCCGTGTAGTAGTAGAACGACTCACTGGAGCCGCCCTTCTTGCTGGCGGTTCTGGGCTTGGCGTCCTTTGCGTGGGACGGGGTTGATAACGAGGGTACAAACAACAGAGCGGCGAGTGCGGGTATTGCTATGAACTTCCTCAAATATGCGGAATCTTTCACGACTGCTCCTCCGAATCTGCCCGGGGCGGGCCTTTTTGGGCGCCTGTATGGTACCTGGCGGGTTGAGGGGCCTAAAGATGCGTCTTGTCCTGGGCGGACTCTGACGCGTCTTATGGTACCACCAAACAAATCCATTAGTCAAACGAAAACAAAAGCTTGCCCGGACGCAAATAGTCCCCTGCCGGGTAAAACCCTTCGGTTGTACGGATTCAGTGGGTGCGTGGAAGAGGCTCGGAGACAGCGGTAAAAAGATAAGTAGAGGAGTTCCGGTTACAGCCGAATTTTTTTCAGGCCTGCTTGGCTTCCCTTGGGGCAGCCTTCAGCTTTGCCTTTTCGATCCTGTCGCGCACCTCGGGGGCAAGGTGTATGCCTTCGGTGTTCACGGCCGCGAGGAGTTCGGCCAGCAGTTCGATCTTGTCTCTTACCTGCAGGCCCTTGTGTATTATTATGCGCTTTTCCCCGCGGAGCATGAACATGCCCCCGTGGGTTGCGACCACGCCCTTCAGAAGATCTTCGTAGCTCAGCTTTATGTCGAGTCGCGTGGCTGCTTCTTCGAGCGCGTGCAGAAGGGTGTCGTCTTTCATGGCGCTTATTTTCGCCAAAAGGCATTTTACTGTCAAGCTAAAAGAGGCGAGGGCGCTTAAACGGCCAAAAATGTTGACAGGTCTTCTTCATTAGATTATATTTCATAGAGGATTTAAGATGGCCAGAGTGAAAGCTAAGGTTTATTCAAGGACTTCGCGCTGGAAAATAGGTTATTTAAGACTGAAAGGAGCGGTATATAATGAGTGATAACATCATTAATGTGACGGACTCCACATTCGAGTCCCTGGTGCTGCAATCCGACACGCCTGCCCTCGTTGATTTCTGGGCAAGCTGGTGCGCGCCGTGCAGGGCGATCGCTCCCATAGTAGACGAGATGGCTCAGGAGTACACTGGCAAGCTCCGCGTCGTCAAGGTAAATGTTGACGACAACCCGGCCACCCCGGGCAAGTACGGCGTAAGGGGCATACCCACGCTCATCCTGTTCAAGGGCGGCAAGGTGGTCGACCAGCTTGTCGGCGCTGTGCCGAAAAACCAGATCAAGGAACTCATAGAAAAAGGCTTCTGATCCAACCCGTACAGTTTAACAATGAGGGCAGCCCTTTTGGGGCTGCCCTTTTTTCATTTCAAGCCTCTTGTAAAGGGCCGCGCTGTAATGTAAAATGTTTAAAAAATCAGAGGTTGCGTCATGTCATCTTTCAAAGGCATAGCGTTCATAGTAACGATACTGGCCGCGGGTCTCCTGTTTACAGGCTGCAAGAAGGCCGGGGAGGAAAGCAAGGCCGAAGCGCCCAGCGTATTCGGCGCCCCTGCGGTACAGCAGTCCAGACAGGCCATACCTTTCAGCATGAAAACTTTTGACGGCAGGGATGTCTCTTTACAGGAGCTCAAGGGAAAGCCCGTTGTAGTCAACTTCTTCGCGAGCTGGTGCGGCCCCTGTCAGCTTGAGGCCCCGGCTTTGAGGGATGCCTGGAGCGAGTTCGGGAACAGGGTCGAGTTCGTAGCCGTCGCGATAGACGACAGCGAGGAAGGAGCCAGAGGGTTCCTGAAAGAGTTCAAGCTCGAATTCACCGCCGGGCTTGACTCGACCGGTGAGATAATGAAGGACTACAACATCTACGGCATACCAAAGACATACATCATAGATAGGACAGGCCTTGTCGTCTACGAGCATTCCGGAGTCATTATGAAAGAGGACCTTGATAAGGCCATAAAGCTCATTCTTTAGGTTCCCGCCTTGCTGGCCCGGTTGCGCCACTTCCCCGCCGCTGATAAACTGAATTTATCACAGCCAACGGAGGGTGCATGCCGATTAAGCTTACTCCCGGCGCCATGACCGTTCTCGAGCGGCGCTATTTGAGCAAAAACGAAAAAGGGCGCGTAGTGGAGACCCCGGAGGAGATGGTGCGCCGGGTCGCCGCCAATGTCGCGGCGGCAGAGGCGCTCTTTGGAAACAGCCGGGCACGGGAAGAGCTCGAAGAGGCGTTCTATTCTTTGATGTATTCGCTCGAGTTCCTGCCCAACTCCCCGACCCTGATGAACGCCGGACGGAGGCTCCAGCAGCTCGCCGCCTGTTTTGTACTTCCGGTAGAAGACTCCCTCCAATCCATATTCACCGCAGTCAAGAACACGGCTCTCATTCACCAGTCAGGCGGGGGCACGGGTTTTTCTTTTTCGCGCCTCAGGCCAGCGTCCGATATCGTCTCGTCCACAGGCGGGCTTGCCAGCGGCCCGGTATCTTTCATGCGCGTCTTCAACGCCACCACCGAGGCCATTACGCAGGGCGGCACGAGGCGCGGGGCCAACATGGGAATCCTCCGGGTAGACCACCCGGACATATTGTCTTTCATAACGGTCAAGGAAGACCCCGGCGAGTTCGTAAACTTCAACCTGTCGGTAGCCGTGACCGACGCTTTCATGAAGGCCCTCGAAGAAGGCTCTGATTATGCGCTCGTGAACCCGAGGACAGGCATGGAGACGGGTAGGATGAAAGCTGGCGAGGTCTTCGGCAGGATAGCCGAAAGCGCGTGGAAGAGCGGCGAGCCTGGAGTCGTCTTCATAGACAGGATAAACCGCGCTAACCCTACCCCGCAGCTCGGCAGCTTCGAGGCGACAAACCCGTGCGGCGAGCAGCCGCTCCTTGCCTACGAGCCCTGCAATCTGGGGTCAATAAACCTGGGGAAGATGGTGATGGAGAAGTCAGGCAGGTGGGTGCTGGATATGGACAAGCTCGCCACGACAGTGAAGCTTTGCGTAAGGTTTCTCGATGATGTCATAGAGGCGAGCAGGTACCCTACGCCCGAGATAGACGCGATGGCAAAAGGCAACAGGAAAATCGGGCTCGGCGTCATGGGTTTTGCCGACCTCCTTGTGAAGCTTCGCGTCAGTTATGGCAGCGAAGAGAGTTTTCTTCTGGCCGAAGACATGATGAAGTTCATAAGCGAGCACGCGTGGGAAGCGTCAAGGGAGCTTGCCGTAGAGCGTGGCCCGTTCCCTAATATAAGGGGCTCCATATTCGACCACCCCGGCGCACCTCCCGTGAGGAACTCGACAGTGACGACGGTGGCCCCGACAGGCACCTTGAGCATCATAGCCGGGTGCTCTTCCGGCATAGAACCATTTTTCTCGTTGAGCTACACGAGGCAGGTATTGAACGGCCTCAGCATCCCTGAAGTCAATCCGCTTGTGGCCGAGGTCGCGAAGGAGGAAGGCTTCTACAATGAAAGCCTTATCGATCATATCGCGGCCGGAGGCGACATAAGGGACAGGAACGAAGTGCCGGAGCGGATAAAAAAGATTTTTGTCACGGCTTACGACATACCGACGGAGGGGCACATAAGGATGCAGGCCGCGTTCCAGAAGCATACCGATAACGCCGTCTCCAAGACAATAAACCTGCCGCCTGAGGCGACAGCCGGAGATGTAAAGGAGGCTTACCTGCTCGCGTGGCGGCTCGGCTGCAAAGGAATAACCGTTTACAGGTCAGGGACAAGGGCTGAGCAGGTTCTGACCTGCAAGAACCCGCTCTATTGCTGAGGGGGACCGCTAAAAATTGCTCTTTTTCCCGATCTCTTTGTCAGGCTGGAAATAAAAATGCTCACATATTCTCATATATGCTGCGCTTTTTATTTCCACCCTTCCTCGACCTCGGAAAAAATATCTAATTTTTAGAGGCACCCTGAGGTATGGACAACGAAACGGAAATCTGTTAAAAAATCACATCTAAAAATTGCTATTTTTCCCGATCTCTTTGTCAGGGCGTAAGAAAAAATGCTCACATATTTTCATATATGCTCCGCTTTTTTCTTCCACCCTTCCTCGACCTCGGAAAAAATATCTAATTTTTAAATTTATTATAATATTCAGTTGAGTAAATTTTTTAAAAAGGAAGGCGTACCAAATGAAGATATCCCCATCCGTACTCTCCGCTGATTTCACGAAACTCACACAGGAACTCCAGGCCCTTGAAAAAGGCGGGGCCGATTACATCCATGTCGATGTGATGGACGGCAGGTTCGTGCCGAACATCACAATCGGCCCGTTCATAGTCGAGGCGATTAAAAGGGCCACAGCCGTCCCTCTTGATGTGCATCTCATGATAGAAGAGCCTGAAAGGTACATAGACGACTTCGCCAAGGCCGGAAGCTCGATAATTACCGTCCATGTCGAGGCCACAAGGCACCTTCATAAGGTTGTGCAGGCGATAAAGGGGCACGGGCTCAAGGCTGGCGTGACGCTCAACCCCGGCACCCCGGTGGTAATGCTGGAGCCTATAATGGATGACGCTGACCTCATTCTGGTCATGTCGGTGAACCCTGGCTTCAGCGGACAGGGTTTTATTCCGGGGAGCTTGAAAAAGATTGCGGAAGTCCGCAGGATGATAGAGGCAACGGGGCGCGCCATAGAGCTTCAGGTGGATGGCGGAATAAAGACTTCGAATATAAAGGAAGTCGCGGCAGCGGGCGCGGATGTCTTTGTTTCAGGTTCAGGGGTGTTTTCGACTCCGGATTATGGGAAGACGATTGCGGAATTGAAAAAACAAGCACAGTCAGGTCGCTGAAAACCCATAGCGAGCGTAATCCTCGCAGCTTTATGCGGGGTCTAGCGAGCGAATAGGAAATCGATATTTTCCTTAGGTTTCGAAGCTCCCTGCGGCTTGCCGCCTGGGAGCTTCAAAAAGTTCCATCTGCGTTGTTGTCTTCGTCGTTCGTCATTGAGGCGTACAAAAGAGTACGCCTCATGCCTCTCTCTCTTCGCAGTCCAGCAGCGGAACTTTTTGAGCAACCTGACGATTCGGTGTTTTTCAATCGCGTGATGTTAGGCGGGATTGCTTCCCCTTAGATTTCACCCCTCTTTTTTAAAGAGGGGCTGGGGAGATTATCTTTAAACCAACAGCTTGTTAATCCCCCTCACCCCCCTTTAGAAAAGGGTGATGATAAAACCTGTTAATCTATATGCCAATACCCCAGCCCAATGCCTATCCCGATGCGCGGCTCTGACCTGTCGTAGTCGCTCGGCTCCCACAGGTAATGCTCCTTCGGTTCGATAACCGGATATCGGTAGTTCCCTTTTCCGAGCGGCCTTGTCTCTGTGCCTGTGACCACTCCCGCGACAGTTATCCTTTTCCCTGCCGAGAAAATGGCAGGGTCCACAAACCGGTCGAATTTCACAAGGAACCTTCCGGCAGACTCGCCCCTTTCAACCGGCTTTAGCTGCGAGTTGAGCCCCTCCTGCACGACCTCCATGACCGTTACGCCCTCGAGGTTCTCAATGTTGAGTATGGTGCCTCCGAATACGACTGATTTTCCGTTGTATCTGGCCGGGTCCGCCACGACGGAGCGGAATTCTATGTCGCGGTCAACGGTCTTCAATACATTTTCAGAGATGACCGGGCCGCACCCGGCAATTATGAACAAGACGGCAGCGATGATAAGCATCTTTGCGGAGTTCATGTTTTTAATCGCCTCGCGTTGACTTTTTGCGGCGAATTTCCGCGCAAACAGCTATAATGAAACAATACCATGTTCTGTTGTTCTGTCAACAAAGGGGGGACGGTTGAAAAGGCCTTTGAAGTTCGTTATCCATGAGCACCATGCAAGGCACCACCACTTCGACCTGAGGCTGGAAAAAGACGGGGTCTTGAAGAGCTGGGCCGTGCCAAAGGGCCTGCCTGATGAGACCGGCATCAAAAGGCTCGCCGTGAAGGTCGAGGACCACCCGCTCAGCTACGCGGATTTCGAAGGGGCCATACCTGAAGGCCTGTACGGGGCAGGGGATGTCCATGTATGGGACAGCGGCGCCTATGTCGAAGAGTCATGGGAAGAGGGAAAGATAACTGTCGAGCTCAAGGGCAGGAAGCTTTCAGGCCGTTACGCCATCATCCATATAAGCGAGAAGAGCTGGCTTGTGATGAAACTGAAATAACAGGTTGCTCAAAAAGTGCCATCTGCGTTGTTGTCTTCTGTTCGCCCGGCGTTCATTTATATGCGCCTCATATCTCGCTCTCTTCGCAGTCCAGCCGCGGAACTTTTTGAGCAACCTTTAGTATGCTGTTAATCCTGCACAAGGAATGGAATTGCCGCCACAGCCAGTTTTATTGCGCTCGCCTGGCCCGCGTTCAATGTTTCAGCGGTTATCCTGCCGGTAGAGCCCCTGTTCACGACCCCTGTTACGCACCCGCCCCTTGAGCCAAAAGCCGAAGTCATCGTGAGGAGCGTCGCGGCTTCCATCTCGTAGTTCAATACATTGAGGGCGCGCCATTCCTCGGTCGCGCCCCGGAACCTTCTGAGTTTGTATTCCATGAAGGCGTCGGTCCGCTCTTCGCCGGGGTAGAAGGTGTCTGAAGAGGCGGTGATGCCCAGATGGAATTTTACTCCGGATTTTTTCGCGCCCTCGACGAGGGCCGAGACCACGCTGAACGAGGCGACAGCCGGGTACTCGAGCGGGGCGTAGTGAGTCGAAGCGCCGTCCAGGCGCACGGCCGCTGTAGTGATTACGCAGTCGCCGTCGAGGATGTTATCCTGAATCGCGCCGGTCGTGCCGACCCTTATGAAGGTCTTGACGCCGAGCTGGGCAAGCTCGTCTACGGCTATCGAAGTTGAAGGCCCGCCAATGCCGGTCGAGGTTACGAGGACCTTTTTACCCATGACTTCGGTGAGGCAGGTCGTGAACTCTCGTTTCGAGGCTATCGTGTCGGACTTTGAGCCGTAGGCATCTGCTATGGCTCTGGCCAAAAGCGGGCTTCGTCCCGGGTCTCCGGGCATGAGCACAAGCTCAGCGCCTTGTATGTCCTTTTTTTCGAGGTCGAGGTGGTAGACTTTTCCCATGGGTGCTTGCCTACCCCTTTTTGAGGAATATCTTTATTGTGGCCCCTTCTTCCTCGAGGCCCAGAATCGTGTTGCCGGTGGACTCGGCCCAAACTGGCAAATCCCTTCTGGAGACCGGGTCGTCGGTCAATATCAGCAGCACCTGGCCCTGGCCCATCGCCTCGAGGGCGAGAGCGGTTTTGACCGAGGGCATTGGGCAGGACAGGCCCCTGGCATCGAGCGTTTTGTCGGCTGTGAACTGGCTCATCTATTTACCTCATATGAACAGGTTTATGTTGGAATCTTTCGCGACTGAAAGATAGCTGACGGCCCCGATGACATCGTCGCACTCGTCTATGAAGTCCTCTTTTTTAAGCCCCATGACGGTCATGCTCATCTCGCACGGATAGAACTTCACGCCCATGGCTTTGGCCATCTTTATGAACTCGTCGAGCGAGGGGACGCGTTTTTTCCCCATCATCTCCTTGAGCATGACAGGGCCCATGCCCATCATGTTGAGCTTTGAGAGGGCGAGCTTTCTGGCATGTCCGTAATTGACCACATTGAGCATCTTCTGCATCCAGTTCTGCCCCTTAATCAGGCCGCCCTTCTTTTTAATTACATTGAGCCCCCAGAAGGTGAAAAAGATGTTCACCGGCATGCCCATCGAGGCGGCGGCTGTGGCTATGACAAAGGCGGCCATTGCCTTGTCCAGCTCCCCGCTGAAGAGCACTATCGTGACCGGAGTTTTTTTAGGCTGTTGCATATCCCTCTCCATTTTATTCATCCTTTTATAATATCCTACTGGCACGAATCTGTTCAAGACTTTTGAACCTTGCGCCTCATGAAAGCCTTCCTGCCTTCCTCGGCTAAAAATATGATGAAAGGGAACGACAGGAGAAAAGCCCATTCAACCGGCCTCAAAGGGTGGAGGTTGAAGACTTTGCGGAGCGGCGTATAGGTAAGTACGAGCACGAGCGCCATTTCAAGCGCTATGCCCGCCAGGATAAGGCGGTTTTTGAACAGCCCGGCCTTGAGGACGGACTCTTTTGAAGTCCTGCACGCCATGACATTCCCTATCTGGGCCGCCACTATCGCCGCGAAGGTCATGGTGGTGGCGGCCATGTATACGGCCCCCGAATCAGCCAGTGGTTCGCCCGGCGTCCAGCCCCTCATCCAGTAGAGGAAAAAGAAGGCGGACATTGCCAAAGTTGCCTCTATAAGGCCCAGAAAAAGGTAGGCTCTGGACAGGGTCTTGAAGTCGAGGAGCTTTGCCCCTTTTGGTCTTGGCGGCTCTTTCATTATGCCTTCTTCAGGCGGCTCAGTGCCGAGCCCGAGGGCCGGAAGGACATCCGTGCCAAGGTCTATGGCGAGTATCTGCATTATAGTGAGCGGCAGGGGAATCTTAAAAAGGACAAAGGCTATGAACGGGATTATCTCCGGGACATTGCTGGCGAAGATATAGGTGACGAATTTCCTGATGTTCGAATAGACGGCACGCCCTTCGCGCACCGCTTCCACGATAGAGGCGAAGTTGTCGTCAGTCAGTATTATTTCCGCGGATTCCTTTGCCACGTCGCTCCCGCGAAGGCCCATGGCTATACCTATGTCTGCCTTCTTGAGGGCAGGGGCGTCGTTGACTCCGTCTCCGGTTACGGCTACCGTCTCGCCGTTGTCCTGCAGGGCCGCCACAACCCGGAGCTTGTCCTGCGGGGCTACCCTCGCGAAAATGACCGCCTCCTTGAGCGCTTCCCTCAATTCCCTGTCGCTTGTCCTGGAGAGTTCTTCACCGGTTATAACACGGCCAGCGGCTATGCCGGCCTCGTTCGCTATGGCACGGGCCGTTATGCCGTAGTCTCCGGTCATCATTATTACTTTTATACCGGCGCTCCCGCATTCTTCGACGGCTTTCCTTACCTCCGGCCTCAACGGGTCCTGCATGGCAACAAGGCCCGCGAAGGTGAGCCCTTTTTCAACCTTGTCGGCGTTATAAGGGCCTTCTTCTTCAATGCCCCTGAAGGCCGCCGCAAGGACGCGGAGCCCTTTGGCCGCCATTGAGTCGTTCCATGAAAGTATCCCGGCTCTAAGCTGGTCCGTAAGCGGGACGGCCTTTCCGTCGAGGCGGAGATAATCGCAGCGCGACAGCACCTCTTTTGGCGCGCCTTTCACAAGGGCGACCCTCTTCATGTCGCCAAGGCCCATCCCGTTCTCGTGAATGGTCGCCATCCTCTTTCTGATCCTCTCGAAAGGGATGTGGGCGGATCGCGGGTTGGCTTTCACGAGCCCGTCGAGGTCCACACCGGCCCTGGCGGCGGCCGTGAGGAGAGCGCCTTCGGTGGGGTCGCCGGATATGGTCCATTCGTCTGAAGGAGTTTTTGCTGCAATGAGGCGGGCGTTGTTGCACAGGGCCGTGATCTCCAGCAGCTCCCTTATCCCGGCGGCCGTAAAGTCGTCTCCGCCAAGGTCCCTGCCTTCATAATGAAACGAGCCTTCAGGAGCATATCCCTCACCCTTCACGCTGAAGGTCCTGCCGTTTGAGTAGACCTCCCTCACGGACATCCTGTTCTCGGTGAGAGTGCCTGTCTTGTCGGTGCATATAACTGTAGCCGATCCGAGCGTTTCGACTGACGAGAGTTTTTTTACGATGGCCCTCTGCCTGGCCATCCTCTGTACGCCCATCGCGAGCGAAAGGGAGACGGTCGGCAGGAGCCCTTCAGGCACATTCGCGACGATTATCCCTATGGCGAAGATGAAGCTCCCAGCCATGGTGAGTCCGGCCAGTTGCCAGCCGAGGAGGAAAAAAACAACACCCAGGCTGACGGCAATGAGCGTTACGGTCTTTGTGAGGCGGGATATCTCCTTCTGAAGCGGGCTTGTCTCGCTCCTTATGGCCTGCGTCAGGGAGGCGAGCCTTCCTATCTCGGTGTCCATGCCGGTTGCGCTGACGACCATCGTGCCTGTGCCGGAAGCCACGCTTGTCCCGGCAAAGGCCATGTTCGGTATCTCGGTCCAGTTGAACTCACGCCCCGCTTCTATAGCTCCCGCCGTCTTCCAGACGGGCCTTGACTCTCCCGTAAGTGCGGAGTTGTCGACCTTCAGATCATCAGCCGAGATGAGCCTGCCGTCAGCCGGTATGCTGGCGCCTTCAGATAATTTTATGAGGTCGCCAGGCACGAGCCCTGTCGCGTCGATATCGGCCTCTTTCCCGCCGCGTATGGCTTTGACTCTCAAGGGAAGGAGCTTTGTAAGGGCCTCGACAGCTCTTTCGGCCTTGTACTCCTGTATGAAGCTGAAAGCCGCGTTAATGACTATGACCAGGAAAATGGCCCAGCCGAGCTCAGGCATTCCCGCTATGAAAGCCATGAGCCCGCCTGCCCACAGCAGGGCCGCTAAAAGGTTCAGGAACAGGTTTTTCGCCAGGTCGGCCAGAAGCCGCCGTCCCTTGACCCGTTTTATCGTGTTGGGCCCGGCCATAGCGAGCCTGCGGGCGGCTTCTTGTTCGGTTAGGCCCTTTTCCGAGGTGGCAAGTTCCGAGAGTACTTCGTCACTTTCCAAGGGCAGATACAGGGCTTTTGACGACCCTTCCGCCCCTTTGACCACCCTTCTCGCGTCTTCATCGGTCGAGGCCCCTAATAGCGCGTGCGTGAAACCCCTGTCAAGGAGAAGGGCCTCTAGCCTTGAGAGGAGCTGCATATGGGTGCCGCTCTCCTTCATGGGCGACACGATAATGAAAAAGACTCTGGCAGGACCCTTGCCGCCGGGGCGGGAGACGGCCTTTTTCGTTACCGCGAGCGCTATGACCGTGCTTTGCGCCTCTTCGGCGAGACAGTGGAATATGGCTCCGCCGGTGCCGGCCAGAGCGCCTTCCGAGCTCTCATGCGCTTCGAGGTCGCGGAAGGTCCTTGAGACCTTCTGTCCGCCGGTTCCGGGGAGGAGCCCGGTGAACATCTCTCTCAGGACCGCCTCGTGGTCCCTTGCCCGGACATTTACTTTCACGCTTTTCAGGAGGCCCGAGATTTCCATGTTCCTGAGCATAGCATATATGCCGTTTTTTTAATGCGGCAGCCTGTCTGACGGGAAAAGGCTTTTTTCTTTCAATAGCGTATTGAAAAAAAGATCGTACCGTGGTATAAGCAAATATTCTACTTTAGAATTGTTATAATTTCCTGGCTGGGCCGTTTTTGTCTGGAACCGCATGTATATTCTTTCAAGATTCCGCAACGAGGCTAACGCCCGGACAGAGCAAGGCCTTCCTGTTCTGCTCGACAAGGTCTATGCGGAACGGGGCTGGGACTTCCGCGGCTACAAGAAAATGACGCTATTAAGAAGGGTATCCAAAAGGCTGCATGCCAGCGGCTGCTCTTCAATAAGCGAGTACCTGCGCCTTCTTGAAAACGACCCCGCCGAGTACTCGCGCCTGTTCTCCAGCATAACAATAAAAGTGAGCGAGTTTTTCAGGGAGCCGGAGATCTTCGCGGCCATCGCGGAAATATTGCGTGGCGAGTTCTGCGGCACCCCGGTAAGGGCGTGGAGCTGCGCCTCGGCCTGCGGCGAAGAGGCTTATTCCGTTGCCATGCTCTTTTCTGAATGCCTTGGAATGGATGCCCTTGGCAAGGCAAAGGTATTCGCGACCGACATAGACCCCGAGGCGCTCGAGCAGGCCAGGCGCGCCACATACAGGGCTGAGTCGATGCTGAATGTCTCGCCTGACATGAAAGAACTCTATTTCATTCCTAAAGACGGCTCGCACAAGGTAAAGTACGCGGTAAGAAACCTCGTCAAGTTCGGCACGCTGGACATTGTCCAGAGCACGCCTCTTTCAGGCATGCAGCTGGTGCTTTGCAGAAACCTGTTCATCTATTTCGGCAAGCCACTTCAGGAGAAAGTCTTTCAGAAACTCGATTACGCCTTGAAGCCTGGCGGGCTCCTGGCGCTCGGCAAGGCTGAGGTGCTGCCGCAGTCTTATCTGTCCGGATATACCCAGGTCGCCAAGGGCCTGAATCTCTTCAGGAAAAAAGGATAATGGAAAGATCACCTTTTAAGCTGTTTTCGTCCATGCCGGTCGGCTTCAAGCTGACGGCGATTTTTATCGTGGTCGTGCTCGCGCCCATGCTGCTTCTTGCCTTCGTCTCCTACAGGATAATAGACGCGAGGTTGATGGAGCACGCGCGCGCGGAGGTCTCCAACGGCATGAAGACGGCCTGGACCGAGTACTTTATCCGGGGCGAGCAGATGCGCTACGGCATGCTGCAGGCCTCATCGATGGAAGAGATAAAAAAGGCGGTCGCTAAAGGCGACGCCGAGTACCTCCGGAAGGTCATGACTCAATGGAGCCAGATGAGGCCCTATGTCGACATATGGGCCGTCACCGACGGTAACGGCCGCGTGATCGCGAGGATCAACAGCCAGTTCAGCGGGGACTCTCTCCTTCTGGGAGGCTTGGTCCCGCACGCTATGAAGTCAAAGACCCCGCAGGTCTCAACGGAGATAATCCCCCGGGACGTTATAAAGCTCGAAGGCAACACCGTGGCGGAGATGTCAGCTCTTCCGGCCGGAACGGGCTCGCCCGCTGAAGTCGACGTGCTGGCCTTGACCGTTGTCACCCCTGTGCTGGATTACACTCAGGCGGCCATAGGGGCCATTGTGACGGCTGATGTCCTGAACAACGACAATTTTGTCCCTGAAACGGTATCATACAAGCTCCCGGGACTTTACACGACCGTAACCGCGGGCGGGAGAAGGATAACGACTAACCTGGCCGCCCCTGCAGGCGGGACATTACGCGGGACGCGCGTTGAAGGAGATGTGAGGCCGCTTATTCGGGATGGCAAGAGCGCGTACGCCGAATGGAGCGTAAAGGGGCTGACCCTCATATCGAAGTTCGAGCCCATAAAGGACTACAAGGGGAACGTCATAGGTTCGCTTGACGTAGCGCTGTCAAAGGAGAGGACCTGGGCAATACAGAAGGGGAACCAGAAGGCAGTGGCGGTCGTGACCCTGCTGGGCCTGACTTTCTCGATACTTGCCGCGCTCATATCGGCCCGGAGGATTACGAAGCCGCTGAAGGAACTGAAGGAAAAGCTCACCTCTTTCGGCTCCGGAGACATTGAAGCCCGCATAGACCTCTCGAAGTTAGGCGGGTACAACGGCAAGGGCGACGAACTTTCCGTACTGGCGGGAAGCTTCAACAAGATGATGGACGATGTTAACTTGAGGGAGATGGAAAAAGAGAAATACCTCAAGGAGATCGAACAGAAGGGGCAGGCGCTGGCAGGGCTCAATGAAAACCTCAGGGTGGCAAACGAGGAATTAGAGATTGCCTATGAGGAGACCCAGAGCCAGACAGAGGAACTGCACGCCATCAACGAGGAATTGAAGCTCCTTAACGAGGACCTCGACCGCAAGAACCTTGAGCTTCAGAAGGCCAACAGGACGATTACCCGGGAGGAAGAGGAGCTCAAGGTCGCCAAAAACAAGCTCCGCCTCATATACGACAGCATACGCGATTATGTGCTTCAGGTTGGCTACGATTATTCCATACTTGAGGCGAACAGGCATTTTCTCGAGACCGCTGGCCTTACCGAGCAGTCAGTCACCGGAAGAGGAGTATACGAAGTATTCGGAGCCGTGCCCCCTCCGAAGGGGAGCTGCCCGATAAGGAAGTCCATAGACTCAACCGTCCCGGCCGAGCTGGAGATGACGACACCGGAGGGCAAAGTGCTGGTCTGGCAGTCTTACCCCATGGCCGGGGGCGAGGGCTCTGAGCCGAGGAGCGCGGTCGTGTACATACAGGATGTCACGGAAAAAAGGCTTCTTACGCAAAAGCTCATCCAGTCGGACAAGCTTTCTTCGCTTGGCGAACTCGTCTCCGGCGTGGCGCACGAGCTCAATAACCCCCTTACCGGCATCATGTGCTTTTCTGAGCTTCTCCTTGAGGAAAGGCTCGGCGAGAGCGCTGATTCCAAGCTGCGCAAGATAAACGACGCGTCCCACAGGTGCAAGAAGATAATCGAGAACCTCCTGACCTTCGCAAGATGGAAGAGGCCGGAGAAGAGGTATGATGACATCAATAGGATAATAAAGGATAGCGTCGAGTTCAGGTCCTACCAGCTCAGCATGGACAATATAGAGCTTATGCTCGATCTGGGGGCCGCCGTCCCAGGCACAATGGTCGACGCCAGCCAGATCCAGCAGGTCTTTTTGAACCTCATCAATAACGCTAGCGACGCTATCAGGGAAAAGGGGCCGAGCGGCAGGATAGAGATAGCGAGCAGGTTTGCCGCGGGTAAGATAGTAGTCAGCATAACTGACACGGGCAAGGGCTTCTCCGAGGAAGTGGCGAACAGGCTGTTTGACCCGTTCTTCACCACCAAGGATGTGGGCAAGGGCACAGGCCTGGGCCTGAGCATCTCATACGGGATAATAAACGAGCACGGCGGCAACATATACGCCTCAAGCAGGCCGAGGATAGGGACTACCTTTGTAGTGGAACTGCCGGTCTTGGAAGAGGATGCGTTAAGTTTTAACGCCTGTTGCGCGTCAGAGCGCAAGAAAAGGGTCAGCGTGGACGGCATGCGGGCGCTCGTCCTTGACGACGAGGAAATAGTACTGGACCTTCTGGCCGACTCTCTCACGGGGTTCGGGTTCGAGGTGGACAAATGCTCTTCCGCGGAGGACGCTTTAAAGAAGATCTCCGAGTCATGTTACGACCTGATAATCAGCGACATAAAAATGCCGGGGCTCGGGGGAAAGGGCTTTTACAGGGAGGTCGAGAAGATAAACCCCGGCGTGCTCAAAAAGATAATTTTCATCTCGGGCGACAGCATGGGCTCAGAGACGCAGGAATTTCTTGAAGCCATCGGTAATCCGTCGCTCAAGAAGCCTTTTTCCATAGACGAACTCAGCGAGGCCGTCGCCAGGATGGTGCTTTAGGGCGGGGCTCAGCATAGTTTATAGAAAATCCCTTTTTCCATTTGGAAAAGGGGATTTTTAATTCCAAGCCATCTCTGTTTTTTATTTGCCGGCCTTGAACCGGAAGCTCAAAGTGACGGGACCCGGCTGGCATGCGCATTCATTGATTCGTCAAAAAATGTAAGAACTAAAGTGTTTACTTTTTTAAGTGAACCTGTAGAATGTTCTTCTCAAATTCATCAGCTGGTCTTTCACCAGACAGCGCGGACACGGTATGAAAGCTCCAAGGCAGGCACGAACGCCCCTTCCGGTGCTGCTCGTCGATGACGAGACGCAGATACTGAAGAGCTACAGCATAATGCTCCGGAGCGCGGGCATAAAGCAGGTATTGACGCTCGATGACAGCACTGAGGTCATGCCGCTTCTGGCGAAGCAGGAAGTGGCGGCCATAGTCCTCGACCTGTCGATGCCAGGGCTTCCCGGCATCGAGCTTCTGCCGGAGATAACGGCAAACTACCCGATGGTCCCGGTCGTCATCCTGACGGCCGTGAACGAGCTGGAGACCGCCGTCGAGTGCATGAAGGCCGGGGCCTTCGACTACACGGTAAAGCCCGTGGAGTCCAGCAGGCTTGAGGCCTGCATCAGGAGGGCCGTAGACTTCCACGCCCTCCGTCTAGAGGTTCTGCACCTCAAGGAGCACCTCCTCATGGGCGAACTCGAAGACGAGGACGCCTTCTCATCGATTATAACCGTGAACAAGCGGATGCGGGCCATATTCCAGTATGTCGAGGTAATAGCTGCAACCCACCAGCCCGTGCTCATTACCGGGGAGACCGGGACCGGCAAGGAGCTTTTCGCGAAGGCGGTCCACTCGATAAGCGGGAAAAAAGGCGAGTTCGTCGCCGTGAATGTGGCCGGGCTAGATGACACCATGTTCTCGGATACCCTGTTCGGCCACAAAAAGGGGGCCTACACCGGGGCTGAAGAAGCAAGGGAGGGGCTCATTGCCTATGCCGCCGGAGGCACGCTCTTCCTGGACGAGATAGGAGACACCAACGAAAGCTCGCAGGTGAAGCTTCTAAGGCTCCTCCAGGAGCAGAAGTACTATCCCCTGGGCTCGGATGTGCCGAAAAAAAGCGATGTCAGGATAGTCGTCGCTACCAACCAGGACCTCCAGAAGCTCATAATCGAGGGCAGGTTCAGAAAGGACCTCTACTACAGGCTCCGGGCCCACCAGATACACATACCGCCGCTGCGCGATCGGATGGAGGACATCCCGGTCCTGCTCGATTATTACCTTGAGGAGGCAGCGGAGTCGATGAAAAAGAAAAAGCCGACTGTGCCCCCGGAGCTGCTGACGCTCATGTCCACCTATCATTTCCCCGGCAACATAAGAGAGCTCCAGGCAATGGTCTATGACGCCGTGGCCAGGCACAAGGGCGGCGTGCTTTCCATGGAAAGCTTCAGGGACATCATCGGCCAGGAAAGGCAGGGGGCCGCGGCCCAGGCCAGGGCAGCCGAGGAGACCGTTCCATACGGTACGCGCGGGAACTTCCCGACCTTGCGGGACTCTGAAAGCGCGCTCATTGACAAGGCCATGAAACTCTCCAATGGAAACCAGGGCATCGCGGCTTCGCTCCTGGGCATAACCCGCCAGGCGCTTAACAAACGCCTGAACAGAAAAGGCCCTGAAAAGAAAAAGGGCTGATGAGAGGTTCAGCCCCGATGAAACGCAAAGGCGTAGGCCTTGACCCCTGAAAGGGTTGAGACATTATTTGCGCCTGCGAATTTTTTTGCACCCCCTTCGACCCCTTGTTTCTTCTTGTTTTTTCCGCTTTTTCCGGCTCGAACCCCACTATCGTATGAACAACCGTCGCACCTTGCGCGCCGCAATTCCAAAAGCTGCTTTTCAAAACGCTCAATGCTTTTACTGATTTAAGTCATATCCCTCTTCTGGCATGCTTCCTGCAAATTAATCCATTCACTGGAGCACGCGGCACTGAAATACCGGAAGCGCCCTTCATGGAATATCAAGACCCTGCGAAGGCCGGATTTCCTTTCAGAAGTATTGTCGCTCTAAAAACCATACTTATCGCAGTTTCAATCAGAAGGAGACATACGCCTTGGATAACGCAACTGCCAGTCCTTCGAAAAGAATACTTGTCGTTGACGACGACGAGTCCATACGCGATCTGTGCGCTCTGGTGCTCAGCACCGCGGGCTACACCGTCGAGACCGCCTTGCACGGGGCAGACGGCCTGGACAAGCTGAGGCAGGCAAGCTACGACCTCGTCATCTCTGATGTGAACATGCCGGAGCTCGGCGGCCTGGAGTTCTACTCTAGCGCCTTGAATGACATGCCCGCCGTGGAAGGCTCGTTCCTGTTCATGACAGGAGGCGCCCCCGAAGAGCTGCTCTCGACCCTCTCTGAAAAAAGCCTTAAATGCCTTGAAAAGCCGTTTAAAATTTCTGAGCTTCTCGAGACCGTAGAGGGGTTGATGCAGGGGCCGTTGAGGATGGCGCTCATGCGCGGGGAGGGAGGCGGCAGGAAGGAAGGGCGCCTCAGTTTTACGGATGATTGCGCCGTCGTCGCGACTGCCGGGACGCTGAGGGGAGTGATGCGCGACATATCGCCCCACGGCATGAGAGCCAGGTACGCTGGAGAGGCTATCCGGGCTGGTGAAAGCGTCCTGGTAAAGGTGAGCCTTAACGGCCTGGTCTTTGAAAGGGGCGCGCGCGCCGTCTGGACCGAACAGGAACCGGGCGGGTTCGTCTCAGGCATCGAGTTCAGCCAGCCCATGCCCGTGTCGTCCATCATCAACATTCAGTCAAATCAGGGATAAGGCGGACACATTTTTGTCTTTCAGGCCTCTTGAAAAAGGGCCTTCAAAACATCATCAGGAGGCACATCAATGAACAAGGACAAGGACAAGAACAAGAAGAAGTTTATCGGGTTTGGCGCGCCGGAAGGCACACAGAAGAACTTCGTGGCTCTGAAAAAGGCTGCGAAAGGGGCCGGGGTGAAGGGCGCTTCGAACTGGCCGCTCCCCTACAGGCATGGTGGAGAGGCTGACGGTAAGGGGGCCTTTGAAGGCGCGGGGATAAACGACGCGGCGCAGACGCCGATCGTCGCCGAAGCCAAACCCAGGAGGCGCGCGAAAAGGGAAGAAAAGGAAAAAGAGACCACGACCGCTTCCGATTCCGTAAAGGTCTACTTCAGCGGCATAAAAAAATTCGCCCTCCTGACCTCTGATGAGGAAAAGACCCTGGCGAGGAAGATAGCCAAAGGCTGCATGGAATCAAGAAGGAAGATGATAGAGGCGAACCTCCGCCTGGTCGTGAATATAGCCAAAAGGTACCTGAACAGGGGCCTTCCCCTTCAGGACCTCATTGAAGAAGGCAACATAGGCCTCATAAAATCCGTTGAGCGCTTCAAGGCGACGAAGGGCTGCAAGTTCTCTACCTACGCGACCTACTGGATAAAGCAGGCAATAGAGCGCGCCATAGCCAACCAGTCATCGATCGTAAGGCTCCCCATACATGTAACCGCCGATATCTCCAAGCTCACGAGGGCCACCAGGGAGCTTTCGAGGAACCTGAAGAGAGAGCCGAGCATCGAGGAGCTTACGGAGAAGACCGGCCTTTCCGGCAGGTATGTGAAAAAGCTCAACACGATAAGCAAGAAGAGCTATTCCCTTGAGGCGAGCTTCCCTGACGACACCGACCAGTCGCTCCTTGACAGGCTGGAAGATGACAGGTTCCCCAGCCCGATGGAGATAATAGACGAATCGAGAAGGACCGAGAGGATAAGCAACTGGCTCGGCATGCTCGACGACAACGAGAGGACCATCCTGAAGCTCAGGTTCGGCCTTGAATCTGACGAGCCCCAGACGCTCGAGTCGATAGGGAAGTCCTTCGGGGTGACAAGGGAGCGCGTCCGCCAGATAGAGGTCAAGGCGCTGGATAAGCTCAAGAAGATAATCAAGCAGACGGACATATGCTCGTTCGACATCATCTGAAGCTGTGCCGCTTAAAAAAGAACTGAAAGGCTCTATTGAAAATGATAAAGGTGATGCTCGCTTTCAGCAACATGCTGTTCTCAGAGGGCATCTTAAGGCTCCTTGAAGGCAGCGAAGACATAAAGGTAATCGAGATAATGCGCCCGGGCTCCGACCCGGCCGCCGGGATTGAGGCGGCAAGGCCGGATGTGGTGCTTGTTGACTTCACGACGCTGTTCAACGGGTTCGGCGACCTTGGCATGGACGCCAACAAGTTCATACTCGTGGACACGAGCTGCGGGGAGGACAACATCATATCCGCGGTGCTGACGAAAGGATTGAAGGGCGTGCTGGTAGGCAGCTCCACCCCGCTTCTTCTCAAGAAGGCCATAAGAGAGGTGGCCGGAGGCGAGATATGGCTGGACAAGATAGACATCAAAAACCTCCTTACAGGCCTCCATGCGTTGAAAAAGAACAGCAGGCCCTCTCTTACCGGCAGGGAGTGGGAGGTGGTGGGGCTCGTGGGCCAGGGATACAGGAACAGGGAAATAGCCGAAAAGCTCTGCATAAGCGAACCCACGGTCAAAACCCACCTGCAGCGCATTTTCCACAAGCTCGACATCCAGAACAGGCCTCAGCTCATTACCTTCGCCATAAAAAATCAGTCGGCGGAACCCCAGGGCGCCGCGGCAGCGGAAAGGCGGATGTTTTAGCCGGAACCACTCCCGCCACGGTTTGACAACCTCATGTCCCTCCAGTAGACTTCCAACAGGGCCGCGGCGTGTTATTTCACTTTGGCCGCGAGCCGCAGAATCTATTCAGGAGGGGCATTTTGGCCACAGAGCCCGTTGTCACGGTCTTCATCGAGATACCCAAGGGCTGCCGGAACAAGTACGAGTGGGACCCTGAAGGAAAAGTCCTGCGCTTCGACAGGATGCTGTTCTCGTCCGTTCATTACCCGAGCGACTACGGCTTCATCACGGAAACCCTCGGCAGGGACGGAGACGCCCTTGACGCGCTGGTGCTCCTGTGGGAGCCGACCTTCCCCGGGTGCCACATAGAGGCCAGGCCGGTGGGGCTTTTCAAGATGTGGGATGAAAAGGGCCCTGACGAGAAGATCCTGTGCGTGCCCCTGGGCGACCCCCTCTGGAACCATATAAGGACGCTCCAGGAAGTGCCCCCGCACCTTCTTCATGAGATAGGGCACTTTTTCAGGATATACAAGGACCTGGAAAAGAAGAAGACCGGGATCGAGGGCTGGGCCGGGCACAAAGAGGCCCTGGTGATAATCGAGGAGGCGCGCCGGAGATACATAGAAAACCTGTAGGTTTTGAATCTCCCGCGGCTTCACTCGGGGAGCTTCAAAAAAAGCGAGCCTGGCCGGCAGACCTGCCCAGTCAATCAGGACAATCATTGAAAAAAGCTCATGGAAGGGCGTTAGAAGCGTCTTCCGGTCACGGTGAGAATGAAAAGGCCTTTTCCCCTTGCCTACAAGATACTGCTGGCGTTCATCGCCGTACTCCTGCCCATCATTATTGCCTTTTTCCTGAGCCTTAGCTCCACCCGCAAACATGTCGAGACGCTTATCATCGATGACCTGAGGAGCATCTCCGAGGCCAGGGCCGGAGAGCTGTTCCTTTTCTTTGAGATTGTCAGGACCCGGATGGTGGATTTCGCCAGCGACGGCGTAATAAGGGACGAGTTAGAGCGCGCCGTAAAGAGGAACCTTGCCTCGGATGAGGTTTTAAGCAGATACATAATCGAAAACAAGGCCCCGCTAGCGCAAAATTTCTACAGGATCTCCGTCATAAATACCTCCGGAGTCACAGTTGCCTCGACGAATAGAGCTGCCGTCGGGACAATGCAGAGCGATGAGGAGTTTTTCGTGAAGGGGATCGAGGGGATAAACATATCCATGCGCGAGAAGGGCTTTCTTGGCGTGCCCGAGCTTGCCGTGGCGGCCCCGGTGCACAGCCGCTCTGACAGAAGGGTCCTGGGCGTCATCGTCGGCTTCGTAACTCTCGAGAAACTCGAAGACATATTCCTGGGACTCCCCGAGCTGTCGGAGGACGAGATCGAGTGGAAATCCTTGACTTCATACAAAAGCCTGGACATCTATCTCGTGAACAGGGACAGGCTCATGTTGACGGAATCCCCGCTCGCGCTCAAGCCTCCTCTGCAGCAGAAGGTTGACACGGCCCCCATAGGCGCCTGCTTTGAAGCGGGACTGGATTTTTCCGGTTTTTATCCCGATTACCGGGGAATTGAGGTCGCTGGCTCTTCCATTTGCATGCTGCCGTACAGATGGGTGTTCGTAACGGAGGTCGACAGCGAGGAAGCCCTTCGCCCGGTGCGCACTATCCAGCTTTACGGCCTGGTGACTATAATCGTGACGATTGTCCTTATCTCGGGGCTTGTAGCGTTCTTCTACAGGGTGGCGGTCATGCAGTTAAGAAGGCTTGCCGCGTCTTCAAAGGAGATAGCCGCCGGGAACTACGACATAGCCCTGCCGGTTGAGAGCGAGGACGAGATAGGCGTCCTCACGGACTCGTTCAACAACATGGCCCGGCAGGTCAAGGAAAGGAACCAGGCCCTTCGCGAAAGCGAGGAGAGGTTCAGGGCCATAATGGACAACACGATAAATGTCGTGTACATGAAGACCCCTGAAGGCCGCTACCTGTTCATAAACAGGATATACGAGGACCTCTTCCATGTTAAGAACGAAGCCGTGCGCGGCAAGACAGACCATGACCTTTTCCCGAAAGAAGTGGCGGACGCTTTCGGGGAAAATGACCTGAAGGCGCTTCAGTCGCCGGTCCCGCTCCAATTCGAGGAAACTGTTCCCATCGCTGGAGACCGCGTATACCTTTCCGTGAAGTTCAGGCTCGTTGACGAAAGCGGGAACCCCTACGCGGTTGCAGGTATCTCAACGGACATCACCGAGATCAAGCGCTCCCAGGAAGCGTTACGAAAAAGCGAGGTTTCGCTGGCCAACGCGCAGCGGATAGCCGGGATGGGAAACTGGGAGTTCGACCTCAAGGAGCGAACGGGCGCGTGGTCGGAGGAGATGTTCTCTCTTTTCGGGGTCAGGAAAGAGGATTGGACCAACGGGTTTGATGATTTGGTAAAGGTCCTCCATCCCGAAGACAGAAAACGGGTCGAGAAGACGGTAACCGAGAGCTGCGCCACAGGCCGCGCCTACTCCATGGACTACAGGATAATCAGGCCCGACGGCGCTGAAAGGGTCATTCACGAAGAAGGCGAGGTCAGCTGCCACGACGATGTCCCCTGGAAGATCTCGGGCACCGTCCAGGACATTACCGGGAGGGTGAAGGCCGGGGAAGCGCTCAGGAGGAGCGAGGCATCGCTTGCGAACGCGCAGAGGATAGCGCACATCGGCAGCTGGGACTGGAATATCGTGACAAATGAGCTTCGGTGGTCTGATGAAATATACAGGATATTCGGCGTGGCTCCCCAGGAGTTCGGCGCTACATATGACGCTTTTATCGGATTCGTGCACCCGGACGACCGCGAACTCGTGGCAAAGGCCGTCGACGAGACGCTCTCTGGTAAAAAGGCGTATTCAATAGATCACAGGATAGTGTTGAGAGACGGCGCTGAAAAAATTGTCCATGAGCAGGGCGAAGTCATATTTGATGAGAGCGGAAGGGCCGTCGAAATGTCCGGCACGGTCCAGGATATAACTGGAAGGAAGAGGGCAGAAGAGGAGGTCCGCAAGCTCAACACCGAACTTGAACAAAGGGTAGCCGGCCGGACAAAGGAACTGCAGGCCGCCTACCAGGAGCTCGAATCGTTCAGCTACTCGGTCGCCCATGACCTGCGCTCTCCCTTGAGGATAATCGACGGGTTCAGCAGGATACTCCTCAAGGACTACGATGAAAGCCTCGACAGCACAGGGCGTGATTACCTGGCGAGGGTCCAGGGCGCGAGCAAGCGGATGGGCCAGCTCATAGACGCCCTTCTGAAGCTTTCACATGTGATGCGCACCGGGATAACCAGGGAGGAGGTGGACCTCTCGGCCATAGCCTCGAATGTGGCCGAAGAGCTCAGAAAGTCACAGCCAGAGCGCAGGGCCGCCTTCGTAATCAAGGAGGGGCTCCTTGTCAAAGCAGACCCGAGCCTGCTGAGGCTCGTGCTTGAAAACCTCATCGGCAACGCCTGGAAGTTCACATCCAAAAAGGAAGAGGCCGCGATCGAGGTAGGCATGGAGACGGCGGCGGACGGGTCCGCGGTCTACTTCGTAAGGGACAACGGCGCCGGTTTTGATATGAAATACTCCGACAGGCTCTTCAATCCTTTTCAGCGCCTTCACGGCGAAATGGAATTTCCCGGCACAGGCATAGGGCTTGCCACCGTGCAGAGGATAATTCAGCGGCACGGCGGGAGGATCTGGGCCGTTGGCCAAAAGGACAGGGGCGCTACTTTTCATTTTACTCTTCAATAAATTGTGAATACAATGTACTGACCTCTGGCTTCGTCCTCAATCATTTATTTTAAATCGCACCCTGGAACGGAAAATGACGAAGGACATCATATCTTTGACCGTACTCATCGCTGAAGATTCGGAAGACGACCTTATTCTGCTGATGCGCGAATTAAGGCGCGGCGGCTTCGAGATGTCTTTCAAGCGCGTGGATAACGAACCCGACCTGGTGGACGCCCTCTCTGCGGGAGGGTGGGACCTCGTGATCACGGATTACAGGATGCCGAAGCTTTCCGGGCTCGCCGTGGTCAAGGCGGTGCGCCAGGCCGGACTCGAGGTGCCGGTCATAATAGTCTCCGGCTTCATGGGCGAGGATTTCGCCGTGACGGCCATGAAGGCCGGGGCCGACGATTACATACTGAAGGACAGGCTTTTCAGGCTGGTCCCGGCCATAGAAAGGGAGATCCGGGAATATGATACCATGCGGGCCCACAGGAAGGCCGAGAAGGAGATACTGTTCCTGAACCGGCTTCTTGAGACTATTCTTGATGTGGACAAGATGGTCGTGCGCGAGACCTGCGCGGCAAGGGTGCTTTCCGAGACATGCAGGATACTTGTCGAGAAGGCCGGGTTCATGATGGCCTGGGTAGGCAAGGTCGACCTGTCGACCGGGGTGGTCACGCCAGTGTGTAAAGCAGGACGCGATACCGGCTATGCCGGCAGGATAAATGCCGGTTGCGATTTCAGCCCACATGGCATGGGACCTACCGGCAGGGCCCTCAGGACGGGCAGGCATGCCATATGCCCGGACATAGAGGCGGACGAGAGCTTTGCTGAGTGGAGGGAGGAGGCAAGGGCATACGGATACAGGGCCTGTGCCGTTTTCCCCATATTCGCCGGAGGCGAAGTATTTGGAAACATCAATGTCTATACGGAAAATCCGGACCTGTTCGCAAAAAAGACAATCGACCTCCTTGAAAGCCTGGCGGCTGATATCGGCTTCGCGATTGGTTCTTTCGAGCAGACCGCCGAGAGGAAAAAGGCCGAGTCGGCCCTGAGGGACAGTGAGGAGAGGCTCAGGACCATATTCGATTCAGCGCTGGACGGCATGTTCGTCATAGATTTTGAAGGCCGTTACCTTGATGTTAACCTCGCTGGCTGCCGGATGTTCGGATACGCGAAAGAAGAGCTGCTCTCTTCCGGCGTGCGCCTGCTTGTCCCGCCGGAAAGGTTCCATATGATCGAGGAGCACAGGAAGCTCTGGAAGACGGGCGGGTACATACCGGAAGTGCGGATGCTCAGAAAAGACGGCTCTGAGATATGGGTCGATATGGCCATAACGCCTTTGCGGGTGGGCGAAAAGGAGCTGGCGCTCGGGATAAAGCGCGACATAACCGCGAGGAAGACGGCTGAGGAGGCGCTCAGCGAAAGCGAGGAGCGCTTCAGGCAGATTTTCGAGCAGAACCAGGACGCGCAGGTGATACTGGGGTGCGGGGAGTGCCGCGTGATAGACGCGAACCCCGCGGCGATCGCGCTTTTCGGGTACTCGCGCGAGGAATTCATCGGCATGGAAGAGGCGGATTTACTGGGCGAAAAAGTCTGTGAAAAGGTGAAGACCGGCCTCAAGCTCCAGGGCGGCTTCTCATTCGAGAGGGTCGACGCCGTCCGCAGGGACGGCACAAAGGCAGCCGTTTCCGTGCGCGGGCAGGTCATAACCCTGAGGCAGAGCACGATGGTGCTGTGCACGGTCAGGGACCTGACCGAGCTCATCCGGATGGAGGAAGAGGCAAGATACATCCAGGCAAAGCTCATACACGCGAACAAGATGACTTCCATAGGGACTCTGGCTTCCGGAGTGGCCCATGAGATAAACAACCCCAACAACTTCATCCTTTTCAACTCGACGCTCCTGTCCGACGCTTGGAAGGACGCGGCAAGGATACTTGAGAGGTACTACCGCGACAACGGGGATTTTTCCCTCGGCGGGCTTCCGTATTCGGAGATGAGCGAGGTGGTCCCTGAGCTTCTGTCCGGCATAACTGACGGTTCGAGGAGGATAAAAGGGATAGTCGACAACCTGAAGGATTTTTCGCGCAAGGATAAAGCGGGCCTTGAGGGAAGCTTTGATGTGAACCGGGCCGTTATGGCCTCGGTATCGATACTTAGTAACCAGATAGCGAAGTACACGGACTCTTTCGAGGTCGACTGCGCCGAAGGGCTGCCAAAGGTGAAGGGCAGCGGCCAGAAAATAGAGCAGGTGGTGATAAACCTCGTGCTCAACGCGCTTCACGCGCTTGCGGACAAGAAAAAGAGAGT
>Ga0209342_10000385_pt1 | contig 50031 bp, 57 predicted proteins | sample RifCSP16_2_FD_184023 | JGI IMG/M metagenome (GOLD analysis project Ga0209342, IMG submission 184023) | Soil microbial communities from Rifle, Colorado - Rifle CSP2_sed 16_2 (SPAdes) (version 2) | ecosystem: Environmental > Terrestrial > Deep subsurface > Rock core/Sediment | place: Rifle... | reverse complement strand
AGTCTGGTAGGATTACGCAACCAAAGGTATCGGCCAGCCATCGTTCCTTCAGATTTAGGCGTACAAAGAATCCAGCACGTTGTTCGGAAGTCTGTTCTTCTGGAAGAAGGAAGTGGAGGTTCTTCCCTCCCGGGTCTCGAAGGTAGTTCCGAATAGCAACGTAGTTGGCCTGATCCTCTGCAAGGCGACAGATCAGCATCCGTCGAATCAGACGAACGTCGTTCTCAATGATCTGGCTCATGCCGCTGTATCCCCTTCAGTTCGGATAGTAACCGCCTCAGCAGTTGCAGCAGCTACAGCAGCAGAGATGACTCGACGTAGCCAAACCCCAAACCAGTCTCCTGCTGCTACATCTCCTCCTCCACCCGGAAAGGCCAACCCGGTCGCCTTTGTGGTGGCATCCGAGAAAGAGATGGCCGAGGGAGCCGTACTCTCGTTGGCAATAGTCTGGATGGAGCCAGTAGTTTCGCTGGGACTTGGGGTCTCAACTCCAAAGGAGATATCATCTTCAGCATTCCCGGTATCAACGGAGATCCACACCTTCCCAGCAGTGAGGGGTAGGGAGCCATGACTGTTGAGGAACCCGACCGCACGGTACTCCGTATCCCCAGTACTGGACTCATCACCACTGACGTCGTCGAAGAGATTATTGTCTCCCCCTGTAACATCAGTGGAGGCCCGAAATCCTCCCAACGAAGCATCTGGATCAGCCTGAGCCGCATTGTGGGAGGCTGCTCCGGTGTACCTGTACTTAAGGTCCCCAGCTACGATTGGCATCGGTGCCTCAGTAGGGAATTCCTAGCTCGTCAAGTTCACGGACCAACTGGTCACGGAAGTCTTTGATCTCTTGAGGGTGCAGGTGGGAGGTACCCACTATTCCCACCGAGGCATCCCGAGGCCCCTTGTACCAAAGCTCCTCCGGGAAGTCCTCCGTCCAGTAGAGATCGTACTGGGCTGCATGAGATGTAAGGGGTGTACCCGGGAATGGGATCAGTGTGTTTACGTCAGCTCGATCAGGACGATGCTCTAGGATCCAGTCCCGAGTCCGCTCCATGCTTTGGCGGTCTTCTCCCGGCAGCCCCAAAATGAACGACGCCTTGAACTTAATGCCCAGCTGCTTACACCATTCGAGAGCCTGAGTATCCTGCTCAATCGTAGTCCCCTTGGTAATGTTCTGTTTGATGCGGTTGTCGGCAGTTTCTACTCCCGCCAGGACCTCTACGAGTCCTGCATCGGCCATCTGCTTCAGGTACTCAAACCCACCTTGCTTGGCAATCACGTCCGTTCGAATGAAGCACCTCCAGACCAAGTTGCGCTCTCGTAGGAGCTCGAGGATCTGGAGGGTACGTGGCTTGTTGAGTGGAAGGATATCGTCGTAGAACATAATTCCGGTGAAGCCGAGCTCTCGGGCTTGGTCGAGTTGCTGACGTACCAGGTCCACAGATTCATAACGAACAAACTTGTCCCAGATAACCCCATTGCGGCCAGATTCACAAAAGGCACAGGCCATCGGACATCCCCTGCTGGTGAATAGGGTAGTGGTAGGATGCTGGTGTCCTTGGCGATCCTCTAGGAAGGCGTGGTACCTTTGAGACCATCGCCTTACGGGGGGCAGCAGGTGCTCTAGGTCGGACTGGACGGGGTAGGCTTGTACGTGTCCCGGTCGCTCCGCAGCTCTCGTAAGGATGTCCTGGACCACATCCGGATGGTCGGACTCTCCCGAGACTACCAGGTCGAACCCTAGGTCCTGGCACTGCTTGGGGTTGGCCCACGGAGCAGCTCCCCCTAGGACGGTATGGGTACGTTCCCACCCTACCACTCGATCGCCGATCCGACGAACCTCGTGCATCTGGGCGGAGGTGGCTCCAATCCAGAGCTGGTCGAAGTCACCGTCCTGGGGAAGCTCGTCCTCCGATAGGTCAAAGAAGTCCGTGTGGTGCCCCTGGGCCTCCAGTTGAGCAGCCAGGTACCAGAGGCCCAAGGGAGGATACACCATCGGATCGATGAGGAAGGTGGACTTCGGGAATACTAGCGCAACGTTCAACGGCGTTTCTTCTTGCCCCGACGTTTCTTCTTCATCTTTCGTTTCCCCATGATCTTACTTCGACCGCCGTACCCTACGCCTTTTGGCACGTCCCTTCTTCTTTCTCGGCTTCCCCCCACCGGCAATCACGCCGAAGTAGCCCTTCTGTTTCTTGGTCAGTCGTTTTCCACGGATACTACCGTGGCGAAGGATCTTATGGGCTTTCGCTTTGCTTACCACCATTGATTTCGTAATGGGCCTCCATCATCCCATCCTTCACCGCATCCCGAACGGTAGTGTAGAGTGCGGCCGTTAAGGACGTGACAATCCCCTTGACGATGAGGTCGACGGTATCCTTCGAGAAGATTCGTCCTCGATAGAAGGCCCAGACCGCAAAAAGGAGGACCCCTGCCACCGAGAGGTTACTGACGATGTCCGCAGCAGCCTTCAGCTCTTCAAGCATGCAGCAAACTCCTTCTCCCATTTCTTGGCTACACTAGTCCAGGTATAGGGCTTCCAGCCCTGGGGGCTCGGGTCTCCCCTGCCGTCCTGTAGGGCCTTGACGAGAGTATCTACCCAAACGTCGTCGTTGATGGGTAGGGGTAGGATAGTTGAGTCAGGCGCATCCGCCCAGAGCTCCTTCAGTGCATCCGCATCCGTTGTTATCAGGTGACACCCAGCGGTGATCGCCTCTAGGCAAGTCATGCTGAAGCCCTCAGTTGGAGCCACAGGGTCACAGGGATACGCTAGAACGGCTGACTGAAGTTGCTCCCGAGCGAGCTGCGCCTGACCTACGCCACCGTGGAAGGTCACCCCGGGGGGAGGGGCATCGCGAAGGGGTCTGAGCAACTCAGCCCTCTCCCGGGTGATGTTGGCTAGCCCCTTCTCCTTCATCTGAGCGTCGATCTCCAACCACTTGTCCATGTCATAGAAGACGTGCAACTCTGCATCAGCCACCGCTTCTCGGATGCGAGGCCAGAATCGAAGCAGGTGATGGAGGCCTCGATCTGGGGAGCTAGAGTAGATGATCCGGTGGCCCTGGCGCAAGAGGGGCTCGGAGGACACGTACCGGGACAGGTCGATCCCATTGGTGAACCGGGCCCGGCACTTGTCTCGGCTCAGCTCTGGATAGAGAGTGAGGAAGCGCTCTACGTGCCACTCCGAAGGGTGGAAGTAGAGGTCGATTGCATGATCAAATACTCCAACCAAGGAGTCGTTGAGCTGGAAAGCCAGGACGTGAAGGGCAGAGCGATCTGCCCAACGAAAGGCGTGGGGTTCATCCCAGGAGACATAGACATCGTGCTCCAGTTGGCAGATCAAGGCAGGGAGCAGGTTCCGGGGCAGGTAGTCTACGCCATCGTAGCGACCTGGAGGACAGTCATGGAAGACGGTTACTGAGTGCCCTAGCTTGGCCAAGGCCCGAGAGACCTGGATCATAGCCGTCTCCCCTCCACCAACCTGTCGCTCCCCCTTCTCTAGGTCCGTAGGGAGGAAGTCTCCCCAGTACCCATACCCTGACGTCACTAGAATCCTAAGTGGTTGCACTTGGCACCTCCGTGCGTTCTAGGCAAACCAGCCAGTTGTACCACCTGTGGTCGTCCTGGGTTGCTTCGTAGTCCTTCCGGGACTCCCTAACTCGAAATTGGGGGAGGTCCTGAAAGAGCTCCCGAATGTGGCCGTCCGTGAACTGCCAGATGTGGACGAGGTGGGGCTGTGCGACGTCAGGGTGTCCCACTCTCTGCGGATACACCTGGAGTTGGTAGTCCTCACGATCCTGGTAGCCCAGCTCTCGGGACTTCAGATCTCCATTAAGAGCCCCCTCCTCTACCCACCTGCCTGGGCCGGGGAGTTTCCACTCCTCGAAGATGGTCAGGACCACCCACCTCTGGGATACCCGACAGGCTTCCTCAATCACTCGACGAGGGTCCATTACGTGCTCTAGGATATCGCCGAGGATAATGGTGTCAAACTGTTGGTCCGCAAAGGGCAGATGATGGGCATCCCCTTGCTGGAAGTACTTGTGCAGATACGACCAGTCGTCAAGGTCGAAGTGCAGGGCCCGCTCCCCAAACTCCATCGGGTCACTGGCACAGCCGATATTGAGTACATTAGGGAACCCGTTACGTATGACCGGGTCCGCTAGGAGGAAGTACCTCCACTGAAAGACGGTCCTAGGAGACCCCGGGTTTGGGCAGCGCATTCTCAATCATCCTTAGCCACTGATCGGCAATGAGGTCCCAGTCCTGCTGGAAGGCAAACTCCTTCGCCGACTTGGACTCCTTTTCCCACTTCGAACGGTTCCGTAGTTGAGAGACGGCATTAAGGAAGTCCCACTGTAGGACCCCTCCGTGGACGGTCTCCTTCAGTCCAGCCAGGGGAACGGAGATCACTGGGGTTCCGGCGGCCTGGGCCTCCAAGGCAGCTATGCAGTAGGTCTCGGGCCACCAGCTAGGGTAGAACCAGGCCCACGCTTCTCGCAGGACCTTAGCTAGCCCAACCTTGTTGAGGGGTTCGTGGAGGAAGATATTCTCCATGTGTTGCGCCCTGGGCAAGTAGGGCCCCTCCCAGCCAGGATCTCCAGGACCCCAGCCGTAGATGGAGGATCGACCATATACGTGCAGCTCCATCTCTGGCCAGCGTTTACGAATCTCCTGGAAGATCCTTGCTGCAATTGGAAGGCCCCGCTCAGGGTTGGAGGTCCAGATCAGGACGTTCGTATTACGCACTAGGGCAGGTCCAGAGAAGAGAGATGTATCCACGCCGTTGCCAATTATGGAGCAGACGTCCTCACCCAAGTGCCAGCTCTCCCGATGATAGTCCGTTAGGCATACGGCCCGATGAGCCGCAATGCTAGGCTGTGCTACGTGGGGCAGGTCGTGCGTCCAGAAGATCTTCAACATATTCTGCCACGGCCATGTGAGAGCTTCTAGCCATCGGCTAGAGATCATCACGTGCCACGGTTGGATGATGAGCTGATCCAGGTCCTGCTGATTGACGTACTTCACGCCGTCAAACACGCCCGCAGTCCCATGAGTGGCTACGGTTACTTCGTTGCCCTTACGGAACAGGGCCCGAGCCAGGTAGGCTACGGCGCTCTCAGAGCCACCGAGCCCTTCCTGGTATAGGGTTGCTCCGTTCCAGGGCTTGCCCCCCGGCAGTACCACAAGTAGAACCTTCATGCTAGCACCTCCGGCTTGGGGATACGCTCTTCCGTCGGGCTGAGGGGCTTCCCATCTGGTCCAAGACGGACCAGAAGCCCTTGGTCCTTCAGGTACTGGAAGTGCCCTTCGCCGATCTTAAGCGCCCCAATATGCTCACACTTCACGTCTAGGTTCACCCACGTCAGGAACCCACAGTCTCGGGCTCTCTCACAGAAGTAGAAGTCCTCTCCCTTGTTGTCGAGGAACTCGAACCACGGGGAGAGGTTCTCGGCATACCTCAGGAGCCACTGGAGTTCCTGCTGGGCCTTGAAAGGATTGCGACCGTTAAGGGACCCGAGGAGGGTCTCTCGAGCTTCAACCGTGTGGGACTTATGCTGGTCCCGCATGGCCTCCAGCACAGTCCGTCGGATTACCAAGCATCCAGCTCCTGTGGCATCCGCCAGGATAAAGCCTTCTTTGGGGTAGTCCACTAGTGACTCGTACAGTCCCTCCTCCCCAGGGTAGGGCGAGAGCCGATACATCTGTGGAGTATACGGAGAGTGGCGGTTAAAGTACAAGCCGGAGATGATCCCGTACTGGAGGGCCTGGTCGATCAACACTCCGGAGTGAGGAGGCACTAGTACGTCCTGGTCAATGAACCAGGCTACCTCTGCCTGAGTTCCCCTTAGGACCTCCTCCACTAGTACGTTCCTAGCCTTTCCAACTACCATCAGGTCGATCTCAACGTTAATAAACGTATGCTGAGGCGTTTGCCCCTGCATCACGATGACTGCTCGATTGTATTCCGGAGGTATATTCCCTCCGTGGGGTGTGCAGACTGCAACTAGGGCCATGAGACTCCTAGGTATAAGGACCTGAGGGGAGGAAGAGCGTCCTGGTGCCCCTCCTCCCCCACTTACCTTAGCGGATGGCGACGATCCGTGCCCCCACACCAGCGGGTGCCGCACCGGTGAAGGAACGGGCTCGCCAGTAGGAAGCAGACGCATTGGCCGTCATGTACTGCAACTGAACATCGTTCACGAGGCCAGTCACGTCCCCACCCTTGAGTACGGGAACGCCGAACACGACCGTCGGTGCCACGCCCAAACTGTGAACCACAGCAGCATGAGCAATGGAGCCATCAACGTTCGATGGGGCCGCAATGACCTGGGCATCGGTCATGGCGGTATTGGCTCCGATGGTCGTTTCGACTACGGTCAAGCCAACGTTCACCAACCCGATCTCGTATTGCTGCCCGAGACCGGGAAGGTGCTCGTGGCCTAGGCCTTTCGGGATAGGCATTTCAGTCTCCTGGGTCTACCGCCGGCCGACCCACTCTTACGAGTAGGCCGTTGCGGTGTTGTAGATCCACCCGAAGTCCATAGTGGGCTTATGAACTTCTGCGGTGTACTCACCCAGGATCTCATACCGGTCGTAGTCACCGGTGACGGGCAGGAGTCGGGAGGAGAACTGCCGACCTGAGAGAGGGCCGATCCCCATGCTTCCACGGGTCCCGATCACCACATCGCTGCCGATTAGCCAGCGATCCAGAATGATATCGAGAACACCAAAGTCCGACTCATACCGCCCGATACTGGCGCCGGCTGTGCGCTCTTCGCGCTCAGTTCGGATCCGAGGGCCAGCCCATGCCGTGATAAACCGCTTGTTGGTACCGTTGACGGTGATGAAGTCCGGATTGCCGCCCAGGTTCCACATCTCCTGGAGCACGTTGTTCAGCATCGTCTCGGTGATGGCACCGCCAGCCGCATTGACCACGGTGGGCCAGCTTCCAGTGATCCCCGGAACCAGGACGTAGTGCATGAGCCCGCCCATCGAGCTCTTCCGGGGTGGGCCCGCTGTGTAACCACGGACCCCGTACAGGATGTTCTTCTCCAGGTCGATAGCAAGCCGCCTCAGGAGTTTTTCCTCCTGATAGGCCCGCTCCGAAACGTATCCGTACCGACGGATCGACCTCATGGTACCCGTTACGATCGCCCAGTCTTTGATGATCTGGGTATAGTTAAACGGGTTACCAAGCTCGGTTTTCTTCATGTCGGTACGAGCTTCACCGCCTTCCTGGGCCGCATGGGCAATCTTCTCCCACGTGACTGCAGCAGCGAGCGCAGTGTCGCCGGTGCCCCCGACGTATGAAACGCCGAGGGTGTCGGAGTCAGGAGCACCGCTTGTGACACGGAACACTAGGCGGTTCGCCCCCGAGATCAGTTGGATCAGATCATCCGGTAGGAGGTACTTGCCCTGATCCGCGGCCAGGACCATCACGCCTGACCCCGCAACGTAGGCACTGAGCAGGGTCCCACTACGACCCTCGAGCTCATCCTCCAACCATTCGTGCTTGACCTGCTCACACTCGTCTCGGAGAGAGTCCTTACCTACCATGTCGAGAAACGGTGTGTCCCAGGGAGACAGGAAGTCGATGACGTCACTAACGTCACGAATGATGTTGGTATCATCCGTTACGGTAGAGATGACGCCTACTGTGACATCTCCCTGTGCCATCTTAGCTCTCCCTTACAGAGTTACGGCTGCGGATACGGACCTGTCAACCTTCAACAGTAGCTCCGCCCCGTCCACGCCCCATGACCTTGCTTGGGTCTCGGTAGTTCGCCTGCAGCAAGAGCCATCGGGCCTCTTCCAAGGACTTCGGATCTCCCTTGGCCTTAAGCGCCAGCGCACGTTCACGCATGGCGTCGGGGGAGGAAGTGTCCGGGGCGGGAGCAAGACTGGTCGGACCGCCAGTGTCCACGGGGGCCTGTGAAGACTTAGGGATGGGTCGAGTGTCGTCCACAGGCTCCTCCTGGGGCTGCTGGTCCCGCGCAGCTAACTGCTTCTCAACTCGGATAAGACGGAGTGCCGTATCCAACTCCGCTGGGGTTTCGAACTCGATGTCGGGTGGAAGGTCCTCCTCCGTTAGCTTATACTCCATGAGCTTTCGGAGCAACATAACCTCCCGAGACTTCTCGTTGGCAAACTCCCTCAGGTCCGGCTCAGGCTCCACGGGTGCCCCTCCCCGCTCCGGTCGAGGGGCAGGGCCCTGACGGGCTTGGAGGTTGCGCTGCTGGAGGGCATCCAGCTTAGCCTGGGCCCGGTCCTTAGTGGCCTGAAGGCGGGCCAATCTCTCTTCCAACTTCTGCTTGTCCTCATCCGACTTGATCCGGGCATCGGACTCTGCCTGGAGCTTCTGCTGGAGCAGATCCATCTTCTCGATGATGCTCTCCAGGGTTTCCTTCTCAGCCACGGGGGGCTGTACTGCGGTTGCCATCACGGCACCTCCTTAGAAGTCGATCCCCAAGATGCGTAGGATATCCTCTACGGTAGTCTCGGGGTCTAATCCCAACTCTTGAGCTCTGCGTCGGATCTCAGCAAGGGCCTCATCCGAGATAGTCAGATCCCCACTCTGTTGGTCTACACCTAGGTGCTCCCCTACAATGTAGGACGTGCGTTCTCCCAGAATCCCCTCAACCTCTCCGAGGGCCTGCGCAGGAAGAACCTGCTGAGGCTGCACCCGAGGAGGGACGTCCTCAAGGTAGTTCTTGAAGAAAGGCTGTAGGGGCTCCGGGATCTCACTTAGATCCCCAAGAGAGGCCGCCATAAGACTTGCGTAGAGCTCCACGTAGCCCCCCCAGCTTGTATCCTCCGTAGGGTGGCCCCACTCGTTCCCCCCAATGCCGGGAAAGTGGCGAACTAAGGTCCCTAGTCGGCTCGTTGCTCCCCTCAATGCCTCCTGGAGAACCTGCTCTACGGCCGCTCTAAAGGCAGGAGAGGAGGAGACCCGACGCCCTTGGGGTCCCTGCAGATCGGCCTGATGGGCTCCCTCGTGGAGTAGTGTCGCAAGATCCTCAATGTCTTGAATCTGAATGACGGTAGGGGACTCCCGAATATGAGGTCGGGCTCCCCGAGTTAAGGTCTGCTCAGGACGCAGTAGCTCACGTTTAGTAAAGGCGAAGCCTCCGAAGCCTATCTCTTCTAGCTCGGGAATCTCCCAAACTATCTGAACGTTCCTGTAGAAGCCCTCCTTAACTCCTGGAAATACCTGACGCATCTTCTCGAGGGACACATCGAGTGCAGTCTTACCCTTAGTGTAGGCAGCTCCCGAGGTCAACCGAACTAAGGGCTGGACGATATTCTGCCAGGCCTCGTCCGCATAGGGATCCTCATCAGGAGGAGGCTGCGTAAAGGTTTGCACATCCGTAACCGTCCTACGAGGCCTCTCGGAAACCCTACCGCCTGCCGCCCCTCGCCCTCTGGGAGAAGGAAGAGGTGACGTTGGGTAGGTAGGGGGGGGAGGAGGAGCCTCGCCCTCAGGAGGGGGAGTTGGGGTGGGAGTCGCCTGCTGCTGGCGAGGAGGGGGAGCCTCACCTTCCTCAGGAGCCTGGGAGGACTGGATTTGGATGCGCTCCGGAGTAGGGCCAACGAAGTTCTCCAAGAGATAAGTCCACGGGCCATCGTGGTAGAACCAGTTGTTGTAGTCCTCTAGGACCTGGGCGTAGCGCTTGGCGAGAGAGGCGGCCTTGGCCTCTACCTGGTCTGGGCGGGCTGTGCCGTACCACTTCTCGTACACCCAATCCTTGTACACGTATAGGTAATAGGGGTAGGCCAACTCCGCCGCTTCCTGAGTGGCTAGGTAGGGCCTGAGGGCTGCCCACTCCTCCGGATTGCTCTTCTCCCACTCCTCACGTTGTTCGTAGTACACGTTGTAGTACTGGGCCCGGAGGTCCTCCATCTTAGGATCACGAGCTCCGATGACCCCTGCACGTTCTAGCCCAGCCTGCTCTACCCAGTCCGGGTGGGACTGAATACGCTGTGTAGCTTCTTCATCCACGAACAGATCCAGGTTCTGGTTGAAGTAATCCACGACGGCCATCCACTGCTCGTCGGTGAAGTCGAATGTCCCCCGGCTGATACGATCCATGGCTGAGGCCATGATGGGGTCTTCGGTTGCGGCTCTGGTGAGGACGTACTTATTGAGCGTGTCCCAGAACCGAGACTCTCCAGACTGAGAGTCCCCATAGTACTTCTCCATGAGGGGGGTCCACGGGCCAGGAGTATCCGTCAACCCAGCAGAGTGGAGTGAGTAGATGAACCAGTCCCGTTCAACCTGAGCAAGCTCCTGACGCTCCTGGGGGGTGAGGAGGTCACCCGGGGGGAGGGTGTACTCACCCAGTCCGCCCTTCAACAACCCCACTCGCATGGTCTTGGCTAGCCGTTCATCCTTGAGACGGATAGCCACATCCTGCCAGGTCCTCTGCTGCTCCACCGGGGAGAGCCGGCCCCACCAGGCGTTGAACCCTGCATCCTCCCCCTCAGGATACCCCACAGCCTTACGAACCTCCCGCTGCTCACTGGGGGTCAGGTTGAAGTAGTAGTTACGCATGAGGTCTTCAGGGTTCCCTTGGTCCCCAAACATCCCTGGGAAGTCGTACGCCTGGAGTTGCCAGTAGGCATCTCGCCAATCAATGCCTAGTCTCGATGCAACCCGTGAGGAGTATGTTTGGGCCTCCACCGCATTCAATGCCGCACCCATGAACCCGGTCTCGGCATCGTAGGGGAGTCCACGTGCTAGGATGTCTGCCCAGAGGTCCGCAGCATACAACTGGGCATCCATAGGCTTCATACCGGAGGCAAGGGCCTCCTCATACTTACTAGTGACGTAGTCCGTGGATAGCCTCTCGAAGTTGGCCCCACCAGGCTGGATGCTCTCGTACTGGTCCCAATACGCATTGATCTTCTCCCGGTGGAACTGGTATGCTACCTGGATTGCTGTCTTGAACCGGTCCCGATACGCAAACCAGTCCTCAGCCTCAATGGGCTCTCCGAACATCATCGAGAGCTCTGGGATACGCTCGTTGAACTCATCCACCGCTGCCCAATACCCATCCCAGTCAACCCGGCCCGTCTGCTCGTTAGTGAACTGGGAAACGTTAGGCTGCCAATCCGATAGGGCCCTCAGGAGGGTAGGACGGTCGAAGTCGATGTCGTACATCCCAAGGGTCTCTAGGCTCTCAGGGTGATAGCCCACCTTCTCCCGTAGTGCATCAATCTGGGCCAGCTTCTGCTGGCGCTCCTGGACCAGCTGCTTGTACTCAGCCCCAGCAGGGTTCAACCCACGGAGGAGCTGTTCATACTGCTCGTAGATAAGTGCAGCTTGCGTTCGTACGGGATCGTTCCCTAGGGCCAGTCCGTAGGTCTCTAGGTAAGGGTACGCAGCCCTCTCCACCCCAGGGGCCAGTTCGGCCTGCTGTTCACGAATACGCAGTTCCCCAGGGGAGGCATACTTCACCCCTGCCGGTAGGAAGAATGAGAGCAGCATCAGGCGATTCTGCTGACCCACAACGAAGTCCTGGGCCTGGTCCCAGATAGGACCGGCAGTGTGGGCCATAGCCTCTAGGGCCTGGAGGTGGGTAATCTCCCCCTCAGCCTCCATCTCTGCCACTCGCCTACGGGTGAGGTACTCAAAGATCCACTGGCCCGTAGCAGTCCTTCCCCCAGGCGGCAGCTCCCCCGTTTCTCGGAGGTAGGCTTCTAGGAACCTCTGAACCGGTCCGAAGAGCTCCCCCATACCCTCTCGTGGCAGTACCCCAAGCTCCTGGAGCCCTATGTCGATGTAAGGCCACGGTCGGATCCCAGTCCACTTTCCAAGATCCACCATCCAACGCACAGCCCCCTGCCACCCAGTAGGCTTCTGCCCCTCTAGGGGACTCTCAAACGGCTGGCGGAACTGACCAAACACGTCCAGCATGGATCGAACGTCGAAGGCATAGTAACCCTCAGGGAACGGACCAGCTCCGGCAGTCTCAAATCCTAGGGTCCCTTGGAATCTGGACGTTAGGTTCCTCTTCTTACGTTCCTTCTCCATAGCTCGCCAGGACCTATACGCCAACCCCGGCAGGCTCGGCGAATTCGAGAATACTTGCGCCCAGAAGACTGGGTTCCGAAGCTGGTACGTAGAGAAGGGGGTATAATTACGCAGGAGCTGCTCCGGGTTTAGCTTCGAAACGTAGTCAAACAGGATAGAGTGGACTTCTGCTGCAGCCTTAACAGTGGCCCGATCGTACTCGTCTGCCATCCACTGTTGCCACTTACGGACAGCAGCCACCCCCTGCTCTACCTGTTTCTTAGACAGATTGATGCTGGCTGCATTGCGCTCTGCAACCTCCTTGAAGGACTGGAACCAGTCATCAAACCCAGCTCGGATCTTGGCTAGCTCGTCCGTAATACGGCCAACTTCCATCTTCCGATAGTCAGCCAGGGCCTGATCCCAGATACTGGTGTCCACATCGATCTCATACTCTTCCCGGGCAAACTGGCCCAGGAGGGAGTCCGTACTGACCTCGGCATACGGAGTCTCTACCCCACTCCAGATGAACTTGATGACTGTCCCTTCATGGACACCCACTCGTAGTAGTTCACGAGTAAAGGCTAGGGCATCCTCATAGGACGTGGGCACCGACGCAATGATACGCCCCTCAGGCTCCACGATGAAGTCGATGGAGTCCCCTACCAAACTCACCCCTGCAGCCAACTTGTGCGGCTGGTGTCCCGGAGCCGTCTTAGCCCACCAGATCCCACTCTCCCCTGCTCCAGCTCCCACCCAGATCCCAGTCGTCCGTCCCAGGTCAGGCTTGAGCCCTTGAATCTGCTCTAGGAAGTCCGCTAGGTCCGACCCCCAGTTAGCTGCCCCCTTAGTAGGTTTGGTGGAGAAATTGCTAATTCGCCATTGCCTAAGCTCCGGCGCCCTCATAGTTAACTCCGGGACCTCTGGAGAGGGGGGGCGAGGCTGAGGAGCAGCAGGAGCCATAAGGTCGGCAAGGGTGCCACGGAACTTTAGACCTGGAATAAGGACGAATGTGTTGGCAGACAGCCCACTGGACTGTAGGGCCCTGGCTGCCTCACGAACAGCATCCAGACGGCCTTCCATTAAGACGGCATAGCCCTGGTTCTGGGCACCTGGCCCTATCGAGATCTTAACCGTCTGGGTGGAGAGGGAGCCACGGAACTTGATGGCCTCGGCCCCTAGGTTGTGGAAGCCACGACCGAGCCCAAGCTCCCCAGTGTCCACTACGAACACGCCCTTGATGAGGTTGGAGTCCCGTACCCCCTGGGAGGTCCACTCCTGGCTGAACTCCTGGAGGACTGCCGAGAGCTGCTGGGGGGTTGACCCTTTCGGGGCGAAGAACGGAACCGCGATGGGCTGGGGGATAGCCTCCGCACGCTTGATGGCAGACCCATAGCGCATATTGTACGAGGCTACTGAGTCCTGGTAGAACTGGCGAAGCCCAGCCGTAAGTCCATCAGGGTTCTCTAGGTACGACTCAGCCAGAGCTGCCATCGCCTCATCGGGGAGGTCCTGGAAGAGTACCTTCATGAGGGCGTTGTCAGGTTCAAGGCCACCCGCAGCCTTGTTGAGCTGCTTAAGGGTATACCCTCTACTAAAGAGGGCCCTCACACCCTCACCGATCTCCCCCACCTCCAGAGCCAGCTCCTTTAGCTGCAATCGAAGGTCGGGCGGAAGGGCCGTACTCAGATCCAAGTCCCCCTTGAAGATCTCCGGATCTGCAGCTAGTGCTCCGAGTGTGGCCTTAGCAAAGGGGGCCTCCTCCCCTGAGAAGGGAACGTAGGTAGCAACCGTCCCTGGAGGAATGCCCGCATCCAGCATGGCCTGAGCCGCCTCGCGGAGTCCCTTAGCATAGGCCACGGACCCCTGCTGTAGGAGCTCTCGAGTAGATACGAGATAGGCACCCTCTTCCGTTCGCCAGTACTGCCAGAGAGATCCCGTCTCTGCCCCTAGCTTCCCCTGGAGGGCAACCTTCGTAGCCCCGTGCCCTACAGAGGAACCGTAGGCCTTCCCTGCATGAATAACAGCAGTCATCTCCGAATCGGCTGCAAGGGCCTCCTGGAGGGCTTTACCCCAGTAGATCGTTGTGCCGGCGGCATCCGTAAAGACCTCAGTATCTCCCACTACATCTAGAACGGCATCAGTTCTCTTCAGACGGGCAAGAACCTCTTCAGGGAGCTCGGTGACTTCCTCAACGGCCTTGATGGCCTTTTGGGCTAAAACTTCGGCGGTCTCAGCCGCCTTTTGAAAGGCCTGAGTGGCTCGACGTTGGAAGAGGGGATTGTCGAGGTTGCCCAGGTACTGGCGCTGAAGGTCGTCTAGGGCCTTCTCCACCTGGGTCGTTAGCTGGTTGTCGGGAACTGAGGGGGGACGATCAAATGCAATCGACTCTCCAGGCAGGACCCTAGCCCTGATACGGGTGATGTCGTGCTCGAAGTCCTCCATCGTCTTGATTGCACCGGACTTAATCCGAGAGAGTAGTCCCACTGGGGCATCTGGGTCCCCAGCAACTCCCCGAACCAATCGCTGGCGTACCCCACCCTCCCCCTCAACTAGAGTCTTGAAGGCCTGGATGAAGATCGTAGCCCGGCGACTGGACTCCAGAGCTCGACCGGCTGCAGCACCTGCCTTCACGATCTTGGCATAGTTGACGTTACGGAGCAACCACGTAAAGGCGGACTCGTCTAGGAAGGTAGCAAGGCCCTCCGGTACCTTCTTGTTAGTGACAAGCTCCCACAGCTTCTTAATGCTGGCCTCATCGCCGACGGGCCAAGGAACCTCAGAAGTAGCCAGTCGCATCCCACCGTCATCGAGTGCATCCAGTAGGATAGACTGGGCAACCTCCGTGGGGAGGGCTATTCCATACTCCTTACCCAGGTAACGTGTAACATCTGCAGCAGCGTCGAAGTTAAATGGGTCAGGCAGGTACCCTGCTACGATCATACGATTGGTATCTGAGACCCCGTTGACCATGTGATAGCGAGGATTAGGCCATAGCCAGTTCTCAACCAGCAGTCGCTGGAACCAGGAGATCGTTCGCCTCAGTGCCCCTCGGGGATAGAGTGAGACTCCTAGCTTCTCGGCGTACACACTCTCAGCCGCCTGGGAGACCCACTTTAGGGCCCGGAGTACATCCTCAGGGGCGTCCGTAAGCTCCTGCAAGGCCCGAAAGGCCCCACTGCGGGGCCCATCTGCAAAGGGTCCGTGGGTCCTCAGCAACTTCTCCACGTTCGTTAGATCCCGCTCCCCAATAAGCTCAGCTGCGAAGAGGAGGACGCGTCGTTGTCGCTTACTGAGTAGCCCCTCCATGAAGGTCTCGGGGGTACGGAGCATACCCTGGAGGAGCCCCTCCGGCCCCTCAGTGACTGAGTACAAGGGACCGTGAACCTTGGGGTCGTAGCGAAGGGCTACGTTGTTCATGACGTCTTCGATATTATTCCCCCAGATAATGACCCGGGAGCGATTACCCAGGCCCACTAATCCACGCCGTACGGACGAGCGACTCCACAGCCCTAGGATCTTTGCCGCAATGGGCTCAACTACGAACCCTGGAGGGAACACGACCCTAGCAATTACGCGCCCAGCTCGTTGCGCGCGGGTCATCTGCGCCCAGGCTGTGCCTGCCTTAGCCACCGGCACTAACCACATTGGGTCCGTTAGGGTAGTCATAATGAACTCTACCCCAACGTTCTCATGCTCCTGAATAAGCTCAATCAGAGGGCGGTCGAGGTCGGCGTTAGCAGCCTCAAAGAAGGCCTTTTCCACATCCGGATCAAAGAGGAACGTCCACCCTAGGCCTGTAACACCGTAATTCCCTAGCGTGGCCTGCTCAAACGTACTGAAGGGGGACTGGAACCTCCCCATCAGGCGCTCAGGGATCAGCTCGTCCGTTTCAGGATCAAAGATAAAATCCTCAAACCGGTCGCGTCGCTCCCAAGTGTTTCGCTCCCAGCCTTCGACTAGACCGTCCATCTCCTCTCGGGTAGGGAGCCGACCTTCTTCTCGGAGGAAGTCTCGAGTCAGATGGGCCTTCGGAGCACTCGGTAGGTATACACTGGCTAGATAGAGGAGGCGTTCGGGGACCTTCGAGATCTGAAGGCCCACCTGCATCCCTAGATTCGTAGCAGCATAAGTCAGAGCCCCACCTACCCCACCCTTCACGGCACCCGTAGGAGTCTTCATCCAGTCAGGTAGGTTCTCGATGACTCCCTGGTACATCTCCGTAAGACGGGCAAATCCCAGAAACTGCTCCGTAAGGGGTTGAAAGGTCCGCTCGATCTGACCCTGGTAGTACTCGTTGAGCCCCGGAACCCCCGCCCGTTGGTAGATATCCTTAATCTCGTCATTCAGCCCCGTTACATTGGCCAGCAGTCGGAGACCTGCCCCTAGGGGGGTATAGCGGAGCCCCTCCCCAATAGACTTGATAATGCTGGCTCCGATCAGAGACCTGGCGGTAGGTGCTGGCACCGCTGGCACTTGCAGAGGCTTGGGGACGAAGGAGATGTTGGCCTTTGCCCCACGGGCTGCAGCCTCCCTCAGAGAAGTCACATCCGGAGAGGCTATTACCGCTACGGGCGCCGGAACCTTAAGGGTAGGACTAGTTTCTTTCTGCTCCCGGATCTTGGCCTTGGCAGCCTTAGCCTTGGTCACAGGAACCTTGGGAGCTATGAAGGCGGCTTCCTTCTTGGGAGTACGGGTAGCGGCGGGAGCAGGAGCAGGACGGTCCTCCGTTTTACGGGGGATAAAGCTGGTGGTCCGAACGGGACGCTTAGTAGCCACTAGGCGGCCCCCCACCACCCGGACCCATAGGCATACCGGGGAACTGAGGTGCCCCACGACCTAGGAACGGTGTGGCTGCTCCTGCTCCAAATCCACCTGCACTCGGGGCTCGTGGAAACGCACTACCCCCCGGTACCGGTGGGGCCGTACCCCGAGGGGTTGGGGGCGCCGCAACGGGTCCAATCTCTCGACCCGGAGGAGCCTGACCCTGGGGAGGACCAGCTGCCTCCTGCTCCTGTTGCTTCTGGGCAGCAACGGCCTGTTGCACGGCCAGCCACTTCTCTGGATTGAGCCACGGATCCTTAAGCTCCCGCTTCATCCGTTTGATTTCTTCATCCGGATCCTCATGGCCCATGTTTTCGAGGGTGGTGAAGAGTGACTGGGCACCTGAACCCCACTTATAGATCTCGTTTTGCTGGTGCGCCTGGTCGTCCCTGGGGAGGAGGTTCCCGTAGTCGACGTCGACGTAGTACTGGCCAGCAATGTCCTCGGGAGCGAGATCTACTTGCTGAAACCGGAGAACGCCGCCCTTCACCCACCCTCGTAACTTGGCATCCTTGGGGAGCTTCTGCTCAAAGCACCTCAATAGGAACGAACCTAGGCTCCGGAGTACTTCAATCCTGGGCGGAAGCTTTAGCTCCAGGATACGTTGCATTGGAGTTAGGGCGATGCGGGCGGCAACCCCGGAGGTGCCGCTTCCAAAGTCGCCAAACCCGGCATCGCCCAGAAAGGATAAGGTTCGAATGTCCTGCTGGATTTCTTCTACGTGTCGCCAGGCCTCAGCGGGCTGACCCTCATAGGGAACGGGCTCAAGTCGCTCCTCAATCCCAATAGGATACACGGCACCGGCACTGAAGGAGAGGGACTTGGGTTCCTGCTGATGGTCATCGGAGGCATATATGAGAGGTCGATGGATGTTGGTAACAATCTCTTCGGCCTGCTCGGAGCGCATGAGGTTGAGGTGCTGGTTGAGCTGGGGGATGTCTTCAAGGTCTGAAAGGGAACCGCCGTCCGTGGGGTCCTTCTCTGGATCTACGATATTCTGCACAACCCAGAAGGGGACCCTATCGTACCCATGCTCCAACTTGGCCAGGACGGTATACGTGGGGATAAAGGTTGGCTCTTGGAGGGCTCGTCTCACCCTCGCCACTAACCCAGTCTTGGATGCTGGTACGGTGGAAACTTCCATCACCGTTTGGGCCACCAGGACATAGTACACGTCGTCCCAGTACTCAATCAGATCCACCGTACTCTCGGTGCCTGTGAGGACGGAGCTCGTTCCACCCAATCCCACCCCATAGCGATTCTCAAGGTCGGTGGTAAGACGTTCCGGGTCAAATCTGAACACGTAGAGGAAGTCGTCAGCCAGGTCAAAGGTACGATACACTGGGAAGAACTGTCGAGGGTCAATACTGCGGAAACGGAAGGGGTCCTGCATATAACGTTTAAGAGTGCGAGGGGCAGATGCAGGTGCAGGAGCCTCCTCATGCTGTGCCCCCGGCATGGTCGTACCGTTCGGCATAACATGAGTTGGCCCTGCACCTTCTGGAGGAGAAGAAGCTGGAGTCTCTGCCAAGACCGGCCTAGACTCCCCCCGAATCGGAACGTCCTCCGCCGAGAGGTCGTCCCGCCAGAGGCACTCCACAACACCATAGGAGGACTTGGCAGCATTCATCTCTGCCCTACGCCAGGCTGCTAGAAAGTCCTCCCAAACCAATCTCAGCAAGTACTCCCGTTTGCGTGCGGCCTCTATCTCGGGAGCACCTGGGTCCTCTGCAGCCGGAACAGGCACCCTAGGAACCGGTGCCCGGGCTAGCATGCCAACGAAGTCCAGTACCACTCGTCGGCAATAGTTAATCACCAGTCGAAACTCGCCCTCGTCCTCGTCCTCTTCCGCATCCTCCCAGTGATCCCCTGAGAAGAAGGCCTGCTTTGCATCTATTGTAGAGTTCCGGCCGGCGTAGTGGGTCTGAACGAGCAAGAACTTAGACATGAGGGCACTCAGAATTTCCTCGTGCCCTGCTAGCCCTGGGGCGACTTTGAGACGGCAACCCTCGAGCGACGTCGGTTCCACGAGTGGACCGGCTTCATCTTCGTAGTTGCCTTCACGTATCCGAACCGAGCTATCAGCAAGTACCATGTGGCCTTCAGGAGGTGATTAGGCTGATCGGACGGTGGAACTTCCTTAGGAACCTTCTCCAGGCCCTGCTTAGTGATGTGTCCAGTAACAGAGCCGACACTGGGTCGCTTGTAGTGCCTGACTTCGTAGGCAAACTCAGCCACAGCGGGATTGACAAGGAGGTGAGGTGGGTGCAAGAATCCACCGTCCTCACCACGTTTGAAGTAAAGAAACGACTGAAGTCGTCGTATTCCTTCAATTTGCTCTACTTTCTGGGACCAGAGATTAACTCCGGCGTACTTGAGCCACCGTTTCTTCGAATCGGGAGCCATGACATCGATGGCCCCTCCAGCAACATGGCTCCACCACTCTCGGGTCTCAGTCTCCGAGATAACCTCTTCGTCAGTAGCACCCCGCATGTAAACAGCATCAATGAGGTAAGCAAACTGCTTAGCATCCACCTCATCGACTATCTCTCCGGGGTCGTGGAACTGATAGGCCCCCACAGCATAGGGATTAGTCCCTCCTGAGGGATCGACTGCCAGGTAAACGGGGAGGTTTCCGTCAAACTTAGCACGATCGTCGACATGGACGGACTCACGAAACTGGGTAAAGACCAGATTAGTAGCTGGGGCGGGTACAGCCCCACACCGCTCTTCGAACATGAAGGGGACCTTCGAATAAGCAGCTTCCAGCCGCTTAATCTCAGGGTCCTCACGACCCCCTGGAAAAACCGCCTCATTCGACCAAGACGGAAGCGAATAGCTTGCACCACCTTCTGCATTTAGCCCCTGCCAATCATCGAATAACTCAGGATACCATCCGGCACTCCCTTCAAAAGTACCGGACGCCACGAGCCATCCTCGCTTCTCAGCGAGACGACCAAGAGCCTTAAGGAAGACATCGTACGAGAGTTGGGCAGCCTCGACAAGTACAATACCATCTGGGGCTCTGGCAGCAATCTTTCGTACATCGTCAGCTGTCTTAGTTTCAATGACCTGCCCGGTCTTAGTACGGACGAAAGCCTTCCCATACTTAGGAAGGCTGATGTCGGTCCTGGCGCTGGCAATTGCTCCTAGCGATCCGAGCCACTCACTGACATACTCCAGTTCAGGCCGTGCTAGGTCGTAATCGGCAGCAATGATCCAAAAGAGCTTCCCCCACAACGAACGTGTTAGGAGCTCACTGGCTGTGTAGAAGCTCTTTCCGGCTCGCTCACCACCTGCAACGAGCTTACGTCGGGCTCGGGAAGAGAGTGCCCTCTGTTGGTGGGCATTGAGCTCGATCCCGCAGGAAGCAAGGACCTTATGCTGCTGGGCAACTGTCGGTCCGAACCGTATTTCGTCAAGTCCAAAATCAGGAGTACCCACGGGTCGTCCCTATCTAGGGCAGCAGAGATGCCCAGAGGATCAGCCTCCTGCCCCACTTGGGCGATCAGCTTCCTGTACTCGGCAATCAACTTTAAGGGTATGCCCCGCGTGCGCCGGCCACCTTCGTCCTCCTGCACTTCCACAGCCCCCTCACCGGGAGGGGCCAATGAGACTGACTGGTGGCTCAGGGTCGATGGCGCGGCCCCTAGCGGGGCAGAGGGGGGGAAGATACGTTCCTCGAGGAGTTCAACAAGGGCATTAAGGCGACGAATCCTCTCTCCCCTGCGGGCTACACCATGCGCCCGCAACTCGATCTCTTCCCGTTCCCTAAGGTCGGAGATCTCTGAGGCATACTGTTGCCTCATACTAATGAGTTCCGATTCCTGAAACGGATTGAGGCCGGCATCCTGGAGTCGAAAGTTGACGGCTCGCGTGGTGTAGCCCTGGGAGAGCAACTGAATAGCGAGGTCCTTCCGTTCCTCGGCCATGCCAGAAGTATACATGTCGGAAGTATGTAAGTCCTGCAGGGGTTCAAACCAAATCTATGAATAATTGAGATCTTTTATTTATGTCATGGCAAAATAGAGCTATATACAGACTAGAACCTAGAATTCATCATTCATTTCCCATGGTAGCCCCATTTTTCAATGTAATAAATAAAAGATCTCAATTATTGTTAGTTGATACTTGATTTTACAAACTTGAATGTGGTATACTTGGGGAAACCTGGAAAGAGGCCTACTGGCTAAGGGAGCGTGAGCATGGACCCAAACGAAGGGGACGAGCCGGAACTCCTAGCGGAGCGAGGGCCCGGGGCGAGGGTAACGGATGAAAGCAAGATCCGAGGGATGATGCAGGGGGTGTACGACGACGTAGTAACAATGCTCCAGCAGGGGTTCTCCCCACAAGAGGTCTCGGAGGAGGCTGGCTGGTCTATCGGAACCATCTATAAGATCCAGCGGGCGGAGGGGATACATGGACGTCATCTTGCGGCAATAGAGCATGTGGATCAGGATGCATTCCTTCAGGACTACCGAGGTGGGATGCGGGTGGTCGAGGTCATGACGAAGTATAATCTACACTCCCTAGCATTCTATAAGCTCCTGACCATCCTGGGAGAGCCTACCCGGCGCAGGGATCCACTGAATCTAGAGGCCCGCAAGAGGCAGCTTGATGAGGCCATAGCCATGTATGAGCAGGGGTTCCTCATCTACGAGATCGAATCGGAGACCGGTGTTGCCCAACCTACGCTCCACAAGGAGCTCCACGCAAGGGGTATACCCTTAAGGAGGCCCCGTGACCGGTGATACAGAGGTCAAACGAAGGTACGTCATTGCTGGGAGCTACCAACAGTTCCGGGATCTAGTTAAGCAGAGGGGCTGGCCTGAGGGGGTAACGCGCTACGTTTCCGACGAAGAAGGGCTTAGAGGACGCTTTGCAGCCACCTTATATCTGTATGGGACGTGGAAGAGACAGAAGTGGTTTACGGCCGAGGTGGAGAGGTACCTGCGAGGGGGAGGTTGGGAGATAGTAGAATGCGAGGACTAAGGGTCGTGGCAGATGTAGTGTACTGGGCCGTGATCGTCTTCCTAGTTGGGAGGTACTATTTGGCGGATCCGATGGATGTTAATCGAGATGGGGCTGTGAACGTACTTGACGTGCAAATGGTTGTCAATCGAGTTCTAGAGGGAGAAGGAGGGGAGTAGGAACATGAGCAGGCGATATAAGTATGAGCCGATTCACAACCAGGCCTACTGGAACGGGCGATGGATTGAGTCGGGAATCGTTCGTGGTCATGAGGTGGATACCGTCTATCTAGCCTTTGGGGACGAGCCGGGTAAGGAGAAGCTCCGGGTCCTGCTTGCATGGGATGAGGTGGCAACCTTAGTGTGGGCTCTGGGCGGCGCTCTTTATTCTGCGATGATGGACCTACCTAAGGGTGCGGACGTTAATCCCCGGCTGAAAGACTTCGGTCATGAGGAGTGGGGGCCATGAAGTGTCCGTATACGCGTGCACAGCTGCTAGAGAGGGATAACAAGGACTTTGGGGAGGGGCACCTAGAGGCGGTTAGGGGAATCTGGACCGAGACCGGGTGGTGGTGGGGGCAGGGAGTACTCCACGACCAGATGGCGGCGGAGCTGGGTGGGGTGAAGATCCTGGCTCGCTTTCGAAAGCAGTATGGGTGGGCTGCGAGAGTGGAGTTCGAGCCCGGTGCAGGGGTAGGGTTGGGGCTAACTATGCTCATGCAAGGGACGGGGATTACGGGGGAGGACCGGGTGGATGTGGAGTGGCCCGGGGGTAGAGGGCTCTCGATAGGTGAGGTGCTGAGTCGCTTTTGACGCTTTTCGGTCGCTTCCGATCTGTTTGTTTGTTCTTTCTTTTCTTGTTTGGTTCGGGGGTTGCTGTTTGGCGTTTGGCAATAGGGATTGCAATTGGTACACACCACCACAACAAATCATGCACCACCATGCACCACCATTGGCACCACAATATTTATTGCCAAGGTACGGACGGTTGACAAATCACCAATTGACATGGCAGCCATCCCATCATGTGCCCCATGAAACACACATGAAATGTTAATGTACCATCCCCACCAATTGGTGTATAATGATGTTGCACATTAACAATTGGTGGTGATGGTGATATCAACACCCATCACCAAATCCAAATCACCACCATACATACATGGGTGGCACATCATGACCAAATTGACAATTGGTGAATTGGTTGAATTGGGGGTGGACCCCACAATTGCTCAAAACATCATCACCAAAATGACCACCAAATCCACCAAATCCCATTACAAATATTGGGTGTACATGGATCACCAAATGGCCCAAACATTGGTGGAATTGTTTGGTGGTGATCCCAAATTCAAATTACAAAAATACATGCACATTGTCAACCACCGAAAATTGGGGACCACACCCAACACCATTGACATTTGACACCCCACCCCCACCCAACCCCATACCACCAATACACATGGCACATCCCCCATGTGCATTTGGTGTTATCCCCATGAGCAACAAACATTCACCAAACCATTACCATCCATTAATGTGCCATTAATGTGCATCATGTATCATCATGTTGTCACCACCAAACCATCATTTGTGATGGTATGTAACACCATGTCAAAATCCACCACATGCACACATGCACCACATGGCATGATGCCCATACATGGCACCAAACCATGTGATTGTGCTATTATGGGCATCAAATGTTACCACACACACAAACCACCAATCAAAAAATACCTACCCAAATCATTCATTCGAAACATCAACACGGCTGCCCACAATGATGGTGCTCCACATGCCAAATGTGTCTGCTGCCATGTGTCATTCATCATGCCATATATGAACTATGGCACCACCACCCAGCCATCATTCCAATCACCCAAACATTGGTGCAATGATTGTGTGCCCCATGATTTCATGGCATCATAAAATCCACTATAGAGAGGAGGTGATACCTAGTGCCCAAGATTACACTCGACATGTCCGAGAATGAGCACATGACCCTGCTGGAGGTACTAGCCAATGCCGTGGAGGAGGTAGTGCAGGAGGAGGCAGATGGCAGCGAGGAGTATACAAGCCAGGAGCTAGCCTTCCTGAAGCTAGTTCTCTCCCAGCTTCAACCAGATGCAACCTACTAACCCCACACCACCACGTCACTCAAAGAGAGGAGGTGAAGTAGCCATGCACGACAGAGCAAGGGTAAAGGCCATAGCCAGGGCGAGTGGAGTCCCGATGGACACCTATCAGGACACCCACTATTTCCCCCCTCGGTACCTGGCCAAGGACCTCTCCAATCGGAAGGTCAAAAGGTACTTGCGGTTCAAGTGGACGGAGCGGGCACTCTCCCAGCACCCCACCCTGACCGATCTCTGGCAGGGGGCGCGGGAGGAGTTTCCGGATGCCCGGCTGTTGCGGGTGCCCGGCTCGGAGGACCTCACATACGGCATAGCCATCACCTTGCCGCCATTCGAAGGAGACCCTAAGTGACCCACGAGGAGGCCATCAAGCAGTACGCCCAGGCCCTTCGGGACCAGCTCGACCAGGATTTCGCCGACGGCTATCCCCAAGTGCTCTTTGAGCACCTGTTCGAGGAGCTCCAAGAGAAAGCCCTGGCAGGTCCCCACCCGGAGACAGCAGACCTCGACCCACTAGAGCACCATGTTGAGGAGATTTGGGCCGAGCACGTCCGAGAGGCCCTGCTGCAAGTAATCCCCGACGTAGCCCCGTGGAAGGAGAAGGAGATCCCTGCACCATGAGCATGCGTACCGTAGTTGTTGATTTGGAAGGGATGACCGCCAAGGTCATACGCCACGATGGGTGGGGCCGCACGGCTGATGGTCCTCAACACAAGGGCCGGACCTACCCCCTCAGCAAGGCCACCCGGGCCCAGCGCCTGCGCATGGCCTGGTGGCTTCGGCACTTTGTAGCACACAGCCGACACGGCCTGGCCTGGGTCACGGTCACGCCCCACGCATAGAGGGAAGGAGGCTCCATCCACTATGGCACACGGAGGTGCTGGAGGGCCATCGTTTGCAGCTCTCCACCGGCTTGAACGCATTGAGAGGGCCATCCGGGTCCTACTGTACCACGTGTACGAGTCCGAGGGGGAGATCGGCTACCTGGGCCTCCCCTCCGAGGAGAGTTTCAACGAGTGGCTCGCCAAGGTGGGCTTACCCGAATACCAAGGAGAGGAGGAGCAGGACGATGCCGCTGAGTGATGAACAGGAAGCCAAGATTGCCAAGGCCCTAGAGGCCGCCAAGCAGGACTTCGAGGAGACCGTACAGAGGGAGTTTGCGCTTGCACCCACTGAGGATCCCGACCCCGTCCTGCTGGAGGTTGCCAAGTGGATCAGCAGGAACAAGGCTGCCACGTACAAGAGGCTCTGCAAGTTCCTCATGTCCCGGTACGAGGTATAGCGCGTGATCTCGGTTTGTGCCAATACGACACCGCAAGGGAGGCTACCGGAGACGGACCTAGCCAGGAGGACAAATAGACTGTACTACCGGTGCCCCCCTTGCGGCCGTACTACACCGCACCACTTCACCGAGGCTGACGAAACTAGTGACGCTGGAGATGACGTCCTGTATATCACCTGGTGGAAGTGTGAGCAGTGTGGTACCCTGGACTACCGATTTGAAATGCTCACCAAGTCCTAATGGGCCCTTAATGAGGCCTTAATGTTCCTGTGGGATAATGGGCATGTTGTGGGCAAGGTGGATCAAGCCACTCCCAAACCACCCCGTCATAAGCCCCGCCAGGGCAACCGGTCCTACGGTCGGCAGACGGTACTGAAGAGAGGAGGTAAGAGCTGATGGCTGGAGTTAATTGGGATGCCATGCCTGTCTGGCCTGCCAAACGGGCAGTGGCGTACCTCGGCATTCGGCGATCACGCCTGGTGAAGGTTGCCAAGGGTGAGGTCGAGCTGCCGGAGGGAGCACCGGAACTGACGTTCGAGACAGAAGGTCGGAACTATTATTTCGATGCAGAGTCCGTCAAGGAACTGAAGTCCTGGATCGACAAGAACCCTGATGCGCTGGGTGCTGGTCGAGCACGGCTCCCGGCCGGGATTGCCAGGTATCGGGCGTATCTGTCCGATGCTATGGCCGCCGAGATTTCCGAGATGTACGCCGACACCACCGGGTTCCGCCTGGTCAAGGCCACCCGGAAACGCAAGCCGAAGCCCGAGGGCGAGGAAGAAGGCCCGGAGGAGTAATCAGATCGGGGAGGAGGGTTTGCTCCTCCCCCTTCCCTCGGAGTGCATCAGGATAAGGTGGCTGCTCCCCCCAGCCAATAGGTCCTGGTGCCCTCCGAGGGGAGGGTCTGGTGAAGTTAGCCCAGGGCAACGGGTCCTCTTGGGACCGCCCTCCCCAACAAGAGACTATGGAAACGGTAGTGGTAGTAGATCAGGATAGCGCGGAGCAGGTGTCCTATGCCCGGACCCTAACCTCCGACGACCGAATCTATACCTTCCATACCCTCCAAGGTCTGCACCGAGATGGTGAGGCCACAGCCTCCTTGTATGGGGACCAGTGGCTAGAGCAGGTGACCTCAAGGCTGGACCGGGATGCACTTCGGGAGCACTGGATGCCTCCGATTGAGATCATCATCCTGGCCCAGAATCCAGCAGTAGAGTTTGTGACTCCTCACTTCCAACGAGTGGGGTTCCTATCCCGGCCCTTCCGGGACATGACGACTGAGGAGGTGCAAGAGTGGCTAACGCAGAGGGTCTCCACATTACCACGGGCCTAAAGGACGGCGAGCAACCACCGGTCCGCTCGTACTCCCACGACTGCATGTTCCACGGACCGGTGCCCTTTGAGTACCTCTTTACGGTACGAGAAGCAGGAGTGATTGTTGACACCTACGGATGTACCCTTGTTGGCTGTTCCATCAGAAACGCAAAGGTTCGTCCTAGCGTTTGATCCCGGGTTCACTACCGGGGTTGCGGTTGCCCGCCTCCACCCAACCGAGTTCATACCCGTCCTCCTCCGGGAGGTAGGTTGGCACGAGAGGCTCGGCGACCTGATGGTTTTGTTCTCGCAGTTTGAGGGCATGGTGGAGACTGTCGTTTGTGAAGACTTCAGTCTCTATCCCTCAAAGGCCCGCGAACAGATCCGATCTCGGTTCCCCTCGGTGCAGGTCATCGGGAACCTCCAGATGCTGTGCGAACTCTTCTCTCTTCCGCTCGTAATGCAATCCCCCTCGGTTAAGGCGCATGCCCTACTACTGCCCGAGCACCGAGCCCTGCTTAAGAAGGCTAAGTCTGAACACGTCAACGATGCCTACAAACACCTGCGCTACTGGTTCTCCACGGAGTGGCTAAAATGAAAGGAAGGAGCTTACGATGGGTTACTACTTAGAGACCCTCCACAACCAGCAGAAGGCTCGGCAGCTGGTGGAGATGACGGCTGGGGCAGCCCGTATTATCCCCAAGCCCGAGCAGTTCCTACCTTCTGGGGAGGAAGTGCTAGTGTGTGTAGTTGACAACGGACTGTTTGAGGCTGCTGGCATCATCTACGATGAGCACGAGTTTGCTGACTTCTCCCATCCGGATGGTCGCCCTAGAATCTGGATGCTGGTGCCCAGGACGGAGGTCCTCCGCCAGTGTCCCTACGTAGAGGAGATACTGAAGTGAGACCTGATCTGGCAGTAGATGAGGTGGCTGAGGCCGCCAACCGCAACTTCCCTTACACGGACGTCGTCATCACCCGTGCAGATAGAACCTACTGGCGGGTGGCTAAGGAGAAGGGGGCGGGAATGTTCTTCATCCACGTGGATGAGTTCGAGGAGATCTTCGGCAAGCCCGTCCGCCTCAAGGTCCAGGAGATGCTGGATCGGAGCCACCAAGCCTCCTTCCGGATGTGGCTGGGCATCTGAATGCCTGAGTTGTTCCCGTTTCAGGAGAAGGACGTCCAGAAGGCCCTTGGGCGGAACACCCTGATCGCAAGCGAATGTGGCATTGGCAAAACCGTCGAGGCCATCGAGGTAGTCCGCAGACGTCGGGTGGCAGGGGCTCGAGGTCCGGTCTTGGTCCTTTGCAACAACTCAGCAAAGGAACAGTGGGCAGACTTCATCCGAGCGTGGGACCCTGGGGTAGAGGTGGTGGTGACTGGGAAGGCTGGCTCCTGGCCAACCGAGGGCCGGCCCGGGGTGGAACTCCGACACTACTTCCATCCTCGACACGACGTGTGGATACTAGCCCACCATGAAGCCCTCTCGTTGCCCAGGAAGGCTGAGGTACGGGCACGACGGTACTATCAGGCCCCACAGGTATGGCGTCAGTTTATCTGGGAAGCAATCATCGTGGATGAGTGCCACCGTTACAAGGGTCGGAAGTCCCAGCGTACCGTATGGCTGATGGCCCTTGACGGCCTCTATCGGATGGGCATGACGGGTACCCTTATCGAGAAGGACCCCTCCGATGCACAGCCCATACTTAAGTGGCTGTACCCCGGTCGCCCTGAATTTAAGAACTACTGGAAGTTCCGGGAGGAATGGTGCTTCTCTGAGAACGGGTGGCAGGGGCATAAGAAGTGGGGCGGAGTTAAACCCGGTCGTGAGAGAGAGTTTGCTGCCTTACTGGAGCCGTTCACCATCAGGAGAGGTAAGAGGGACCCTGACGTTGCGCCAGACCTACCACCGAAGATCGAGGAAGTCGTGCACCTGACTATGGAGCCTGACTCCCCTCAATACAAGCTCTACTCTAAGGTGGCTCGGTCCCAGGATCTCCAAGTCAAACTACCACCTGAGTTCACCGTAGGTGGGGATTGGCACCTCATCATACCTAATGCTATGGCCCTACTGGTCAGGTTACAGCAGCTCCTCGCAGACCCCCGCATACTAGGTTTACGTGCCCCGTCCGTTAAGCAGGACTGGATTAAGGACTACGTGGCTGACAACCCTAACGAGCCCATCGTCATCTTCACCAAGTTCCGACCAGTAGCCCAGACCCTGGCCCAGGATCTAGGGGCCGCTATAGCTATTGGCGGTCGGGTAGAGCGTTTGGACGATTGGCAACGGGGGGCTGTGCAAGTGCTGGTTGGGACGATTGCTAAGATGGGTGAGTCCCTTAACCTCCAGCAGGCTCGAACAGCCCTCTTCATGGACCATGAGTGGTCCTCGATCAAGATGCAACAGGCGTATGACCGGGTGGACCGTATCGACATTACGGAGAGCAAGCACATCGTCCACCTCGAAGTCAAGGGTACGGTCGATGTCCTTGTCCGTAAGGCCCTCAGCCACAAGTGGTCCGAACAGGAGCTGATATGGAACTTCCTTCGGGATCTCCAGGCCTCGGCCTCGACCCCTTAGAGGGGCTGGCGGAGGTTCACGTATCCGACATTGGTACGTTTAGGACCTGTCGATGGCGATGGGACTGGTCCTCGAACCTCCGCCAGAATCTGGAGAGGGCAGTACCGGTGCCCCACTTCCTACTGGGAAGGGCGGTGCACTATGCCCTCAGCCAGTACTACGAGGGGTTCGATCCGCTGGAGGCATACGAGAGGTTCATCGAGAAGGACCTCAGCCTCTCGGACCACTTAAAGCTAGTGTCCGACATGGAGTTGAAGACCAAGATCCTAGACTCAGTCGTGTTGGGTCGGGGGATGGTCGGACACTACATCTCGTGGGCACCTCGGCATGACAAGGACTGGGAGGTCCTATCCACGGAGAAGATCGAGCAGCTCGTGAGAAGGGAGTTGGGGTTCTACTACGAGGGTAGATTCGATGGCATCTGGAGGTACAAGCCGGATGGGACCTTGTGGCTCAAGGAGTTCAAGACCACCCGGTCCATGACGGAGACCGACTTCATCTATAGGGACCCTCAGCCTACCCTATACCAGGTGATGGCTGAGAATGCCGTTGGGCAGCCGATCTCCGGTGTGTTGTACACCTTCCTCTGGAAGAAGGTTCCGGACTTCCCTAAACGACTAAAGAATGGGGAGTTCAGCAAGGCCCAGGACCAGAACACTACCGCCTCCCTCTACATGGAGGCCCTACGCAACGATGCCCGGGCTATGGCAACCGACTCCGTAACGGGAGAGATCAACCAGGCTGACTACGACCGCATGCTCCAACACTTCATGCTGGACTATGCCGAGATCCTCACGACCCTTGCGGAGGAGGAGTCAAAGTACTTCCACCGCATCAAGCTGGAGAAGACTCGGACCGAGATCACCCTGGGTATGGAGCACATTGGGCAGACCGTACTCGAGATGCTAGACCCAGAGACGCCCATGTATCCCGCACCCTCACAGATCAAGTGTCCGAGGTGTCCGTTCAATGAACCCTGTCGAGTGAGGCATATGGGAGGCGACTACTCCCAACTGATCCACGACGACTACCGACCCCGCAGTAAGTGGGAGATTGCACTACTGGAGGAATTCGAAGGTGGCTAACTACGAAGGTAAGTTCAATCTGATCCTCGGGTCCGACCTGCAATCTGGGGCCTACCAGGTCCGGATCAGTACCGAGGGGCACGTCATCGATGAAGAGGGGCAGGTCATTGCGACGATCGCCCCGTGGCCATTCGCCCTGCGCGTTACGAAGGTCGTAAAGGAGGAGGAGGTGCCGCATGCGAAAGAAGGAACTCAAGCAGGAGAAGGTAATCGCCCTACTGGAGGGGGATCCGGGGTCGGGAAAGACAAGGCTGGCTGACACCGCCAACCTAGATCCTCGGATGGCTCCAGCCCTGCACCTGGACATGCGGGGCAATACCGTCACCCTAGCCTCGGTGCCGGGCCAGCATCAGGTCCTCGAGATTGAGTCCGTCAAGGACATCGAGAGGATCTACAACTGGCTAGCCGCCGGTCAACCCCATCCAAAGCCTCAGGAAGGCAGCGTCCTCCCAACGGATATGGTATCCTTGATGGCGGAGTACTTTCCGGGGCAGGTGTTCCAGACCCTCATCCTCGACACGTTGACGCAGTACCATCACATGACCCTGGATGCTATCACCGGGAACGTCAACAAGCGGATCGGTCAGGAGACCAAGCAGCCCCAGATCCAGGACTGGGGAGAGCTGCTACGCCAGACCGTCCTCCTCATGGGCAAGCTGGGCGAACTACCTCTGCACGTGGTGGTCACCGTCCAGTCCTCGGAGGAGAGGGACAACGTCACCGGGCAGGTGATGCACCGCCCACAGCTGTGGGGTAAGTCGGTGAAGGAGGTTCCGGCGTTTGTCTACATCCATGCCTACCTCCTACAGGCCCTACGGCTTACTCAGCGACAGCGCATGCAGATTGGGCTGGAGGGGGAGGACGTGGATCCGAACACCCGAGTGGCCTTGTTCACGCCGAGATTCGACTCGATGGCTAAGGATCAGTACGGCGTCCTTGGACCTCACATGATCGACCCGTCCTTCCCGAAGATCTGCGACCTAATCTATGGTCCATCAACGAGCTAGAGCAGCAGCTCGATGGAGTGCCGAGATGGGGCTGGCACACGACTGCTCAACTAACGAACCTGAAGAGGTGGTGTAATGGCTGAGCTTTCGTTGGACTTCAGTGACGTCAAAGAACTCACTGAAGGGTGGCACTCCGCACGGATCTTTGCTGTTGAGGCGACGACCTCGTCCAACGGCAATCCCATGCTCAACGTCCAGTACAAGATCGAGGGCGGGCCGTTCGAGGGCCGGTCCTTGTACGACAACTGGATGCTGGCAACCGATGCGGTCTACAGGACTAAGGCCAACCTGGTCAAGCTGGGCTTGATGTCGAAGGATGACACCAAGCTCAAGATCCGGTCCGAGGATCTTGTCGGGCTGGAGTGCGAGATCAAGGTGGTCTACGAGGAGTATGAAGGAGACTCACGTCCCAAGGCTCGGGGCTTCCGGGGCGTGACGGGCGACACCTTCGAAGCCCTCGAGTAGGCTCAGAGCCCCCAGCCCCCCTCTACCCCGTCTGAGGGGGGCATCTTTCTTCTCCTAGGAGGGCGTGTGTTCTTCAAGGCTCTCTACGCCAATGCCCCCGAGGACGAAGGACTGCTAGTAGAGGTTGCTTATGGGAAACCGCCCCTCGATCGAATCTGGATACCTGTGGCCGATGTGGCCGGGTCCGGAGTTCCTGTTAGACCAGGCGAGCATTGCTTCTATGGGCCTGCCCTACGCCGTGAGGCCCGAAGTGGCAAGGACGCCGTGTGGGGAACCCAGGCGTTATGGGTTGACAGGGACGATGCCCAGTTCGCCAGAGCAACCTTTCCGCCGTCCTTCGTCATCTGGTCAGGCCACGGGTGGCACTACTTCTGGCTACTGACTGAGTGGGCTACAGACCAAGCAGCGATAGAGAAGGCGAACCAGCTACTACTGTATGATGTCGAAGGCGACAAGGCCTGTTGGAACGTTGACAGACTCCTACGAGTCCCGGGTTCGGACAATTCTGGAGTTGAAGCTGAGCTTCGGCACCACAGTGTTCAGATCCGATACTCACTGGATGATATCAAGGTACTTGCAGGCCTTGACGACAAGATACGACACAAAGTACGTACTGGTGACCGCCGGGGATACCCGTCCAGGTCAGAGCGGGATTGGGCGGTGGTTTCCGCACTCCTTAAAGCTGGTGCACAAGAGAGTCTTATTGAGACGATCTTCCAGAACCAGCCGGTAGGGGATAAGGTACGAGATGCCAAAACTTCAGCCTCCTACCTTCAGAGAACTATTGAACGGGCTCGAGTCTCTCCTTCCGTTGGTGCCGGGGGCTCTGGTCTTGAGGAACGGGGAGACGGTTACTACGTACACCGAGGTAAGAACGTCCGAAGGCTCAGTACCTTCCTCTTTGAGCCTGAGCTACTCCTTGATGGGCGTGCTTACGGTTCGCCTGATGCCCTCGTTGGTACAGTCCGAACCGAACGTAGCACGTGGCCCACTATCACCTTCACCCGCCAAGCCTTCCAGTCCGTAAGGATGCTGGATCGAGAGACCCCCTACATGGGGTGGCAGTGGCTAGGGAGAGATGACGATGTTCGGGGACTACTTCCGTACCTCATCCAGAAGCTTAAGGATAAGGGCTTTCCTCGGCGGGCTGCCACGGGGACGCTTGGTCTTCACCGACTCGGGGAGCGTTATCTATTTGTTGGTACGGAAGGTACACTCTCCGCGGAGGACTATTGGCTCGGCTCGAATGCTCCTCTCGTATATCTCGAAACACATCGTGAACATCCTATACTACACCTCGCAGCACCCCTGGCATTGGGGCCGGATGCCCTTGAACCTAGTCCTGCACTCATCGGGTCACTACTACCTACGCTTAACGAACCTGAGACAATCTGGCCGATCATTGGCTGGTACTGTGCAGCTCCACTTAAACCCTGGCTTGAGGAGCAGGGCCTTCGATTCCCAATTCTTAATGTATACGGTACTAAGGGGTCCGGTAAGACTACTACGATCCAGAGGGTGATGTTACCCCTCCTCGGTCAACGTGACCCTAGGAGCTACGATGCAAATACAACTAGGTTTGTCGTCCTATCCCTCCTCGGATCCTCTAACGCGGTGCCGGTCGCTTTCAGTGAGTTTCGATTTGGGGCTGCGGATAAGTTCCTACGATATGTCCTCCTCTCATACGATACGGGTCACGACCCCCGAGGCCGCGCTGATCAGACAACTGTTGACTATCCCCTTAGCGCACCCTTCAGTGTCGATGGCGAAGATCTCATTGCAGATCCAGCTGCTAAGGAAAGAATACTTGCCGTAGTCATGCACCCTGCAGCCATAGCAGAGGGAACGGAGGCGTTCAATGTTCGACAGCAACTTGAGAGCACTCCCCTCCTTGGATTTGCCTCAGGGTACTACCAGTACCTACTACGACTCTTACTGGGTGCTGAGCTTGAGGCACTTGTTCAACAGGCGCGTGCTGATGTACTGGGGGCTTTTCCATCACGGCTTCCGGATAGGGTCCGGTCGAACCTGGTTGTTGCTCGACTTGGACAGAGACTCTTTGCCGCCTATACGGGCGTTGCTCTCCCAGATGCCAAGATCCTGTCTGAGACCCTCAGTGCTGTTTTCTCAACCGAGACTGGCCGGGCTCCTGTCGCTGCGGATTACATGGTCGAAGATCTGGTCAATGCTGCAGCCCGTTCAGAGCAACGGTTCACGTGGAGTTACGATGCTGGCAGTGTTACCTTTTTCTTCCAGCTATCATCCGCCTACGAATGGTGGTCCCGCACCCGTAGGGACAGGCCCCTTGGCCGTGATGCACTTCGGGTCCAGCTAAAGGAACTGGACTACGTCTCTGGTCCCCTAGCCCGAGGAGGTCATATGGTTTACGCTGTCGTGCTTACCCAAGCTCGCACGGCAGGTCTCGACGTACCCGAGCGACTAGCCCCGGGTACCCTAGAAGTGAGGTTCTAGATGGACCCTGAAGGTGAACGGAACCATCCTCGAGCAGTAGTTCTAACGTCGGGGGGCATCGATAGCACAGCCGCCTTGGCGTGGGCCATAGCGAGAGGCTGGAGGCCCGTGTCGATTTTCGTATGGCATGGGCAAAAGCAGGTCCACCAGGAGAAGGAGGCCGTAGAGGCAATCATGGGGCACTACAGGCTCTACTACGATATGGAGAACCTCTCCGACCACCTATACCAGCCAGCAGGACCGAACTACCTGATCCCCTTCAGGAATGCTGCGCTGCTCACCGTGGGGGTGGCGCTGGCGGAGAGGGAGGGGATCAAGTGGCTAGTGTTCGGGGGCTACTCCCAGCCAGGGTGGGGTTACGAGTACCCGGACTCGACCCCGGAGTTCCTAGGGGCCTTCGGAGCCTGCATCCAGATGGGGACCGGGGGCCGTGTGAGGCTGGTGTGTCCGTGGAGTGGGTGGACGAAGGACCAGGTAGTGCGCTGGGCCCTAGACCACCAGGTTCCACTGGAGTTGACGTGGACCTGCTATGCCCCAAGCCACCAAGGGAAGCCGTGTGGGGAGTGTCCAGCCTGCAAGAAGAGACGATGGGCTATGGAGGTGGCTCTTGGCGAAACATACCCACTCGATAACTAAGACGTACTGGTTCTCAGCCGCCCACATGCTGGTGGGGCACCCAAAGTGTGGGAGAATGCATGGTCACAATTACCGGGTAGACGTGACCGTGGCGGCTGACCTCCACTCCGGGTCCCGAGTTAAGGCCCGGCATAACTGGGTGATGGACTTCGCCGATCTAGACCTGGTGGTCAAGCCCATCCTCGAGCGGTTCGACCACAAGTTCATAGCCACCCAAGCCGATGAGCTTGGGGAGCCCGGCTGGAAAGTGTCGGTGGTAGCCCGAACTCGAGATGTGGTCTTTGCCGAGACCTTGGACTCAACGGCTGAGAGCCTAGCTGAGTGGTTTGGGTACGAGATCGGAATGAAGCTGGGCCCCTCACCCCACCTGACAGAGGTAACAGTGTGGGAGACTCCGAAGAGCAGAGCAACATGGACACCGTAGACCAGCTAGAGCAGACTCGTGGCCAGGAATATGGCTACGATGCGTGGAGGATCTCGTCTGCCATTCTCCGGATCCTACCCCTCAACAAGATTCGGGAGGCTGGGTTCTTGTCACCCGTAGCCAGTATGGTGAGGAAGCTGGTCCGTGCTGCCAACGATCCCACCAAGGCCGAGCATTGGGCCGACATGGAAGTGTACATCCGTTTGATCCGCAAGGCCACTGAGCAGCCCGCCTCTGGCCCTAGCCCTCACGGAGGAGGAACCTAGGGGTGAGACAAGACTATCAGGTCAACGAGATATTCTCCAGCATCCAGGGGGAGGGACGACAGGTCGGTAGGGTGGCTACGTTTATCCGCCTCCAGGGGTGTCCTGTCGGTTGCGAGTGGTGCGATACGAAGTACACGTGGTTCAAGGGCGGCTCTCGTATGAGCCTCTACGAGATCTGGCAAGAGGTCCGACATCCTTGGGTAGTGATTACGGGTGGGGAGCCTACCCTGTATGACCTAGATGGGCTGATAGAGGGCATCGACGAGCTGGACCAGGAGTTCAAGGAACGGCGACCTGCCCCACTCTACCGGGTGTTCCAGTTGGAGACCTCCGGGCTCCATGAGCTCAAGGGTAAGCGAGTCCCAGACTGGGTTACGATCTCGCCCAAGCATCGACTCCAGTACCAGGTGCCCGACTCCCTGCTCAGGTATGCCAACGAGTTGAAGTTCGTGGTGGACGAGCACTTCACCCCCTCCATAGCCGAGGATCTACAGACCCGGTGCAACGAGATCAGTGTCCCCAACCCGGACTCTACCTTCCACCACGGTAGGGTGTCGGTAGTCCTCATGCCCGAAGGCTGCCCTCCCAAGCCTGAGATGATCGCTCTGACTCTCATCGTCCTCAACGACCACCCCGATTGGTTCTACGGCGATCGCATTCAGTATCGGATCGGAGTACCGTAATGACTAAGCAGAAGAAACTGATCAACTACCTCCGTGTGGAGGTGAGTATCGGGCGGGTTGACCCGCATCCTGAGCAGGACAAGGAGCCACTAGCCCGAACCTGCCACATCTGCAAGCATGGGTCCTTCGAGATGGTCTTCGATCGGAGGGAGGGGAAGGAGGATCCGGAGCGACTCCTACGCACTAAGAGGGGTCGAGCCTATGTCTGGCTGGTGCTCCATAGCGCCGCATCCCACTACCTTCACCTTTTCATTACGGAGAACCTTAAGGCGATAGGACGATCGAAGGTGTGGGGATGACTTACGAACTGGACTTACAGGAGATCCTATCCGGGATGTTCGGGGAGGACACCTGGGACGACTCCTCCAAACGAACAGCAGAGAGGGTGGTCAAGTACTGGGCAGAGTTCTACACTATGGGTAAGCCACCTAGGCTGACGACGTTCGAGGCGTATGCACAGCAGCTCATCGTAGTCAAGGGGATCCAGTTCTCTAGTATCTGCTGTCACCACCTACTGCCGTTCTTCGGAGAGGTCCATGTGGGATACCTTCCGCACACACGGATGGTCGGGCTCTCGAAGATACCCAGGGTGGTAGAGTACTTCTCACGGAGGCCTCAGACTCAGGAGCGAATGACGGCCAACATAGCAGACTACCTCAAGAAGGGACTTGAGGCCAAGGCCGTTGGAGTGGTAGTCCAAGCAACGCACACGTGCATGGTTGCCCGAGGCATACGAGCTAATGGGGCAAGCATGCTTACGTCCGAGATGCGAGGAATCTTCCTCACCTCAGACCGCCCCCGAGCGGAGTTCCTGGAGTTGATCCGATGAGTTATTGGATAGACCATTGCAGAGTGTGTGGCACCTCCCTACAGCTCACACTACTGGAGGGTATCGGCTTCCGGGCGGACGGTACGAGGCTGTGGAAGACGTGGTCCGTTATGCGCTGCGTAATCTGTCTGGGATGGTGGGAGGTCATACATCGTGAAGATAGCCCATATAGTACCGACTGAGAACTTGCAGCAGGTCGAGCACTATGGGTACCACATGGCCCTGGCTCCCCGATTGGAGCAGGACCCGGTGTATCGAGAGTGGTTCCGCCGCCAGCATAGCCTCGGGAAGTTCCTCATCGTCGACAACGGAGTTATGGAGCCCGAGCTTGGGGAGGCCCTGGACTTCCGGGAGGTGGTGGACCTGGCTAACTACGTAGGGGCGGACGAGGTATGCCTTCCCGACGTGCCCTACAGGGGGGAGGAGACCTACGACTCCACCAAGGAGGCCCAGCATCTAGTCGAACCCTGTCGAAGGCTATTGATCCCTCAGGGTGAGGACTACACCCGGTATCTGATTTGTGCAGTTAGGCTACTACTCTTGGATCCGGTCTGCCTTGGCCTCAACCGGGCCCCTCTGAAGTTTGGGTACACCCGCTCCGATGTGCTCAAGTACCTAGACAAGCACGGCTGGAGGTGGCGGGTACCTTTTCATGCGATGGGTCTGTGGGAGAACCCTGAGCGAGAGGTGGTCGAGCTCCGTGGGAAGGTTCGGGGCCTCGATACAGGTGCTGCTGCCGCCTGCGCTCAGCAGGGAGAGGGATTAAAGAAGAGAGAGGGGCACATCGGACTGGACCACAGACTCGGGGTGGTTGCGTGGGGAACCCTGCAGCAGAACCTGGAGACACTAGATGGATGGGCTAATACTACCGAAGAGTCCGGGGGCGGACTGTCAGAACTGCACCCTGAGGGCTGAGGCATTTGTTCCACCTGCGGGCCCTGCACAGCCCCAGCTTGTAGTGGTGGGAGAGGCTCCGGGTGCGGATGAGGTCCGAGTGGGGGAGCCCTTCGTTGGGAAGTCTGGCCAGTTGCTCCAGGCCATGCTGAAGCAGGTTGGGCAGGAGTGGGAGGGGGTCTGGCGTACCAACGTGGTGCTGTGCAGGCCTCCGAAGAACCGAACCCCCACCCAGCTGGAGCAGAAGTGCTGTGCACCTAGGCTCTTTGAGGAGCTGGAGCAACTGGGAGAGTCCGTACCACTGGTGGCCCTAGGTCGGACAGCAGAGCACTCCCTCCGAGTAGAAGAGCAAGGGGTATGGTACGGGAACCGCATCTCGACCTACCACCCTGCCTACGTTCTCCGCAACCCCAAGGAGGCCTATACGGTCTATCAGACCCTCCGTAAGGCCGTTCAGATCCCCCACCAGCAGCCGATCGAACCCCTAGTATTCGTATGTCAGAGTGTGGTGGAGGTTTACGACGCCCTTAGAGAGCTAGAGAAGCTTAACGATGGGCGTATACTTATCTGGGATCTGGAGACCGAGCAGAGGGTGTGGTACCGAGATCCGATCCTCTGTATGCAGCTAGCTACTGACAATCTGAGTGCGGTGGTGGTTCCTAAGGAGTTCCTGCACCTCCCTGAGATTCGGGAAGGGGTGCGGAGCCTACTGCTGGGGTGGAAGGGGCCGAATGGAGGTCATAACGTCAAGTTTGACATGAACTTCCTAGCGGGGCAGTGGGGCGTGGACTGGGCATTCGAGCAGAGGCCCACGATTGATACGATGCTCATGCACTACGTCCTTAAGGAGACAACGGGGGAGCATGGCCTGAAGTTTCTTGCAGGGTACTACTTCGATGCACCTGACTACGAGGCTGGTCTGGTAGGACCCTATCTCAGGTCGCAGGAGGACTTGTGGTCCAAGGTTCCGCCCCCCTTGCTTCATGAGTATGGTGGCAAGGACGTGTGCTACAACCGAATGCTCGTCGACCCTCTAGAAGGGGAAGTAAGGGCGCAGGGGTTGTGGGGCCTCTATGAGTTCCTCATGCAGGCCAACTGGGCCGTGCACAAGATGGAGCAACGGGGCATTCGGATGGACCGGGAGTGGCTCAAGAAGGTAGAGGAGAGGCTATCTCAGGAGTGTTGGGAGCATACCGAGGAGATGGAGTTCATTGCGGACGAGGCCCTAGGTAGGTGGGGTGGGCAGGTGCCTCCCTGGTTCAACGGAGAGGAGCCGAAGCGGGCCCCGGCCAAGTTCCATCGGGTGATTGAGAACATTGACGAGGATGGGCTGAACACCAATTCGCCCGACCAGCTAGCCGTACTGATGTTTGACCTGCTCGGGCTGCCCACAGCGATGGACCCCAAGGAGGGAAGGAAGCATCCACGAACCACAGCAGCCAATACCCTGCGTATACTTGAGAAACTCCCAACCCTAACGGAGGAACAAGGTGCGTTTCTTCAGGAACTTATCTACTATCGCAAGAAGAATAAGCTTCTCACTGCGTATGTCAATAACCTTCTTCCGATTCTTGATGAGCAGGACCGTGTACACACCGGTTTCCTCATCCACGGGACAGAGACCGGACGACTATCTGCTCGAGATCCAGCTCTCCAAACCATTCCACGAGAAGGGGATGAGAACGATCCTTTCTCGTCTCTCGGAAACCTCATACGAGGGGCGTTTGTTCCCGCCCTGGGACACAAGCTTATCGTGGCAGACTACGCTCAGGCTGAGTTGCGAGTCGCAGCCCACCTATCCCAGGAACCCTTCCTACTCCACGCCTTTAGATCCGGAAGGGATATCCACTCCTTCGTAACCGAGGGGATGTTCGGAGAGGGGTGGACGAAGGAGAATAGGTCGGAGACCAAGCGACTAGTGTTCTGCACATTGTACGGAGGGACAGCCTATAACTTTGCCAGTGACTATGCCGTACCCTACGACCGGGCCCAGGTGATGTACGAAAAGCTGGTGGGACTGATGCCGGGGTTCTACGGACCAGGTGGCTACATCGACCAGCAGTTTGACCTACTGAGGCAGAGGGGCTACGTGGAGACCATCCTTGGCCGACGGCGGAGGGTCCCCCTTATCCTTGAGGAGAACCGGAAGGAAGCTCGGAAGATTGCACTCAATGCACCTATCCAGGGAGGGGCCCACGAACTTACGATGCTCTCGTGGGTACAGCTAACCAAGCTGGGATACTTGACCATGTTGGAGGTGCATGACTCCGTACTACTAGAGGCCCGGGAAAGCGAGGCTGACCTGGTGGCGACGGAGGTCGAGAAGGTGATGGTACGGTGGGGGGAGAAGTACTATCCCTCAGTACCCTGGAAGGCCGATGTGAGAATCCGAAACCGATGGGGTCGAGATGAATGAGCGCCAGCTAGCGGTAGTGTCCGAGATCATTCGGGACAAGGGGAGGATCTACGTTAAGGAGGTGGATGGGCTGCTACACGTTTCCATCCACGTGTTCTCTCGGGATATTGGGCTGATCGATAAGCTGGCTCGCTCCGGGGTGGGGAGGGTGAATACTATTCCGGGAGGTACTCGCGACTGGTCATGGGCAAGGCGACACGAACTTCGCAAGTACCTTCCCGGAATTGTCTCCAGGATGCCGGAGGGTAGGAAGAAGGAGCTATTGGCAGAGGTTTACCGGAGTACGATTGCCGGGCAACGACGCCAGGAGGTCCTACTTGCCCTTCAGGCCGTCCTCCAAGGCCGTACCGAAGATGAAGGCGATCCAGACAGCGGCGATCGCCGTGGCGGAGGCCTCCGGGGGGATGCTGGCATCCCCGAGGGTGACGAAGGTGGCTCCGAAGGCGGCCAGGAACTTCCGTGAGGTCAGGGTGTACCAGATCTTGCCAAGTACACGCCCGAACTCAAAACGCACGTTACTGGGTGAAGCCATGATACTGTCTCCTTTTCTAGTGTGAGTGCTTCAGAGCCCACAGCTCCGCAACCTTCTGTTCGAGGGTCAGTGGGGGCTCCTCGTCTTCACTGACCACCTGGGACCACGTACTCTCTAGTATCTTGTTCCTGTCCACCGCCTTCTGTATCCAGCCCGGACGCGAGTGCCAGTCGAACTGCCAGATCAGGGGTTGCGGGCTCGGATACCCCTGAATGGAAGGCCAGCCTGGTATCTCCCGAATGGTGCCTTGATACTTGGGCCAAGCTAGCCAGATGTCTGCATTGTCGAGGATGACGGAACGGATCTGGTGGTAGTGGTTGAGCAACAGGTTGTAGTTAGAGTAGAACAGCCACTTCCTCCCTAGGATTCGAGCGCCCTCTTTAAGGGCGTCCGAGACCTGATTAAGGGGGAGGGCCCATTCAAGGTCTAGAGCATCCCGGACCTGTCCCGGAATGCGGGCGGCTAGGAAGTCGTCTAGTTCTGCACGCAAGGCTCGTTGGCCTCGGGGCAGTAGGTAGGATCCGAAGGGGACGTGATGGGACTGGAGGCCCTGAATGTGTGAGTCGTAGAGGGGGTCCTTGGAGTACCCTTGCCAGCATTGGACGATGGCAAACTCCATGAAGGCAGGGTCCCGCTGTTCCCACGTTACTGTTTGGTACCTCGAGAGGTCTACTCCATACTTGTCAGGCATAGCTAGGCCACCTTTGCGATCTGAAAGAGAGGGGTGTAGTCACTGAAGCGTTGTACGGCCAAGTCGCCTCCACTATCTTGCCAGGCTAGCAGCTCTAAATAGTCGCCAACCACTAGCTCTACTAGGGCTAGTGGAACAACAGTTGTAGACTTGGCTGCTCCCAGGTTGGATCGGTGGTCGTAGCCTACGTCTGTAGAGGCATTCTGGCGGATCTTAGCCAGGCGGGTCCCTGTGGCATTAGCTGCAAACCTGACTGTCCCAGCGGCCAAATAAACTCCGGGAGTACGACAGGTAAGTTGGGTAGGGGCTACCATCGAGAAGAACCCATCCGTGTCGATGGTCACCAAGTCGAAGGAGATAGGAGTGTACCCAACCGGCTCCACCCCAGAGAGGGTCTGGTTCGTTGAGCGAGAGACCCGTGCGGCTATGCCGAAGAAGAACCCTACCCCACTAGCATAGTTAAGGCGGTAGGTCTGGCGAAGGGTCTCCAGCTCCCTCTCAACGTACCCTAGCCTGTCTTCAAGACTCATCAGGGGCGGGCTCCTCCTGGCGACGATGAGGAGTGTAGGGCTGAGGGGGCTTAGGCCGGGTAGGGGAACTGAGGGTGAGGGAGGGGGGCTTGATGCCTTGAGAGCCGTAGTAGTGGCCCAGTCTCAGCCCTAGGTAGAACCCAACGGCGCCGATTAGGAAGCCGGTGGCCCCGAGAAGCGATCCCACCACGTTCTCCATCTCTGATAGTACTCCCATTCCTTAGGATACTTGGCCCGTCTCTTCTTTTTCTCGAAGAACTTACCGAGCTCCTCGAGATACTTCAACCAGTCCTGCCCAAAGTTTACCAGCTCCTGAACGTACGAGGCTGGGAAATCCTCCTGGGTGAACACCCGTTCGATAGGTGGCGGGGGCTTGCCCGGAGATCGTTGGGGGTCAAAGGCCGACCGTACCCCCACCCGTCCCCGTACGGATCGCTTCCATCGTAGCTTGACCACCTTGGGGAAGCGCCGCATCCGACCTGTAATGGATGCTACTGGATCGAAGGGGCGATCCCCCACTAGGAAGTTGTTCCCATGTATGGTTCCGTAGAGGAGAGCGGGAACCCGGTCTAAGGTAGCAACCACGTCGTTCAGGATCTCGAGATCTGTGAAGATGTAGACCTCGTACCCCGCTGCGATGTACATAGCTACCTTGTTGGCATCGTACTCGTACATCCCCGGGCGGCTGTGCCAGTATACCCCTGCTACTTCGATGATGACCCGATAGTCGTAGAGGATGAAGTCCGGTCGCAGACGTTCGGACTTGTCGTCCGTAAAGGGCATGTCGCCCCAGTAGTAGGAGAAGTAGAAATTGATCTGACGACGGATAAGCTCGGCAAAGATCATCTTCTCCGGTAGGGTGGCTGGGACGTCGGTCCAGTAGTCGATGAAGAAGGGGGGCTGCGTTAGGGCTCCCCAAGCTGCCCTTACCCCTAGGCGCCGGGAGGCCAGGAAGGACTGCACCCGATCCCAGTACCGTCGGTGCAGTAGCTGGCGTGGCATGCCGGGTTAGAACCCTGTGGGTGCCGATAGGTTGCCCCATCCTGCTCGGGTCTCCGTTCGCATCTCGTCCAGCCGTACGGGTATCATCCCCCCTACCATAGTGTTTCGGTAGGCTAAGACCGGTATCACAGCCCCCGGATCGGTGACCATGATCCTATAGGTACTCGTATGTCCTACGGGTGGCGGGTACGGAACCTGAGCTGTGTAGAGTAGCCCGGACTTGCTCATCGAGAAGAGGGAGGCTACGATATGGGCACCACTGTTCTCCTGGACCCCGTTGAGCAGTTGGATAGGGTCCGTTGCTACGGCCGTGAAGTCAATAATATCCAGAGGCTGCTGGAGTTCCAGGTACTCAACCTCTATCTTCTGGATGAGAGCGTTCCCCATCTCTCCGCCATCTACCTCTACTAGCACGGCTACCTCTCTACCTATCGTATTGATGGGGAAGGGGGCAGCGATCTGGTAGGTAGGACCTGCGGAGGTCCCAGGGTAGGGGAGTACGGTGTCCTCATGCAGGCGTAGCCACTCCTGGTTGAAGAGGCTGCCGATCGGCGTAACCTCATACACAGCTCGGGGAAAGGCACTAGGAAATAGGGCAGCAAACCAGTAAGCCGGGACTCCGGAGGTAGCAGGACTGCTAGGAATTCCCTTGACCCACTTCGTCTTCTCAGGAAAGAGATGCATCGTCCCAGAGCGCTTTAGCCTATCCGTTCCATCGGCAGTTTGAGGGAGATACTTCCAAGCAGTCCCGTTCCAGTACACGGGAGGTAAGAAGGAGGGGATATCGGTGGGGCGCTCTCTCTGACGAAGTACGAACCCATCTGGAGGGACATTGAACCCTAGGACAAGCCTATCTAGGACGGACCCGAGGCTATTCTCGGTAGCCTCAACCCCATCCCGAACCCGTCCGGACTTCCAGACGTCTGTATAGTCCAAGTAGGTCGTCCCTCCATAGACTATCCCAGCAGAGATTAGCTCGGGGCTAGCAACTTGGGTGAGGGCACTAACGGCTACGTTAACGTCTGTACCTGTCTTTAGTAGGGTGATGAGGACTCGGTTGTAGAGCTTATCGATCTCCGGTAGGCCCTGGTCTACTAGGGAGGTAATGAAGTAGGCCCGGTCACTGAGGGTTGGGCCTAGGCCCCGGGCGTAGTTGGGTTCCTTGAGGTACTCCGCCGGGGTCAGGCGGTTGACCATCGCGATAGGGAAGTCAAGGGAGTCTGTTACGGCTCCCCAAGGGTCGCGCCAGTTAGTCGGACCGAGGAAGAGATAGCCAAAGGCCGTAGCTACCGAGGTGGGATTCTGATCCGTACCCCGTAGCTGCTCCCACACGTCCGTCAGAGAGAGATCATCCCCATCCAGCCATCGGTGCCAGCCTCGAGTATCAGAGTCGTAGATGATATAGCGGACCCGACCTGATTGCTCTTGGAGGGTCAGGATAAGTTCGTTCCCTGAGGAGGCTGCATCCTTGTAGACTCCAGGGAAGAGGGGGACGTCTACGATCTCGATCCCCAGGGCACCTGTTAGACGGTAGAGAATGTTCCGAATGTTCCAGTACAGCTCTCCCCGATGGTAGATAAGGACGTTGAAGTTCTCAGGGTCTCTATAGTCCTTAAAGGACTGGACCTCGTAGACTCTACCAGCATCGAAGACCCAGAGGGAGTCCTCCTTACCCCAATAGAGGCGTCCGAAGGCAGGTTCCATCTGCTTGATTGGAACGTCCGGATCTCCAGGGTAGTAGAAGGTAGTCCATAGTGCCGTTATGGGGTCGTAAGCAGCGGACCGTCCACCCTCCGCTCTCCAGAGCTTGGAGTCGTAGACCTCCAGGTTAGTAGCAAGGGTGTTGTAGGAGGGCGTGTAGCGGGACAGGTTGCTGTAGGCCGTAATCCCCAGGCCATCGGCCCGATGGATAACGGAGCTGAACTTGGTTACCGAGACTGTAGCCTGTGCCATGATCCCGGTCTCGACTACGGCCCACTGCCCCGGTGGGCGATTGAAGACGTGTCCTCGGAACCCTCCGAACGGATCCCCTAAGGTATGGGCGACTACGTTGGTGAAGATGGCCGTCATCCGGTTGTGCATAATGACAGGGCGTAGGGAGTGCTCCTGGGCGAACACCCTATGGGCGTTCGTAAAGAGGGTTCGGGTCTTCTGGGACTCCGAGGAGAGACGTACTGGTAGGACGGCTAGCTTTATCCCCTTCAGGTCTCCGATCATCCCCGGGTCCATCATGCTGGACTCGGCGTAGCGATTGTTAGCCCTTGTCTCGGAGTACCGAACTTGTCCAGCCCCTCCAGAGAAGTCACTCTGAACCCAGGACTTCCACCGGCCCTTGTCCATACCGAGGGGGTCGCCCGTACTGAACCTAGGCAAGAAGGTCGGGGCGTTGCGAATTCGATAGGTGCTGGGCATTACCGTCAGGCCCACAGCCACGCTAGCGTTAACGTGGATGACGACGTCGTGGGTCTGGCCTACTTGGAGAGCTGGCTGGGTCATGATCGGCGTCGCTTACGCTGGGCGTGGGTAGGGGTAGGAGGTCGGCGTACCTTGTCCCATCGACGGTCGGCTCGATCTTCCTCGCTTCTGATCAGCCCCAACAGGTCTCCTAGGTCTAGATTCTGGAGGGAGGCGATGGCCGTAAACTGCTCATAGAGAGCCCGGTCCCTCACCCAGAAGTGGTACATCTCAGCCTGGGCTGCGTGGAACAGTACGGGCAGAGCCTGATCCGGAACCTCCAACACGGGAGTGATAAGGTCTCCTTGGGACCAGTTTTGGGCTTGAACCGTGAACGCACCCGTAGCAGCCCGGGTAAGGCCTGTGAAGCTGGTAGCCGTGACAGCCTCGTATCGGATTAGCTCCCGTTGGGTAGTGGTGGTCCCTGGTGGGAGGGCTGGATGGATTGCAAAGTATCCAGGTGCCCTCCATTCTGCAGCAGGCACAGCCCCCGAGGTATGAACAGCCAGCTGGCCCGAGGTGAACATGCCTGCTACTACAGCCTGTCGAGGCACATCCGTTAGTCGAGACTCGTAATCGACCTCAACGTTCCTGGCCCCTAGGTAGGTCCGAGTGTTGAAGTAGAGAAGGTTCGTATCCGTTGTGGGCTGGTGGGTGTACCCCTCAAGGCGCCTCCTGGGCCCAGCTGAGGTTACGCCTGTAGCAAAGACGTCAATGATTCGGTGGACGTCTCGAGGGAGAACCGCAATCGTAGCTCCCTCTAGGGGCAGGGAAATGGACGTATAGACCCTTCGAACGGTGAACTCGTAGGTCCGTAGGGCCTCGTTAACGGCCGCCCTAGCAGCCTCCGTCAGGGTTGCAGAGAGCTGCCACAAGGAAATATTGGTGGCGTTAAGTCGTACGCCTAAGAGTTCTTCGGTGAGGTCCTTAAGGGTTTTCATAGCATCGTCACTTTGTGGTCCTCAGACCGACGTTAGGTGCCATGTCTACAGGGTACTCTCTATCACCACTAGGTTGTTATATCTATGCCGCTGCAATCAGTCCATGCGCGATCATGGCATCTCTCAACGCATCAATTAGTCCATCGGTCGTCGCATCGCCCGAGTTCGCCACATCGTCCGCTCTAGCATCTACAACACGTGCCCCAACCACTTGTGTTCCACCAATCTTGACCAAGGCAGTATCCTGTTGCACATAAGCTCCGGTTCCAGCATTGAACTGCGTAGTTGCTAAACCCGTTTGGTACGTATATTGAGGAACCCACTCTAGTGATGATCCAGTTCCACCCCAAGCATGTTTTATGGCATTCGTAAACGTATACCCATTTGTGTTGATCTTCAGACCATGTACTGTCAACTCGCTACGCCCATCCGCCAAGTGTAGGAGATCTCCAACATTTCCTTGCAAACCGAAGTGGACACCGAAAAAGTTCACGCTACCTGTATCTACAAAGATACAATCTGCTGATTTGGCGACTGGCTCAACCTGTACATGGTAGAAGTTATCAAACGAAGTCACGTGTAGATCGTAGGAAGTGTTACTCTCAAGCCATAATCCGAAATATGAACAAGCGCCACCCAAAGTCTTGATGCCGACGCTATTCGCAATGGACCAAAGATAGCTACAGGAAACGGCGTTGCCGTTGATCGTGATTCCCGTTCCGCTGGGGAAGTTCGCGACGTAGACATTGCTTACGGAGGCCGGCCCGTTTAATTGAGCTGCCTGATTTCCAATATCGAGTCCATCCCCTGCGGTCCCATTGCCATCTAGCCAGAAGTCCTGTACCCAAAGGCGCGTGGCACCGCCAGGATTGCCTTCTCCAGATGTCTTATCTCTAATTGCGGTCCCGGTACTACCAATAATGCGCTTCAATACGGTTTGGCCCATGTGGGCACCCTGAAACTTCATATATGCTGACAGCTTTAGATTGCTTATCATGTAGGCAACGGAGGGGACTGGCAAAAAACAAACACCCTTCGCAGTCGCGGCCGCATCTATGGCAGCTTGAATCGCGGCGGTATCATCTGTGCTGCCATCGCCCGTGGCCCCATAGAATTGGACGTTAAAGACACTAGGATTGAGTAAGGAGATATTGGCCTTCTTATAACTACCCCCTTGAAGGATCTCTAGAACATCCCCATCGGCCAGTGCTGAGGCAGCTGAGAGAGAGTCGATTACCCTTCCGCCGCCACCCTCAATCTCGATGCCTGACATTGTACCCTCCTAGTTATGCTATCTGAGAACTCCGGGCCGAATGTAGACCTGGACGTTAGTACTATTGCCCCCAGCAGAGAGGAACCCAAGAGTATCCACACTGGGGGAGAAGGGAAGGACATACTCCGTATCAGCCACCAGTCGCGCCGAGTTGATCCCTCCCGTTGTAGGGACGGCATCCAAGGCGAGGTGCACATCCGTTCCGACTGGACGGATAATGTAGATTTCCGCCCGTGGATGCAGGGTTAGTTCCCGAGGCCAGACTCCAAGATAGACGGGAGTCCCTCCTACGGTGACGTTGTCCGCTACCAGTCTCTGTAGAACACCTGCAGCAATAAGTTGTGCTTCCTCACGAGAGGTCATGGCTATCTCCTTAGCAGTGAAGTATCGTTCCCGGCGTACTTCGTAGGCCCTTCTGGGCTAGCCTCATAAACTGGCCAACAGCAGCCTCCTTCGAGAGTATGTCCCACTGTAGGAGAAGGGAAACTCCTACCACACTTTGGAGGTCGTACTGGGCAACTAGAGTCAGGGCCACTAGGGTTTGGATGTCGTATTGGGCAGCCTGAGATTGAGTCGCTAGCTGGCGCATATCCCACTGGAAGCCCTGGGCCAGTCCAACAGCGTTCTTAATGTCCCACTGCAGGGCTTGAGCAAGCCCGACTGCCGCTCGGATATCCCACTGAAGAGCTAGGTCCAGCCCCACCTGCCCTGCTCCGCCAGGGGGAGCCTCAGCCTCTTCTTCTATGAACCAGGGTAGGATAGGTCGACTCATGCTATAGCTTTCTTAGGGACCATAGGATGGCGCGGGGGGCTCCCCCACTCCACTGCTTAACACCAACCTGCACCCCAAAGACGTTATCTACAGGGGGCGAAATCAAGGCCGGCAAGGACGAGTGTGACTGGGGTCCGAAGTTCCCCTGGAAGGCTGGGTAGAAGCCTGTGCTCTGCCGTACGGACTCGTACATCGTAACCTGTATGAAGTCGCCCAAGGACGTTCCACGCAAACCCACATGCAGAGCGACGTTACCAATGGTGTACACCGTAGCGACGATGATTTCCGTTCCAAGGGAAGTATTCTGTGATCCACCTACCAGCTCACTGGGCATGGGGCTAGCTTACTCCGTGCATGACTACTTCTAGCAGACGATCCGTAGCGTCTGTAATACTAGAGACCATCCTAGCTACTACTCTAGAGCCCTGCGGGATAAACACCGGGAAGGGTCCTAGTCCTGAGGGAACAATGGCATCCGACGTCGTTCCGGCGAACAGTGGTACATGGGTAATGATGGGCTGCTCAGAGCCTACTGGACCTACCCCGATAGTCAAATAGTAGCGTGCATCCGTCATGCCCGTATTAGCTCTATTGCCCAAGGAGAGCAGGAGCCAGTAGATATCGAACTCTGTACGTGGAGTAAGCTGACTCCATAAGCCAGGACGCCCAGCTGTTCCTCCCGGGTCGACTTGGGTTCCGGCGGCATTTCCTAGGGAATGTCCGTAGGTCGAAACAATCCCGTGCCGAGGACCGGGGCCCCAAGCTCCTCCAAACAGATTGACTACGGCATCGATGGGTTGGACGCTAGTAGTCTGTGCCCGAACCCAGAGTCGCTGGCCTGCCGCCACCGGAATAGGAAACAGGAGGGCCGTTGGAGAAACATTGCGATTAGAGAGATGAATGTTATGGACGATGGGTGTAATAGCAGCCGCTGGAATGGCTATCGTTCCTCCCACAGCACTCACACCAACATCGACCAAGGCCCGCCAGCCCGGCGCAGCATTCTGTTGAAGGGTGACGTAGAATGCACTAGCATCCCGGACCAGGTTAGAGTTGGAGAGGGCATACCAGTTGCCTTTAGCCCCGACGGTAGACTGGACAACGAGAGAGGCGTGCCCCGTAGAATGGGCTGCACCCCGCACCTCGTAGCCAATGTCAGGGCTTACCGGCCAGTAAGGAATTGGCGTATCCTCTGCCACCCCTTTGGTTGGGGCGGAATTAACTGCAGATACTGGAGGTGATTTGCTTTGGCTAGCTCCCTCCAGATATCCTGAAACCTAGCTGGAACCCAATGAATAAGTCCCGTCTCCCGAAGTACTGGAACCTCCTCAGTGAGCCGAACGTAGAGAGTAAAGGGGTTGGCCCACTTGCTATTCAGGAAGATTACATCGAAGTAGTCTGGTAGGATTACGCAACCAAAGGTATCGGCCAGCCATCGTTCCTTCAGATTTAGGCGTACAAAGAATCCAGCACGTTGTTCGGAAGTCTGTTCTTCTGGAAGAAGGAAGTGGAGGTTCTTCCAGAAGAACAGACT
>Ga0209342_10000384_pt1 | contig 50045 bp, 49 predicted proteins | sample RifCSP16_2_FD_184023 | JGI IMG/M metagenome (GOLD analysis project Ga0209342, IMG submission 184023) | Soil microbial communities from Rifle, Colorado - Rifle CSP2_sed 16_2 (SPAdes) (version 2) | ecosystem: Environmental > Terrestrial > Deep subsurface > Rock core/Sediment | place: Rifle... | reverse complement strand
TGATGCTCGCACGGAGACGATGATCGGCCGCCTGACCCGGATCTCGCTGCCCGCGGCGCTCCTCTACGCGCTCGGCGCGTGCGCGGGCGGCGGCGGCGCGGTGGTGCAGGCGCCGGCGCCGCCGGAGTCTCTGGACGCGGGGCGGACGATCAGGCCGAGCGGCCTGCAGCCGGTCTTCCCGAAGAACGCGGACTGCCCACAGATCGCCTCCCCGTTCGGCGCCCAGACCCGCTACGACGGCAGCCGGCGGCCCAGGTTCCGGTTCGGGGGCTACCACGGCGGCATGGATCTGTCGCTGCCCGAGGGGACCGCGCTCTTGGCGCTGGCGGCCGGCACGGTCGTGGCGAAAGGCGAAGGCGGACAGGCCGAGGGGATCTACCTGTGGCTACGCCATTCGCCGCAGGACACCGGGCTGCCCGACTGGGTCTACGCGAAGTACCAGCACCTGGCGTCGATGCCCGAGTTGCCGCTCGGCGCGACGGTCAGGGTGGGACAGGTGCTCGGGCGTTCGGGCAAGAGCGGCACCGTGGGCGGGCACTACGGGCCCTCGGGGTATCCGCACCTCCACCTGACGACGCTCAGGAGCGCTGCGGGCGAGTATCGCGTCGAGGGCACGCGGGTCTCGGCGCCGGGTGGCTACCTGTTCGATCCCGTCGCGGTCTACCACGAGGCACAGGCGTCGGGCGCGGCTCGGCCGTCGCGGGGCGACACGGCGGTCGCGATTCCCTACGTGACCACGGACGGCCAAGCGTCGCCGGCGGGAACGCGCGTCGTCTGGCCGGTCGCGTGCCGGCCGAGGTGAGAGGCGCGACCGATCGGCGACCGGCTCAGGCGATCTCGCCGTCCCACAGCGCCTCGAGGAAGTCCGTGACGGGCAGGATCGTGATCTCGCCGAGCCGGCGCCGGCGAGGCTCCAGGCTCACGCAGAGGTAGCGCTTCAGCGCGGCCTCCTCGGCGAGCGCCCGGAGGGACTTGACGTCGCGGGGCCCGATGTTGGGCTTGGCCTTGACCTCCACGGCCGTGTGATCGCCGACGATGAAGTCGACCTCGAACCCCGACGTCGAGCGCCAGTACGCGAGCGGCGTCCCGGAGACGTAGTCGCGGTAGCTGGCGAGCTCGTGCATGAGGTAGGTCTCGACGGCCTCCCCGAACTCGGGCGTCCCCGGACGGACCTGCCGGTCCTGGAGCGCTCCCACGACGCCCACGTCGAAGAAGTAGTACTTCGACGAGGCGATCGGCTTGCGCTTCTTCGACTTCCGCCAGGCCGGAAGCTCGTGGAGCACCAGCGTGTCCCGGAGAATCTCGAAGTACTCGTACACGGTCGTGCGGGCGACCTGGGCGTCGCTGGCCACGCCCGTGAAGTTGACGATGGTCCCGTTGCAGAACGCGGCCACCCTGAGGAAGCGGCTGAACGCCGGGGCGTTGCGGGTCGCCCCCTCCGCCACGATCTCCTCCTTGAGATAGGATCCGGCGTACGCCTCGAGGTCGGCGCGCGGGTCGTCGGAGAAGTAGATGGAGGGCAGCGACCCGCGCGCGACCGCGCGGCGCAGGTCGAAGTGCGGGCCGAGCTCGCGCGACGTGAGCGGATGGAGATAGCGGGTGCGCGCGCGCCCGCCGAGGAGGTTGACGCCCCCTCGCCGGAGCTTGCGCGCGCTCGAGCCCGTGAGCAGGAACCGGGTGCCGCGCCCCTCGATCAGCCGGTGCACCTCGTTGAGCAGCTCCGGCAGCCGCTGGATCTCGTCGATCACGACGACGCGGTCCTGGGGCGTGAGCTCCTGGCCGAGCCGGGTCGGATCCCGGCTGAGCGCCAGGTAGACCGAGGCGTCGAGCAGGTCGTAGAGCCGCGCCCCGGGCAGGGACTGGCGGACCAGGAAGGTCTTGCCCGTCTGGCGCGGGCCGAGCAGGAAGTGCGACTTCCGGGCGACGAGCGCTCGTAGATCGAGCGTCCGGGGGATCTCCGGTGCCGTCGCCTTCATCGTCATATATGATGACAAATGACGACAGACTCGTCAAACCCGGACATGGCGATCCGGGCGGCGGTGCGCCCCGACGGCGAGCCCCGAGAAGGTCAGCCCGGCGTGCGCAAGCGCGCCACGCGCGCCTCGTCCACCTCGACGCCGAGGCCGGGGCCCTCGGGTGGGCGCACGTGGCCGCCGACCCCGCGGAGGGGCTCCGCCACCACGTCCGCGCTGAGGTAGTGGTTCGTGACGCCGAGGCCGTACTCGAGCTCGCGCACGGCCACGGCCAGGTGGACGAGCGCGGCCGTGGCGATGCTGGACTCGGCCACCTTGCCGGTGAGGTGCAGGGGCAGGTGGACGCTCTCCGCGGCGTGGACGGCCCGGAGCGCGCCCGTGAAGCCGCCCGCCTTCAGGAGCTTCACGCTGACGATCCGGGCCGCGCCCTCGCGGGCGTGGGCGAGCACGTCCTGCGCGGTGAAGATGCCCTCGTCGGCCAGGATGGGAACGGACGAGGCGCGGGCGACGGCGGCCATGCCCGCCAGGTCGCCCATCGGCACGGGTTGCTCGAGGAAGGTCAGGCGCGCCGGCTCCGCGCCGCGCGCGAAGCGGATGGCGCGGGCGACGTCCCACGCCTGGTTGGCGTCGGCGCCGAGGTCGCACTCCGGGCCCACGGCCTCGCGGACCTGCAGGGCCGCGGCGATGTCGCGCTCGACGGTCGTCGTGCCCACCTTGAGCTTGAAGAAGGTGAAGCCCTCGCGCAGGCGCGCCGCGGCCTCGCGCGCGTCGGCCGCGGGGTCGGCGTTGCCCAGGTGCCAGAAGAGGCGCGCGGCCTCGCGGGTGCGGCCGCCCAAGAGCTCGTAGACGGGCGCGCCGAGGGCCTTGCCCGCCAGGTCGAACAGGGCGATCTCGACGGCCGACTTCGCGCCGTTGTTGCCGAGCAGCCGCCGGTCCATGGCCGCGCGCAGCGCCTCGCGCCGCAGCGGGTCCTCGCCGAGGAGGGCGGGCGCGAGGACGCCGGCGACCGCCGCCGCGATCGACGCCTGCGTCTCGCCCGAGAAGGTCGGCGCCGACGCGCACTCGCCCCAGCCCAGGAGGCCCGCGTCCGTGCGGATCCGCACGAGGACGTTGTGCGCGGTCCGCACCTCGGCGCCGGCCATGCGGATCGGCTTGGCCAGCGGCAGGGACACCGGGATCGCTTCCACGCGCTCGATCTTCATCGTCACCTCGCCGGCCCGCGTCCCGCGGCCCGCTAGGGCGCGGCGGTGCCGCCCGGCAGGCCGGGACCCTGCCGGCCGCCCCCGCGGCGCGCGAGGGGCCGGAAGAGCAGGCCCGAGGTCGACACGCGCAGCTCGAGCTCCGCGGGCTCCGGCGTCGAGAGGAACGTGGCCGAGCCGTACTGCGCGTCCACGAGCGGCCCGAGGAACGCCAGGCGCTGCGCGAGGACGAACACGTCCACGAGCTTGGGCGGGGCGAGCGCGTGGACGGTGTGCGGCTTGGTCTGCTCGTCGGCGAGCCGGTCGTAGCGGCCGGCCACGCGGCTCAGCCGGTACGCGGTGCGCAGCCCGAGGACGTTGGCGAGCGGGTGCCACTTGACGATGTGGGCCTCCACCGAGACGCCGTCGCCCAGGAGCTCGACGCTCGTCTGCCGGCCGTCGGGATAGCGGAACGTCGCGCGGAGCCGCTGCGGGCCGAGGGGCTCCGTGCTCACGACGGCGGCCAGGTCCTCGCGGGTCAGGGCGAGGTAGCCCTGCGTCCCCACGCCGAGGGCGCCGGCCAGCGCGGCGAGCGCCAGGAGCAGCAGCGCGAGCAGCAGGGACGCCGCCGAGCCGGCGAGCCGGCGCCGCCGGAGGCCGCCGAGCGCGGCGGCGAGCAGCAAGGCGCTCGCGAGCGCGAGGACGACGGCGGCGATCAGCAGTGTCGCGCCCATGCTAGAGGCGGTGGCCGAGGGCCGCGCCCTCCTGCATGGCCTCGAACGCGGTCCGCGGCAGCACGCAGTCGCCCACCTGGAACAGCGGCGGCCCGTCGCCGCGCGCCGCGAGCGCCTCGCCGAGCGCGGCCACGGGCACGAGCGGGCGCGTGGGGACGACCACGTCGAGCTTCGTGAGCTCGGTCTGGGACCCCTCGGCGCGCACGACCGCGCCGTCACCGGAGAGCGCCTCGACCGTCGCCCGCAGGTGGACCGTGACGTTGGGGCGCGCCCGGAGGTCGGCGACGTACCGCCAGCGCGGCCGGAGCCCGAGCTCGCCCGCCAGCTCCTCGCCGGGCTCGACCACGTGAACCTCCACGCCGCGCTCGGCGAGGACGTGGGCGACGCCCACGCCGAGCACGCCGCCGCCCAGCACGAGCGCGCGCCGCAGCCCCGCGACGGGCCGCCGGAGCACCTCGAACGCGTCCACCGCGGGCGCCTCGAGGATCCCGGGCAGGGCCGGCACGCCCGGGCGCGCGCCGGTCGCGAGCACGACCGCGTCGGGCCGCTCGCGCAGCACCAGCTCGGCGTCGGCGTCCACGCCGAGCCGGAGCTCGCCGCCCGCGCGCGCGAGGGCGCCCGCCAGGTAGGTCACGAGGCCCGCCAGCTCGGCGCGGCCGGGCACGGCGCGGCTCAGCAGCAGCTGGCCGCCGGGCTCGGCGCCGCGCTCGAGCACGGTCACCGCGTGGCCGCGCCGCGCCGCGACGCGCGCGCACTCGAGCCCGGCGGGCCCCGCGCCGACGACGACGACGCGCTGCCGCCGCGCGGCGGGCCGGATCGCGTACTCGCGCTCGCGCCCCGTGTGCGTGTTGGCGAGGCAGAGCACGGGCAGGTTCTGGCCGAGGAGGTCGCTGCAGCGCAGGCACGCGACGCACGCGCAGACCTCGTCCAGGCGCCCCTCGCGGCTCTTCCGCGGCAGCTCGGGGTCGGCGTGGAGCGCGCGGCCGAGCGTGACGAAGTCGGCGTCGCCCGCCTCGAGGATGCGCTCGGCGACGCCCGCGTCGGTGATGCGGCCGGCGACGCTCACGGGGATGCCGACGCGGCGGCGCAGCGCGCGCGCGAGCGGCGCCAGGCACCCCTGCGCCACCTCCATCGGCTGGACGATCCAGACGGCGCTCTCGTAGATGCCGGCCGACACGTCGAGCGCGTCCACGCCGGCGCGCTCGAGGTGGGGCACGATCTCGCACACGTCGGCCAGGCCGAGGCCCCCCTCGACGTGCTCGTCGGCCGAGAGGCGGTAGACGAGCGGGACCTCGGGCCCGACGGCCGCGCGCACGGCCGCGATCACCTCGAGGGGGAAGCGCAGGCGGCGCGCGAGGTCGCCGCCGTAGGCGTCGGTGCGGCGGTTCGAGTAGGGCGAGAGGAACTGGCCGATCAGGTAGCCGTGGGCGCCGTGGATCTCGAGCACGTCGAAGCCCGCGGCCACCGCGCGGCGCGCCCCCTCGGCGAAGCGGCCGACGAGCGCCCGGATCTCGTCCACGGTGAGCGCGCGCGGCATCTCGCCGCCGGTCAGCACGGTGCACGGAACCGGCGAGGGCGCGACGGGCTGGCGCCCCGTCACCCGCGACGAGGTCTCGCGGCCGGCGAACTGCAGCTCGGCGCCCACGAGCGCGCCCTCCGCGTGGCAGGCCTCGACGAGCCGGCGGTAGCCGGGCACGAGCGCGTCGTCGTGCAGGCCGAGCTGGTAGACGTGGTTCTTCCCCGCCGGGTCCACGTACATGGACTCGAGCAGGAGCAGCGCGGCCCCGCCCGCCGCGCGCGCCGCGCAGTAGTCCACGTAGCGCTGGGTGACGGCGCCGTCGGCCGTGGCGAGGTTCTTCTCCATCGGCGCCATCAGGATACGGTTCCTGAGCGTGCGGCGCCCGATCCGCCCGGGCGCGAAGAGGTGCGGGAAGCGGCTCATGGGGCGCTCAGGCCGGGTCGCGCCCTCCGGTCGGCTGCACCGCGGGCATGTCGTACGGCGGCGAGGCGACGACGAGGAACACGAGGTCCTCGACGCCGGTGTTGAAGATGCCGTGGCGGACGCCCGGCGGGATGTGGATCACCATGTGGGGCTCGACGAGGTGCCGCACGCCGTCGAGCTCCACGATGCCCTTGCCCCGGAGGATGTAGTAGAGGTTCTCGGCGACCTCGTGGACGTGCACCTCCGCGTAGCCGCGCGGCTGGTAGCTCGAGATGCGGAAGTCGAAGTGCGTGGTCTGGGCGTTGGTCGGGTGCACGAGCATCTTCGAGAAGGCCTGGAAGTGGCCGGGCGGCAGCTCCCAGAACGCCTCCTCCATGCGCATCACCTTGGCGGTCGGCTTCGCGGGCGTCTCGCTCACTGCGTCCTCCTTGCGCCGAAGCTCGGCTCCGCGTGCGGCAGCGGCGGCAGCGCCCACGTCCCGACGCCGGGCGGCTTGATGTCGCGGTCCACGTGGACGTCGAGCAGGAACGGCCGCCCGGCCCGGAGCGCCGTCTCGAGCGCGGGCTCGAGCTCCTCCGGGCGCTCGACGCGCAGGCCGTCCACGCCGCACGCGCGGGCGAGCGCGACGAAGTCGGGGTTGTAGAGCGCGCCCGTCGCCTCGCGCACGAAGCTCGTCGCGATCTCGCGCTTGGCGAGCAGGCCCGTCTGGATGTCGCGGATCGCGCCGTAGGCGAAGTTGTTCCAGACGAGCCAGACCGCGGGGATGTCGTACTCGACCGCGGTGCAGAGCACGTCGGGGCGCATCATGAAGCCGCCGTCGCCGCAGACGGCGACGCACGGCCGGTCCGGCGCGGCGAGCTTGGCGCCGAGCACGCCCGCGACGCCGAAGCCCATCGCCGAGAAGCCCCAGGTGTTGAGCACGGTCCCAGGCCGGCGCGCCTTCCAGAACTGCACGACCCAGTTGTGGTGGACGCCGGAGTCCGGCACGACGATGCCGTCGTCCGGCATGACCCGGCGCAGCGCCTCGACGACGCGCCGCGGGTGGAGCGGGACCGCGTCGCTGCCCGCGTCGGGCCGGAGGAACTCCTCCCACTGCCGCTGCCACGTGGCGCAGTCCGCGAGCCAGGCGCGCCGCGCGGCGCCGTCGGGCGCCGGGCCGGCGTCCGCGCACGCCAGGAGCTGGCGCAGGACCGTGCGCGCGTCGCCGACGATGCCGAGGTGCACGGGGTAGTTGCGCCCGATCTCCTGGACGTCGAGGTCCACGTGGATCAGGCGCGTCGGCGGGATGTTGAACGAGTAGCCCGGGATCCACGAGGACGACGAGCGGTCGTCGAAGCGGACGCCGACCGCGAGCAGCACGTCGCACGTGCGCGCCGCCTCGTTGGCCGAGAACGCGCCGTTGCGGCCGAGGAAGCCGAGCGCGAGCGGGTCGGTCATGTCGAGCGCGCCGAAGCCGTTCGGCGAGAAGATCACGGGGATCTGCAGGCGCCGCGCGAGCGCGCTCAGCTCGGCGCCCGCCTCGGAGAGCGCGACGCCGTGGCCCACCCAGAGGAGCGGCCGCCGGGCGTCCCGGAGGAGGTCGAACGCGCGCCGCACCGTGTCGGGGTCGCCGCCGCTGCGCGAGTCGATGCCGCCCCGCCAGTCGCCGGGCTCGGGCACGTCCACGCCGTCGGCGGGCTCCTTGAAGAGGTTGAACGGCACGTCGAGCTGCACCGGGCCCGGGCGGCCGCCCAGCATCGTCGCGAACGCCTGCCGGAGCGCCGTCGGCAGCATGTCCACGCGCGTCGGCTGCCAGCTCCGCTTGACGTAGGGCTTGAGCACCGACGGGAAGTCGGCCTGGAAGTGGCGGTAGGTCTCCTGGAACGGCGCGCGGTTGAACTGCGAGGTCGGCACGTTCGCGGTGATCGCCAGGAAGGCCGAGGAGTCCATGAAGGCGCAGGCGACCGCGATCGGGATGTTGCACGAGCCCGGGCCGGTCGAGGTGAGCGTCGCCGCGGGGCGGTGCGCGACCCGGAAGTAGGCGTCGGCCATGTGCCCGGCCGTCTGCTCGTGCCGGGTCGAGATCATCCGGATCGCGTCGGCACGGTCGTAGAGCGCGTCGAGGAGGCCGACGTTGCCGTGCCCGCAGACGCCGAACACGTACGGGACCCGCTCGCGCACCAGGTACTCGACGATCAGCTGGCCGCCGTCTCTCATGGCGGCATACTACCCCGGCGCCGGCGGTCCGTGCAGTAGTCCGGATGCGCTAGGCGTTCGACCAGTCGTACTCGTAGTGGATCCAGTTGCTCCCGTCGGCCGCCATCGTCACGCCCTCGGCCGCTGCGTGGAACGAGCCCCGGCCGCACTGGCCCTGCTTCCAGATGAACCCGGTCGGCAGGTGGACGTCGGCCAGGTGGTCCTCGCCCGTCACCGGGTTCTTGAAGGCGTCGCCGCGGCCCTCGCCGACGCCCTCGGCGCGGACGACGCTCCGGCGCCCCTCGCCCTCGATCGTGATCCGGGTCTTGACGAGCCCGGTCACCTTGAAGGTCTGCCCCAGGAGCTCCCAGGGCATGCCGCCGAGCTGGCCCGTGAAGATCTTCGAGAGCGCGTCGATCTGCGCGCCGGTCGTCGAGGGCTCGACGACGAAGACGGCCCGGCCGTTCCCCTCGTGGATCGCCTTCGGCCACGCGAGGAGGCTCGCGAGCTTGAGTCCCGAGAGGTCCACGCTGCCGCACGCGCCCTGCTTCACCGTCATGCCGACGAACGCGTGGCAGCTCCCGTCCTTCGAGTTGGGGAAGCCGCCGAAGTTGCAGCCGCAGCCGAAGTCGCAGTTGCAGAACTCGTAGCCCGCCCCCTGCAGGTGCCAGCGGGTCCGGGGGATGGTCGCCGTCGCCATGGGATCCTCCTGGGCGCCCGGCCGTCGAGGGCCCGACGCGACTGGGACGTTTGCGCTATGGGGAGCAACGCTACGGCGGGCCCCCGGGGGTTGTCAACCGCCTCCCCGGGGACCGCGCCGCGATGCGCTACACTGGCCGGCGGCCGGGGGCCGGCCGGGAGGAGGGCGGCGGTGGGCTCGAACCTCGAGGAGCGGTTCCAGACGCTGCACGAGATCGTCCGCGCGGCGCGCGCGAACCTGGCGCCCGGCGCGTGGGATTACCTCGTGGGCGGCGCCGAGACCGAGACGACGCTCAAGCGCAACCGGCTGGCGCTCGACTCGCTCGCGTTCCGTCCGCGGGTCCTGCGCGACGTCTCCAGGCTCGACTGCACGACGACGTTTCTGGGCCGGCCGCTCCGCATCCCCGTCGTGCTCGCGCCGATCGGCTCGATCGAGACCTTCACGGAGGGCGGCGGCGCGACCGCGGCGCGCGCCGCGGCGGAGTTCGGCGTCGCCCAGATGCTCTCCTCGGTCTGCGCCCCCGGGCTCGAGGCGGTGGCGACGGCCGCCGACACCTTCCGCCTCTTCCAGCTCTACGTGCGGGGCGACGACGCCTTCGTGGACGACCACGTGCGCCGCGCCGTGGATCACGGCTACGCGGCGGTCTGCCTCACGGTGGACACCGCGGTCTACAGCCGGCGCGAGCGCGACCTCGCGCGCCGCTTCGTGAAGCCCTGGCGCGTGCGCGCGACCGGCCACGACTTCCAGGCCGCGCTCTCGTGGGACCAGGTCAAGCGCTTCAAGGACACGCACGACGTGCCGCTGATCCTCAAGGGCATCGCCACCGCGGAGGACGCGGCGCTCGCGTGCGCGCACGGCGTGGACGTCGTCTACGTCTCGAACCACGGGGGCCGCCAGCTCGACCACGGCCGCGGCACGCTCGACGTGCTCCCCGAGGTCGTCGCGGCCGTCGCGGGCCGCGCGCGGATCATCGTGGACGGCGGCGTCCTGCGCGGGACCGACGTGGTGAAGGCGCTCGCGCGCGGCGCGGACCTGGTCGGGGTCGGGCGCCTCGAGTGCCTGGGCCTCGCCGCCGCGGGCGCGCCGGGCCTCGTGCGCGCGCTCGAGCTGCTCGAGGCGGAGATCCGCGTCTGCCTCGGCCTCCTCGGCGTGGACCGGCTCGGCGCCCTCGACGCGAGCTACCTGCACGCGGCGCCGCCGGTCACGCCCCCGCACGCCACCAGCGCCTTCCCCCTGCTCGACCTCGACGGCTACTGAGGCGGGGCCGCCTTCCGCGCGAGGAGGACGACGCTGTTGGCGCCGCGGGCGGCGACGGGCGCGAGCGCCTCGTCCACGGCGCGGAGCGCGCGGTAGAGGACGGCGAGGGGGCGCCCGAGCCGTGCGCGGTGGAGCACGGTGGACGGGATCAGGTTGGTGACGGCGTGGATGCCCCACCGGCGCTCGGGCGCGAGCCCGGCCGTGCGGAGCAGCGCGCCGAGCTCGCCGAGCGTGAACGTCCGGAGCCGCCCGTAGCCGGGGTAGGCGGGCCAGACGCCGTCCCGGAGCACCCCGCGCACGTCCCGGAGCGAGACGCCGTAGCCGAGCGCGTCGCGCGCGAGCGCGCTCAGCGCCGCCCAGCCGAGGTCGAGGTTCCACGTGTGCTCGCACTCCAGCAGCAGCCGCCCGCCGGGCCGGAGCACGCGCGCGAGCTCGCCGAGCGCCCGCGCGGGATCGTCCACGAAGGAGAGCGTGCTCCCGCAGCAGGCGACGGCGTCGAAGGCGCCGGCGGGATAGGGCAGCGCCTCGAGGCTGGCGCGCGCGAGCGCCGCGCGCGGGAGCTCGGCGCGCGCGACCGCGAGGAGGGCGGCGGCGATGTCCACGCCGTGCACGTCCCAGCCCAGCGCGGCGAGGCGCGCCGCCTGGAAGCCGGTGCCGCAGCCGGCGTCGAGCGCGCGCCCGCGCCGCCCGTCGGCGGGGGGGCGGAGCTCGCGGCGCAGGATCGCGTGCAGCACCGCGTAGAGGTGCTCGTACCAGGGCTCGAGCGTCCCGTACGCCGGGGCCATCGCGTCGAAAATGCGTGCGACCTCCGACGACATGGTGCAGAGTCTAGCGTGGAGGGGGAGCGATGCGCGACGAGCGCCTGGAGACGACCTGGCCGGCGCGGCTGCCGATGCGCGTGCTCGGCGGGGACGGCGCCGGCGACGGCGACGGGCACGGCGGCGCGAGCGTCGCGCGCCTGCTCGGGCGGATGCGCCGGTCCGCCTTCCAGGGGCGCAAGCTCGGCGAGGCGTTCGAGACCTGGAAGTGGATGATCGACAGCGGGACCCTGATCGCGATGGGCCTCGCCGGGTCGCTCGCGAGCGCGGGGCTCGCGCCGCTCGTCGCCTGGCTCGTCGAGCGCGGCTACGTGGACGTGCTGGTCTCGACCTCGGCGAACGCGACCGAGGACCTCCTCGAGGCCCGCGGCGCGCGCGTGCTCCAGGTGGACCCCGAGCACGTGGACGACGAGGCCCTGTGGCGGCAGGGCTACTACCGCTTCTACGACCACGTGGTGAGCGCGCGCGACTACGACGCGATGGAGGACTTCCTCTCCGGCTTCTTCGAGCACCTGGCGGCGACCTGGCGCGCGCCCGCGATCGCCGGCGTCGCGTTCACGCGCGAGCTGGGGCGCTGGCTCGAGGCGCAGGGGCTCCGCGGCCCGCTCGCCGCCGTCTGTGCGCGCCACGGCGTGCCGCTGTTCGTGCCGGCGGCGCCCGACGGCCCGCTCGCCGAGGGCTACCGCACGGCCGCGCGCCCGGGCCCGGTCGTGGACTTCTTCGAGGACTACGCGCAGGCGCTCGCGGTCGTGAGCCGCTTCATGCCGCCCGGCCCCGGGACGTCGGCGATCTTCGTCGGCGGCGGGGTGCCGAAGGACTTCATCCAGATCACCGCGACCAGCGTGTGCGCGATCCGCGGGAGCGCGGCGCCGAGCCCGCACGTCGCCGCGATCCAGCTCACGACCGACAACGCCGTGTTCGGCGGGCTCGGCGGCGCGAGCGTGGCCACCGAGTGCATCTCGTGGGGCAAGGAGTCGCCGGCCGGCCGCAACGTGATGTGCTTCACCGACTTCACGGTGGCGCTGCCGCTCCTCTGCCAGGGGCTCCTCGAGCACTACGGGCCGGGCCACGCGCGGCCGGCGCGCGCGGGGGTCGCCGCGGAGGTCGCGCGCGCGCTCGGCGCGGCCGGGGCGGCGCGGTGAGCGCGATCCGCGCCGTCCTCTTCGACATCGGCGGCGTCGTACAGGACTCGCCGCTGCACGCGATCGCGCGCTACGAGCGCGCCCACGGGCTGCCCGCGAACGCGATCAACCGCGCCGTCGCCGCCGCGGGCGAGACGGGGGCCTGGGCACGGCTCGAGCGCGGCGAGCTCGGCCTCGCCGGGTTCTACCCGCGCTTCGAGGCGGACTGCCTGGCGCAGGGGGTCCGCGTGGACGCCGCGCGCATGATGGCGGAGATCGCCGCGGTCGGCGTGCCGCGGCCGCAGATGCTCGCGGCGATCCACACGCTCCGCGAGCGCGACCTCCGGGTCGGCGCCCTCACCAACAACTGGCACGCCGACGGGCCGCGGCTCACCGACCTCCACGCGCTCTTCCACGTGTTCATCGAGTCGCGGCTGGTCGGCCTGCGCAAGCCCGATCCCAGGATCTACGAGCTGGCCTGCCGCGAGCTCGGCGTGCCGCCGCCGGCGACCGCGTTCCTCGACGACATCGGGAAGAACCTCAAGAGCGCGCGCGCCCTCGGGATGATCACGATCAAGGTGGACGACCCGGACGGGGCGCTCCTGGAGCTGGGCGCGCTGCTCGGGATGGACCTGCTCGGCTGAGCCCGCGGCGGGCTAGGCGGTGCGCCCGCGCCTGGCGCGGACGTAGTCCACGAGCACGTACTCGCCGAGCCGGTCGGGCGCGGAGAGGAAGGCGCGGCCGCCGTTGATGCGGGCCATCTGCTCGACGAAGGAGACCAGCCAGGGGCTCTGCTCGAGCATGAAGGTGTTGATGGTGATGCCGGCGCGCGTGCAGCGCCGGACCTCCCGGAGCGTCTCCTCGACGGTGCGCCGCGTGGGCGGGTAGGCGAAGTCGGCCTCGTCGCCCTCCATGTGCGCGGTGGGCTCGCCGTCGGTCACCATGACGATCTGCCTGTTGCCGCCCGTGTGGCGCGCGAGCAGCCGGCGCGCCAGCATGAACCCCGCGTGCATGTTGGTGCCGACGTTCCACTCGCTCCACGAGAGCGTCGGGAGCTGCTGGGGCGTGAACTCCCGCGCGTAGAGCGAGAAGCCCACGACGTAGAGGGCGTCGCGCGGGAACTGCGAGCGGATGAGCGCCGAGAGCGCGAGCGCGACCTTCTTCGCGGGCAGGAAGTAGCCGTTGTTGAGCATCGAGCGGCTCATGTCGAGCATGACGACCGTCGCGGCCTGCGACCGGTTCTCGGTCCGGAACACCTCGAAGTCGCCCGGGGCCAGGCGCACGGGCGTGCCCGGGCCCTGGCGCTCGACGGCGTTGAGCAGCGTCTGCTTCATGTCGAGGAGGAACGGGTCGCCGAACTCGTAGGCCCTGGTCTCGTCGGTCTGGTCGCCGCCCGCGCCGCGGCGCTCCGTCGGGTGGCCGCCGAAGCGGTCACGCTTGAGCCGGTCGAAGACGTCGCGGAGCGCCTTGTCGGCGAGCTTGCGGATCGCCCGCGCGGTGAGCGCGAGCTCGTCGCCGTGGCGCTCGAGATAGCCCGCCTCCTCGAGCGTGCGCGTGAGCTCCTGCAGCCGCTCGAGGTCCTGGCGGGCCTCGGGGCCGACGAGCCGCTCCATGTCCTCGGGGCGGATGCCCTCGAGGTCCTCCACCCGGCGGACGCCGCGCAGCGCCTGCTCGAGGCGGTCCATCTGCGCGAGCTCGTCCATGAGGCGCATCGCCTCCTCGAGCGTGACCTCCTCGTCGCCGCGGAACGGATACCGCTGCCCCAGCTCGTCGGGATCCAGCAGCTCGGCGAGGCTCATCGCGAGCTGCGACATCGCCGCCTCGAGCCGCTCGTCCCGCAGGAAGAGCGCGCGCATCATCGCGTCGAGCTCGCCCCGTTGCTCGGGCGAGAGGCTCTGCAGCAGCGACTGCATCTGCGCCGTCTGCCGGCCGATCTGCTCCAGCAGGTCGTCGAGGCTCTCGGCGCCGGGAAAGAAGTCGCCCCACTGCTCGCGGAACGCGTCGAAGTCGGGTTCGCCGCCCTCCGCGCGCTCGCGCAGCAGGCGGTTGAGGTCCTGGAGCATCTCGCGCATGCGGCGCAGGTCGTCGGGCGTGAGGCTGCGGAGCGACTGCTGCAGGCCCTGGAGGAACGGCCGGAGCATCTGCGCGCGCAGCGAGGCCAGCAGCTCCTCGAACTTGCGCCGCGCCTCCGGGTCCACGAAGTCGTACTGCTGCAGGTCGCGGAGCCGTCCGGCCGGGTCGGGCGGGAGCGCGTCGAGGGCCTGGCGGTTGCGCGCGGTCACCTGCTCGAGCTGCTGCGCGAGCGTGTCCGGCACGCGGCCCTGCCGCGCGCCCTCGCGCGCCTCGGCGAGCCGGCGCTCCATGCCCTCGCGCTCGGTGCGGACGACGTCCTCGAGCTTCTGCTTGATGTCCTCGAGGCTCGAGCCGAGGTCGTAGCGGTCGAGCCGCTCCTGGCGCTTCCGCCTCAGGCGCTCGAGCAGGTCGCGCAGGCCGGGCGTCGGCCGCCCCTCGGGCGGGCGCAGCCCCTGCTGGAGCAGGCGGCGCAGCGCGCTCTGGAAATCGCCGTGGGAGAGGATGTCGTCGGCGACCTCGTCGAGCAGGTCGTCGGCGTCGAGGTCCGGGAGGTCCTGCGAGCCGTCCCAGCGCGAGTAGCGGGAGCGCACGCTAGCTCCGGTACCGCAGCCGGCCGCCCTGGACGTCCTTGTTGAGCTTGCGTGACAGGTGCAGGCCCTCGAGCACGAACTCGACCGCGGCGGCCACGGCCGCCGGATCGCCCGCGCCGAGCTTCCGGGCGGCGGTCGCGAGCGCGGGCGCCGCGGCGATCTGGCGCGCGTACTCGCCCGACGGCATCGTGTCGGAGACCTCGACGCGGAGCCCGTCCTGGAACGCGGCGACGACGTCGTCCAGCTCGCCGGCGGCGAAGCGGCGGTTGAACACGTTGAGCACCGCCTTCTGCGCGAGCTTGCCCAGCACCTTCTCCTCGGTCGCGTCGCCGAGCGTCTCGAGCTCGATCTTCCCGCTCGTCGAGGCGACGATGGCGCCGAGGTCGCTCACGCGGGGCGCGACCTCCGGCTCGCCGGTGCGGACCGCGCGCTTGAGCGCGTTGGAGAGCAGGTTCTCGTAGTTGCAGATGCTCACGCGCACCGAGACGCCGGAGCGCTGGCTGATCTCGGCGGACCGCCGGGCCAGGTGCGTGAGCTCGGCGACGAGCTCGCGCATGTAGTCCGGGCACGCCACGCGCAGGCCGTCGGTGGCGAAGCGCGTGCGCTCGGCCTCCATGATCGCGATCTCGTCCTCGGGGCGCCGCGGGTAGTGGGTGCGGATCTGCGAGCCGAACCGGTCCTTGAGCGGCGTGATGATCCGTCCGCGGTTCGTGTAGTCCTCGGGGTTGGCGCTCGCCACCACGAACAGGTCGAGCGGCAGGCGCACCTTGTAGCCGCGGATCTGGACGTCGCGCTCCTCCATGATGTTGAGGAGGCCCACCTGGATCCGCTCGGCGAGGTCGGGCAGCTCGTTGAGCGCGAAGATGCCGCGGTTCGTGCGCGGCAGGAGCCCGTAGTGGATCGTCAGCTCGTCGGAGAGGTACCGCCCCTCGGCGACCTTGATCGGATCCACCTCGCCGATGAGGTCCGCGATCGTGATGTCGGGCGTCGCGAGCTTCTCGCCGTAGCGGCGGTCGCGCGGGAGCCAGACGATCGGGGTCCGGTCCCCCTCGGCGGCCAGGCGCGCGCGGCACGCGCCGCAGATCGGCGCGGCCGGGTCGTCGTTGATCTCGCAGCCGGCGAGCGCGGGCACCGCCTCGTCGAGGAGGCCGACGAGCAGCCGCGCCAGGCGCGTCTTGGCCTGGCCGCGCTCGCCGAGGAAGACGATGTCCTGGCCGGAGAGGAGCGCGTTCTCGATCTGGGGGACGACGGTCTCCTCGTAGCCGATGATCCCGGGGAAGAGCGGCGCCCGGCGGCGGAGGCGTGCGAGCAGGTTGTCGCGCAGCTCCTGCTTGACGGGCCTCCCGACGTAGCCGCTCGCGACGAGCTCGCCGAGCGTGCGGGGCCGGGCCGGCACGCTAGCGCTCCGCCGGTGTATAGCCGAGCTCGGTCATGCAGCGCTCGTAGCTCGACTGCAGGCGCCGGTCCTCGAGGGCGAGGCGCCCGACGTCGAAGGCGCCGCCGACCCAGGATTCGGTGGTCTTCGGCAGGTCGCGCGCCTTGCGGATGCAGTCGATCTCGTCGAGCGTGATGCGCTGGTACATCGTGTTCGGGCGCGTCCACGCCGTGCCCGCGACCTCGAGCTTGGCGCTGCAGCCCGCGAGCAGCGCGGCGGCCACCGCGAGCGCGATCCGTCCTCTCATGCCCTGGCCTCCCGGAGCCGGCGCGTCGCGTCGGCATCCACCTTCAGCGTGACGGGGTCGAGGCGCGCGTCGCCCGGGTGGAGGTCGTTGCCGAAGAGGCGGAGCGCCTGGTCGAGGGGCATGGGCGGATTGTACCCCGCGCCGCTATCCGCCGTCGCGGGGGGCGGCGGGCGCGCGGCGGTCAGCGCGCGGGCCGGAGCGTGTCGAGCGCGAGGTCCACCTGCGCGGGCGCGAGGTTCGGCGGCAACAACAAGATCGGCAGCGCCGCGCCGGCCGCCTGCCAGCGCGCGAGCCGCGCGCGCGCCTCGTCGGGCGTCCCCCAGACGAGGAGCTCGTCGAGCAGCACCTCGGCCTCCGGCGGCACGACCGCGGAGCCGCGCGTGGTGTTCGCGGCGATCACGGCCTTCACCTCCCGCTCGAAGCCGAGGCGGGAGATCGTCCGCGGATAGAACGGCCCCATCGAGGTGAGGTAGAAGGCGACGAACCACGCCGCGCCCTGGCGCGCCTCGGCGGCGTCGCGCGCGACCACCGCCGGCAGGCTCGGGCAGATGCGCGGCAGCGGGCGCGCGCCGCCCGCGCGCGCGGCGCCCTCGCGCAGCAGCGCGACGCCGTCGGCCATGCGCGAGCGCGGGAAGAGGAACGGCATCCAGCCGTCGGCGACCTCGCCCGCCAGGCGAATCGACTCGGGCGCCAGGCCGGCGAGGTAGATCGGGACGCCGGCCACCGGCGGCAGGTTCAGCTTGAGGGGCCGCGCGCCGTTTCCGGCGGCGAGCGGGATCCGCTCGCCGGCGAGGAGGGCCCGGACCTGCCCGACCACGCGGCGCATCCTGTCGGCCGGCGCGGCGAAGGTGACGTCGTGGAACCCCTCGGCGAGCTGCGCCGTGCTCGCGCCGAGGCCGAGCGTGAACCGGCCGCCCGAGACGTCGTGCAGGGTGGCCGCGGCCATCGCGAGCTGCGCCGCGCTCCGGCCCCAGACGCCGAGGATGCCCGTGCCGAGCCGGGTGCGCGCCGTTCGCACGGCGGCCTCGGCGAGGAGCACCGTGGTGTCGTGCGCCCAGGTCTCGGGGAGGAAGAAGCCGTCGTAGCCGAGCCGGTCGGCGCCGGTCGCGAGCCGCATGATCGTCTCGCGCCGCGTCTCGAGCGGCATGAGCGAGAGCGCGACGGCGCCGGTCACTGCGCGAGGATCCGGTCCCACCGCCCGTACTCGCGGGCGGCGTCCATGAACCACTTGACGCAGTCGGGGTTGGCGCGCGGCGGCAGCTCGCACGACGTCGAGAGCACGTACCGCGAGCGGCGCCCGACCGTGTCGAGGCAGCGGCGCACCTCGGCCTCGATCTGCGCCTTCGTCGCCCGCTCGAAGATCGTGACGTCCACGTTGCCGATCGCCACGACGCCCCGCGCGTTGCCCAGCGTCACGAGCCGGTCGAGCTGGTCGACCATCAGCGCCGGATCGGCCTGCTGGTCGAGGTCGATCGTGATCGCGACGAAGCCGACGTCCACGAGGTCGGCGTGGATCTGGTGGGTCGTGCCGCAGATGTGGATCGTCGTGCCGACCTTCTTCGCCTTGAAGTAGTCCACCAGCTCCCTGTGGTAGGGCTTGATGAACTCGCGGTAGGTGTCGGGCCCGACCAGCGAGCAGGAGGCGGTCGGGTCGGAGTAGCTCAGGCCGATCTTCGTCTCGAGCACCGCGTCGCCGACACGCTTGGCGTACTCGGTCGCGAAGCGCATGAGCTCGTGCACGAACGGCGGGTCCTCGAGCGTGTCGATGCACATCTGCTCGGGGTTGCGCATGAGCATCGCGATCGTCCACGGCCCCACGTTGACCGCGCCGAGCGCGCTCGGGAGCCGGGCCGCGGCGAGCGCCTCGCACTGCTCGAGGAAGGCCGGCAGCCGCCCGTCGCGCCGGGGCTCGGGGATCTCGAGCCGCGCGAGCTTGCCCTTGTCGCCCTCGAGCACGTGCCGGTCGATGGACGGCACGACGTAGTCCGAGTACTTCACCCGGCAGCCCACGGCCTCGGCCTCCTTGGCGAGGTCGTTGAACGCGATCATGATGTCGGGCTGGTAGCGCTCGTAGTAGTTGAGCATCGCCTTTGCGGCCTTCTTCGGGTCCGTGCAGTACTCCTCGATCGAGAGGCCGTCGAGGCAGCCGGCGAAGGAGCCGGCGATCGGGTAGGCGGGCACGCGGTCGGCGAAGCCGCCCTTGTACGCCGCGACGACGCGCTCGCGCGGGGTGTACCCGGTTCTCGCCTGCTCCATCGGCGTCCTCCTCCGGCGTGGTCCGCCTATCTTACCCCAGGCGCCGGCGGCCGGCCCCGCGCCTCGCGCTGGACCAGCCAGATGCCGGCGCCGACGACCGCCGCGCCGAGGAAGTCGCGCGCCCGCATGGGCTCGCCGAGGACGAGCGCGCCGAGCGCCACGCCGAGCACCGGGTTGAGGAACCACCACGCGCTCGCCCGGGTCGCGTCGCCGTGGCGGAGGAGCCAGAGCCAGAGCAGCATCGCGCCGATGCTGACGGCCACGGTCAGCCAGGCCTGCGCGCCGAGCAGCGCGGGCGTCGGGCGCACGTCCGCGAGCGACTCGAGGCCGAGCGCGGGCGGCACCAGCAGGAGGCCGCCGGCCAGCGCCTGGCCGCCGTTGACGACGACGAGGTCGAGCGTCGGCTGCCAGCGCTTGAAGAGCACGGTGCCCGCGACGAGGAAGCCGATGCACCCGAGCCAGACGGCCATCGCCCGCGGGTCGTCGCCGCCGCCCACGCGGCTCCACATCACCCACGCGACCCCGGCGTAGCTGACGACGAGGCCGACCCCCTGCCGGCGGGTGAGCCGCTCGCCGAGCGCCCAGGGCGCCACGAGCGCGAGCACGAGCGGGTTCGTGCTCGCGAGGACCGCGCCCATGCCGGCCGAGACGTGGACGAGCAGCACGGAGGTGACGCCGAGGTAGATCGCGTTGTTGAGCAGGCCGAGGACGACGAGCGGGCGCCACGCCGCGAGGTCCGCGGGGAGCCGCGCCCCGCGCAGCCGCGCCGCGGCGAGGAGCACGGCGCCGGCGACGAGGAAGCGCGAGGCCATCAGCAGGAGCGGCGGGGAGTCGCGCAGCGCGAGCTTGATCGCGGGGAAGCCCGACGCCCAGAGCAGCGAGAAGGCCAGGGCCAGGAGCGTGTACCGCGCGGTGGAGACCGGCTGGGCAAGCGCCACGGACTCGCGTATCTTAACGCCACACCGCCCAGCCCGAAACCAGGGGAGGAGTGTCACGATGGGAGAGATGCTCACGCTGACCGCGGAGGATGGTCACAGGCTCGCCGCCTATCGCGCGACGCCCGCCGGCGCGCCGCGCGCCGGGCTCGTCGTCGTGCAGGAGATCTTCGGCGTGAACTCGCACATCAAGAGCGTGTGCGACGGCTTCGCGGCCGACGGCTACACGGCGCTGGCGCCGGCGGTCTTCGACCGGGTCGAGCCCGGCTTCGAGGTCGGCTACAAGCCCGAGGACATCGAGCGCGGGCGCGGTGTCCGGGGCAAGCTCGGCATGGACGACATGGTCCGCGACGTGCGCGCGGCCGTGACGGCGCTCGCCGCCGCCGGGCTCAAGGTCGGCGTGGTCGGCTACTGCATGGGCGGCTCGCTGGCCTGGCTCGCGGCCACCCGCATCGACGGGCTCCGCGCGGCGGTCGGCTACTACGGCGGCGCCATCGCCGAGCACGCGGCGGAGCGGCCGCGCTGCCCGGTGCTCCTGCACTGGGGCGAGACCGACCAGTCCATCCCGTCCGACCACTGGCAGAAGGTCGCCGTCGTGCACCCGACCATCCCGATGCACGTGTACAAGGGCGCCGGCCACGGCTTCAACTGCGACCAGCGGGCGAGCTACGACGCGGCGAGCGCCAGGCTCGCGCGCACGCGCACGCTCGAGTTCTTCCGCCAGCACCTCGGCTGAGGGACGGCGATGCCCGACGGGCCCGCGGCGTGACGCCGGCGGCCGCGCTCGGCGTGGTCGGCGCGTACGCCGCGGCGAACTGGGTCGCCCACCACCTCTGGGCGCCGCCGGGCGGGCGCGCCGGCTACGTGCTCGCGGTGCCCGTCCTCGTCGGCATCGTGCTCCCGGCGTGGGTGCTCGCGCGCCGCGCCCCCGGCCTCCTCGGGCTCGCGCGGCGTGACGCGGTCGCCGTCCCGGCCGCGCTCGTCGCGGGCGTCCTGATCCTCGGGCTCCTCGCGCGGGGCGCGCCCGGCGCGGAGCCGGCGCGCCTCGGCGCGCTGGCCCTGCACCTGATCCCGCCGAGCCTGGCGGAGACCCTCGTCTTCCTCGGCGTGCTCCTCGCCGCGCTGCAGCCGCGCGCCGGGGGCGTGGGCGCCGCGGCCGTCGCGAGCGTCGCCTTCGGTCTCTACCACTTCACGTTCTACCCGCCCTGGAACACCTGGCCGGTGGCCCTGCGGCTCACGCTCGTGTGGCTCGCCGTGAGCGCCGTGTTCGCGCTCACCCGGAGCGTCTGGGCGGCGGCGGCCTTCAACACGCTCATGGCCGTCACGGGGTTCGTCGTGAACCGTGTCACGCGCCTCGATACCGAGCCCGTCGCCCTCGCCGCGGTCCTCGCGGCCGTCGCCCTCGCCGCGCCGGCGGCCGTGCGCGCGGTGCGCGGGCCGGTCAGGCGGCGGACGTAGCGCCGCGGCCGTGGACGGGGCGCGGCGGATCGTCGAGGGGCTCGAGGCGGGCGGGGTGACGCTCGCCGCCGCCGTGCCCGACACGTGGATCGGCGCGCTCACGACGGCCGTCCGCCGCTCGCCGCGGATCCGCGTGGTGGACGCCGCGCGCGAGGAGGAGGCCGTCGCGCTCGCGTGCGGCGCCGCGCTCGCGGGCGGCCGGGGCGCGGCGCTGATGCAGAACGCGGGGCTCCTGAACTGCGGCGGCGTGCTCGCGAGCCTCGTCGAGCTCTACCGCATCCCGTGCGTCCTCGTCGTGTCCTGGCGCGGCGACTGGCGCGATCCGGTCTACTACCACGCGCCGAAGGGGCGCGTGACCGAGGCGACGCTGGCCGCGTGGCGGCTGCCCTGGGCGCGCGCCGACCGGGCGGGCGACCTGGCGGCGCAGGTGCGCCGCGGCGTCGAGTTCGCGGTCGCCTCGCGCGGGCCCTTCGTGCTCCTGCTGAGCGGGGAGGACCTCGCATGACGCCGCGCCGGGCGTACCTCGACGCGCTCGTCGCGTGGCTCGGCCCGGAGGACGTGCTCGTCTCCGGCCTCGGCGCCAACGCGCGCTGGCTCCCGCACCTGCCGGTGCGCGCGCCCGTGTTCGCGCTCTGCGACGCGATGGGCGCGGCGATCCCGCTCGCGCTCGGCATCGCGCTCACGCGCCCGGACCGGCACGTCGTCGCGCTCGAGGGCGACGGCGCGCTCCTGATGAGCCCGAACGTGCTCGCGACCGTGGCCGCCGCGCGTCCCGGGAACCTCACGTGCCTGCTCTGGGCCAACGGCCACTACGAGTCCTCGGGCGGCCAGCCGCTGCCGGACGCGCCCGTGGACTGGCCGGCGCTCGCGCGCGCCGCCGGCATCGCCGAGGTCGCGCGCGTCGGCGACCCCGTGGGGCTCGCGGCCGCGCTCGGGCGCGCGCGGGCCGCCCGGGCGCCCTCGCTCCTCGTGCTCGACGTCCGCTTCGACCCCGCCGAGGAGATCCCGCCCTACTCCGAGCGGCCCGAGGAGATTCGCGCCCGCTTCAGGCTCTGAGCCGCCGCTAGGCCCCGCGTCCCATCGTGTAGAACTCGGCGTTGGGTCGCATGGCGGCCATGTTCGCCATGCGGTTGGAGAAGTTGAAGAAGCCCGCGATCGCGCCGATGTCCCAGATGTCCGAGTCGCCGAAGCCGTGCCGCCGGAGCCCCTCGAAGTCCGCCGCCTCGATCGCCGCCGACTCCCGCGTGACCTTCACGGCGAAGTCGAGCATCGCGCGCTGCCGCGGCGTCAGGGCCGCGTGGCGATAGTTGGCCGTCACCTGGTCGGCGATGTGGGGGTGCTTCGCGAGGACACGGAGCGCCGCTCCGTGGGCGACCGTTCAGTACATGCAGGAGTTCTCGGCGCTCACCGCCACGACGATCATCTCGCGCTCGGCGCGCGTGAGCCCGGACTCGCCCCGCATCAGCACGTCGTAGTACCGGAAGAAGGCCCGGAAGTGCTCCGGCTTCCACGCGTAGGCGAGGAACACGTTCGGGACGAAGCCCGCCTTGGCGGCGTTGGCCTCGATCACCTGGCGCAGGTCCTCCGGCAGCGTCGCCGGGTCGGGGACCGGGAAGCGGCTGACCGCGTCGCTCGGGGTGTCGCTCATGGCCCCCATTGTCCGTCGGGGGCGCGCCCCGGCTCAATGCCGCGAACGCACTAGGCCGCGCCACGCCCGGCTCTGCGATAATGGCCGCGCCCGCGATTGCGCGTGCACGACCAGGGAGGCCAGGCGATGCCCACGGCCGACGTCGGCGGCGTGAAGCTCGACTACGAGGAGGCGGGGCAGGGGACGCCGCTCCTGTTCGTCCACGAGTTCGCGGGCGACGGGCAGAGCTGGCGGCCGCAGGTGCGCTTCTTCTCGCGCCGCTACCGCACGATCACCTTCAACGCGCGCGGCTACCCGCCCTCCGACGTCCCCGAGGACCCGCGCGCCTACTCCCAGCGGCAGGCCGTGGACGACGTCCGGGGGGTCCTCGATCACCTCGGCATCAGCCGGGCGCACGTCTGCGGCCTCTCGATGGGCGGCTACGCCACGCTCCACTTCGGGCTCGACCACCCGGCGCGCGCGCTGTCGCTGGTGGTCGCAGGCGCGGGCTACGGGAGCGACGATCCGGCGAGGCACCGAGCCGAGTGCGAGGTGGTCGCCCGCCGCTTCGAGACCGAGGGCATGGAGGCGGCCGGCGACGCCTACAGCCGGGGGTCCACGCGGGTGCAGTTCATGGAGAAGGATCCCCTCGGCTGGCAGGAGTTCCACGACCGCCTCACCGCGGGCTCGGCGAGGGGGCACGCGCTCACGCTGCGCGGCGTGCAGATGACGCGCCCGGCCATCTACGACCTCGGCGAGCGCCTGGAGCGCCTGGCGGTGCCGACGCTCGTCGTCACCGGCGACGAGGACGCGCCCTGCCTCGAGCCGGCGCTCTACCTGAAGCGGAAGATCCGCACCGCGGGGCTGGTCGTCCTGCCGAGGTCGGGTCACACGATCAACCTCGAGGAGCCCGGGGCCTTCAACCGTGCCGTGCTCGACTTCCTCACCGCGGTGGACGCGGGGCGCTGGACGCCGCGCCACCCCGACGCGCTCACGGGCTCGCCGATCCTGCCGCGGGCGGCGCGATGACGGGCCGGCGTTTCCGGACTCGGAATTTTCGCTTGGCAATCGCCCGCGGTCGCGCCCACACTATCCAGGTCACTATCGTTACGAAGGGGGATTTCCGGTAGCGATGCGTCAACGCCGACCGATGCGACTGCGGCAGGCATCCGTCACGATCTTCGCGCTCACCGCGATCCTGCCGCTGCTGCTCTTCGTCTTCTTCATGTGGCGCTTCGAGCGCCTGCAGGAGACGGAGGCGCAGCTCGGCGTGTTCCTCGCGCTCGTCATCGCGCTCCTCGGCTTCGTCCTCTTCCGCCAGCTCGTCGACCACGTCGCGGCGCTCGGCCGCGCCCTGGAGGGGGCGGCGCCGGGCCTGGCGCCGGCGGAGCCGAAGACGAGCCGGTCCGCGGTCGTGCCGGGGCTCGGGCACGTCGAGGAGATCGGCGAGATCGCGCACGCGTTCGGCCGCATGCTCTCGGAGCTGCGCGCCTCCACCGAGCGCCTCGAGGATCTCGTGTTCAAGCTCGGCACGCTGAACGACATGGTCGAGATGGCGGCCCGGATCCCCAAGATCGAGGACCTCCTCTCGCACGTGCTCGAGCGCACGATGCGCGCGGTGAGCGCCGGCATCGGCTCCATCATGCTCCTCGATCACGAGCGGCAGCTGCTCCGGCTGGCCGTCGGGCGCGGCCTCCAGGACCCGACCCAGGCCGAGGTGGAGGTGCGGGTCGGTGAGGGTATCGCCGGCAAGGTGGTCGAGCTCGGCGAGCCGGTGCTGGTCGCCGACATCGCGACCGATCCGCGGTTCGGCCAGCAGGGCCCGAAGTACGGCGGCGGCTCCTTCATCTGCATGCCGCTCCGGGTCGGCGAGCGGATCGTGGGCGCCGTCAACCTGGCCAAGAAGGAGTACTCGACCGGCAGCCCCGGCGGCGCCCCGGCGGCCTTCACGCAGACCGACCTCCAGTTCCTGAACGCGCTCATGACCTACACCGCGTACGCGGTGGACAACGCGCGGCTGTTCCAGGAGGCGCAGGAGGCGACCCACCAGCTGCAGGAAGTGGTCGAGGACCAGAAGCTCCGGCTCACGCTCGCGCAGCAGCAGATGGTCCAGGCCGCGAAGCTCTCGGCGCTCGGCGAGCTGGTCGCGGGCGTCGCGCACGAGCTGAACAACCCGCTCACCGTGCTCATCGGCGTGACCGACATGCTGGAGGAGAAGGTGCCGGAGTCGCTCCGGGACAACGTGGCGCTGCTGAAGGATGCGGTCGAGGCGGCGCGCCACGTCGTCCGGGGCCTGCTCACCTTCGGGCGGAAGATGCCGCTCGAGCGCCGGCGCGTGGACCTCCGCGAGCTGCTCGACAAGGTCCTGGCGCTCACGGCCGCCGAGCTCCGGCTCACCGACGTCGTGGTGGAGAAGGAGGTCGAGCCCGAGCTGCCGTCGGTGTGGGCGGACGGCAACCAGCTCCAGCAGGTGCTGACCAACCTGATCGCGAACGCCAAGCAGGCCATGGCCGGGCAGGGCGGCGCGCGGCGGCTCCGCATCGCGATACGCCGCGGCGGCGCCAGGAGCGTCCGCATCCAGGTCGCCGACACCGGGCCGGGGATCCCGCCCGCGATCATCGGGACCGTCTTCGACCCGTTCATGACGACCAAGGCCGACGGCACGGGCCTCGGGCTCAGCATCTCGTACGGCATCATCCGCGAGCACGGCGGGCAGCTCAGCGTGGAGAGCCCGCCCGACCGCGGGGCGACGTTCACGATCGAGCTGCCGATCGAGGCACCGGCCGCGGACACCGCGCGCGCCTAGAACGTCGTCGGCCAGCCGCCGAGGCGGCCGGCGCGAAGCGCCTTGACACGCGCGACGGCGAGCGCGTACCGTTCCCGCGGTGGGTGAGCAGGGCCATCTCTACTTCCACTCGCCGGGCTTCGACGGGATCGCCTCGGCCGTCCTCGCCTCGGATTTTCTCGAGACGGCGCGCGGCATGGCCCCTCTCGGGCTCCATCCGGTCGACTACGATCTCCGACCGGGCTGTACTTTGCCTTGACCGTCTACCGCGACTTCGTCCGGATCTAGCGACGACAGGAGGAGGACGGCCCGCCTGAGGATGGCGTTCCCGCACGGGCTCCGGGCGCTCCGGCACCGCGACTTCCGCCGCTTCTACGGCGCCCAGATCGTCGCGCAGGTCGGCTCGTGGATGCAGCTGGTGAGCCAGTCCTGGCTCGTGCTCCAGCTCACCGGCTCGCCCCTCCGGCTCGGCTTGATCTCCACGCTGCAGTTCGCGCCGGTGCTGCTCTTCTCGGTCGTAAGCGGCGCCGTCGCGGACCGGCTGCCGAAGCGGCGCGTCCTCGTCGCGACGCAGGCGACGCTCGGGAGCCAGGCGCTCCTGCTCGGCCTGCTCGCGGCCACGGGGCGCGTCGAGTACTGGCACGTGGCCGCACTCGGGCTCGTGCTCGGCTTCGCCAACGTGACCGACCAGCCCGCGCGCCAGTCGTACGTCGTGGAGATGGTGGGCCGGGAGGACGTCGCGAACGCGGTCGCGCTCAACTCGGCCTCGTTCAACGCTGCCCGCATCGTCGGCCCCGCGGTGGCCGGCGTGGTGATCGGGCGCTGGGGCGTGGTGCCGTCGTTCTTCGCGAACGCAGCCGGGTTCGTCTGCGTGATCGCCACGCTGCTCCGGCTCCGGGCGCCCGGCCTGCCCTCGCGCGAGGCCCGCGTGCCGATGCTCGAGGCGATCCGCGAGGGGCTCGCCTACGCGTTCCGCACGCCGCGGGTCCGGCTCGCCCTCGGCCTCGTCTTCGGCGTGAGCCTCTGCGTGTTCAACTTCACCGTGTACGTGCCGCTGCTCGCCCGGGACGTCCTGGGGCTCGGCGCCGAGGGGTTCGGCTTCCTCATGGCCGCGCTGGGCGTCGGCGCGGTGGCGGGCGCGCTCACGGTGGGAGTGCTCGGCACGCGGGAGCCGCCGGTCGCGGCGATGTTCGCCGCCGCCGCGCTCGCGTTCACGACGCTGCTCGGGCTCGGGCTCACGCGGCACGTCGGCGTGGCGACCGCGCTCCTCTTCGTCACCGGCTACTTCGGCCTGGTGCTGATGGCCACGTGCAACACGGCCATGCAACTCAGCGCGCCCGACGCGCTGCGCGGGCGGGTGATGAGCCTCTACACGTGGCTCTCGAGCGGCGTCTTCCCGGTCGGCGCGTTCATCGTGGGGGCCATCGCCGAGGCGTGGGGCGTGTCGATCGCGTTCGTCTGGAACGGCGCGCTTGGGCTCGCCATCCTCGCCGTGCTCGCCCTCTGGTGGCGCGTCCGCGGGAGCCGCGCCTAGCGCGTCTTCGCGTAGCCCTTCTGCTGGAGCGCGTCCGTGATCTCGCCGAGGATCGCGGGATCGTCGATCGTCGCGGGCAGCACGTACTCCTGGCCGTCGGCGATCTTCTTCATGGTCCCGCGCAGGATCTTGCCCGAGCGCGTCTTGGGCAGCCGCTTGACGACGATCGCGGTCTTGAACGCCGCGACAGGGCCGATCTGCTCGCGCACCTTCTCGATCAGCTCCCGGGCGATGTCCCCGTCGCCGCGCTCGACGCCCGCCTTGGTGACGACGAAGCCGACGGGCACCTCGCCCTTGACGTCGTCGGCGACGCCGACGACGGCGCACTCGGCCACGTCCGGATGCGAGGCGAGCACCTCCTCCATCGCGCCCGTCGAGAGCCGGTGGCCGGCGACGTTGATGATGTCGTCCACGCGGCTCATGATGTAGACGTAGCCGTCCTCGTCCCTGTAGCCGGCGTCGCCCGTCAGGTAGTGCCCGGGGTGCTTCGCGAGGTAGGACGCCTCGTAGCCCGCGTCGTTGTTCCAGAGCGTCGGCAGGCACCCGGGCGGCAGCGGCAGCTTGATCGCGATCGAGCCGATCTGGCCGGCCGGCAGGTCCGCGTTCGCCTCGTCGAGGACGCGCACGTCGTAGCCCGGCACCGCCTTGGTGGGCGAGCCCGCCTTGACGGGGAGCGTGCCGAGCCCCACGCAGTTCGCCGCGATCGGCCAGCCGGTCTCCGTCTGCCACCAGTGGTCGATCACGGGCACGCCGAGCTTGTCCTCGGCCCAGTGGAGCGTGTCGGGGTCGCAGCGCTCGCCCGCGAGGAAGAGCGTGCGGAAGCGCGAGAGATCGTGCCGCGTCATGTGGGTGCCCTGCGGGTCCTCCTTCTTGATCGCGCGGAAGGCCGTGGGGGCGGTGAACAGCGCGTTGACGCCGTGCTGGGCGATCAGGCGCCAGAAGGCGCCGGGATCCGGCGTGCCCACGGGCTTGCCCTCGTAGAGGATCGACGTGCAGCCCTCGAGGAGCGGCGCGTAGACGATGTACGAGTGGCCGACGACCCAGCCGATGTCGGAGGCGGCCCAGTAGACCTCGCCGGCGCCGACGCCGTAGATGTTCGCCATCGACCACTTGAGCGCGACGGCGTGGCCGCCGTTGTCCCGCACGACGCCCTTCGGCACGCCCGTCGTGCCCGAGGTGTAGAGGATGTAGAGCGGGTCGGTGGCGGCGACGGGCACGCAGTCGGCGGGCCGCGCGCCGGCGAGCGCGTCGCCCCACTCGAGGTCCCGCCCGGCGACGAGCGGCGCCCGCTCTTGCGGCCGCTGCAGGATGACGCAGCGCCCGGGCTTGTGGCGCGCCAGCTCGATCGCGCCGTCGAGGAGCGGCTTGTAGGGGATGACCCGGTTCACCTCGATCCCGCACGAGGCCGACAGGATGAGCTTCGGCCGGGCGTCGTCGATGCGCTTGGCGAGCTCGTTCGAGGCGAAGCCGCCGAACACGACCGAGTGGATCGCGCCGATGCGGGCGCACGCGAGCATCGCGACGACCGCCTCGGGAACCATCGGCATGTAGATGATCACGCGGTCGCCCTTGGCGATGCCGAGCTTCTGGAGCATGCCCGCGCAGCGCGCGACCTCGTCGCGCAGCTCGGCGAAGGTGAAGGCCTGCACGGTGCCGGTGACGGGGCTGTCGTAGACGAGCGCCTTCTGCTTGGCGCGGCCCCGGTCCACGTGCACGTCGAGCGCGTTGTAGCAGGTGTTGAGCACGCCGCCCGTGAACCAGCGGTAGAAGGGAGGGCGCGAGTCGTCGAAGACCCGGTCCCAGCGCTTCTCCCAGTGGATGGCCTCGGCGGCAGCCGCCCAGAAGCCGTCCGGATCCTGCATGGAGCGCGCGTAGACGCCCTCGTAGACACTCCTCATCCCCGGGTGCCCTCCCTGTGGGCCCCGATTCTATGCGCACGGCGGGGCTTTCCACAACGCGCGCAGGGCGCCGGGTCGATTTGCGTAGTGCACTTGACGGAGGGGAGGCGGATGGCGTACAGTCCCGAGAAATCCGATCGGTAATGGGGTATTCGCAGCGGCCGAGGCCGCCTAACCAAAGGAGGACCCCATGTCACTCAGACTCGGTGACGTCGCTCCCGACTTCGAGGCCCAGACGACGGAGGGCCCGATCAGCTTCCACCGGTGGATCGGCGGCAGCTGGGCGATCCTGTTCTCGCACCCGAAGGACTTCACGCCGGTCTGCACGACCGAGCTCGGCTACGTCGCCCGCGTCAAGCCCGAGTTCGACCGCCGCAACGTGAAGGTCATCGGGCTCTCGGTGGACCCGCTGGACGCGCACACGCGGTGGGCCCAGGACATCAAGGAGACGCAGGGGCACGCGCCCAACTACCCGATCATCGCCGACCCCGAGAAGAAGGTCGCGAACCTGTACGGCATGATGCACCCGGCCCACGACGAGGTGTACACGGTGCGGACGGTCTTCGTGATCGACCCGCAGAAGAAGATCCGCCTGATGATCACCTACCCGCAGACCACGGGCCGCAACTTCGAGGAGATCCTGCGCGTCCTGGACTCGCTCCAGCTCACGGACAGCCACCGGGTGGCCACACCGGTCAACTGGACGCAGGGCCAGGACGTCATCATCGTGCCCGCCGTCTCCGACGAGGAGGCCCGGGCGAAGTTCCCGAAGGGCTGGAAGGCGCTCAAGCCGTACCTGCGCCTGACGCCCCAGCCCGGCAAGTGAGCGCTCAGGGCGCCAGCGCGATCGCCCGGAGCGGCGAGCCGCTGGCGCCCTGGATCTCGAGCGGCGGCTCGAGGTTCGCGTTCTCGACGGCGTAGATGCCGTGGTCGGTGAGCAGCATCCTGTGCATGCGCTCCTCCTCGTCCGTTGGGTTGGCGGCGAGCGTCGACGCTCGCGTCCGCCAACGCAAGGAGTCCTGGGGTAAGATTGCCCAAATCCGTTCCGTGCGGAGGAGCCGGACATGAGCGAGTTCCGTCACGTGTACCGCACCGAGCTCACCCCGGTGAGCTTCCTCGAGCGCAGCGCCTCGGTCTTTCCCGACAAGACCGCCGTGATCCACGGCGCTCGGCGCTACACCTACCGCCAGCTCCAGGAGCGCGTGAACCGCCTCGCCAACGGGCTGCGCGCGGCCGGGCTCGCCAAGCAGGACCGCGTGGCGTTCATCTGCCCGAACATCCCCGCGATGCTCGAGGCGCACTACGGGGTGCCCGGGGCGGGCGGCGTGCTGGTCGCGATCAACACCCGGCTCAACGCCGACGAGATCGGCTACATTCTCCAGCACTCGGGCGCCAGGTTCCTGTTCGTGGACGCGGAGCTCGAGGCGGTGGTGAAGCCGCTCGACCTCTCGGGCCTGCGCGTGATCCGCGTGGACGACACCGGCGCCCCCGGCGACCCGTACGAGGACTTCCTGGCCCAGGCCTCGCCCGCGCCCGTGCCGAGCTGGCTCGAGGACGAGGAGGAGATGCTCTCGATCAACTACACCTCGGGCACGACGGGCCGGCCCAAGGGCGTCATGTACGCGCACCGCGGCGCCTGGATCAACGCGGTCGCCGAGGTCGTCGAGACCGCGATGGGCTTCGACACGAAGTACCTCTGGACGCTGCCGATGTTCCACTGCAACGGCTGGTGCTTCACCTGGGGCGTCACCGCGGTTGCGGGCACGCACATCTGCCTGCGCCGGGTCGAGCCGGCCCGCGTCTGGGAGCTGATCGATACCGAGGGCGTCACGCACTACAACGGCGCGCCCACCGTGCACGTCGGCGTCGTGAACGACCCGAGGGCGCACCCGCTCGCGCGGCCGGTGACGGTCACGGTGGCCGGCGCGCCGCCGTCGCCGACGCTGCTCGCCCGGATGCGGGACCTCGGCTTCCGCCCCGTCCACGTCTACGGCCTCACGGAGACGTACGGGCCGCACACGGTGTGCGGGTGGCACGAGGAGTGGGACGCGCTGCCGCCCGAGGAGCAGGCGCGCCTCGCGGCCCGCCAGGGCCAGGGCTACGCGCTCTTCGACCTGGTCCGCGTGGTGGACGCGAACATGAACGACGTGCCGCGCGACGGCCAGACGCTCGGCGAGGTCATCATGCGCGGCAACAACGCCGCGCTGGGCTACTTCAAGCAGTCCGACGCCACCGCCGAGGCGTTCCGCGGCGGCTGGTTCCACTCGGGCGACATCGCGGTGTGGCACCCGGACGGCTACATCGAGCTGCGCGACCGCAAGAAGGACATCATCATCTCGGGCGGCGAGAACATCTCGACGATCGAGGTCGAGCAGGCCGTGGTCAAGCACCCGGCGGTCCTCGAGTGCGCCGTGGTCGCGATCCCCGACGAGAAGTGGGGCGAGCGGCCGAAGGCGTTCGTCACGCTCAAGCCCGGCCAGCGGGCCACCGCGGCGGAGATCATCGAGTCCTGCCGCCAGCACATCGCGCACTTCAAGTGCCCGGCCGCGATCGAGTTCGGCGACCTGCCGAAGACCTCGACGGGCAAGGTGCAGAAGTTCGTGCTGCGCGAGCGGGAGTGGAAGGGCAAGGAGAAGCGGATCAACTAGACCGCGCCCTCCGCGCGCAGCGCCCGGATCTCGGCGTCGCCGTAGCCCGCCTCGCGCAGGATCTCCTCGGTGTGCTCGCCGGCGCCGGGCGCCGGCCGGCGCACGCTCGCGCGCCCGGTGGAGAACTCGACGGGGAAGCGCAGCAGCTTCACGCGCCCCGCCACCGGGTGCTCGACCTCCTCGACGGCGTCGGCGGCCTGCACCGCCGGATCGGCGAACGTCTCGGCATGGCCGTTGACCGCTGCCGCCCAGACGCCCCGCGGGACGAGGCGCTCGAGCCACGCGGCGGTCGTGCGGCGGCGGAGCACGGGCTCGAGCAGCCGCGCCACCTCCTCGCGCGCGTCGAAGTTCCAGGTGACGGCCGCGTAGGGCCGGAGCTCGGGCACCGCGAGGGCGTCGGCGAGCGCCGCGAGCGGCGCCAGGGACAGCACGAGCCAGCCGTCCCGCGTCGCGTACACGCCGTAGGGCGCCGGGTGGAAGGTGGACGCGAGCCCCGTCGCGCTCTTCTGGAGCCGCGCGCCGTTCAGGAAGTAGGTGGCGACCTCGAGCTGGAGGTCGAGCGCGGCGCGCAGCATGCTGACGTCGACGTGCAGCCCCCGGCCGGTGCGCGCGCGCTCGAGGAGCGCCGCGAGCACGCCGAGGGCGAGGAGCGTCGCGCCGTGCTGGTCCACGACGGCGGTGCCCACGGGCGTCGGCGGCTGGCCGGCGCGCCCGGAGATGGTCGCGAGCCCGGAGAGTGCCTGCATGAGGAGATCCTGGCCGGGGCGCTCGCGGTAGGGGCTCGTGGTGCCGTAGCCGGAGGCGGAGACGTAGATCAGGCGCGGGTTGAGCGCCTGCGCCGCGTCCCAGCCGAGGCCGAAGCGGTCCATCACCCCGGGGCGGAAGTTCTGGACCAGCACGTCGGCGCGCTCGATCAGGTGGCGCGCCACGGCCTGGGCGCCGGGCTTCTTGAGGTCGAGCGTGAGGCTCCGCTGATTGCGGTGGGCGAGCAGGAAGAAGACGCTCACGCCGTTGAGGAACCGGTTGGCGCCCGACCAGTGGCGCTCCCAGAGCCGCCCGCCCGGCGGCTCGATCTTGACGACGTCGGCGCCGAGGTCGCCGAGGAACTGCACGCCCGAGGGGCCCAGCAGGAACTGCGTGAAGCTCAGCACCCGGACACCCGAGAGGATCGCGAGCGGCGGCCGTGCGCTCACTCGACCACCTTGAGGATGTGCGTCGCCGCGGCGACGACGTCACCGCGCTGGGTCGTGCAGGTCACGCGCGCGAAGGTCTTCATCGCCGCCTCGTCCCGCCCGGTGATCTCGTACGTCACCGTCACCGTGTCGCCGATGAAGCACGCCGCGGGAAACCGGACCCGGTCGTAGCCGTAGGAGACGATCGTGCCCGGCAGGTCGGTGATGACCTTGGTCGAGGCGTGCGACATGAGGCCCACGAGCAGCGCGCCGTGGGCGATCCGGCGGCCGTAGGTCGTCGTCTTCATGTACTCCTCGTCCACGTGGTTGGGCGAGAGGTCGCCGGTGATCCCGGCGAAGAGGTAGACGTCGGACTCGCCGACGGTCTTGCGCACGGTCACGCACCGGCCGACGGGCAGCGCGCGGAACGCGTCCTGGCCGTTCATGCGCTCACCTCCGCTCCCGGGCGGCGAGCTCCTCGTGCGCGATCCGGAGGCCCTTGAGCGCGCAGGGGATGCCCCCGTAGAAGGCCATCTGCATCAGGATCTCCTTGAGTTCCTCGGGCGTGACGCCCACGTGGAGCGCGCCCTGGATGTGGCGGCGCAGGTAGTCGTCCCGGCCGAGCACGGCGAGCGCCGCCACCGTGAGCATGCTGCGCGTCTTGAGGTCGAGCCCCGGGCGCGTGTAGATGTGGCCGAACACCCACTCGTCGGTGTAGCGCAGCAGCTCCTCGGCGAGGTGCCCCGCCGGCACCGGGTGCTCCTGGCCCTCCCCGAACAGCCGGCGCTTGACCCCGAGTCCCATCCGGTAGCGGTCGTCGGACATGTGCGTTCCTCCCGTGGCTGGTGTACGTTGCCGGCGGGCGATCCCCCACCGAGGAGGACATCATAATGGTCAAGCGCGGCTTCCAGGTGCTGAACTCGGGCCCGCTCGCACGGCGGGAGCCGGTGCTCGCGGCGGCGCAGAAGGCGGAGGCGCTCGGCTACGACGCCCTCGTCGTCACCGACCACGTCGTCATCCCCCGGCGGATCGAGTCGCGCTACCCGTACAACGCGACCGGGCGCATCGCGGTCCCCCCCGACGCCGACTACCTCGAGCCGCTCGCGATGCTCTGCTTCCTCGCCGGGGCGACGAGCCGGATCCGGTTCGGCCCCAGCGTGCTCGTGCTCCCGTACCGGAACCCCGTGCTGACCGCCAAGATGCTCGCGACGATCGACGTGCTCTCGGGCGGCCGCCTGCTCGTCGGCGTGGGCGTCGGCTGGATGGCCGAGGAGTTCGAGGTGCTGCAGGCGCCGCCGTTCGCCGCGCGCGGCGCGGTGAGCGACGAGTGGCTCGAGGTCTTCGTGAGGCTCTGGACCGAGGACAACCCCGTCCACGAGGGCCGCTTCTACCGCGTGCGCGACATCGGCTGCTTCCCCAAGCCCGTGCAGAAGCCGCACCCGCCGATCCTCGTCGGCGGCAACAGCCGGCCGGCGATCCGCCGCGCGGCGAAGTACGGCCAGAGCTGGCACGCCTTCCGCGTCCCCGCCGCGGAGCTGCCCGCCCACCTCGCCGACCTGGAGGCGCAGGTGCGGGCGCACGGCCGGCCGCCGGGCGCGTGCGGGTTCAGCGTGCGTTACGGCGTGCGGGTGGTGGGGCCGGGCGGCGATGCGGAGCGCCGGCCGCCGGAGGAGCCCGGGCGCGTCTTCGTCGGGACGGCGGCCCAGGTCGCCGAGCAGCTCGAGCCGATCGTCGCGCTGGGGCCGACGCACGCGATCTTCGACTGCCGGACGGGGACCGAGGCCGAGGTGCACGAGACGATGGAGCGCCTCGCCGACGAGGTGTGGCCGAGGCTCCACTGAGCGCGCCGCACCTGCACCAGACTGGTGCACCTGCCCCGGACTGGTGCAATGTCTGACGCGGCGCGCAGACGCGGCGACGCGGCGAGCGCTGCGGCGACGGGGACTTATGGGTTGTGGCTGACGCGACGCGTTGTGGTCCGTCCCTTGCTCCGGGGTCGCACCGTTGGGCGGGGACATGGACAGGGACGAGCTGGAGCGGCTCAAGCTACAAGCGGAGATCGACGAGCTGCGGGTGAAGGCGGACACCGCCCGGGCGGCGGCCGAGTCCGAGCGCAAGCGGCGGGTCAGGAACAGCCTGGTCGCCTGGGTCGGCGTGCTCACCGCGGCCGCCACGCTCGGCGGGGCGGCCCTCGGCGTGTACATCCAGGGCTCGAACTTCCTGCTCGAGCGCAAGCGCACGAAGGAGGTCCAGCTCACGGAGCGGATGGTCGAGCTCGTCGGAAAGCTGGGCGGCGACAACCCGTACGCGCGTGAGACCTCGGCGCTGCTCCTGGCGAGCTACGAGGGTGACGCGATCCCGATCCTGCTCTGGAACCTGGAGCGCGTCCAGGAGCCCGCCGCGACGATCGAGGCGCTGCGCCTCGTCAAGGGCAAGAAGAGCGTCGGCGAGGCGGCGCTGCTCGGCGTGCTCCTGCGGGCCGCCGAGGACAGCTTCGCGCGGGAGGAGGGCAAGAACGCCTGGACGGAGGAGTCGGCGCGGGCGCTCGCGAACTACGCCGCCTGCATCGGCGAGCTGTCCACGGCGCAGCCCCGTCCCGCCCTGGAGCTGCTGGACCGGTGGCAGCGCCGGCTCGACGACCAGACGCTCGCCGTGCCCCTCGTCCGCCGGGGGATCCTGAAGGCGGCCGTCGAGCGCGCGCGATCGAAACTGGCCGGCGCCGCGGCGCGGGCGACATGACGCGCGCGGGGGGCCGGCGCCACGCGCTCGTCGGCCTGGCCGGCCTCCTCGCGCTGGTGTCCCCCTCGTCCGCCGACCCGCCGAAGCCGCTGGTGATCGTCACGCAGTTCTTCGTGCAGACCGACGAGCAGCGGACGGACAGCCGGCTCGAGATGGAGCTGCCGCGGAGGATCCACCGGAGGCTGGAGGAGCTCGGCCGGGTGCGCGTCGAGCTCGCCTCGTCGGCGGAGACGGACCGCCTGGGGCCGGCGGTGATCCGGAGTCTGCCCCCCGAGACCTACCTGGTGCGCGGCGAGGTGCTCCAGGACCCGGGACAGCGCCTGCGGCTGGCCATCGAGCTCAAGGCCAGGAGCCAGGACGAGTCGTGGACCCCTGTCCGCGCGTGGGAGATCCGGCGCGAGCGGCTCGACCTGTTCCCGCACGACTGGGCCGCGCGCGTCGCCACCCGCATCCACGAGGAAACGGTGAAACAGCCGATCCCGAAGCGGGTCTTTCTCTCCTGCTTCAGGACGGACGACGATTTCGAAACCACGGTCCGTGAGTTCCGGTGGAAGGTGCCGTTCGGTCTGTTCGTGGCGCTGGGCCGCGGCGGCCTCGGCCCGACGTTCGTCCTGCAGACGTACTCCCGCTCGGAGATCCGCGAGCGCTGCACGGGGCCGCCGGCGCGCGGCGGGAGCTTCACCGCCGAGTACGACTACGTGATCGGCGGCGCGATCGAGCACGGTGCCGCGGCCGGTCTCGTCGAGGTCCCGGTCGACGTGCGCAGCACGATCGACCTCGCCCCCCAGACCATGGGGGATCCGGTCACCGGACAGCAGCAGCTGACGCCGCTGGTCAACTCGCTGGCCGACCACATCGTCAAGCACTGGCCGACGATGAGCAAGCCCTAGACGGAGGCGGAACCATGATGCGGGCACGGTCCTCGCTCGTCCTCGTCCTCTGGCTCGCGGCGCTGCTGGCGCTGCCCGGCGGCGCGGCGCAGGCGGAGCGCAATCCGAAGGCGCCGAAGCAGGCGCGCCAGGACGTTTCACCGCTGCGGTTCACGATCGCGGACTTCCACCAGTCGGGCGGCGATCCGCGGTACCGGAGCCTCAGCCGCAGCCTCCCCGAGGCGATCGCGATGTCGCTGCTCGGCGACACGCGCGTCGCAGTCGTCGACCGGGGCGAGCTGTGGCGCGTCGCGACGCAGGTGCTGCCCCTCGAGGACCTCCAGAAGAACCCGGACCTGGTCCTCGACGCGCGCGTGCTCGACCAGCTCAAGATCGACCTCGTGCTGCGTGGCGAGTTCTGGGAGTATGCGGGCCGGATCCGCCTCGAGGCGCGCCTCGAGGACCGGCGGACGGGCCGCTCGCGCGAGATCGCGCCGGAAGTGCTCGACGCCCGCGACATCTACCAGCCGGTGGGCCGCGTCGCGCGGGAGCTGAACGCCGAGCTCTCCGCCCTGCTGTCGCCGGCGGCGGCGAAGCGGCTGGCCGTGATCTGCTTCCGCGACGACTCGCCGGCCCGGTCGCCGGCGACGGCCCGGCTCGCGGACGAGCTGGTGCTGTCCCTCATGAGCGACCTGGACGGGCTCGCGGGCGTGACGCTGCTCTCGCGCAGCGAGACCGCCGGGGCGTGCGCACCCGGCGCCCAGGCCGCGCTGCGGGACGTCGCCGACCGCCTGGGCGCCGACGCCGTGCTGAGCGGCAGCTACACGGTGGCGAACGACCGGATCGCGATCAGTCCGGCGCTCTACATCCGGACGGCGGACTTCCGCTTCGCCTTCGGGCGCACCGAGGACGCGCTCGGCGGCGACCCGGGCCTCGCCGACCGGCTGGGCGACGACGTCCGGAGCGTGCTCGAGGCGATCATCGTCGGCGGGCAGTGGTCCCTCGGGCCGCTCCGCTTCTCGGCGCCGGTCCCCGGCGCGTACGTCGCGCGCGCGCGGCGCTACCTGGGCGCGCACGGGAATGCGGCGCTCGCCGCCCTCATGGCGCGGCGCGCGCTCGAGCTCGACGGCACCCACGCCGAGGCGTACCTCGTCCTGGGCCTGGCCCGGATGCGACAGGACCGCGCCGCCGAGGGCGTGCGCGCGCTGGAGGAGGCGGTGCGGCTCGACCCGGCGCGTCGCGAGGCCTGGGTGGAGCTCGGCAATGGACGCCGCGCGCGCGGCGCGTACGCCGCCGCCGCGACGGCATTCGGCCGGGCGCTCGCGCTCAAGGACAGCGCCGACGTCCGCGTGAAGCTGGCCGAGGTCTACTTCTTGATGCGCAAGCCCGACGCCGCCCGCGTCGAGCTCGACCGCGCGCTGCAGCTCGACGCCGGGAGCGTCGCCGCGCTCACGCTGCGCGGGCGGACCTACCAGGCGGACAAGGCGTACGACCAGGCGATCGCGGCGTTCAGGGACGCGCTGCGGCTCGAGCCCGGCGCCGCGGCGGCGCGCGCGGCTCTGCGCGACGTCTACTTCGCGCGGGGTCGCGAGCGGGCCACGCGACGCGAGTGGCGGGAGGCGCTGGTCGACTTCAACGAGGTGAAGGCGCTGCGGGCGGACGCGTCGATCTACCAGTGGATCCTCGCCTCGCACAACGCGCTCATGCAGTACCCCGAGGTGGTGAGCCTCGCGGACGAGGCGATCCGGGCGAAGCTCGCCGACGCGTACATCTACAACTACAAGGGGCTGGCGCTCCGCCGGCTCCAGCGGCACGCCGAGGCCATTCAGGCGTACGACGAGGCGCTTCGCCTCAACGCCGGGCTGGTGTTCCTCCACAACAACAAGGGCTATGCGCTCGCGCAGTCCGGCCGCGTGGCCGAGGCGCTCACGCTGTACGACGAGGCCCTCCGCATCGACCGGCGCTACGTCACGGCGTACACGAACAAGGCGGACGCCCTCGTCCAGTCGGGGCGCCTCGACGAGGCGCTCCGGGTGATCGACGAGGCGCTGGCCCTCCAGCCCGACGCCGCGCCCGCCTACCGGGTCAAGGGCCAGACGCTCCGCCGGCTGCGGCGGTACGACGAGGCACAGAAGGCGTACGAGGAGGCGCTCCGGCTGAGCCCGCGGGACACGCTCGCCTCCCAGGGCAAGGCGAGCGCGCTGGCGGACCAGGGCCGCTTCGCGGAGGCCCTGGCGATCTTCGAGGGCATGATCCGGCAGGAACCGGACGGTTACCTCGGCTACAACGGCAAGGCGTACGCGCTGGCCGAGCTCGGGCGCTACGGCGAAGCGGCGCAGGTGGCGGACCTCGTCATCGCGAAGTACCCGCGCTTCGCCAATTCGTACAGCCACAAGGGCTTCAGCGAGTACCGTCTCGGGGACCGCGAGGGAGGGCTGCGCGACCTCCAGAAGGCCATCGCCCTCAACCCGCGCTACGCGGGCGCCCACTTCAATCTGGCCCGCATCTACTCGCTGGAGGGGCGGACGACGGAGGCGATCGAGAGCCTGCAGAAGGCGCTCGAGCTCGACGACACGTACCGCGCCCACGCCGTGAGCGCGAAGGAGTTCGACCCGCTCCGCCAGGCCGAGGAGTTCCGGCGGATCGTCGGGGCGCCGGGGGGGTGAGGCCCGGGCCCCGCGCGGGCGCCGACGTCCGCCGCCGCCCGCGCTAGCAGTTCAGGTACTTCGGGCTGACGAGCGGCGTCTCGGTGCCGTCGTCGGCCCAGGTCTTGCGCTGGAGGCCGGCGAGGTCGCGGCCGTAGACGTGGATCTCGACGGTGTCCCGCCCGGTCGTGTTGTGCATGGCGTGGACCTCGTCGCCGGGGACGAGGCGCGAGACGTCGCCGGGCTTGTGGTGCATCACGCGCAGGACGTCGAGCCTGGCGTGGCCGCCGGCGCCCTCGCCCACGCGGTAGCGCGTCTCCTCGATCTCGTTGGCGATGACGCCGATGACGCCCCACGTCCGGTGGTCGTGGGCGCCCGCGCGGTCGCCGGGCCGCCAGATCACCGAGGTCACGTTGAAGCGCGGCGCGCGGTGGAGCATGTAGCGGCCGCGCTGGCCGGCCGGCGCGCGAAGGTACCGGGTCGGGATCGCGCCGGGGTTCTCGACGAGCCGCCCGAGCAGCGGCGCGGCGCGCTCCGTGATGATCTCCGGGGAGGTCTCCTCCCGCGTGATCCGGTCGAGATCGGCGATGAAGTCCTCGAGCGTGTAGGTCGCGGCCGCCATCGGATCCTCCTCCTCAGGTCTCCACCGGCGTGTCCGCGCGCCCGCCCCACTCGGTCCAGGAGCCGTCGTACACCGCGACCCTCGGGGCGCCGACGAGGTGGAGGCCGAGGGCGAGCACGGAGGCCGTCACGCCCGACCCGCACGTCGTCGCCACGGGCCGCGCGGGGTCGATCCCCGCCTTCGCGAACGCGGCGCGCAACTCGTCGACGGGCTGGAGCGTGCCGTCGGGCCGGAAGAGCTGGTCGTAGGGCAGGTTCAGGCTGCCGGGGACATGGCCCGGCCGGAGGCCGGGGCGCGGCTCGGGCTCGGTGCCGACGAAGCGCCCGTGCGAGCGCGCGTCGAGCACCTGCTCGCGCCGGGTCGTCAGGTTCTTCCGCATCTGCGCCAGCGTGCGCACGAGACCCGCGCGCCGGCGCGCGGCGAACGTGCGCGGGCGCGGCGTGGGCGCGCCCGACTCCACGGCGCGGCGCTCGGCGCGCCACTTCGGCAGGCCCCCGTCGAGCACCGCGACGGCGTCGTGCCCGAAGGCGCGGAACGTCCACCAGACGCGCGCGGCGGAGACGACGCCGCGCGTGTCGTAGACGACGACGCGGTCGCGCGTGCCGATGCCGAGGGCGCCGACCCGCGCGGCGAACACGCGCGCGCTCGGCAGCATGTGCGGGAGGGGGCTCGCCGTGTCGGCGATCTCGTCGATGTCGAAGAAGACGGCGCCCGGGATGTGCGCCCCGGCGAACTCGGCGCGCGCGTCGCGGCGGAGCTGCGGCATGTGCCACGTGCCGTCGACGACGCGCACGTCGCGGCGCCCGAGCCGCTCCGCGAGCCACCGGGTCGTGACGAGGGCGTCCATGGCTGGCGCCGATTGTACCCTACGTCCGGGGCAGCAGCTCGTACGGGCTGCGCCCCTCGGCGTCGAGGTGCGCCTCCCAGCGCAGGTAGCGCTCCATCGCCTCGCGCCCGCGGTCGTACGGCTTCTGGACGACGTCGTCGGCGGTGTCGAGCAGCCGCGTCGCGCCGCGCTCGACGGCCAGGCCGGCGCGCTCCCACGCGCGCGTGCCCCCGTCGAGGACGCGCGCCCCGGGGTAGCCGAGCCGGCGGAGCGTCTGGGCGGCGAGCGTCGAGGCGAGCCCGTCGGCGCAGGTGACGACGACGGGGCGGCTCCGGTCGGGGGCGGCCGCGGCGACCGTCAGCTCGAGCCGGCTCCGGCAGAGCCACGCGGCACCGGGCACGTGGCCGCGCGCGTACACGTCGCTCGGGTCCACGCAGAGGACCGTCGCGTCGCCGAGGTCGCCCGGCGCCACGGCCGGGACCTCCGCGCGCGCGGCCGTGAAGCCCCAGGGCAGCGCGGCGGGGCACCCGTGCTCGAGCGCGCCGCCCGCCGCGGCCCACGCGGCGACGCCGCCGGCGAGCACGGCGACGTTCGGGTAGCCCATCCGCATGAGCCAGGCGCCGGTCAGGACCGAGCGCGCGAGGCCGTCGCACACGAGCAGGAGCGTCGCGGCGCGGACCGCGACGTACTCGTCCGTGGCCTGCACGAGCTGGCCGCCCGGCGCCCAGACCGCGCCCGCGACGTGGCCCGCCTCGTACTCCTCCGCGGTGCGCACGTCGAGCACGTGGAGGTTCTCGCGCGCGGCCCGCGCCCCGAGCGCGCGGAGCTCGTCCGGCGACACGCGGCGGACGCCGTCCTCGGCGGCCACCCGCTCGGCGGCCAGCGCGCCGAGGGCGCGGCCGCGCGCCCCGACCGGCGGCGCCCGGCGCGCGGCGCCGCGCTCGAGCGTGAGGCCCGCGAGGTCCCAGCCCATCGTGCCGTTCTCGAGGGCGACGACCGGGTTCGGCAGCCGCATGCGCCGGAGCGACTCGGCGCCGATGTACGAGCGCGTGCGCCCGCCGCAGTGGACGACGATCGTCGTGTCCGGCCGCGCGACGAGCTCGCCGATGCGGAGCACCAGCTCGCCCCCGGGCACGCTGATCGCGCCGGGGATGCACCCGCGCGCGTACTCCTCGGGGGTGCGGGCGTCCACGATCACGAGGTCGTCGCCGCGGTCGATGCGCGCCTGGAGCTCGCGCGGCGCGATCTGCGGGGTGCCGTGGGCGTGGAGCGCCTGCTCGCCGAAGACCTTGCTCGGCACGTTGAGACCCTGGACGACCGGCCGCCCGGCGGCCCGCCAGGCCTCGAGGCCGCCCGCGAGCGGGCGCACGTCCGTGTAGCCCATGGCCTCGAGCGTCGGCCGGGCGAGGGTCGGGAGCGCGCCGTCGGCGTCGTAGACGGCGAGCGGCGTTCCGCGCGCCGGCACCAGCCCGGGCAGGCGGAGCTCGAGCAGCCGGCGCGGCAGCGACGTCGCGCGGAAGACGTGGCCGCGCTCGTACGCGGCGCGCTCGCGGAGGTCGAGCACCGCGTGCGGCTCGGATCCCGCCATCAGCGCGGCGAGCTCGGCGGGCGTCAGACGATCCCCCGGTCTCGGAGCGCGCGTTGCTCCTCGGCGCTGTAGCCGAGCTCCGTCAGGATCGCGGCGGTGTCCTGGCCGAGCCGCGGCGCCGGGCGGTCCACGGCGCCCGGCGTGTCCGAGAGCTTGACCGGCACGCCGAGCGCCTTGATGGGCCCGGCGGTCGCGTGCACGAGGTCCACGACCATCCCCCGCGCGAGCGCGTGCGGATCCGCGAGCGCCTCGGCGTAGCTGTTGATCGGCCCGGAGGGGACACCCTCGCGCTCGAGCCGCGCGAGCCAGCGCGCGCGCGGGGCGCCGCGTGTCGTGCGCTCGAGCTCGGGGATCAGCGCGCGGCGGTTCGCGAGCCGCGCGACCCGGTCCGCGAAGCGCGGGTCGCGGGGGAGCTCGGGCCGCTCGAGCGCGCGGCAGAGCGCCTCGAAGAGCCTGTCGCTGTTCGTGCCGACGGTGAACCAGCCGTCGCTCGCGCGGAGCGCCTGGTAGGGCGCCGAGAGCCGGTGCGCCGAGCCGAGCGGCCGCGGCGCCTTGCCGGTCGCCCAGTACTCGGTCGACTCCCACACGGTGAGGGCGAGCGCGGCCTCGAGGAGCGAGGTGTCCACGAGCTGGCCCTGGCCCGTGCGCTCGCGGTACTCGAGCGCCACGAGGATGCCGTAGACGCCGAAGAGGCCGGCCGCGAGGTCGCTGAGCGGCACGCCCGCCTTCACCGGCGTGCCGTCCTCGTCGCCCGTGACGCTGAGGATGCCGCTCATGCCCTGCGCGATCAGGTCGTAGCCGCCGCGCGCGGCGTAGGGGCCCGTCGCGCCGAAACCGCTGATCGCGCAGTAGACCAGCCGCGGGTTGACGGCCGCGAGGTCCTCGTACCCCACGCCGAGGCGCCCGGCGACGCCCGGCCGGTAGTTCTGCACGAACACGTCGGCCGTGCGCGCCAGCCGCCGCACGAGCTCGACGCCCTCCGGCCGCTTGAGGTCGGCGGTGAGCCCCCGCTTGCCGCGGTTGATCGTCAGGAAGGTCGCGCTCTCGCCGTGCCGCGTGATCGAGCCGCGACGCGTGGGCTCGCCCTCGCCCGGCGGCTCGACCTTGATGACGTCGGCGCCCAGGTCGGCGAGGTTCATCGTGCAGAACGGCGCCGCCATGGCCTGGGTGAGGTCGATGACCCGGAGGCCCTCGAGCGCCTTCATGCGCCGGTGAACTCCGGCGCCCGCTTGGCGAAGAACGCCTCGAGCGCCTCCTTGTGGTCGCGCGTCTTCTGCAGCCGCGCCCACTCGCCGCGCTCCCAGGCGACCGCCTCGGCGAGCGGCAGGCGCGCGCAGTGGACGAGCGCCGCCTTGTTCGCCTGGACCGAGAGCGGCGCGCGCGAGGCGACGGTGTCGGCCCAGCGCCGCGCCTCCGCCGGGAGCGCCGCGTCGTCCACCACGGCCGCGACGAGGCCGAGCGCCAGCGCCTCCTCCGCGCCGACCGTCCGCCCGGTCAGCAGGAGATCCTTCGCGACGGCCTCGCCGCAGAGCCGGGTGAGCCGCGCCGTGGAGACGACGAGCCCCAGCGCCACGCCCACGCCCGCGAGCGTCGCCGCGCGCGCCGCCACGCGCAGGTCGCACGCGAGCGCCAGCTCGAGCCCGCCCCCGAGGGCGGGGCCGTTCAGCGCCGCGATGACGGCGCCCGGGTAGCCGGCGAGCGCCGCGCACAGCGCCTCGTCGGCGTCCACGCGGGCGCGCGCCGCCTCGGGCCCGAGCGCGGCCTCGTCGCGGAGGTCGGCGCCGGCGCAGAACGCGCGGCCGCGGCCGGTGAGGACGACGGCGCGGACGCCGCGCGCGCGGAAGTCGTCGAGCGCCGCGCGCAGCGCGGCGCGCACCGGATCGGTCAGGAGGTTGAGCGGCGGGTGGTCGAGCTCGAGCGTGCCGACCCGGCCCTCCACGGCGACGCGGACCGGGTCGCTCACGCGCCCGGCTCCGGCTCGAGGGCGCGGTTCAGCGCGCGCTTCGCCTCGGCGACGAGCGCGGCCGGCCGCGCCGCGATCCGCCGCGCCCAGGCGGTCGCCTCCCGCAGCAGCTCCTCGGGCGGCACGACCGCCGAGAGGAGGCCCCAGGCGAGCGCCTCGGCGGCCTCGAGCGTGCGGCCGGTGAGCAGCGCGTCGCGCGCGCGCGCCTCGGGGACGAGCCGTGCGAGCTGGACGTTCGACGCCATGAGCCCGACCTTCACGCCGACCGCGCCGAGCTTCGCGCGCGTCGAGCCCACGCGCAGGTCGCACCAGAGGGCGAGCACGAGGCCGCCGCCCATCGTCCAGCCGTTGATCGCGGCGATCACCGGCGCGTCGAGCTCCCGGATCGTCCGGTTGACCTCCTGGCCGCGCCGCAGGAACTGCTGGACCGTCTCGGGCGTGAGCCGCTCCTCCTCCTTCAGGTCGGCGCCGCCGCAGAAGGCGCGGTCGCCCGCGCCGGTGAGCACGACGGCGCGCACGCCGTCGCGCTGGAACTCGCCGAGCGCCTCGAGCATGCCGCGCCGGTTGACGTCGCTCAGCACGTTCATCGGCGGGTTGTCGATGACGACGTAGCCGACGCCGTCCTGGCGCCACCAGCGCGTCTGCGCGTTCTCCCCCACCTCACTCCCCCGTGAACACGGGCGCGCGGCGCGCGACGGACGCGGCGACGGCCGCCTGGTGGTCGCGGCTCCGGAGCAGCCGGCGGAAGTGCTCGTGCTCCTCGGCGAGCGCCTCCGCGGGCGCGAGGTCGCGCACGCGCGCGATCGCGCGGCGGGCGGCGCGCACCGCGAGCGGCGGACGCGCGGCGATCAGCTCGGCGGCGGCCCGCGCCTCGTCGTCGAGGCGCGCGGCGGGCACGACCCGCGTCACCACGCCGAGGCGCAGGGCCTCGGCGGCGTCGAAGGTGCGGCCGGTCAGGAGCACGTCCTTGGCGCGCGCCTCGCCGAGCAGGCGCGCGAGCCGGCGGGCGCAGGCCGCCACGTCGCCGACGCCCTCGGCGGAGAAGCTCGCGCCGGCGGCCGCGAGCCGGAGGTCGCAGGCGAGCGCGAGCTGGAAGGCCGGGCCGGCGCAGCGCCCCGCGATCGCGGCGACGCTCGGCGCCTCGCCCGCGGCGAGCCGCGCGAGCTCCGCGGCGACGTCGGCCACGGGGCCGTCGAGGCCCGTCACGAGGCGGGCGCGCCCGCCGCCCAGGTCGGTGAGGTGGCTCACTGCACGACGCCCGCCGCGCGGAGGGCGGCGATCGCTCCCGGCGTGTAGCCGGCCTCGCGGAGGACCGCGTCGGTGTCCTCGCCGAGGCACGGCGCCGCCTTGCGCAGCGTGGCCGGCGACCTGGAGAGCTTCACCGGGTTGCCGAGCGCCTTGACGCGGCCCGCCCGGGGATGCTCGAGCTCCTGCACCATGCCGCGCGCGAGCGCGTGCGGGTCGGCGAGGGCCTCGGGCACGCTGTAGATCGGCCCGGCAGGGATGCCCGCCTCCTCGCAGAGCGCGAGCCAGTGGCCGCGCGGCTTGCCGGCCGTCACCGCCTCGACCAGCTCCTCGAGCGCGGCGCGGTTCGCCAGGCGCGGCGCCGGCCGCGCGAACCGTGGATCGCCGACGAGGTGCTCGAGGCCGAGGAGCCCGGCGAAGCGCGGCCAGAGCCGCTCGTTCGCGGCGCCGACGGTGAACCAGCCGTCGCTCGCGCGGAACGCCTGGTAGGGCGCGTTGAGCCGGTGCGCCGTGCCGAGCGGGCGCGGGTTCTCTCCCGTGTACCAGTACTCGGTCGCCTCCCACGCCGAGAGCGCGAGCCCGGCCTCGAAGAGCGAGGTGTCCACGAGCTGGCCGCGGCCCGTCACGCGCCGGGCGCGCAGCGCGGCCAGGATGCCCATGAGGCCGAAGAGCCCGGCCCCCAGGTCGGTGATCGGGACGCCGACCTTCACCGGCGGCCCGCCCTCGGTCCCCGTCGCGCTCATGATCCCGCTCATGCCCTGGGCGATCAGGTCGAAGCCGCCGCGCTGCGCGTACGGGCCCGTCTGGCCGAAGCCGGAGATCGAGCAGTAGACGAGGCGCGGGTTGAGCGCGGCAAGCGTCGCGTAGTCCACGCCGAGGCGCGCGGCGACGCCGGGGCGGTAGTTCTCGACGAGCACGTCGGCGGTCGCGGCGAGCTTCTTCAAGATCGCGACGCCCTCCGGCCGCTTGAGGTCGAGCACGATCCCACGCTTGTTGCGGTTCACGGCGAGGAACGAGGCGGAGACGCCCGGGGCCTGCTCGAGCTCGCCGCCGCGCATGCTCTCGCCGCCGGGGGGCTCGATCTTGACGACGTCGGCGCCCATGTCGCCGAGGAGCATCGCGCAGAACGGGCCGGCCATGACCTGGGTCTGGTCGAGGACGCGGAGACCGTCGAGGGCCGTCACGGGAGCGACTCCATCGCCAGGCGGAGAGTCTACGCCAAGATCGCCGGCGGGAGTAGGCTCGGAGGGTGAGCTTCCCGACCGGGCTCCGTGCGCTCGCCCACCGCGACTTCCGCCTCTTCTGGTCCGGCCAGCTCGTCTCGCTGGTCGGCACCTGGATGCAGTCGGTCGGCCAGGCGTGGCTCGTGCTCCAGCTCACCGACTCGCCGTTCAGGCTCGGCCTGGTCTCGACGCTCCAGTTCCTGCCGATCCTCCTCTTCTCGCTGGTGACGGGCGCGGTCGCGGACCGTCTCCCCAAGCGCCGGCTGATCCTCGGCACCCAGGCGGCGCTCGCGCTCCAGGCGCTGACGCTCGCGGCGCTCGTCTTCACGGGCCACGTCCGCTACTGGCACGTCGCCGTGCTCGCGTTCCTGTACGGCTGCGGGAACGTGCTCGACATGCCCGCGCGGCAGTCGTTCGTGGTCGAGCTGGCGGGCCGGGAGGACCTGGTCAACGCGATCGCGCTGAACTCGGCCGCGTTCAACACCGCGCGGATCGTCGGCCCCGCGGCGGCCGGGCTCCTGATCGCCCGCGTCGGCGTCGCGCCCGCGTTCCTGCTGAACGGCCTCTCGTTCCTCGTGGTCATCGGCGCGCTGCTGGCCGTGCGGGCCGAGGGACGCCCGCGGCCCCGCCCGCCCGGCACGGTGCTGGCGGAGGCCGGCGCGGGCGTCCGCTACGCGCTCGCCACGCCGCGCGTGGCGATGGTGCTGGGCCTCGTGTTCGTGGTGAGCCTGTGCGTCTTCAACTTCAACGTCTTCGTGCCGCTCTTCGCGCGCGACGCGCTCGGCGCGGGCGCGACGGAGTTCGGCTTCCTCATGTCCGCGGTCGGGTTCGGCGCCGTCACGGGGGCGCTCGCGCTCGCCACGCTCGGCGGCCGCCGGCCCCCGCTCGCCGCGATCGTCACCGCCGCGGCGATCGCGTGCGCGGGGCTGCTCGCGCTGGCGCCGGTCGACCGCTTCGCCGCGGCGCTGCCGCTGCTGTTCGTGGCCGGCTTCGGCGGAATCATCGCGATGGCGAGCTGCAACACCACGCTCCAGCTCGGCGCGCCCGACGAGCTACGGGGCCGGGTGATGGGACTCTACGCGCTCATGTTCGGCGGCTCCACGCCGATCGGCTCGTTCCTGGTCGGCTCGCTGGCCGAGGTCGCGGGCGTGCGCGCCGCGCTGGCGGCCGCGGGCGCGACGGGGCTCGTCGCGCTCGCCGCGATCTCGCTCTGGTGGCGGCGCCGGGCGCCTCAGACGTAGGACGGCCCCTCGATGACCGGGTGCTTGGCCAGGAAGTCCTCGTCGACCTCCACGCCGAGGCCGGGCCGCTCGAGGGGCGTGACGCAGCCGTCGGCGTCCACGCGGTACGGGGAGCTCGTGAGCGCGTCGCGGAAGAGGTTGCCGCGAGAGACGTCGGCCTCGAAGTAGCCGCCGTTGTCGATGGCGGCGAGGAAGTGGATCGTCGCGGCCATGCTGAGGCCCGTCATGGACGTGTGCGGGTGGATCGGGAGCTTCCACGCCCCCGCGAGCGCCGCGATGCGGAGCCCCTCGGTGATGCCGCCGGTCTTCGCCAGGTCGGGCTGCAGGATCGTGATCGCGCCGTCCTCGACGACGCGCGTGAACTCGAAGCGCGTGTAGTGGTTCTCGCCCGCGGCGAGCGGCACGCGGCTCCAGCCGGCGGCGAGCGCGTAGCTCCGGTGGTCGTGGGCGGGAAAGGGCTCTTCGAGCCAGCCGACGCCGTGGGCCTCGAGCCCCGGCAGCGCGACGCGGGCGTCCGTGACCGAGTAGCCGGTGTTGGCGTCGGTGAGAATCACGAGGCTCGGGCCGAACTCGTGCCGGACGGCGGCGACGCGCTCGAGGTCGCGCGCCGGCGTGTCGCCCAGGCGGAGCTTCACCGCGCGGAACCCGGCGTCGACGTGCACGCGCGCCTCGTCCACGAGGGCGGACGGGTCCTGCCAGCCGAGCGAGACGCCGCCCGCGTACGCGGGAATGGGCCGCGCGGCGCCGCCGAGCAGGCGGTAGAGCGGCCAGCCCGTCGCCTTGCCCCGGATGTCCCACAGCGCCAGGTCGAGCCCGCTCATCGCGATGGACGTCCCGGCGCCCATGCCGTGGCTGCCGAGCTGCATCCGGTAGATCCGCGTCCAGACGCCGACCACGTCGGCGGCGTCGAGGCCGAGCGCGAGCTGGCGCAGCGTCGTGTTGACCAGGTGGGCGACGGCGCCCGGCGCGCGCCCGTGGTGCGACTCGCCCCAGCCGACGAGCCCGTCGTCGGTCGTGACCTTCACGACGACCGCGTCGCGCTTGACCGTGCGGCCGATGCCGAGCACCACGCTCGCGTCGGGCGGCACGGGGAACGACGTCGGGTAGGCTCTCACGTCGGCGATCTTCATACGCTCGGGTCCTCGCCGACCTTGACGATCAGCTTGCCGAAGTTCCGGCCGCGCAGGAGCCCGATGAACGCCTCGGGCGCCCGCTCGAGCCCGACGACCACGTCCTCGCGGTACCGGAGCCTTCCCTCCCGGACCCACTGCGTGCAGTCGCGCAGGAAGTCGTCGAGGCGGTCCAGGTGGTCCGAGATGATGAAGCCCTGGACCAGGACGCGGTTGACGAGCACGGGCCGGAGATTCGGGCCCGGCGGCGGCTCGGGCGCGTTGTACTGCGAGATCAGGCCGCAGAGCGGGATGCGCGCGCGCAGGTTGACGAGCCGGAGCGCCGCGGCGAGCACGTCGCCGCCGACGTTGTCGAAGTAGACGTCGATCCCGTCCGGGCACGCCGTCCGGAGCGCGGGCAGGAGCGGCTCGGCCCGGTAGTTCACGCAGGCGTCGAAGCCGAGCTCCTCGACGACGTACGCGCACTTGGCCTCGGAGCCGGCCACGCCCACCGCGCGGCAGCCCTCGAGCTTGGCGAGCTGGCCCACGACGGAGCCGACGGCGCCCGCGGCCGCCGAGACGACCACCGTCTCGCCGGGCTTGGGCCGGCCGATGTCGCGCAGGCCGACGTAGGCCGTCATGCCGGGCATGCCGAGGACGCCGAGGGCCGTCGAGAGCGGCGCCTGCCGGGCGTCGAGCTTCCGGAGGCCCGCGCCGCTCGACAGCGCGTACGCCTGCCACCCGCTCGCGCCGAGGACGAACGTGCCTTCCGGGAACGCCGGGTTCCGGGAGGCGATGACCTCACTGACGGTGCCGCCCACCATGACCGAGCCGAGGGCGGGGTTCGTCCCGCCGGTGTACGAGCGACCCTCGTCCATCCGGCCGCGCATGTACGGGTCCAGGGAGAGGTAGATGGTGCGGCAGAGCACGTCGCCCGCGCCGGGCGTCGGGACGGGCGCCTCGACCAGCTCGAAGTCGGACGGCAGGGGCTCGCCCCTGGGGCGATTCCGGAGAAGCACCCGGCGGTTTAAGTTTTGCATGGCGCACAGGCTACACTAGACTGTAGAGGGATGGCGATGCGGAATCTCGCCATGAACCGGTGACGGATTACCTGCCGGACACCCCGTCCGTCGCCCGCGCCTACTGCCCCGGTTGTGAGCCCGACGCTGACCCGAGTCGCGAGATCCTCGACGTGCGCTGGTGCGAGAGCCACTGCCCGGCCCGCGACGGTGCCGACGACGCCGCGGTGAGCGCGGCCGCGTACCTCTCGGGGAGCGCCGAAGCGGGCGGCGACGACAACCGGCGTTGGTGCGAGGTGCTGCACCGGCGATAAGCCGCCGCGGCTCAGAGGGTGTGAAGGAATCGGGCACACGCAATCCCCGGTGGGGGGTGTCGGGGGGAGCGGCGGTCGCTCCCCCC
>Ga0209342_10000381_pt1 | contig 50075 bp, 43 predicted proteins | sample RifCSP16_2_FD_184023 | JGI IMG/M metagenome (GOLD analysis project Ga0209342, IMG submission 184023) | Soil microbial communities from Rifle, Colorado - Rifle CSP2_sed 16_2 (SPAdes) (version 2) | ecosystem: Environmental > Terrestrial > Deep subsurface > Rock core/Sediment | place: Rifle... | reverse complement strand
GGGCCAGGAATTCTGGGACCGGACCGGCGGCGTCCGGAAGATGTTCATCCGCGAGTTGGACGCGCACGAGCTCAAGAAGAACGCGATCGAGAAGAAGTCGAAGGGCCTCACCTACGACGACGCCCTCGCCCTGAAGCAGCAGGCGACGATGCTCGATCTCGTGGAGCCGACCATGGAGCGCCACGAGGTGGTCAAGGCCCCCGGCTTCGAGAAGTCGCTCGAGATCTCCGGCTCCACCCCGACCTACGAGCACATGTACGGCTTCCACCCCGTCGAGGGCCGCTTCCTCACCGCGGAGGACCTCGCGCGGAGCGCCAAGGTCGTCGTGCTCGGCTCGACCCGCCGCGAGGAGCTCTTCGGCGGGCGGCCGGCGGTGGGCCAGACGATCAGCATCGGAGCCGACCGCTACGCGGTGGTGGGGGTCATGGAGCGCAAGGAGTTCTACTGGAACTCCGCCAACCGCAACAACCTCGAGTGGATGAACCGGATGATCTTCGTCCCCGTCACCGCCATGATCAACCGCATGGTGGGTGACCGCCAGAACCAGAAGGTCGCCTACATCAACGTTCAGGTGCGGGACGTCAAGGAGATGGACAAGGCCCAGGATGAGGTCAAGACCATCCTCCGCCGCGCCCACGGCGGGGTCGAGGACTTCCAGGTCTTCAACCGCGCCGCCTTCATGAAGCAGATGGACGAGCAGGGCCGGATCTACGACATCACCTTCCTCGTCTGCGGGACGATCTCGCTGCTCGTGGGCGGGATCGTGATCATGAACATCCTCCTCGCCTCCTTCAACGAGAGGATCCGTGAGGTGGGAACGCGCAAGGCGCTGGGGGCGACCGGTCTCAACATCCTGGCCCAGTTCCTGGTGGAGAGCGTCGTGGTGACGATCGTGGGCGGCCTTCTGGGCCTCGGCCTCGGCGTCGGCTTCACCGCCGCCATGAGCACCCTCATCCAGCAGCCGGTGGTGATGACCCCGCTGAACATGCTGATCGGCCTCCTCTTCGCGGTGGCGGTGGGGATCTTCTTCGGCTTCTACCCCGCCATCCGCGCCGCGCGCCTCAATCCCATCGAAGCCCTGAGGTACGAGTAGCGTGTACGTCACGGAGGCCGTCCGCACCTCGCTCGCGGAGATCCGGGCCCACAAGCTCCGCTCCGCCCTCACGCTCGTCGGCATCGTGCTCGGCACGACGGCGCTCGTGGTCATGGTGTCCGTCATCGGCGGCGCCGCCGACGCCGTCGAGAAGGGCCTCTCCGACCTCGGCTTCGACGGGGTGATGTTCGTCGTCCCCACGGAGACCGCGGACCGCATCGAGAGAAAGAAGCAGGGTTACTCCCGGGGCCTGCGGGGGGCGGACGGGCGGGTGATCGACTCGGGGCGCGAGATCATCGAGGGGGCGGCCCCCGTGCTCGGGCTCGGCGACGAGACCGCGCGCATGAACGGGCGCACCCTCAAGGTCATGCTCGAGGGAGTGACCCCGGAGTGGGGCCGCATCCGCAACCGGGTCACTGAGGTCGGACGCTACCTCGTCGACCGCGACGTCGAGACGAGGGCGACGGTGGCTCTCCTCGGCAAGACGATCAAGGAGGACGTCTTCGGCAACGAGGAGGCGGTGGGCCGCGAGATCCTGATCCGCGGCGTGCGCTTCAGAATCGTGGGCGTCCTCAAGACGCTCGGCAACCGCCAGGTCAACGACGACGAGATGGAGAGAGACAACGCCAAGATCTACATCCCGATCACGACCGCCCAGAAGTACTTCGCGGGCACCGACACCGTGCATGCCTGGGCCTTCAAGGCCGACCCCGAGAGGCTCGAGGACGCTCAGAAGGAGGCGGAGGCGCTCATCCGCCGCAGCCACCGCGGCATCACCGACTTCAAGATCGAGAACATCGGCGAGGAGATCCTACGCGTGCGCAAGGAGGTCGACAAGCTCATCGTCAACTGGAACATCGTTCTCGCCTCGATCGCCGGGATCTCGCTGCTGGTGGGCGGGATCGGGATCTTCTCCGTCATGCAGATCTCGATCTCCGAGCGCACCTACGAGATCGGGCTTAGAAAGTCCATCGGGGCCACCGACCCCGAGATCTTCGGCCAGTTCCTGATCGAGTCGGTCTCGCTCTCGCTCGTGGGCGGGCTGCTCGGGGCGGGGCTGGGCTACGGGGTCACTCTCCTCGCCGGCCAGGCCTTCGAGGATGGCCTCGCCGTCTCCCCCCTCGGCCTCATCCTCGCCGCCTCTTTCGCCATCGTCATCGGCCTCGGCGCCGGGGTCTATCCCGCCCTCAAGGCCTCGCGCCTCCATCCCGTCGAGGCCCTCCGCGCCGGGTAGAGTCGCGAGGCGGCCGCGGGAGTCGTCCCCTTTCCGGCTGGTCGAGCAGCACATCGAGGAGTTGCTGCGCGCCTGGCCCCAGCGCTTTCCCGCACACACGGCCCCCTGCGCCCCCTCGTAGATTCCCACGCCGGCCGCACGCGTCGATTCTGGGTGGGCGGAGGGCCCTTGCGCGGGTTGATACGGTCGGAGCGCCGGAAGGCCGCCGCCGCCTCCTCGAAGAGGCCGTTCCGCTCGAAGATGAGCCCGAGGTTGTAGAAGAGAACGTCGTTCTCAGGACGAAGCTCGCGTCGCCTCCTCGAACTCCCGCCACGTCGTCGGCCAGTCCCGAGCCTCGGCCGTGACCCCCTTCATGTAGTGGAACTCCCCGATGAGGTTCCGCGTGAGGTAGTCCTTCGGCACGCGCGGGTCGCGCTCGCCATCGAGGGCTTCCGGCAGCGGCGGCGGCTCGGGCCGCGGAGCCCCTGGCCGGACGGTCTGGAAGACGAGGCCCACGGGAACGAGGTCGAGGGCTTGTGTGCGCCAGTTCGGATGGTGGGTGAAGAACAAGGGATCGGTCTGCGGGGCTCGCGCGGAAACAGATCGGGCCCTGACACACCCTTATCAGCGGTCGTGCAGGTTGACGTTCGCGTCGGCGTCGAAGCCTAAACGCTTGTTGCCGTACGACCCCGAAGTGTAGAAGTGTCCCTTGACGCGCGCCTTCACCTGGTCCTCGCGTAGCACGTCCTTCACGACGCCGGGCAGGCTCAGGAAGTTGACGTCGAACCGGCTCTCGACCTTCCCCTCGGCAAAGCCCGCGAGCTGCAGCCCCTTGGATTCGAAGCCCCGCCCGAGGCGGTTGCCGTTCACGAACAGCTCGTAGTCGAGTCTGTCGATGTTGAGCGGCTCCGGATTGGGGTTGCGCACGCGGAAGCGCACATCGAGGGCCACTCCCGTGACGCCCATGTCGCCGAGCTTCAGGCCGTCCACAGCCAGGATCGGCGCCTTCACGGTGGCGCACGCCGGCGCGAGGCACGCCGAGAGGGCCAGCCCCAGCCAGGCCGACCGACCGCACGTCCGTCGATTCTCCATCGCACGCTCCCTTGACTAGGTCCGCGGCCGCAAGCCTACCGCGGAGCGCCCGGCGGCGCGAGGCCGTTCAGCTCCGCGGCCACCCCGACGACGTCCCCGGTGAGCTGCTGCGCGCCTGGCCCCAGCGCTTCGTCCGCACCCACGGGCCTCCGCAGCCGCTGTTACCCCGCCGTCGTCCCACTGCCGAAGGCCCGCCAGGCGATCATCGACGCGGGCGGCCCCGTCGCCTACACCCGCAAGCGCGTCCTCGAGGCCGCCGGCAAGGCCTGAGCACCGTCAGGGCAGGTCGGGGCCGCAACCGACCGCCCCCGACGCTTTGGTACTCCGGGGTGACTCTCGCTCCCCCGCTCGAGGAGACACCGGAGTCGCCAGGGCCTCGTGGCGTCGCGCTTCCGTATCGAGGCGCTTCTGGGCCAGGGAGGCATGGGTGTAGAAACTTCTGCCCGTCATGGGAGAAGAAAAGACAGCTCCTGTGGGCGGAGTGGCTACGGGACGAGCTCCTCGCCCCCATCCCCCACCGTCACACTGCTGAGACCCCTCTTCCGCCGTCGGCGCGATCTCCTGACCGAGCTCGCCGGTGCGGGTGCCGAGGCCACCGCCGAGCTCGTCCGTCCCGAGCGAATGGGCGAGCGCGAGGGCGACGCTGGTCGCGGCATGGCCGTCGGCCATGGCGCGGCCGAAGACCGCACCCGTCACGAACAGCAGGAAGAAACGCCCGGCGAAGCTGAACGCGCCGAGCGGGCCGGATGCCCAGGTGTCGGTGAAGGCGGCGAACAAATAGCCGGCAAGCGCGGGCAGGCGACCGGCGGCGCATTCCTCCGCTATGCTTGCCGCCGAGATGCTGAGGGAGGCCTCGTGATCGGCCGGACACTTTCCCATTACCGCATCACCGCCGCGATCGGCGCCGGCGGGATGGGCGAGGTCTACCGCGCGACCGACACGAAGCTCGGCCGCGAGGTCGCGCTCAAGCGGCTGCCCGAGGCCTTCGCCTCCGACCCCGAACGTCTAGCCCGCTTCGAGCGCGAGGCGCGGCTCCTCGCTTCCCTCAATCACCCGGGCATCGCCCACCTCTACGGTTTCGAAACTGCGACACTCGAGGACGCGACCACGGTCCACCTCATCACGATGGAGCTGGTCGAGGGAGAAGACCTCGCGGAGCGCCTGAAGCGGGGCCCGATCCCGCTCGACGAGGCGATCGCCATCGCGAAGCAGGTCGCCGAGGCCCTCGAGGAGGCCCACGAAAAGGGCATCGTCCACCGCGATCTAAAGCCCGGAAACATCAAGGTGACCTCGGACGGGAGGGTCAAGGTCCTCGACTTCGGCCTGGCCAAGGCCTGGACCGGCGACGGCGCGGGAACCACGTCGTCGGCCGACCTCTCCCAGTCCCCTACCCTCGCCCAGACGGGCACCGCCGCCGGAATCATCCTCGGCACTGCCGCCTACATGTCGCCCGAGCAGGCCCGCGGCAAGGCCGTCGACAAGAAGGCCGACATCTGGGCCTTCGGCGTCGTGCTGTGGGAGATGCTCACGGGCCAGCGGCTCTTCGTCGGCGAAACCGTGAGCGACGTTCTCGCGGCGGTCCTGACCCGCGAGCCCGAGTGGGCCGTGCTGACGCCGCGAGCCCCGGGGCGCGTCCGGGAGATCCTGCGCCGCTGCCTCGAGCGGAACCCGAAGCGGCGGCTTCACGACATCGCCGACGCCCGCATCCTCCTCGAGGAGGCGATCTCCGGCGCCGCGGGCGAGGCCCCCGTGGCCGCCACGACCGGCGAAGCCGTGGCCCCCCGGCGGCGGAAGCTGCTCCTCGCCGCGCTCGCGACGCTCGCGCTGGTGTCCGCGGGCCTGGCATGGACGCTCGGCCTGCTCCGCTCGCGCTCGCAGAGTGCTCTGCCGATCCGCCTGGCTCTTCCCGCGCCGGAGAAGACGACCTTCGGCCCGGGTTCGGCACTCTCTCACGACGGACGCTCCCTCGTCTTCGTCGGAACGCGGGAGCGAAAGCAGCTGCTCTGGTTGCGGCCGCTCGCCGGGTTCGAGGCGCAGCCGCTTCCTGGCACGGACGGCGCCGTGAACCCTTTCTGGTCGCCCGACGGCCGGTTCGTCGGGTTCTTCACGGCGAGCAAGCTCAAGACGATCGAGGTCGCGACCGGGGCGGTGAAGACCCTGTGCGACTTGAGCAGCGTCGAGCCGCTCGGGGGAGGGAGCTGGAGCCGGGACGGCGTCATCGTCTTCTCGCCCGACGCGCACAGCCCGCTCTACCGGGTCTCGGCGGCCGGTGGCGAGCCGGCGCGGGTGACCGAGCTCGGGAGGGAGCAAGGAGAAGGAGCGCATCTCTGGCCCGAGTTTCTCCCCGACGGACGGCACGTTGTCTTCTATGTTCTCGGGGGAGGGCAGGATGGGATTGCGGTCACCTCGCTCGATTCCCGGGAGAAGAGGCTCCTGATCCCGCGGGCCTTGAGGGCCGCCTACGCTTCACCCGGTTTCCTGCTGTTCCTGCGGGAGGGAACGCTCCTGGCCCAGCCGTTCGACGCGGCTCGCTCGCGGCTCTCCGGAGAGCCCCTGCAGGTCGCCGAGAACGTGGACGCGTACTTCTCGGTCGCGGACGACCACATCCTGGCCTACCGCGCGGGCGCGAGCGACGCCCGGCAGTTGCGCTGGTTCGATCGAAGCGGCCGGGAGCTCGCGAAGGTGGGCCGGCCGGGTGATTACTGGGAACCATCCCTTTCGCCTGACGGAACGCGCGTGGCCGTGGGCGTCGGGGCATGGACCCCGGTCGGAGACGTCTGGCTCCTGGAGCTTTCGCGCGGGAGCTTCTCGCGTTTGACCTCCGACCCAAGGGACGATGCCACCCCCGTCTGGTCTCCCGATGGAAAGGAGATCGTCTTTGCCTCGAACCGGAATGGCCCCTTCGATCTGTACAGGAAGGACGCCGGCGGCACGGGCAGCGATGAGCTGGTCCTTCAATCGAGCGCTGACAAGTTCCCCATCGACTGGTCTCGGGATGGGAAGTACCTCCTCTACTACGCCGTCGATCCGAAGACGAAGGCCGACCTCTGGGCGCTTCCGATGTCGGGCGAGCGCAAGCCAACGCCCTTCCTGGAGACCGAGTTCAACGAGTCGAATGCCCTGTTCTCACCCGATGGGCGGTGGGTCGCCCACAACTCCGACGAGTCGGGCACACCGGAGATCTACGTTCGACCCTTCCCGCCCGCGGGCGGGAAGTGGCAGGTCTCGACGCAGGGGGGAGTCCAGCCGGTGTGGAGCAGCGATGGGAAGCAGCTGTACTACTTGGCGCTCGATGGAAGGATCATGGCGGTCGAGGTGAAACCCGGGAGCGCCTTTGCGGCCGGTCTTCCCGTTCCGCTTTTCGACTCGGGGCTGCGACCGGAGGGCCTCACGGAGTCCCGGAGCTCCTTCGTGGTCTCTGACGACGGGCAGCGCTTTCTCGTGAACACGATTGCCGAGGAAGCGGCCCACGTCCCGATCACCGTGGTCGTCAACTGGGCGGCGGGGCTCCGGAAGTAGATGGCGCTCGCAGCGGGAACGAGGCTCGGACCCTACGAGATCCTCTCGCCGCTCGGCGCGGGCGGCATCGGCGAGGTCTACCGCGCGACCGACACGAAGCTCGGCCGTGAGGTGGCGGTCAAGATCCCCCTGCCGGAGTGGGACAGCGTGCGGCTCATGACGCTGCTTCGCGAGCGTCTGCTGGCGAGGCTCGTCGAGCAGCGGACCATCTCGAAGGAGCTGGTCGGGAAGCTGCTCGCCTGGAGGCATCCCGTTCCGCGCGGCGGTTTCCTGGAGATGCTGCTCGTCCTCGGGAGCGATTCTCTCGCCCACGTCCATGGCGAGCTTCCCCCCCCCAAGTCCGATTCGGAGTACAAATGTGCAGGAGTGATTGACTGAGTTCCTCTGACCGAGATCGTCCGTCGCGCCCCGGCGCCACGCATGCATGGTAGTCAGGCCCGGACCTCACGCTGCTGCAGCGGGGAGACTCGAGCCAGGGAGGGGAAATCGCGATCGCGATGGAGAACGGTCACGCGGTGGCGAATCGCGCAGGCGGCGATCACGCAGCCGATTCCCGAGCGAACGGTCAGACCGAGCCGCCGGGCCGAGCGGTAGAGGTCGACCGCTTCCAGGAACACCTCCCCCCGCAAGGGGGACTCGACGATGGGCATGGCCAGCATCGCCTCCCGCGCCGTTGCGAACGCCCCCTCGTCCCGGAAGCCCTGCAGCACCTCCTGAACGACGGGCAAGCAGACCACGATCTCATCCAAGGCGACGAGGTCCTCGAGGCGCAGGCGTGCAGGCCTCCGGAAGACCTCGATCCACACCGATGTGTCAACGAGGAACACGCCGGCTCCGGCCCGCGCGCCGTCGTGGGCGGTCGCGCCGCATGTCCGCGAGGTCGCCCTGCCAGAGTCCGGAGCCAGCCAGCTCGAGTATGCGCCCCGCCTTCGCCCGCTTCACGAAGTCGTCGAGAGCCCGCTCGACGGTACCCGAGTACGTCCGCTCTCCGCTCAAGCGCACCGCCTCCTGGAGGAGCCTCTCATCAAGCACAAGATTTGTACGTTTCATGCGTAACTATGCCTGTCGGCGGAAGAGCGGGGCAAGCTCGAGTATTCGAACCGGCGGACCCTCGACCACCTCCGGCGCGAAGGTCGCGACGAAGACCGAGTGCGAGCGCTGAACCGCCGCCGCTGAGCGGGGGCGGACCGGGCCTCTCCCTATCCGCTCAGGGCGAGGGGCAAGCTCCTCTGCGGCTCATCGGCGGCGCAAGCACACCTCATCTTGACAGCGGCGAGGGGAATGCACGACCGTGTAGTGCATGGCCAGGAAGACCGAGGTCTACACTTGGCGGGTCTCGTCGGCCCTGAAGGCCAGCCTGGAGGAGGTGGCCCGGAGCGAGCAGCGCACCGTCGCTCGCCTTCTTGACGAGATCGTCGCCGACCACGTCCGACTCGCCGGGACCCGGGGCGGCTCCGAGGCCGAGCGGCAGCGCCGTCTCCACGAGCGCGCGGCGCGCTTTGCCGGACTCATCGCCGGCAACCAGCCCCGAGGGGCCGAGAGGTCGCGCGAGCTCGTTCGCTCTCGCCTGCGGCGCGGGGCGCGTGCCCGCCAGTAGGGCGCTGGCGGACAGCGGGGCGTTGCTGGCGTATCTCGACCGCTCGGATCGCTGGCACGAACGGTGTCGGGCCGCCGTCGCCGAGCTGCGGCTGCCGCTGGCCACGTCCGTGGCCGTGCTGACGGAGCTCTTCCATCTCGTGGGCGACCGCGCACGAGAAACGGACGCCGCCTGGGGCTTCGGGCGGTCGGGCGCGCTCTCCGTTCTCCCCATCTCGGACCGCGAGCTCGCCGACCTCGAGACGCTGATGCGGCGATATCGCGATCGCCCGATGGACCTCGCGGACGCGACGCTCGTCCACCTCGCGCAGCGTGAGTCTCTCTTCACCGTCTTCACCATCGACCACGACGACTTCGAGACCTACCGGATCGGCGGGCGCAAGAAGTTCCGCATCGAGCCCCCCAGGTGAGGGGGCACCGCCCGCCGCACGTCACCTCTCCGGCGCGTTCGCCCGGTCGGGGGAAGGGTCGGGCTCGCGGACGCGCTACAACGACCTCAGGAACTCCAGCAGCGCGTTGCGGTCGGCCTCGGAGAGGGCGTTGAACCGGTCCCGTGACGCGGCCGCCTCCCCGCCGTGGAGGCGAATCGCCTCCTCGACGGACTCCGCGCGACCGTCATGGAGGAAGCCTTCCGAGAGCCGGAGTCCCATGAGAGGCTCCGTGCGAAACTCCGACGGTGTCGCGAGGCCCAGGCAGATGTCCGCCAGATCGGGACCCAGGTCGTGGAGCAGCAGGTCCGTGTAGGCGGCCACTTCCTTGTTGCGGAGGGCCTTCACCGGATGGTCGCCGGTGCGGAGCTTGGGCACGTGGCAGCCGTCGCAGCGGATCGTGGAGAAGACCTTTCGTCCCCGCTTCGCCGACTTCGAGAGCGGAAGCGGTGCTGGCGGTGCGAGGAAGCGCACGAAGGCGTCGTTCGCATCGATCGCGTCCTGGTCGATCTCCGGCTCCGGGACGGGATCGACGCCGTCGGGGATCGGGCTCCCCCCGATCGTCTCTTCGGTGGGTACGGCCGGGTTGGTGACCCCCTGCTCGATGACGAACGCCCCATCGTTGAACTCACGCAGCGTGGGGACGATGGCCTTGCGGCCGAACCGGCCCACTCGCCCGTCGAAGAAGCGGTTGGGGCGACCGGAGATGCCGTCCTTGTCCCGGTCGTCGGGGTCGGCCCGGGCGAGGATCGTCGCGTCGGGCACGGCATCCAGCAGCCCGAATCCGAAGATGTCCGGGCTCGAGCGCCGGGCTGCCGCGGTGGCCTCGGGGGGAACCGGCTCGCGGTCGATGCCGAGGGCCGCCTTCAGCGCCGGGGTCACCTCCTGCTGAATGACGGGCCCGCCTTTCTGAACGAGCGGGTCACACACGCCGCCGGGCAGGAACGCGGCGGCATGGACCTCCACCTCGTCGCCAGGGCCTCCGGGGACGGGGTCCTCGTGGCACTCGGCGCAGGAGTTGGAGTTGAAGAGGGGACCCAGGCCCGTCTCGGGCGTGAAGACCCGGCCGAACACCTGCCGGCCTTGGTCGAAGCGGGCCCGCTCCTCCCGGGTGAGCCCGGAGAGGGGGTCACCCAGCTCGGGCGGCTTCGCGCAGGCGGCGAGAACCACCAACGCCGCCGCCAGGGCTGACGGTGCAAGGGCGCGGCCGGGCTTCATCGTCCACCTCCCTCCGCTCCCTTCGGGAGCGTCTCGATCAGCTGCGCAGCCTTGCCGCCGTCGGCTTTGCGATACCGGATGTGGACGATCTGGCCGGGCTTCAGGTCCCGAAGCGCGGCTGACACCCCGTCGACCTTGATGTCGCACCTCGGCTCGACCTCCATCGCCACGAGTCGCAGTGCGTGGCCGACGCCGGTGAGGACCGCGAGGGTGTGGGCGTCGGCGTCCACGTAGCGGATGGTGGCCGTCAGGCTGTCCGCGGCCGTCCCCGGCGCCTGAGGCGCGCAGGTGCCCTTGGCCGCACCTGTGAAGACGAGCCCGAGCACAGCCAGGGTTGTGATCGATGGCAGACGCGCAAAGCAATCCTTCATTGGGACCTCCGGCTCGAGTTGGGACTTCCGTATCACGTTCAATCGAGTAAACACAAGGCCCATTCTTCTCTTCGATGCTTATTATAAACGTGATGTGTGCGGCATCACAGAAAACGTCGGCGACCGGCCGAGAATAAGTCACAGGGCCGGAGTGATGCCGTCGAGGACAGGCGAGCCGCGTCCCCCCAAAGGCGCGGACGGCGAGCGCGAGAACGAGCCGGAGAGAAGGCTCTCCGCGCTCCTGCAGCTCTTTCTCTACTGGCGCGATCTCGCGACGCCATCGGCTCGGGCCGAGTTCCTGCGCACGCTGGCTTTCGGCTTCTTCCTCCTCGGCGTGATGGTCGGAGGGATGCTCGCCCGCTACTTCTGGGAGCTGTTCCAGTCCGGACGGAGCGTTGCGGAGGCCGACCCGACCCTGCTGGTGCTCCCGCTTGTCGTGTCGCTGATGGTCTTTTATCCTCTCTGGACGATGGTCTCCGGCGCGACCAAGAACTTCTTCGCGATCGTGGCCGCCTTCCAGAACGGCTTCTTCTGGCAGGCTCTGCTCTCCGGTATCAGGCCGTTCCCCTAATTGCGATGCCCAACTTCAGCCGGATCGTCAGCCTGGCCTACCTGCGCATCCTCGAGCGCCCTCCGGATCCCGGCGGGCTGGAGAACTACAACCGGCTCATGAACCAAGGCCTGACCGAGGCCTTGATGCGCGAGGCCCTGCTCCGTAGCCCCGAGTACGCATCCAAGAACCCCGACGTGCCCTTGAGCGCCGCCCGCGCGGCGTCTCGGGGCCGAAGGAGCGGCGTCCGCCGTAAGAAGGGCTCCCGAAGGCGATAGCCGATCAGGAGGAGCCGGGGGCACGGGCCCCCGCGACACGACATGCCGAGCTTCGTCAAAGTGATCCGCGAGGCCTACGCCGAGGTCCTCGGCCGCGAGCCGGATCCGGGCGGCCTCGCCGCCTACAACCGGTCCATGAACCAGGGTATGAGCGAGGCCAGCCTCCGCGAAGAGCTCCTGCGCAGCCGCGAGTTCGCCCTGCGCTTCCCCGACCCGGAGCTGCCCGCGCGGCTCGGCCTCAACGTACACACCCCCGAAGACGCGATCCTGGAAGACGTCGCGCGCAGCCTCGGGATCACGTGGATCCGGGTGGACTTCGACTGGTACCGGATCCAGCCCGAGCCGGGGAGGTTCGATTGGCAATCCTTCGATCGCGTGGTCGAGAGCTCCGCCCGATTCGGCCTCGAGGTCCTCGCGACGCTCTCCTACACACCGGCCTGGGCCTCCTCCCGCCCCGGGAACCCCGCGATCAGCGATCCGCCGGCCTCGACCCGCTCCTGGACCGACATCGTCCGTCTCGCCCTGGAGAGGTTCAAGGGTCGCGTGCGTCACTGGCAGTTCTGGAACGAGCCGAACGTCCGCGAGTTCTGGAGCGGGTCGATGGTCCAGTATCGGACCGAGATCCTCGAGCCGGCGGCGGCCGTCGCGCGATCGGTCGACCCATCGATCCGTATCGTCGCGCCCGGCCTCGCCAACCTCCGTGACTGGCGGGACTGGTTCCGGGAGATCATGAAGGCGAAGGACGCGATCGACGTCGTGAACCATCACAACTACGCGGGCTCGGGACGCGACGCGATTCTCGATCTCGAGCGCGACCGGCCCTTCCAGCCCTCCCTGCGGACACTGATCCGCGAGCAGGGGGTCGAGGACCGGCCGTTCTGGCTCACCGAGACCGGTCGCCGGTCGGACGCCGGCAACCAGCGGGAGTACTACGAAGACATCGCCATCGTCCTCCAGGAGAGGGATTGGGTGGAGCGCGTTTTCTTCTTTCACTACACGGACGGGCCCGGGCAAGGCGACGGCGGGTTCGGAATCGTCAACGAGGACCTCACGCCGAAGCCGGCGTACCACGCCCTCCAGGCGGTCCTGCGAGCGGCGGGCGCCTCCGCGCGCTGAGGGGAGGCCTACGGCCGGAGCCTGCGGACGACGTAGTTGAGCTGAACGTACTCGACGTCCGAGCGCGCCGAGAGGCGGCGGACGAGCTCGCGCGTCAGCGCCTCGAGATCGGGCTCGACGACCAGCTCGCCGGACGGGGTGAGGCGATTCACCAGCGGTTGGCCGACGCGGGACTGGAGGCGGTGCGTGGCATCGAGTGTGCCGAGCGGCCCGTCCTCGGGGCGTGCCGCGGCACGGCCGACCTCCTGAGCTTCCGGGCTCGACTTCGCGAAGCTCACCTGGATCCCTCGCGAGGGGGAGTCACGGCCGGGGCCTTCGCGAAGCAGCTCGCAACGCTCGACGCGGTCGGCTGCGCGCAGGGCCCCAAGCAGGCGCTCTTCGAGCCGCTCGCGATCGACGGCCAGCAGGAGGTCCCCCCCGGCTCCGAGGCGCTTGAAGCGCAACGGCACCGCCGCGTCGTCGGACAGTGACTGCACCTGCGCTGCCAGTATCTTCTCCACGTGCGCCTCCACCTCGGCGGCGCGGAGGACGGCCCCGGCTCCGGGCGAACCGTCCCGGAACCGGACAATGACTTCGCCGGGCACGAACGCCTTTTCCGGGGCGGCGGACACGCTGGAGCACGAAAGGAGCACCACCCCGACCCGAAGCCCCATCACCACTCCGTGGGCGAGCATCCTCGTCAACCCGTCGCGGAGCCGATGGCCCGGCGCGCCCAGGCGAGCCAGAAGGCGATCACGGCGGCGACGACGATCGTCTCCCCGACCACGGAGTGGGCGGTGGCAAAGGCCGCCGGGAAGCGCACGCCGACGGCGACGAGCCCGACCAGGCGCAGGAGGTTGAGGGCCAGCATGACCACCGCGCCGAGGAGCGCCCCTCTCCACCGGCTGCGGAAGGACGCCGGAGAGGCAAGGATCGCCCCCGCCACGAAGAGAGCCGGCAGCAGCCCCGTGCACCGGAAGTAGATCTCGCAGGCGAAGCCCCCCGCGTGCGTGATCGCGTAGCGCGACGTGGTGACGTCGAGACCGGCGAGGCGGGCGAGGCCGGCCGTGGCGGCGGCGGTCGCGGCGTCGAGCCACCCGAGGGGGCCCCAGCGCACCGGCTCATGCGGACCCAGCAGGACGAACGCCAGCAGGGCCAAGATCACGAGACCGAAGCGCAGCACCTCTCGATGCCCAACGAGCGAGGTCACCGTCACCGCCTCCGGCCCCTTCACGATGTGCGGCGACGGACGAACGCGAGCGCGAACGCGGCGATCAGGCCCAGGGCGAGAGCGGATGCGCCGGCGAAGGAGAGGGACGGGACGAGGACGGTCGCCTGGCGGCTCTGGCCCTCCGCGGTGGCGGTCACCTGCGTCTCGGTCCGCCGGTCGGTCTCGGCTTTGATCGTAGCGGGAGCCTCCCCGGAGGCGTTTGTGGTCGCGGTCGCCGGGCTGACGCTCGCGATCGTGGGATCCGCGGAGGAGAACGAGACGGTCTTGCCGGCGAGGGGCTGCCCGTCCTTGGTCAGCCTGGCCGTCAGCGACCGCGTCTCGTCCTTCTTCAGGCGGGGAGTGTCCGCGTAGCTGACGGACAGCGAGACCACCGGTCCCGCTCTCACCGCGGCGGCGGCATCCAGGAGCCCGGCGCCGCACGGGCGCGGGCACTCTGTCGCGGAGCGCGGACGCGCCGTCTGCTGCAGTCGCTGCATCACCTCCGCCGGGGTGAGGCTCGGCTGTCGGGCGAGGAGCAGAGCCGCGACACCCGCCGCATGCGGAGCGGCCATGGAGGTGCCGTTGTAGAAGGCGTAGCCGCCCTGAACCATGCTGTAGACGCCGTCCGGGTTGCCGTCGCTGTCGTCGTCGCGCCGGACGTCGCCGCCCGGGGCCAGGATCTCGACCGCGCTCCCGAAGTTGGAGTACCTCGTGACCAGACGGCCGCGATAGTCGCTCGCGGCGACGGTGAGGACGTTGTTGCAGCCCGCGGGGAGCTCCTGCGACGCGTCGATAGCGTCGTTGCCGGCGGCCACCACGACCGTCGTGCCCGCGTTCACGGCGTCGTGGATCGCGGCCTGAGTCGAGGGCGAGCTGGAGCAGGGCACGGGGGCGCCAAGGCTGAGGTTGATCACCCGGGCCTTCGTCGCGTTGGCGGGGACCCCCGGCACGGAAAGGCCGGCCGCCCAGCGGATCGCGTCGTTGATGTCGGCGATCGTCCCGCCGCATCTCCCGAGCACCCGCACCGCCTGGAGGCTGACCGTCCAGTTGACGCCCGCCACCCCCACGCCGTTGTTCGTCCGCCCGACGCCGATCGTCCCCGCGACGTGCGTCCCGTGCCAGCTGCTCGGCTCCGGCGCCGGAGGCTCGCCCGGACCGCAGTCGCCCGGAGCCAGCGCGTCGCCGGGATCAGTGGGGTCGGCGTCCCGCTCGCCGCCGTCGTTCGCGGTGAAGGGGTCGCTGATCATGTCGTAGCCGGCGACGAGGTTCGGCGAGCCGGCGATGTCGGGGTGCGCGGGGAGGATGCCGGTGTCGATCACCGCCACCACCGCGGACGAGCTGCCCGTCGTCGTGTCCCAGGCGGTCGGGAGATCGATCCCTCCGGGGGACAGCCCCGGGCCGCTCCCGTTGTCACGGTAGTGCCACTGCAGCGGGAAGCTGGGATCGTTGGGCGGCGTCGCCGCGATCCGCAGGATGTAGTTGGGCTGCGCGTACTCCACCTCGGGGCTCGCGCGCAGGGCTTCCACGACCTCGAGCGTCCGGTCCCGCTGTCGGGCCCGCGTGAGCGAGCCCATCACGGAGGGGGAGATCCGGTACACGACCTCGCCCCCCGCGCAGGTCCGGACCTCGTTCAGGCTGAGCTGTGTGAGGCGCGCCGGGGGCACGATGGCGGCGGCGCCCGCCACGATCTTCCGCTTGACGATGAGCTCTCCGGGCACGAAGGCCACCCGGCCGCGCTTCTCGAGCAGCAGCTCGACCGTGCTCGGCGGAACGGCGTTCGGGACCTGGCTGCCGTTCCCGGCGCCGCTCGAGCCGGCGAGGGCGCACAGCACGGGGAGCAGTCCGAAGAAGACAAGACGCGTCGATCGCATGGGCGGACCTCCGTCTCGGGTCTTCCCCCTAGAGTGAGTCCGGCGCGTGGGAAGTCCCAACAACAAAATGTGCCCCCGGCTCGAGCCTGTCAAGGACGTCCAACACTGCGGCCGTGAAGTTTCCGACCGCGTGCGGCACACGTCGGAGTGATTCTCGTTACGGCGCGACTCACACCGTGACCCCGGTCACCGAGCCACCCGACGTCATGGTGAAGCGTCGCGGGTTCCGGCTCGTGGCCGCCGGCGGCGCCTGAGGCCCGGAGAGAGGTCGCTCGGCGCCGCAGCGCGGGGTCCCCCGGCATCACCGCCGGCCGAGGGCGAGGGCGCCGCTCGCGGCGAGCTCGACCTTCGTTCCGAGCGCCCTGCCCTCGCGGTCCAGCGTCCGGCGCAGCCACTCCGCGTCCCCACGCTCCGCGCGCTCGAGTCGGAAGCGCCGGATGCGGTAGGGGACCATCTCGAGCCCCACGAGCTCGCCGGAGGCGGAGTCGAGGGTGACGAAGTACGCGAGCACGAGCTCGCTCCGGTACTCCTCGTAGCCGGCGATCCCCTCGTAGTCGTTGAGGAAGTCACCGCACCCGTAGAGGACGAGCCGTCCGCCGTAGACCTCGATTCCCTTCGGGTGATGGGAGGAGTGACCATGGACGACGTCGACGCCCGCCTCGTCGACGAGGCGATGAGCGAACGCGCGGTGCTCGAGCGGCACCTCGTAGCCCCAGTTGCCACCCCAGTGCAACGACGCCACCACACGATCGCCGGTCTGCCTCCAGCCGCGGACCTGCGCCGCCACCTCCTTCGCGGAGGCAGGCGAGAGGTCGGGCAGCACGCGGACACCGGGTCGTCGGGGCGTGGCCGCCCAGTCAGGCGGGATGCCGCTCGTCGGCGAGCCGAAGCCGAAGACGAGGACGCGCGTCCCGCCGGCACGGAGAACGGCGGGCCGCTCCGCCTCCTCGGCGCTGCGTCCCGCACCCGTGGTCGCGATGCCGGCCCCGTGCAGGCTGTCCAGCGTCTCGAGCAGCCCCCGGGAGCCCCAATCCAGGACGTGGTTGTTGGCCAGCACGCAGCAGTCGATCCCCGCGGCGCGGAGGCAAGGGACGTTGGCGGGGTGCATGCGGTAGTTGATCCCCTTCGGCGCCGCCTCTTCGCTGGTGGTGATGCTCGTCTCGAGGTTGACGATCCGCAGGTCGGGCGCGCGCGCCTCGAGCTCGGCCAGGGCGTCGCCCCAGACATGGTCGAAGCCCACCCGCCGCGGGATGGGACCGTGAGCTTGCTCCGCGAGCTCGACGTAGCCGAGGGCCGAGGTCATGTAGCCCTCGTGGATGCGGGGCCTCGACGGGTGGGCGAGCACCTGGTCGATGCCGCGCCCCGTCATCACGTCCCCGGTCAGGAAGAGCCTCATGCCCCCGACGGCGCCACCGCCCTCGCCGCTGGCAGCCAGGGCAGCCCCGCCGAAAGCTTTCAGGAACCGTCTGCGGCCCCGCATTGGCGTCGAGCCTCCGGGCTCCGGTCGCGTGGTCCGCCTGCCAGCGTAGCACCGCCGCGCCGCCGGGGCGTCCTTGACCTGACCCCCTCGCGGGCGGATCATTCGGCTCGAGGACCCCCGCGAGCGTCTGGCCGATTCGGCCCCGCGGCGCCGGGGGCGGAATGTCGATGGTCCCGCAGCAGGTTCGTGAGTTTCTCGACCGGGAGCGGGTCGCGTATCAGGTCGTCGCCCACGAGAAGGCGTTCACGGCCCAGGGTGTCGCCGCCACACTCCACGTGAGCGGCTGGACCTTCGCGAAGACCGTCATCCTGAAGACGAGGGACGGGCGGCTGGTGATGGCGGTGCTGGCCGGGCCGCACAACGTCAACCTGAAGGCAGCCCGAGCCGTGGTCGGCTCGGAGGTGGATCTCGCCCCCGAGGCCGAGTTCGCCCCGAAGTTCCCGGGGTGCGAGCTGGGGGCGGAGCCGCCCCTCGGCAACCTCTACGGCCTGCCGGTCTACGTGGACGAGGCCCTGAGCAAGGACCCGGAGATCGTCTTCAATGCGGGGACGCACACCGAGGCCATTCGGATGACGTACGCGGACTACGAGCGGCTGGTTCGCCCGGTGGTGGGACGGCTGGCCTCGGGGCCCTGAGGCCGGGTCTCGCCCGGGGACGTCGCGGCGGCATCTCGCGATGAAGGCGGCCGGCCTGCATCCCTGGCGCGTGTCGTATCGCCAGGCGGTGGCGATCCAGGAGCGCCTGCGAAAGCGGCTGCGCCTCGCTCCCCCGCGGCGGCCGGTGCGCCTCCTTGCTGCCGCCGACGTCGCCTACTCAAGGCCCACGCACCGGATGTACGCGGCGGTCGTGGTCGTCGCGCTGCCGTCGCTCGAGGTCGTGGACCGGGGAGAGGCCGCCCTCCGCGCGCGTTTTCCCTACATCCCCGGCCTCTTCACCTTCCGCGAGGTCCCTCCCCTGCTCAAGGCCTTCGCCCGCCTCCGGACCTTGCCGGACGCGCTCCTCTTCGACGGCCACGGGCTCGCCCACCCGCGCCGCTTCGGGCTCGCCTGCCACGCGGGGCTCCTGCTCGGGAAGCCTGCCGTCGGCTGCGCGAAGAGCCGGCTCGTGGGTGAGCACGCCCCGGTAGGGCCCGAGAGGGGGGACCGGGCCGCTCTCGTCCTGAACGGCGAGACGGTGGGTGTGGCCCTTCGCACTCGGCGCGGGGCGAAGCCTGTCTTCGTCTCCCCCGGCCACCTCGCCGACCTTCGTTGGGCAACCGAGCTCGTGCTCGCCACGACACGCCTTTTTCGCATCCCGGAGCCTCTGCGCTCGGCGCACCACGCCACGACCGCCCTGCGGCGGCGGCTCGACCCGCGGGCGCCCCGGGCCCGGAGCCGGGACTACCCCGACTTCGTCCCGGAGTAGCCACGCCGGGGCCTCCCCCCCGTGCTAAGATCCGGGCTCTCGGGGCACCCTGCCCCTCCGGCGCCCGCCCCCTCACGTGGCGCGCGCGGGGAAGCCCGGACGCGAGCCGCATGAACCTCGAGCGGATCGGCAAGTACCGCATTGTCGGCGAGATCGGGCGGGGAACGATGGGCGAGGTCTACCGGGCCCTCGACCCCGACCTCAACCGACACGTCGCCCTCAAGACCCTCTCCGCCCGGGTCCGGCCCGACGACGAGGCGTTCAAGCGCTTCAAGCGCGAGGCGCAGGCGGCGGCGCTCCTCTCCCACCCCAACATCGTCACCATCCACGAGTTCGGGGAGGAGCGCGGGATCCTCTACATGGCGATGGAGCTGCTCGAGGGAACCGACCTGCGGGACGCGATCGACAACGGCCGGCTCCGGACCCTCGACGAGAAGATCCGGATCATGGACAAGGTCTTGACCGCGCTCGAGTATGCGCACATCAAGGGCGTGATCCACCGCGACGTCAAGCCCGCCAACATCCACCTCGGACCCGCCGACCAGGTCAAGATCATGGACTTCGGCCTGGCGCGGATCAGCACCTCGGAGATGACGCAGGACGGGATCGTCCTCGGGACGCCGAACTACATGTCCCCGGAGCAGGCCCTCGGCGACAAGGTCGACGGACGGTCGGACCTCTTCTCGACCGGCGCCGTCTTCTACGAGCTCCTGACCGGGCACAAGCCCTTCGAGGCCGACTCGACGCCCAGCGTCCTCTTCCAGGTCGTCCACAGGCCGCCGCCCCCCGTTCGGCGCTGGGTGCCGGACGTGCCGATGCCGCTCGTCGACGTCGTCGAGAAGGCACTGGTGAAGGACAAGAAGCTCCGCTTCCAGAGCGCGGGCGCGATGCGGGCCGCCCTCGCCGCCGCCCGCCCGGGCGCGGTGCTGCAGGCGCCGCCGCTGCCCGCCCGCCCGAGCGACAGCGTTCCCCCGGCGCTGCACGTGCCCGCCCCGCGCCCGGCCACCCCGCCTCCGATACCGACGCCGCTCGAGCGGCCGTCTGCCGCGCGACGGGGGCGACGGCTCGGCGCGCATCCGCTCATGGCCGGGGTGGCTCTCGCGCTGCTCGCGGTGGCCGCGATCGCGGTGACGGTCGCCGTGCGCCAACGGCCCGTCCCCGCCGCGAGCCCCGCCGCCGAGGCTGCGCGTGTGGGGGCGCTCACCCGGGCGCTGGTTGCGACCCAGGCCCAGCTCGCCCAGCGCGAGCTCGAGAACAAGAACTACGCGGCGGCAGCGGCGCAGGCGGAGAGCGCGCTCCGCCTGGCCCCGGAGAGCGCGGAGGCGTCGCGCGTGCTGGCCTTCGCCCGCCAGCGCGTGCAGGAGCTGGAGACGGCGGTGCGGGAGGCACGGGCGCTCCTCACGACGGGCGACACCGCCGGGGCGTCGGCCGCGCTCTCACGCCTGCTCGAGCTGGACCCGCGCCATCCGGCGGCGGCGGAGCTGAGTGCCCAGCTCAACTCGGTCTTTCGGACCCAGGCCGAAGAGGCGGCCGTCTCCATGGGGCAAGCCCGATCCGGGGCGGAGACGGCGGGCGCGCCGCCGCGGGCCATCGCCGAGGCCGACGCCCGGGCCCGCGAAGGCGAGGCCTTGCTGCAGCAAGGCGAGTACGCGGATGCGACCCGGGCCTTCCTCGAGGCGCGAGACACCTTCGATCGGGCCGGGCGCGCGGCCCGACCCCGGCCCTCTCCGAGCGCCCCCGTCGCCCTCCGGTCGCCGGCCGCCCCGAGCGCGGCCCGACCCCTGGGGGCGTCACCGACGCCCGCGCCCACCGAGTCGACCGCCGTTCCCGTCCGGCGGTTCGTCACCGGGACGACCAGCGTGGCCACGCGCGCGGCGGGCGGACTCGAGGGCTTCGACACCGCGGACGTGACCACCCTCCGCATGCCGCAGTTCGTGGGCCGGATGGAGTTCGAGGTGCTGCCCACCGCCGTCCGCACCGGGGAGCCCTTCGTGGTGCGGGTCCTGCTCGTGAACGAGGGGCGCAAGACCGTGCGCATCCGCTCGATCGCCCTGGCCACGATCGTGGGCGGACGGCGCGATCCCGCCCCCGTCAAGGCGCTGCAGCGCGAGGTCGCGCCGCAGCAGCGCGCCCTCGTCGCCGAGTACTCGGCGCTGTGGCCGGAGACGGGCTCTTGGAGCCTCGAGGCCGTGGTCACCGCGGACCGGGACGAGACGGTCAGCGGCAGCCTGAATTGGATGTGAAGCCGGAGCAATCCCGCCACTGCGTTTCCCTCCCCCCACGTGGGGAGGGACGGGGTGGGGGGTCGATAAGGATGTGACATGACCCTCCGCATCTCGGAGCGGGGCCGGCGGATGCCGGCCTCTCCCATCCGCAAGCTGATGCCCCTCGCCGAGGAGGCGAAGCGGCAGGGCGTGCGGGTCTACCACCTGAACATCGGCCAGCCCGATCTCGAGACCCCGGCCTCCATGCGGGCGAAGCTCGCCTCCGCGCCGAGCATCTACGCCTACTCGCCTTCGGCGGGGACCGCCGACTGCCTGGCCACCCTGCGCGGGTACTATCGCCGGCTGGGGCTCGAGCTCGCGGAGGACGAGATCATCGCCACCACCGGCGGGAGCGAGGCCATCCTCTTCGCGATGATGGCCTGTGCGAACGAGGGGGACGAGGTTCTCCTCCCCGAGCCCTTCTACACGAACTACGTCGCCTTCGCGACGATGGCGGGCCTGCGCCTCGTCGCCCTGCGCACGCGCGGTGAAGACGGCTTCCACCTGCCTCCGCTCGCGGAGTGGGAGGCGGCGCTCGGCCCGCGGACGAGGCTCGTGGTGCTCTGCAACCCCAACAACCCCACCGGTACCGTCTATCGGCGGGACGAGCTCGACGCCCTCGCCGAGTTCTGCCGCCGCCACGGCCTCTTCCTCGTGGCGGACGAGGTCTACCGCGAGTTCGTCTACGACGGACGGGAGGCGACGAGTGTCCTCGGCCTTCCCGGATGCGAGGAGATCGCGGTCGTGGTGGACAGCCTCTCCAAGCGCTACAGCGCCTGCGGCATCCGCCTCGGCTGCCTTGCCACGCGCAACCGCGAGGTCTACGGCGCCTGCCTTCGCATGGCCCAGGGGAGGCTCTCGCCCCCCGGCCTCGCCCAGCTCGTGGCCACCGGCGCCGCCGAGCTCGGCCCCGAGTACACGGCGGGCGTGGTCGCCGAGTACGAGGCCCGGCGCGACGTGCTCTTTCGGGGGCTCGGCGAGATCCCGGGCGTCTTCCTGCGCAAGCCGGAGGGGGCCTTCTACTTCGTGGCGCGGCTGCCGGTGGAGGACGGCGAGGACTTCGCGGCGTGGCTACTCAAGGAGTTCCGGCACGAGGGGGCGACGGTGATGGTGGCCCCCGCGCAGGGCTTCTACGCGACGCCCGGTCTCGGGCACGACGAGGTGCGCATCGCCTACGTCTTGAAGAAGGACGACCTCCAGGCCGCGGTGCGGATCCTCGCCCGGGCGATCCCCGCCTACCGCGAGGCGCGCGCGCCGGGGGCGGTCGGGGCCACACGCGCCGACCGCTGAGACGAACCCTCAGCGCGCGGCCGAAGGCGGCGCGCCGACGCGGTAGACCCCGTCCCCCAGGTCCTCGATGGTGTAGCCAGCCTCGATGAGACGGCGCCGCGGGTTGGCCCGGGTGCCGTAGACGGGCAGGCCTGGCGGCACCACCTTGTGCAGCTCCGGGATGGGAAGCGGCCGCCCCTCGACGAGGTAGCGCCGCACCGTTGCCAGCGATCCGTCGGGGATCGCGAAGACACCCGTCCGCCCCTCGACGAGCATCATGTAGTTGACGAACTGGAAGTCGTGGTAGCTCGTCAGCAGCAGCGCGGGGCCCCGCGTCTCCACGAGCCGCCTCACCCGGACCGCCGCATCCTCTCCCTTGGCGCGCTGCACCTCGCCGACCTGGCTCAGGCCGAGGGCGAGCGGCAGAACCGCCGCCACCGCCCATCCGACCGGACGCGAGAGCCGGTCGAGGACGAGATCGAGGCCGAGGCCGATGTAGACCGCGGTCACGAGATGGCAGGGCAGCAGGAAGACCTCGACGTCGCGCACGCGGTAGTTGAGGGCAAAGAGGAAGCTGCCGGCGAAGACCAGGCCGAGGAAGGCGTGGGCGGGGCGGTCCTTCATCCGGACGAGCCCGAGCGGCACGAGGAGCAGCAGCGCGTGGAACTCCCGCCACCAGCGAGAGAGAAGGAGCGGGAGGCGCACCCGTAGGAGCTGCTCCGCCGTGAAGGGCGCCATATCGACGCGGAACTGCGCGCCGCTCACGTGGGCGAGGAGCGAGCTCAGGTCCGAGGTCTCGGCAGCGAGGTAGGGAGTCTGCGGGTCGCGCGAGCGCCACACGAGATACGCGTACGGCAGCGCGGCCAGGGCAGCGAAGACGACGAGGGCGGCCAGCTTTCGCGGGTCGAGAAGCGTCCGCGGCGCGGTGGTCAGCACGAGGAATGCGACCGCGGGCAGGAGGGTGACCGTGGTCAGGTGGTGGGTGAAGGAGAGCGCAAGTACGGCGCCGGCGACGAAGAGGTCGCGATCGGCGCCCGTCCGGCGCCACCGCAGGAAGGCGAGGGCGGTGGCGGCGACGAAGAGGACATGGAGCGAGTAGACCTCGGCCACGACCGCGTGCAGCCAGAAGGTGGGCGTCACGCCGAAGGTGAGCGCGGCGGAGAGCGCGGCCGCGGGGCGGGCGCCGAGGCTCAGCACGAGCCGGTAGAGAAGGAGGGCGGCGGCGACGGCGAAGACGGCCGAGAGCAGGTTGGCGCGCCAGGCCACCGATCCCAGGGGGAGGGCGCGGGTAAAGAGGTGGTTCAGAAGGACGTAGGTCGGGTAGCCGGTGGGATGCGGGACGCCGAGGACATAGCCGCAGAACTGCATCTCCCCGGTGTCGGCCTCGTGACCGACCCCGGGGAGAAGGGTGGCGAGGTAGACCGTGCCCAGGACGAGGGCGAGGAGGAGCGGAGCGAGCCGCGACCGGCTCAAGGGGCCTTCGGCTTGACGACCACGACGTCGATCCCGCGTTCCTTCGCCTGGCGGTTGAGGGCGGCCACGTCCGTCTCCAGGATGGCGCTCCACTCCCCGGCGAGCTCCTGCAGCTCGCGCGCGTGCCGCGCGTGGACCTCCCGCATCCCTTGCGTCGGCGCCCCGTCGCCGGCATCGGCCCAGTCGTAGAGCGTGGCGAGCCGGGAGTAGAGCCGAGTTCCTCCGGGCTGGGCCAGGATGTCGTAGCCGATCTTCGCCTTCGGGTTGTGGAGCTTGTCCTCGAGCGCGTCGCAGCGAAGGGCGAGGTCACCCGCCTTCTTGACGAAGAGATCGACCTCCGCGGCGCCCCTCAACCGCTCCGCTCCCGCCCGTGCCTGATCCCGCACCGAGCGCAGCTCGTGGACGATGTCCGCGATCCGGGTCAGCTCGTCGCGCAGCTCCAGGGCGAAAGCGAGCTGCTGCTCGAGAGCCGCCCCCGGCGTCACCCGCGGATCGGGACGCACCTCGACCGGCGTCGTGAAGGACTCGCCGGCCACGGTCAGCTTCACGGTGTAGGTCCCGGGCAGGGCCATGGGGCCTGTCTTCACGTCGCCTTCCAGCTTCGCCCCCTTGATCTTCGTCGCGCCCTCGTAGCGCAGGTCCCACGCCGTGCGGCGCACGCCCGGCTCGGTGGAGAGCGGTCGGGGCGGGTCTTCTTCATCCTCGGCGTCGGGGTCGTCGTCCGGGACCTCCGGCTCCTTCTTCTCGCTGCTCAGCCGGCGCACGAGGGCCCCCTTTCCGTCGAGGATCTCGATCGTCACCTTTCCCGACGGCGGCTCTTTGAGCCAGTAGTCGATGATCGCCCCCGGCGGGGGGTTCTCGCCCGGCCCCTTGACGTGCGCGGAGACGCGGCCGTGGCGGCGCCAGCGGATCCCGGGCCCCACAGGGAAGAGGTGGGCGGACGTCGCCGCCACCGCCTCCGACCACTCGCGAACCGGTCTCAGGTCGTCGAGGATCCAGATCGAGCGGCCGTGGCTTCCGACGACGAGGTCGTCGTCCTTGACCACGAGGTCGTGGACGGCCACCGTGGGCAGGTTGAGCTTGAGCTGACGCCAGCTCGCCCCGTCGTCGGGGGAGAAGGCGACGCCGCGCTCGGTCCCGAGATAGAGCAGGCCCTTCCTCCGCGGGTCCTCCCGGACCGCGTGCAGGTAGACGTCCTTGGGCAGGCCCGCGGCCAGGCTCCGCCACGTCTTGCCGTAGTCCGCCGTCTTCCAGATGTGGGGCCGCATGTCGTCCAGGCGATGGTCATCCACGACGAGGTAGGCGGTGGCGGCGGCGAAGGCCGAGGGCTCGATCAGGCTGACCGTCCCCCACTCCGGGATCCCGGGGACGTTCGCGGTCACGTTCGTCCAGGTCGCCCCGCCGTCGCGCGTCAGGTGGACGAGCCCGTCGTCCGAGCCCGCCCAGATGACCCCCTTCTCGCGAGGCGACTCCGCCACCGCGAAGATCGTGTCGTAGTACTCGGCACCGGTGTTGTCGCCGGTGATGGGCCCGCCCGACCACCTCTGCTTGCTCCGGTCGTTGCGGGTGAGGTCGGGGCTGATCGCCGTCCACGTCTGCCCGCCGTCGCTCGTGCGGAAGAGCACGTTGGCGCCGTGATAGACCACCTTCGGATCGTGGGGCGAGACGTGGATGGGCGCCGTCCACTGGAATCGGTAGCGCGCGTCCTCCGCGCCGTGGCCGGAGGTGTTGTCGGGCCAGGCGCTGGCGTTGCGGGCCTGGCGCGTCTTGTGGTCGTAGCGGGTGAAGATGCCGAGGTACTCGCCGGCATAGACGACGTTCGGGGTCGTGGGGTCGGCGACGACATGGCCGGCCTCCCCGCCCCCGACCTCGTGCCAGTCGCCGAGGATGATGCCCCCCGAGGAGAGGCTGTCGCTCGGGCCGGAGGCGGTGCCGATGTCCTGCATGGCCCCGAGCACGCGATAAGGGACGGAGCTGTCCGCACTCACGTGGTAGAACTGCGAGATCGGCAGCGGCGCCGCGTACCAGGTCTCCCCGCCGTCGGTCGAGACGTCCACCCCCCCGTCGTTCGCGCTGGCGACCCTTCGCGGGTTCCGGGGGTCGATCCAGATGTCGTGGTGGTCGCCATGGTGGGGGTTCTTGATCCTCGTGATCGTTTTGCCCCCGTCGATCGTCTTCAGGAGCGGCACCTGTGGAAACCAGACCACGTCGGGGTTCGCGGGGTCTACGGTGAGGGTCGTGTAGTACCACGCCCTCTGGCGCAGCGAGCGGTGGTCGCTCGCGCGGGTCCAGCTCTCGCCGCCGTCGTCGGAGCGGAAGAGCCCGCCCTCCTCCGCCTCGATCAGCGCGTAGACCCTCCGGCCGTCCGAGGGCGCCACCGCCACCCCGACCTTGCCCCAGATCCCGGCCGGGAGGCCCTTCCCCGTGAGCCGCGTCCAGGTGTCGCCCCCGTCGCGGGAGACGTAGAGGCCGCTGCCGGGGCCTCCGCTCACCAGCTCCCACGGCCGGCGCCGTGCCTGCCACAGCCCCGCGAAGACGATCCGCGGGTTCGAGGGATCGAGGGCCACGTCCGAGGCCCCGGTGTCGGCGTCCTTCTCAAGGACCCGCTGCCAGGTCTTCCCGCCGTCCCGAGTGCGGTAGACACCGCGCTCGGGGTTGGGGCCGAAGGGCTTCCCGAGAACGGCCGCGAAGGCGATGTCGGGGTTCTTCGGGTGGACGACCATCGTCCCGATCTGCCCGTCTTGCTTCCACACGTGGGACCACGTCTTTCCGGCGTCGGTCGACTTGTAGATCCCGTTGCCCTGGGCCACGTTGCCGCGGATGTTCGCCTCACCGGAGCCGACGTAGACGACGTTGGGGTCGGAGGGGGCGACGGCGATCGAGCCGATCGAGCTGATCGGCTGCTCGTCGAAGACCGGCTTCCAGCGGACCCCGCCATCGGTCGTCTTCCAGACGCCTCCGGAGGCGGTGGCGGCGTAGTAGACGACGGGATCGCCGGGCACCCCGGCGACGCGCGAGACGCGCCCGCCCGCGGGGGGGCCGACGAGACGGTACTTCAGGCCCGCGAACTCCTTCGGTCCGCCGTGAGGGCCTTCTTCTCTCTTCTCGTCTCCGGCTGCGGAATACGCGGGCACGGCCACGAACGCGGTCAGGATCGGTATGAGCAGGCATCGGCGTCGCATGATCTCTCCTCAGGTCCGAAACGGCGGCGAGCATAGCGAAGGCGACGCCGCGGTTCAAACCGGTGGGCGGTAGAGCGCCGCGGGGCCACGCGCTTGAAGAAGGGCTTGATCGGCATCAGGGAGCTCCATATACTCCAGCATATGAAACAGCTTCTCATCGAGCTCGACGAAGAGACCCTGGCCAAGCTCGAGCGGGTGGCGCCGGCGCGGTCGCGGAGGCGGTCTCAGTTCATACGGTCCGCGGTTAGCCGAGCGCTGTGGGAGCTCGAGGAACGGGCCACGGCCGAAGCCTACCGACGCCAGCCCGACTCTGTCGCGGAGACCTACCTGGACGCGCGTGCGTGGGAGCAAGATCGGGTCGGCCGTCGCCGAAAGGCGCGCCGCCGATGAGGCAGTATGAGATCCGCTGGGCCAACCTTCCCGCCCCCATCGGCCGTCGCCCGGTCCTGCTCCTCTCACGGACCCCGGCCTATGCCTACTTGAACAAGGTCATCGTCGCCGAAGTTACCTCCACGGTTCGGGGCATCCCGCAGGAGGTGCGCGCGGGGAGGAAAGAGGGGCTCACGCGTGCATCGGTGGTGAACTTCGACAACATTCACGTTGTCGCCAAGCCGCTCCTGGGCGATCGCCTCGGTGTCCTCGATGTCTCACGGGAACGGGAGCTCAAGCGTGCTCTGGGCTATGCGCTGGACTGGCCCGAGCTGAAGATTCTCTGAAGTCCTTCTATCGCACGACGAGCACGGCCGCACCCCGTACGCGCCCCGACCGCAGTCGCTCGAGCGCCTCGTTCGCCGCGGCGAGGGGGAAGGTCTCCACCTCCGTCCGCACCGGAACCCTTGGGGCGAGGGCGAGGAACTCCTCGCCGTCGCTGCGCGTGAGGTTGGCCACCGATCGCACGACCCGCTCCTCCCACAGGATGCGATAAGGGAACGACGGGATGTCGCTCATGTGGATCCCGGCGCAGACGACGGTCCCCCCGCGCTCGACCGCGCGCAGCGCGGCGGGAACCAGCTCGCCCGCGGGGGCGAAGATGATCGCCGCATCGAGCGGCTCCGGCCCGGGTGAGAGGGCGTCCCCCGCCCACTCCGCGCCCAGCGATCGGGCGAACGCCTGCGACTCGCGGTCCCCCGCGCGCGTGAAGGCGAAGACCCGCCGGCCCTTGTGCCGCGCGAGCTGGATCACGATGTGCGCGGCGGCGCCGAAGCCGTAGAGCCCGAGCCGCCCGGCCTCCCCCGCGAGCCGCAGCGAGCGGTAGCCGATGAGGCCCGCGCAGAGGAGGGGCGCCGCCTGAAGGTCGGGGTATCCCTCGGGGATGGGGAAGCAGTACCGCGCGTCCGCCACCGCGCGCTCGGCGAAGCCGCCGTCGATGTGATACCCGGTGAAGCGCGCCTCGGGGCAGAGGTTCTCGCGCCCGGAGAGGCAGAAGCGGCAGGCGCCGCAGGTCCAGCCCAGCCAGGGCACGCCGACGCGCTCGCCCGCTGCGGGCCTCTCGACGCCCTCTCCCGTTGCCTCGACCATCCCGACGATCTGGTGGCCGGGGACGACAGGGCGCCCCAGGTCCGGCAGCTCACCGTCGAGGACGTGGAGGTCCGTGCGGCAGACGCCGCAGGCGCGCACGCGGAGGCGGACCTGGCCCCGCCCGGGAACCGGCGAGGGACGCTCCGCCTCCCGTAGCGGACGACGGGCGGCGTCGAGGACCATGACGCGCACGGCGTCGCGCAGTCTAGCACCGTCGCTCCGACCGCCTTGACGAGGACTCATCCGGCGTCTACGTTGCCGCCATGCCGGAGCCGATCCTCGTCGCCCCCGGGGTACGCGTGCCCGGCTCGGCGCAGACCGTCCACGCCGTGCGCGCCTCCGGCCCCGGAGGTCAGAACGTCAACAAGGTCGCGTCGAAGGTGGAGCTGCGCGTGGACCTGACGCGGGTCGAGGGCCTGGATGAAGGAGCCCGGGCCCGGCTCTTCGCCCTCGCCGCCGGTCGTCTCGACGCCGAGGGCGAGCTGCTCGTCACGAGCCAGCGCACACGCGACCAGGGACGGAACCTCGAGGATGCGCGGCGCAGGGTGGCGGACCTCGTCGTGAGGGCGCTGCGCGTCCCGAAGACCCGGCGGCCGACGCGGCCCACCGCCGCCGCTCGCGAGCGGCGACTCACCGAAAAGCGGCGCGGAAGTGAACGAAAGCGCGCCCGCTCCCGGATCGAGGAGCGCGAGTAGGAGGCTCGGGGGTCTCGCTCGCGTGCTCGGGCCTGGCCGACCCGGACGGAAGCCTGTCGTGTGACGACGCTCACACGCGCCGCGACGCCACGGGTGTCTTCTATGAGGTCTCTCCCACGAGGAGGTCGGCGCGTGCGCGCGATCGACGGAGGCGGCTCCCGACGGACGGGTGCGGCGGAGCAGGCCCAGCGTCGGGCCGCCGAGGAAGCCCGACGACGCGCGGCGGAGGAAGCTCGGCGGAAGGCGGCCGAGGAGGCCCGGCGACGGCTCCTCGAGCGGGAGGACCGCTTCGAGCGAACGCCGACCGCCGGGCCGTTCGCCGCGCGACCGACCTCGACCCCTGCCGCGCAGGGCACGCCGTCCATCACCGGCTCGGCGCCGCCACCTCCCGGGACGATGGTCTCCCCGACGGACCAGGCCGAGCTCGCTCGCCTCGAGCACCGGCTCGGCGAGATGGGGCGAAGCCCGCAGGAGATCCAGGCGGCGGTCGTCCGGCTCCGCCTGAGCCAGATCGAGCGCGAGAGCGCGGCCCTCGCCGCGCTGGGCCCGGCGGCGCTCCTGCCGCAGGGGCAGGCCGCCGAAGCCACCGCCCAGCAGAGGCTCGACCACTACATCCGCGACGTCGACTCGATCTACTCCGGCCTCGCCCCCCTCGACCGCGAGCAGCTCGGGCTGCTCGTGCGCCTCGAGAACGTCCAGGCGCGCGGCGTCACGCTCCAGGCACTGCAGATGGAGGCGCGTCTGGCAGGGCTGCAGCTCGAGCGGGCGGCACTCGAGAGACAACAGGCGCTCGCCGCCGGAGCACCCGCCGCGACCCTCGCCCACTGGGACGCGCAGATCGCCGCCGCCCGGGCGCGACTCGAGGGCGACCCGGCGGTGGGGACCCGGATCCAGGAGCTGCAAGGCCAGAGGGACTCGATCCAGCGCACGCTCTGGCTCACGGACCCGCTGCGCACCCCGGAGACGGAGCAGCGGATGCGCCAGGAGATGGCGGCCCTCGATGCCCGCATCGCCGAGACACGCCTTCTCCTCCCTGAGAACAGCCTGCTCGTGCGTCTGGACGCGGCGCAGGCCCGCTACGACGAGGCGGCGCAGCAGCTCGCGGCACAGCAGGGCGAGCTGCTCCAGGCGCTCGAAGACTACCGCGCGGGTGTCGCCCGGACCGCCGACCAGGGACAGCAGGTGATCACGGAGCTTCGGACGGGAAACGACCTCGCCTCGACGCGGCCCGACCTCGACCAGGCGCTCGCCGAGCTCTCGGCGATCCTTTCCTGTGCCACACCCGAGGAGTTGCAGGCCGCCCTCGACCGGATCGAGACCCTTCCCGAGGGCGACTTCCTCCTCATGCGGCTTCAGGACGTGGACGCCCTCGGGGCCGATCCCCGCCTGCGCATCATGAGCGGGCGCGAGATCGGCGTCCCGACCGGGCTCGGGCGCTTCGCGGAGGAGCTGCTCATGAACACGCTCCTCCTCGGCATCCCCTCCTACATCGAGAACCAGCGCATCGTGAACACGCCGGGGGCGAGCCCGGCGCTGGTGGGGGAGGCGCAGCTCGGCCTCGTCTTCGATTACGTGGGCTTCGCGCTCACCGTCGCCGGTCCCGTGATCAAGGGCGTCCAGGTGCTGGCGCGGGGAGGGCGCACGGTCGTGGAGTTCACCCCCGAGATGCGCACCGCGCTGCGCGCCGCGGGCTACGCCGACGAGGCGATCGAGCAGCTCGCGCTCCGCCTCGACGACGCGGCGCGCAGCGGGCGGGCGCTCCAGGAGCTGCTGCTCACGAGTCGGCCCGAGGAGGCCTCGACGCTCATCGACCTCATGGGCCGCAGCCTCCCGCTCGAGCGGACCGCGATGCGGAGCGTGCCGGGCCTGGACGCGCCGGTCTCGCAACTGGTCCAGCGGCCGGCGGAGGTCGTCGATTTCCTCATCGGCTCCGCCCCGGATGCCCGGACCGCCTTCTGGGGTCTCGTGCGCGAGGGCCGCTCGCTCGACGACGCGCGCACGATCATGACCCTCGTCCGCAACGGACGGCCGCTCGACGACATCCAGCGCGCGCTGGCGAGCGGCCGCCGTCTGGACGACCTCGTGGCGGAGACGCTCTTCCGCACGGTGGGGGCCGAGGAGGCGCATCGCCTCTCCGGAATCCCGCAGAGCTTCCTCAGCGGCGGGTCGATGGACGACCTCGCGGCGCTGGCCCGCGAGCACGGATCCGACATCCTCGTCCGCGACACCAACCGCAGCCTGGAGGCGACGATGGCCGCGCACTGGCCCAAGGACCCCGCCGCCCACTTCGTGATCGACGGGATCGACGTCAAGGTGAGCAGCGTCCCGCAGATGACGCCGCGCGGCCTCATCCGCTTCAAGACCGACGGAAGCGCTCGTGTCGTGCTCCAGGTGCAGCAGGGCTCGAGCTGGGTGTCGGCGGGTGAGTACGTCGTCCACACGAATGATGGCTGGCGGCTCGTGCCGGAGGGGGATCTCGCGACGATGCCACGCGAGTGGTGGGCGATGGGCGGGGACATCGACCTGCTGGCCGTCATCGAACGCCGCGGGGAGGGCTTCGTCCCGCAGCCGCGCACGGAGGCCCTCCGCGCGGAGCTGAACGAGATCGCCACCGTACCCGAGCCCCTCCGCGACCAGGGGGTGCCGGGCCTCTTCATGCACGGCTCGAGCCTGTCGTACGCCAACACCAACCGGGGATGGACTCCTGCCCTCGCCTTCACCGCCGAGGGCCGGATGGTCTGGCTCGCGACCGACGACGCGGTCGAGTACTGGTTCAAGCTGCGCGGCGTGGCGGCCGAGCCCTATTGGCGCCCCGACGTGCTCGACTTCGTCGCCGGTCTCCCGATCCCCTCTTCGGCGAGCACCTACCTGGCGGGCACGGCCCTCGGCAACGTGCCCGAAGTGATGGAGGCGCTCAACGCGCCCCCGGTCTCCTGGCCGGAGGCGGATGAGACGCCGACACCGCCGGAGACGGCCCCGACCGCCACGCCCACGGTGACGCCTTCCCCGCCTCAGGCCACACCGGGCCCGGCCCCCGCGCCCGTGCCGACGGCCACGCCCACGCCGCACCCCTGAGGGGCGCGGGGGTCGACGGCCTTCCGCTCAGAAGAGGAGGAACCAGGAAGCTGCGGGTCCCCACGGCCGTTGGCGCGGCTGAGGGAGGCGGCGAGCTGGCGGGGTGGACGGGACTCGAACCCGCGACCTCCGACGTGACAGGCCGGCGTTCTAACCAGCTGAACTACCACCCCGCTTGGGTGGGCCGGGCCGCTTCGGGGGAATCCTGGTGGGCGGTACAGGATTCGAACCTGTGACTCCCGGCGTGTAAGACCAGTGCTCTACCGCTGAGCTAACCGCCCAACGGACAACCTCGAACAGTACCGAAAACGACGAGTGGCGTCAAACCCGCCCCGCCGACGTCGCGAGGCACTCGGCGAGGGCCTCCCGCCAGGGCGGGAGCGGGGCGAGGCCGAGGGCGAGGTAGCGCGAGGTGTCGAGCACGGAATAGGCAGGGCGGCGCGCAGGCAGGGCGAGTTGCGTGGCGGTGATGGCGGCCACCGGCGCTTCGATTCCGGCGATGGCGAGGGCGGCCGTCGCAAGCTCGTGCCAGGTGCAGTGTCCGGCGCCCGTCACGTGCCACACCCCGCGCACGCCCGCGCGCACGAGGTCGGCCGCGGCGCGGGCGAGATCGCCCGCGAACGTCGGCGCGAAGACCTGGTCGGCGACCACCCGCAGCGGTCGTCCCTCCCGCGCCTGCCGGAGGATGCGCTCGACGAAGCTGCCCCCCTTCTGAAGGCTCCCCCCCCGGCCCACCACGCCGCTCGTGCGCACGATGACGTGGTCACATCCGGTCGCGGCGACGAGAAGCTCGCCCGTCAGCTTCGAGACACCGTAGACCCCGAGCGGGCGGGGCGTGTCGTCCTCGCGGTAGGGCCGCCCCGCCTGGCCGTCGAAGACGTAGTCGGTCGAGAAGTGGACGAGAAGCGCCCCCGCCTCCTTCGCGGCGAGGGCGAGCAGGCGTGGGGCGAGGGCGTTGACCTCCAGGGCCAGGGCGGGCTCGGTCTCCGCCCCGTCCACCTTGTTGTAGGCGGCGGCGTTGAAGACGACGTCGGGGCGGATTCGCTCCACGACCGTCGCCACCGCCTCGCCGTTCGTCACGTCGAGCTCGGCGCGTCCGCCCGCCCAGGCCAGCTCCTCCCCGAGCCGGGCGACGAGCTCCCGTCCGAGCTGGCCGCCGGCCCCGACGACGAGGGCCCTCACCCGCCGATCTTCTCCGCGAGGGCGAAGTCGCGCTCGGTCAGACCTCGCGCGGAGTGGGTCGAGAGCGCGAGCGTCACCCGCGAGTAGCGGATGTCGATGTCGGGGTGGTGGTCCATCGCCTCCGCCAGCTCGGCGACGCGGTTGACGAAGGCCAAAGCGCCCTTGAAGTCGGGGAAGGAGAACGTCCGCCGGATCTCCTCGCCTTGCCGCTCCCAGCCCCGCAGCCGCGAGAGGCGGCCCTTGATCTCATCCTCGCTCAGCAGACCCATGGCCTGACACCTCCATCACCGCTCACGCCGAAGCCGCCGGAGAGGACCGCGGACGGCGCCGACGACGACGCCGGCGGCGGCGCGTCGAGGCGGCCGCCGCCCCCCCCACCGGCGCCGGCTCCCCCCCTTCCGCCGCGAGCACCGCGACGCCGGAAAGATCGAGGCCCCGCCAGTGTGCTCCCAGCTCGCGCCCCTCGGGGCCCCCGTGGATCTCGAGCCAGCGCAAGGCCTCGCCAAAGTAGCTCTTGCCCGCGAGCGCGTACCGGGCCGAGGCCGGGGCGTGCATCTCCCGCAGGCGCCGCTGCGCGGGGAGGATCAGCCGCAGCCGCTCGAGGTCGCGACGCGCGAAGGGCAGCGCGATCGGCGACGGCAACGCCGGCTGCGGCTCGTCTTCCTCTTCCTCCTCCTCGCCGCCGAGGGCGGCGATCTCGGCCGCGACGTCGTCGCGCGGTCCCTCCGCCGTCTCTGCGCCCTCCCGCGCGCGGGGGGAGGCGACGGGCACACGCCGCAGCGGGACCCCGAGCGGCACGAGCAGCGAGCCCATGAGCACGGGGTTCGTCAGCTCGTCGGCCGCGACGAGCCCGGTGCGGCGGCACTCGTCGAGCCGGGCCAGGCTCCCGAGGAGGGCCTCGGCGCCCCCGGCGATCGCGCGGTCCGCCTCCGGCAGGAGGTAGGCGAGCAACCCGCACTCGTGCAGCGCCTCGAAGGTGCGCCGCGAGTGTCCATGGCGCAGGATCTTGTAGAACTCCTCGAGGATCCGCGCCGGGCTGCTCCGAACGATCTCGCCCCGCAGGAAGCGGATGGCCTCCGCGGTGTCGGGATCGATCGCGAAGTCGAGGCGTGCCGCGAGCGCCACCGCACGGAGCATCCGAACCGGATCCTCGCGGAAGCGTACCGCGGGGTCCCCGATCGTGCGGATGAGACGCGCCTCGAGGTCCTTGAGCCCGCCCACCCAGTCGATCACGGAGAAGGTGGCGATGTCGTAGAAGAGGGCGTTGACGGTGAAGTCGCGACGGAAAGCGTCCTCCTCCGGCGTTCCGAAGGTGTTGTCGCGGCGGATCAGCGTGTCGCCCTCCTCCGGGACCGCGGCGCGGCGGAAGGTCGAGACCTCGATCACCTTCCTCCCGAAGCGGACGTGGCAGAGGCGGAAGCGCCGCCCGACGATGAAGCAGTTGCGGAAGAGCCGTCGCACCTGCTGAGGGTGGGCGCTCGTGCCCACGTCGAAGTCCTTGGGCTGCCGCCCGAGGAGCAGGTCGCGCACCCCTCCCCCGACCAGGTAGGCCACGAAGCCGTGGTTCTTCAGGCGGTAGAGGACCTTGAGGGCGTCGGGGTCGATGTTGCGGCGCGAGATGACGTGCTCGGGTCGCGAGAGGATGCGGGGCGCGACGTTGCCGGGGGAAGCCTCCACCGGCTGATTATAAGACGACCGCCGTCAGCCCCCGCCGACACGCTTGCTGGGGGCTCGGGATGAAGGGGGGCTACTCCGGGTTGCGGCAGACGCGGACGCGCGGGCCTTCCCGCCTCACCCGGAAGCGCGCGCCCTCGGGGAAGAGTCCGGGCAGCCGGAAAGAGGGCATCGGCCGCGAGGGGTCGCGCACGAAGAGGTCGCCCTCCGGGCGCAAGGCGCCGATGAAGATGAGCTCGCGCCATTTCAGCTCCGGCAGCGAGAAGCCGTCTTCGAAGAGGACGACGTCGGCGAAGGGCAGCTGCTCGTCGGCCATCAGACCGCGCGCCGCATCTTGCGCGCCGCGTGCTCGAGGAGCGCCAGCTCCTTCGGCGTCAGGTCGGCGCGCTGGAGAAAGGCACGCCACTCGCGGAAGGCCTCCTCCGCCCGCGCCTCGGGCAGGGCCCGAATCGCGAGCAGGCCGTCCCGCAGGCCCTCGAGAACGCGCTCCTTCTCGCCGTGCGTCGCCCACCGCGCCGGCTCCAACCCCGCGCGCCGCGTCGCGCGGTGCACCTCGTAGGCGGCGATGGCGACGGCGTGGGAGAGGTTGTAGGAGGGCTGCGCGGGGTGGGAGGGGATGGTGACGGCCCGCCCGCAGAGTCCGAGCTCCTCTTCGCTGAGGCCGCCCGTCTCCGGCCCGAACACGAGCGATGCGGTCGCCTCGGCATCGAGGGCGGCGATCCTCTCCGCCGACTGGCGCACGTCCAGCAGGGCCGCCCCCACGGGCCGGCGGCCGGTGAAGCCCAGGACGAGGGCCGACCCCGCCACCGCCGAGGCGAGATCGCCGAAGACCCGCGCCTGCTCGAGCACGTCCTGCGCCCCCCAGGCCGTGCGCCAGCACTCGACCGTCCTCCAGTCGCCGGGGGAAACGACGTCGAGGCCCTCGACTCCGGTGTTGCGGACGACCCGCGCGCACGCACCCACGTTGGCGGAGGTCGACGGCCTTACGAGCACGATCCGCGTGCGCGCCACGCCTCAGCCGGCGGTCGGGTCGTCGCCCTGGCGCTCCGTCTCCGGCCAGTGGCGCAGGAAGCGCCGGACCTGCGGGTGGCGGGAGCAGTACTCGACGAGCAACGCGCGCAGCCGCCCGCGGTCCGCCTCCGACATCTCCGTGAACTCCAGCCCCGCCCCCGGCGGCAGCGACTTCGACACGAGATGACTGCCCGCCGGGTGCCACCAGGCGACCCGGCATTGCGCGCGGAACGGTACCTCGCTGCCGGGCCAGCCGAACCGGATCTCGACCGGCTCGTTCACGGGCATCTCCCGCTCGCGCTCGATGAACGCGCCGGAGAGGCCGATGTCGATGATGAAGACGTCCTCCTCCGCCTCTGCACGCGCCATCGTGGCCCGGCGGACGAAGGGGATGCGGAGCTGCCGGAGAACCTTCTCCGGAGGCGGTCCCTCGCGCGCCCTCGCGAAGACCCGGCTCATGCCCGCTCTTCGGCACGCTAGCACCAGCGTGCCGAACGTGTCAACGACGACCGACACACGATTGACAGTGCGGGAGGCGTGTGTTGAAATCGCGCACCAGCGACGGATCTCCCTGTCGCTCTGTGTGTTGGAGGGAGAGGACACGCACTTGGCTCCGGAGCCCGCGAGCGTCTCGGTTCCGACACTCGTCGTCACCGGAGGGCCGCTCGACGGCACGACCTACGCCATCGACACGACCTCCCGCGAGGTCGTCATCGGCTCGGCGCCAGACTGCCTGATCCGTATCCAGCTCGGCAACGTCGAGCCGCATCACGCGCGGCTGATGCTCGGGGCGGTGGGCCTCGTCCTCTCCGACGCGGGCAGCGGCTCCGGCACCTTCGTCAACGGCGAGAAGGTGGAGCGCGAGCACCTCCTCCAGAGCGGCGATCGCGTCTGCCTCGGCCCGCCGGGCTCGAAGGGCAGCGCGAAGATGCTCGTGCTCCTCCCGGGGGCGACGGCCGCCGCCGCCCCTCACGCCCCCCCCGCCGCCGGGCCCCGGTTGGTCGGAGGCGAGGCGTCGCCCGTCTTCCTGAGTGACGACCACTCGCCGATCACGATCGATCCCGACGCGGTGAGCATCTCCGAGGAGCCGGTGATCGTCCACTCGGCGGCCGAGGAGTCCGCACGCCCGCCTTCTCCGCCTCCGCCTCCGCCACCGCCGCCTCCGGCCCCACCAGCTCCGCCGGTGGCGCGCGCGTCGCCTCCGCCCGCTCCCACGCCGCCACCGCCGCCTCCCCGGCCGCCCGCCGCGGCCGGTCCCACGCCCGCCCCCGCCCGGCCGGCAGCGGCCCGGGCGCCGGAGCCGGACTACCAGACCGAGCTGCCGTCCATCCCGGTCGAGCGACCACGCGAGCCGGCGCCTCCTCCCGCGCGGACCACGTCCCGCCCGGCCCCCAAGCCCCTCCCGCGCCGCGGCGGGGGAGGGCGATCGCTGCCGATCCTTCCCGTTCTCGGTGCGATCGCGGGTGCGGTCGTCCTCGGCGGCGCGGCGTTCTGGCTCCTGCGGCCGGGGGCACCGACGCTCCACTCCGTCGACCCGACGAGAGCGGAGGCAGGAGGCACGGTGACGCTCACGGGGGACGGCTTCGCGTCCCAGCCGGGCGAGAACACCGTCCTCTTCGGCGACAAGGGCGGCGCCGTGACGGGGGCCAGCGCCACCCAGCTCACGGCGGTGGTGCCGGCCGAGCTCGCCACTTCCGGCCCCGTCGACGTGGCGGTGGCGGTCGAGACGAAGGGCGGGCGCTCGAGGACGGTGACGCTCGGCGTCTACCGACCGGCGAAGATCCTGGCCCTGGAGCCCGACGTGGCCCTCCCCGGCCAGGCGGTGCTCATCCGCGGGCAGAGCCTCGCGGGCCCGGCGAGCGTCACGATCGGCGGCGCCAAGGCTCAGGTGGTCGAGGCCAAGGGGGACGATCTGCGGGTCGCCGTCCCCTCGCTCCCCCTCCCCGAGGGCGCGACGGCGCCGGTCGTCGTGACGGTGGGCAGCGAGACGACCAAGCCGGTGGACCTCATGATCGGGCGGCTGCCGCTCGTTCTTGAGGTCGCCCCACGGGCGGGACCGATCGGTGAGCGGGTCGTCGTCAAGGGACGCGGCTTCGATGCGAGCCGCGCCGGCAACACGGTCACCTTCGCCGGGCAGCCGGCGCTCGTTCTCGCCGCTTCCCCCACGGAGCTGACCGTCATCGCCCCCGCCCCCGCGGGAGGCGAGGGGCAGCCCGAGCTGCCGGTGGTGGTGACCGCGGGCGGTCGGGCCTCGACCAGCCCCGTCAGCTTCAACATCGCGCGCCTGTCGGCGAGCGCGTACGTGCCCCGCTTCTTCGCGGCCCCCGTCACCGAGTACCCCACCGAGGATCTGGCCTTCGTCTCGACCGAGCTCGCACCACTGCTCCTCTTCGGCGGAAAGGCGGACAGTCCCTCCACCGCGGAGCGCGCGGTCAAGCTCAGCGCGACCCTCAACACGCTTGCGGCGAACGCAGCCACGAAGCCGGTCGCCTTCGAGTTCCGCGAGCGTCCCCAGCCTGGCGTCGGCGTCGTGGGCGACGTCAATCTGCTCCTCTTCGCCACCGCCGAGGACGCCGCCGCCTACTCGCGGCCCTGGGAGACGGGTCGGAAGGCGTCTCGCCGCGTGAGCGCGACGGCGCTCGCCACCCACTGGGCGGCGGTGCTCCAGGACTACTTCGGTCTCTTCCTCTATCGACAGCGGCCGCTCAAGGTGCTCGCGCTCTCCCCGCGCGGTGCGGTGCTGACCGAGATCTTCGCCGAGGCCGCTCGCCGCTCGCCGGGCGGCATGGGTGTACCCACGACCGTCGTCCTGCCCACGACCACGAGCATGGCGGCAGCGCTCAAGCAGATGGCGCTCGTCGTCTCCGGCGAGGCCGCGCGGGCGGGGGTGGCGGTGGTGGGCCAGTGGGAGGGTACGCTGGAGGACCCCGACTCCGGCAGCCGTCGCTTCCGGGTCCGGCTGCGGGCGGACGGGCCGCGCCTCGCGGGCAGCCTCACCACTTGGCAAGGCACGATCGAGGTCGCCTCGCCCGTTCGCAACGTCGCCTTCGAGCGCGGGACGCTCCGCTTCGTCGCCAACCTGCAGGGCGCGCCCCACACCTTCACGGGCTTGCTGGAGGCGGACACGGTCAGCGGCACCGTCGAGCGACCGGGCCGGGCCCCGGCCCGCTTCACCCTCAAGTTCGTCGAGTAGCCGTGCCCCGGCTGCGCCGGAGCCCCTCGGTCCGCGCCCGGCGCCGAGACGCCCGCGTGCGCACCGGCCTCGAGGAGCTGCTCGATCGGCCGGAGCCGATCCGCGGCCTGCGCCTCGGCCTCGTCGCCAACCCCGCCTCCGTCACCTCCGACCTCGTCCACGCCTCGCGCGCGCTGCGTGCGCTCCGGGGTGCGCGCCTCGTGGCCCTCTTCGGCCCCGAGCACGGGATTGCCGCCGACGCGCAGGACCTCGTCGAGGTCGGCCATTCCCGCGACGCGGCGACGGCGCTCCCCGTCTTCAGCCTCTACGGCGAGACCCGCGTGCCCACCCCGCGCATGCTCGAGGGGCTCGACGCGGTGGTCCTCGACCTGCAGGACGTGGGCGCCCGCTACTACACCTTCGCCTCCACGATGCTGCACGTGCTCGAGGCCGGCGCCCGCGAGCGCAAGCGGGTGGTCGTCCTCGACCGGCCGAACCCGCTCGGGGGCGAGGTCGTGGACGGCAACGTGCTCGACCCCGCCTACCGCTCCTTCGTCGGCCTGCACCCGCTCCCAGCGCGCCACGGAATGACGATGGGCGAGCTCGCGCGGATGTTTCGGGAAGAGCTCGCGCTGGACGTCGACCTGCACGTCGTGCGCATGCGCGGCTGGCGGCGGGGAATGCACTTCGAGGACACCGGCCTCCCCTGGGTCCTCCCCTCACCCAACCTGCCCACGGTCGACACCGCCTTCGTGTATCCGGGCGGCTGCCTGATCGAGGGGACGAACCTGTCCGAAGGACGCGGGACGACGCGGCCGTTCGAGCTCGTGGGGGCGCCCTGGCTCGATGCGGCCGCGCTCGCCTCGGCGATGGAGCGGGAGCGCCTGCCCGGGGTCGCCTTCCGGCCCGCGGCGTTCACCCCCACGTTCCAGAAGCACGCGGGGCTGCTCTGCCATGGCATCCAGGTCCACGTCCTCGACCGCGAGCGCTTCCCCGCCTTCCTCGTCCTTCTACTCCTCATCTCCCACGCGCGGGCACAGGACCGGCTACGCTTCGTCTGGCGCGAGCCGCCCTACGAGTACGAGGCGGTCAAGCTCCCGTTCGACATCCTGTGCGGGACCGACCGCATCCGCCGCGCGATCGAGGCGGGTGTGTCGCCAAGACGGCTCGCCCCCGGCTGGCGCGCCGAGTGCGCGGCCTTCCGGCGGCGTCGGACCCGGTTCCAACTCTACTGAGCTTCGGCCTCGCTCGGCTCGCGACGGTGGGTGGTCAGCATCACCGCGAGCAGTATGAGGCCGGCGCCGAGGAGAAGGCCCGCGAAAACCGGCTCGCCGAGAAGGAGGTGGCCGAGCACGACCGCCACCACCGGGTTCACGTAGGCGTAGGTGCCGACCGTGCTCGCGGGCAGCTCGTTGAGGCAGTAGACGAAGGCGTTGAAGCCGACGAGCGAGCCGAAGACCGCGAGGTAGGCGAGCGCCCCATAGGCGCGCGGGGAGGCGGAGAGGAGTCTCCCGATGTCTTCGCCGAAAAGCCGCGACTCGATCGCGAGGACGAGCGCCCCCACCAGCATCTCGACGGCGGCGGACGTGGCGAAGGGCAGGCGAGGCGAGATCGACTGCGCGTACAGCGAGCCCACCGCCCAGGAGAGGCACGCGGTCTGGAGCCCGAGGACCGCCGGCCAGTGGCCGGCCCCGAGCGCGCCCCGCGGCTGCACGACCAGCGCCACCCCGGCGAGACCGACGAGCGTGCCTGCCCACAGCGGCGCCGTCCATCGCCGCCCGCCTCTCCGCAGGCCGTCGAGGAGGACGAGCCAGACGGGGACGGTGGCCACGATCAAGGCGGCGATCCCGCTCGGGACCGTGCGCTCCGCCCACATGACGAGCGCGTTGCCCACCGAGAGGAGCAGCACCCCGACGAGCGAGTAGTCGAGCCACTGTCGCCCCGTCGGCCATCCGTGGCGGCGGTCGACGACCGCCGCCACCGCCGCCATCGCCGCCCCCGCCGCGGCGAACCGCACCGCCGCCGCCGCGAGCGGCGGCATCTCCGCGACGACGATGCGGATGGCGAGGTAGGTGGAGCCCCAGACCAGGTAGACGGCGAGGAGCGCCAGCCAGGGCAGGAGCCGCCGGCGCGGCGGGCTCAGGCGGCGGGCTCCGCGCGCAGCGCGGCCAGGCGGCGGCCCGCGCGCGCAACCTCCTCCCGGTCGATCTCGCCGTCCTTCCAGCAGTCGAGGTAGCGCTCGTAGAGGCGTCGCGCCTCGGCCGTGCGGCCCGCCTGCTCCTCGAAGCGGGCGAGGAGGGCGAGAGCCCGCAGGTAGGCGATGGGTGAAATCAGCCGCTCGAGACCGCCCTCGGTCACGCGGACGAGGGCGCGCCGCGCCTCGTCGCGGTGGCCCGTCTCGAGCGCGGCCTTTGCCAGCGCCAGGCGAAGGTCGACGGCGTACGGGCTGGGCTTGAGAGTCGGCCCTTCGAGGAGCTCCGCTCCCTTGCGGAGCACGGGCAGCGCCGCCGCGTGGTCGCCTCGGGCGAGGGCCAGCTCGCCGCGGAAGTACAGCTCCAGGGGTTCCGCGAACGCCGGCGGCAATCCCTGCAGCCACCCCTGGGCGGCGTCCACGCTGGCCTTCGCATCGCCGGCCTTCCCGAGGCGGGTGAGGCACAGCGCGCGCACGCCGTGGGCCGTCGCCACTCTCTCCGGGTCCGCCGACCGCTCCTGTATGATGCGATCCGCCTCCTTCAGGGCCGCTCGATAGCGGCCCAGCCGGTACTCGAGCTCGGCGCCGAAGATCCGCACCCCCATCCGAAGATCCGGGCGGTCGCGGGCCTCCTCGACTCCCTTGTCGAGCAGCGCGCGGTCGAAATGCCCGTGATAGAGGCCGAGGACGAGCTGGGCCTGGCCGCCCATGAAGCGGCCGACGGGGTCGGGCCAGGCACGGAGGCGTCGGGCCGCCGCTTCCGCCGCGTCCCATTCGCCGCCGAGAACGTGCACCGCACAGCGTCCGGCCTCGGCCGTCGAGCTCTTCGGGTCGAGCCGGAGGGCAGCGTCGAAGGCCTGCAGGGCCTCGCCGTGCCGGCCACGGTAGGCCAGGAGGTAGCCCAGGTTCTCCTGCCCGGCGGAGCGATCGGGGTGCTGGGCCACGTATTCGCGCAGTGCTTCCTCCGCGCGGTCGGCCTGACCGGTGGCCACATAGGCCTCGGCCAGCGACATGTAGGTGCCAGGGAAGGTCATCCCCCGCCGCCGCAGCTCCTCGAGATGGACGATCGCCTCGCCGTTGCGCCGGGACTCCATCAGCAGCTGGGCGAGGTTGTTCCGGGCCGAGCTGTGGTCGGGCTCGCTGTCGACCGCCTTTTGGTAGGCCTCGACCGCACGTGGGAGCGTCTCCGGATTGAGCGAGTAGTAGCGCCCTTCGATGTAATACCGCTCGCCCGGGGGCAGCTTCTCGGCCTTCTCCAAGGCGCGAGCGGCGTACTCGCGGGCCTTGTCCTTGTCCCCGAGGTTGGCGTGCACGACCGAGAGCTTCGCATTCGCCATCGCGAAGCCGGGGTCGGCGGCGATCGCCTTCTCGAGCAGCGCCTGCGCCTCCCGCTCCTCCAGCCGGTTGTGGTGACGCATGCCCTCGGCGAAGAGCCGGTAGGCCTCGACGGAGGACGTCGTCACCTGCTCCAGCTTGCTCTCGTGACCCTCGGCCATCGCCTTGGCGTCGAGCCGGGACCGCACCCGGTCGGTGAGCTGGTCGACGAGGGCGAAGAGGCCGTCTTCGGCGTCGCCCTCGACCCGCTCCGAGGCCAGGACCTCGCCGCTCGAGGGGTCCTGGAGCCGAGCCTGGATGCGGAGCTGGCCCCCCGCACGCACGTAACTCCCGACGAGCGCGGTCGCCACCTCCGCCCGGCGCGCCACCTGGGCGACCACGGGGGCGGAAACGGTCCGGTCGTCGCGGTGGCCGAGCTCGTCGAGGATCTGGTCGAGCCGTCCCGTCGACAGCACGCGCAGCCCCGGGGCCTGCGACAGGTTCGTCACCAGCATGTCGGTGAGCCCGGTGCGCAGCCAGTCGAGAGAGGGATCGCCGGAGAGGTTGTCGAAATACAGCACCGCCACCGAGGTCCGAGCGTCGGCCGGGCTCCGCCGACCCCGATCCCGCAGAAGGACGACCCCCGCCAGGACAAGGACGACGATCGCGGCCGCCGCCGCCGCGGGCAGCGCCCACCGCCGCTCGACCGCCGGGAGCCTCAGCCGGCGCCGTCCGGCGGTCGTCGCGAGCGCCCCCAGCTCGCCGCTGTCGACGTCGTGCTTCAGATCCTCGAGGTCCTTGCGGAGGTCCGTCGTCGACTGGTAGCGATCCTCGGGCCGCTTCTCGAGGGCCCGCTGGATCATGCGTGCGAGAGGGCGCGGGACCTCGTCCCGGATCTGGGTGACCGGCCGCGGCGTGTCCTTGAGGATGGCGGACAGCACGGAGAGGTTGGTCGCGCCCTTGAAAGGGCGCTCGCCGGTCGCCATCTCATAGAGGAGGATGCCGAGGGAGAAGATGTCCGAGCGGTGGTCGACGGGAAGGCCCTGCGCCTGCTCCGGCGACATGTAGGCGACCGTGCCCACGATCCTCCCGTCCTGGGTGACGGACTGCGTCTCCCGCGTGGTGCGGTCGGCGTCCTCCGGGACGTCCGCACGGAGCTTGGCGAGGCCGAAGTCGAGGACCTTGAGCCGTCCCTCCGGGGTGAGCATGACGTTCTCGGGCTTGAGGTCGCGGTGGAGGATCCCCTGCCGGTGGGCGGCGGCGAGAGCGTCCGACATCGCGATAGCGAGCGGCAGAAGCCGCTCGGTCGGGAAGCCGCGGGCGGGGAGCGCACGGGCGAGCGTCTCCCCCTCGACGTGCTCCATCGTGAGGAAGGAGAGGCCGTCCGCCTCCTCGATCGAGTGAATGGTGACGATGTTGGGGTGGTTCAAAGACGCGATGGCCCGGGCCTCGCGCTCGAAGCGCTGGATCTTCTCGGGGTGGGCCGCCGTCTCCGGAGGCAGCACCTTGAGCGCGACGCGGCGGCCGAGCTTCGTGTCCTCGGCGAGGTAGACCTCGCCCATGCCCCCCGACCCCAACGCCTCGAGAACGCGGTAGTGGCCGACGATTCGGCCGACGAGGCCGGTCACGGGATGGGACTGGGCCATGACGCCAATCATAACGGGCCGAGGTCCCGCCAGGATCCCTTCGTGACGAGAATTCACACATGTCATCCCGAGCGCGGTTCCCCGCCGGCGCGCGAGGGATCCACCGGTCCGACCGGCCCCAGGCGGATCCCCTTCGCGCGACGGCGAGACGGCGTGCTCTGGGCGTCACCTCGTCGCCCGCCCTCGGAGCGACTCGTGATGACGGCGGGGGGGCCGTCCAGCAGGTTGAACGCATTGCGGGCGACCCGCCGGAAGCCACCGAATCGATCCCCTGAGCCGACCCCTCCACCGCGGCCTCGAGCTGGGCGGTCCGCGATATCGCCTAGCGCGGCGAGGCCTACACGCGGATGCGCGGGGTTCGTTTGATCGAAAGCGACCCAGCAGTTACGCTCGTAGGCGCCACGGGGGGAAGTGGGTGCCGAATCGAGCGCCGGATTGGTTGGCGCAGGCCGCTCGGGACCTCGAGCAGGCCGAGGCCTCGCGGGCGGAGGGTCGCCACGAGTGGGCCTGCTTTGCCGCCCAGCAGGCCGCGGAGAAGGCGGTCAAGGCCCTTCATCTGTCGAAGGGCCAGGAGGCCTGGGGGCACGTCGTCGCCCGCCTGTTGAACGAGCTTCCGGACAGGCCCCCGGCGCATCTCATCGAGAAGGCGCGCGCCCTCGACAACTTCTACATGCCGACGCGGTACCCCAACGGACATCCCGAGGGGGCCCCCTTCGAGCACTACGGGCCGCTCCAGAGCGGCGAGGCCATCGGCTATGCCCGTGAGATCCTCGACTACGTCCGTTCTGAGATGGCCTGACGGCGGGAGCGTGGAGCGCGCCCTGCGCGAGTGGGCCTCTCGCGAGGTCCCTCGCCACCCGGGCCTGCTGCGCCTAGGCTACTTCGGATCCTACGCACGCGGGGACTGGGGCGTGGGCAGCGACGTCGATCTCGTGGCCGTGGTGAGCGAGTCCGCAGAGCCGCTCGAGCGCCGCGCGCTCGGATGGGACCTCCTCGACCTGCCGGTGCCGGCCGAGATCCTCGTCTACACGCAGGCCGAATGGAAGAAGCTGATTCGGGGCAGCGGTCGGTTCGCTCAGACCCTGCGGCACGAGGTACGGTGGCTCTTCGGCAGCCCTGAGACCGCCCGGTAGCCTCCACCCGTCGCTCTGCAAAACACCCTTGACGCGCGGGACCGCCGTGGCCAAGAATCAAAGCCGTTCCCAAGCACCCACGAGGTGGAGCCATGCCCAAGCCTCCCTCTCGCCGGGACGAGGGGCCCGCGTCGGGCCTTTCCCGGCGGACATTCCTCAAGACGGCCGGTGTCGGCGCCGCCGCCACCAGCCTCGTCGGCGTCGGCGGCCGCGCTGAGGGCGCGACCGTCCTCGGGCCCGGCCCTGTTCCCCTGTCGCTGAAGGTCAACGGGGCGGCCCGGACGGTGACGGTCGAGCCGCGCGTCACGCTCCTCGACGCGCTGCGCGACCACCTCGACCTCACCGGGGCCAAGCCGGTGTGCGACCGCGGCGGCTGCGGGGCCTGCACGGTGCTCGTCGACGGCGATCCCGTCTGCTCCTGCCTGATGCTCGCCGCCGATGCCGAGGGCCAGGAGATCACGACCGTGGAGGGCCTCGGCACCCCCGAGCGCATGAGCCCGCTCCAGGCGGCCTTCGTCGAGTGCGACGCGCTGCAGTGCGGCTTCTGCACTCCGGGCTTCATCGTGGCGGGGACGGCGCTCCTCGCGCGGAACCCGGATCCCACCCTGGACCAGATCAAGGATGGCCTCGCCGGCAACCTCTGCCGCTGCGGCACCTACGGCCGCGTGTTCGAGGCGGTCCAGAAGACGGCGAAGGCCCGGGCGCCCCGGGGCAAGGCGAGGAGGGGATAGGCCATGGCCCAAGAGAAAGCCCCCAAGCCTCAGGAGGCGACGGTCACGTACACGGTCAAGGCCGGGCACGCCTCTGCCCCCACGACGCTCGAGGTGCACGCGGCCGAGGGCGATCTCAAGCCCTGGGACCTCGACAGCTGGCCGAAGTTCCGGCAGGTGGGCAAGCGCCACCCGCGCCTCGACGGCCCGCTCAAGGTCACCGGCCGCGCCCGATACACCTACGACGTCAAGCTCCCCGGCATGCTCCACGGCCGCATGGTCGGGGCCTCGGTCCCCGCGGGCGAGATCGTCACGATCGACACCTCGAAGGCGGAGGCGCTGCCCGGCGTGAAGGCGGTTTGGGCGAGCGACTCCCGCACCGTGCGCTTCGCGGGCCAGGACGTGGCGGCGGTGGCGGCGGTCTCCCCCGAGATCGCGGCGGACGCGGCGCGCCTCATCGAGGTCACCTACGACGAGCGGCCCTTCGTCCCCGAGCTGCGGAAGGCGATGGACGTCGACGCCCCGCTCGTCTACGACCCGGACAAGATGCCGGCGAGCAAGGACCTCCCGCGGAAGGGGAACATCGTCGGCCCCATGACCGGCCGGCGCGGGGGCGGCCGCGGCGACGTCGAGAAGGGCCTTCAGGAGGCGGACGTCACCGTCGAGTCGACTTACTCCCTGCCCGTCCACACCCACTCCCCGCTCGAGGTCCACGGTGTCGTGGCCCAATGGGAGGGCGACCAGCTGACCGTCTACGCGTCGACCCAGGGGGTCTTCGCCGTGCGCGAGGGGCTGGCGGAGGCCCTCGGCATCGACCGCAAGAGCGTCCGCGTGATCTGCGAGCACATGGGGGGAGCCTTCGGCAGCAAGCTCGGCCCCTCCGCCTCCGGCACCCAGTTCGCGGTGGTCGCCTGCAAGCTCGCCAAGATGACGGGGGCGCCGGTCAAGCTCATGCTCGACCGCAAGCAGGAGCATCTCTGCACCGGCAACGGCCCGAGCGCCCTCGTCACGGTGAGGATCGGCGCGAAGCGGGACGGGACCTTCACCGCCATCCACTACCGTTCGTTCGGCTCCGCCGGCATCGCCACCGGCGCGGGCACGGCCGGACCCGCCAACGCCCTCTACCAGAACACCCCCAACTTCAAGGCCGAGGACCACGACGTCTTCACCAACGCGGGGCCGGGGGCACCGCTGCGGGCCCCCGGACATTCCCAGGGGGCCTTCGCCCTCGAGTCGGCGGTCGACGAGCTGGCGGAGAAGCTCGGCATCGACCCGCTCGAGCTTCGGAAGAAGAACGAATCCAGCCCGGTGCGGGCAATCCAGTACGACATCGGAGCCAAGGCGATCGCCTGGGAGCGAAGGAACAAGAAGCCGGGTGAGGCGCCGGGCCCGAAGAAGCGCGGGATCGGGATGGCCAACGGCAACTGGTACGTCATCGCCCGCGGCAGCGGGGTCGGCGCCCAGATCAAGGTCCACCGCGACGGCTCGGTCGAGCTCATCTCGGGCGCGCAGGACATCGGCGTCGGCTTCCGGACCGCGATGGCGGTGGTGGCGGCGGAGGAGCTGGGGCTCAAGCCCTCCGACATCACCGTGCGCGTCGGCGACACACAGTTCCCCGAGGGCCCGGGGTCTGGGGGGAGCAACACCACGAACTCCGTCGCCCCCGTGGTGCGACTCGCCGCGCACCAGGCGCGGACGAAGCTCTTCGACCTCGCGGCCCCGATGCTCGGGGCGAAGCCGGAGGAGCTCGACGCCGCCGACGGCCGCATCTTCGTCGCCGCCAACCCCCGCAAGGCCGTCGGCGTCAAGCAGGCGGCGGCGAAGATGCCGGGCGAGGTCATCGACTGCGTGGCCGACCGCAAGAAGCAGTACGAGACCTACCGCGGCGACATCGCGGGCACGCAGTTCGCCGAGGTCGAGGTCGACAACGAGACGGGCGAGGTGCGGGTCATCAAGATGGTCTCCGTCAACGACTGCGGCTTCCCGATGAACGCGCTCACCGCGGAGAGCCAGGCGATCGGGGCCATGATCCAGGGCGCCTCCTGGGCGCTGCTCGAGAACCGCATCCTCGACCGCAACATGGGGACAATGGTCAACCCCAACCTCGAGTGGTACAAGATCCTCTCCCCCGCCGACATGTTCGAGGCGGTCTCGATCCTGACCCCGATCGCCAACGCCGGCAACAACACCTCGGCCGCCGGCCTCGGCGAGCCCCCGATCGTGCCCGCGCTGGGTGCCATCGCCAACGCTGTCTTCAACGCGACCGGCGCCCGGGTGCGCGAGCTGCCCATCACCCCCGACCGCGTCCTCCAGGCCCTTTCCGAAGCCCGCAGGCGCGGGGATCGCGTGGCGCAGCGAAGCGAGACACGCGATGACCCCGTGAGTACGACGCGACGCGCGAGCGTCGCACCTCGGAGGGGGGTGTAGCCATGAATCGCTTCGAGCTGGCGAGGGCGACGAGCGCCTCCCAGGCCCGCGAGCTCCTCGCGGAGAAGGCGGGCGCCGTCTTCATGGCCGGGGGCATCGACGTCCTCGACCACCTCAAGGAGCACCTCATCGAGCCGCCGCGGGTGGTCGACCTGAAGACCATCCCCGGCCTCGACCGGATCACGGTGGAGGCGGACGGCGGCCTCACGATCGGTCCTCTGGCGACGCTGGCGAAGGTGGCGGACCACGCCGACATCCGCCGCAGCCACCCCGCCCTCGCCCGCGCCTGCGGGGAAGCGGCCTCGCCCCAGATCCGCAACGTGGCGACCATCGGCGGCAACGTGCTGCAGCGGCCGCGCTGCTGGTACTACCGTCTCGAGTCCTACCCCTGCGTGAAGAAGGGCGGCGACGTCTGCTACGCGATCGCGGGCGAGAACCGCTACCACGTCATCTTCGGCGGTGGGCCGGCCTACCCGCCCCACCCCTCGAACGCGGCGGTGGCGCTCCTGGCCTATGGCGCCTCCTTCGTCCTCGAGGGGCCGAAGGGCCGGCGCACGGTCGCCGCGGGCGAGTTCTTCGTGCTGCCGAAGGACGACCCGCGGCGCGAGAACGTGCTCGAGCCGGGCGAGCTCCTGCTCGAGATCCGCGTCCCCGCGATGGCGGGGGTGAGATCGGCCTACCTCGACGTTCGGGAGCGGGCGGGCTTCGACTGGCCGCTCGTCTCCGCCGCGATCGCGGTGCGGCCGGAGGGGGGCGTCGTCCGGGAGGCGCGCGTGGTCCTCGGCCAGGTCGCCCCCATCCCCTGGCGCTCGATGCGCGCGGAGCAGGCCCTCGCCGGGAGGGCCCTCGAAGCGGCGGCGATCGACGCCGCCGCCCGGGCCGCCACCGTCGGGGCGCAGCCCCTCTCGGACAACGGCTACAAGGTCGGCCTCGTGGCGACGCTCGTGCGCCGCACCCTCAACCTTCTCGCATGAGGACGGAGATGGACGCTCAAGAGCTCGCAAAGGTCCCGGTCTGCAGCCGGCTGCGGACCAAGATGTACTACGTGGTCGGGCGCGAGCACGTGGACCTCCGCGTCTCCTCGCCCACCGCGCAGTACTGGTGCTCCCGCACCGCCACCGTGATCGGCCCCGACGAGCTGCCCTGCAGCCCCGAGATGTGCCAGGCGCACCGGGGGTGCTTCGAGACGGAGTAGGAACCGCCCGCCTGCCGCCAGCCGGGCGTGGATCGAGGCGGCGACGTCGAACGGGTCGTTCCTTCCGGAGCCGTTCGCGGAGGTGCGGCGAGGGCAAGCGGCGGCGTTGGCGCCGGCCCTGGCAGCGCGATGGCGACGATCTGCTACACTTCGGTCATGGAACTGCTTCAGCGGATAGTCGTCGATCCCGCGGTGCGCTTCGGAAAGCCATGCATTCGCGGCACACGGATCTCCGTCGGCGACATCCTCGGATACATGGCGGCGGGCATGACCGACGCGCAGATCCTGGCCGACTTCCCGCAACTCAAGCTGGAGGACATCCGGGCCTGCCTGGCCTACGCCGCCGAGCGCGAGCGTCGAACACTGACCGTCCCCGCCGCGTGACGGCTGAATGCGCCTCCTCTTCGACGAGCAGTTGCCCTCGTCGTTGTGTGGAGCCTTGGCTGACGTCTATCCAGACTCCCTCAGCGCGAAGGACCTTGGGCTCGGCGGAGCTCCCGACGAGGCCATCTGGCGAGCTGCGATC
>Ga0209342_10000380_pt1 | contig 50086 bp, 37 predicted proteins | sample RifCSP16_2_FD_184023 | JGI IMG/M metagenome (GOLD analysis project Ga0209342, IMG submission 184023) | Soil microbial communities from Rifle, Colorado - Rifle CSP2_sed 16_2 (SPAdes) (version 2) | ecosystem: Environmental > Terrestrial > Deep subsurface > Rock core/Sediment | place: Rifle... | reverse complement strand
AGCGCCTTGCACATTCGATGCTTGCCGACACGCAAGTCCCCGATTTTGCCCGCGAGGATTTGAGGGATCTTGTTCAGGCGATATGGACAGAGAGCGCAAAGCAGAAAGCGAGTGTTTCGTTTGTGCCTGGCCAGGTCATGGTCTCCGTTAAAGGCGGCGAGGTCGTAACGGGTGGTGCCCCACTTGATCTCATTGTTGATAAGGTCCAGACGATTCAGTCGATGTTTTACAGAACGATTGAATTTGTGAGTGGTGTTTCTCATCGCAGAGTCGGACGACCGACGAAAGAATTACAGGAGGCGTGCCGCCCTTGGCTTTTCCAATCTGCACCAGGTAGCTATCAATTCTCTGTCGCAATACAAAAGCCGGCCCAGTTAGATTTTTTTAAGCAAGATATTGAACCGGAGCGAATTGCCCGACACTTCTTGGAAATTGTGAGCGCTTCATCAGGCGATAATGCGGTGGAACTGGAGAGGTTAGTACCGGACGAAAATTACCGCAGCACATTCCTGAAGCTCGCCCGCAATCTATCTCCTACTGGAAAGACTTTTGATCGAATTGAATTTCGTGCCTCTGGTGAAGCGCACCCAGTCACCCTTAGTGTTGAGTCACGGGGCTGCATTAATCAGCAACTTCGAAAAAAATCTACGATTTGTTCGACTGCAGACGAGGTTCGCGAAGAATTGCGTGGCATCTTACGGGCTGTGCATTTGGACAAGGATTGGCTATATATTCTTGTTGATGGGGTGCCAAAGCAGATTTTCGGACTTCAGGAAGCAGTTGACGATGTAATCGGCCCCATGGTGAATAGATCGGTAATCGTCCAGGCGGTCCGTGTCGCCCAGAATAAACTTCGGTTCGTAGACATTGAATTGGCAGAGTAATGGAATTCCGCATCGCTGACACTTTCACTGACAGTCTCGCCCGCCTGACCGGCGAAGAGCAGAAGGCCGTGAAGACGACGGCGTTTGACTTACAACTCAACCCGGCCAACCCGGGCATGAGTTTCCACAAGCTCGACAAGGCGAAGGACAAGAATTTCTGGTCGGTGCGGGTCGGGAGTGACATTAGGATTATCGTTCATAAGAACGATAAAAGCCTCTTGTTGTGCTATGTCGATCACCACGACAAGGCTTACGACTGGGCGGCACGACGTAAGCTTGTGACCCATCCCAAAACGGGGGCAGCACAAATAGTTGTAATCAGGGAGACCGTTCAGGATGTTGTTGTTCCAAAATATAAGAAGCCTATTGAGTCTACAAAAACAAGTCCGTCGATATTTGCACATCTATCCGATGACGAACTATTGGGTTATGGTGTGCCACCGGAATGGTTAAAAGATATTCGAACAGCGAATGAGGACACCATACTTGATTTAACCGATTATCTGCCATCTGAAGCCGCTGAAGCATTACTCGAGCTAATGACGGGCGGAAAGCCCCGAATGACTCAACCAACCATTATAACAGGTAGCGCAAGTCCTTTTGATCATCCAGATGCACAGCGCCGCTTCCGAGTAATTACCAATATTGATGAGTTGCAACGCGCCATGGACTATCCATGGGAGAAGTGGATGGTTTTTCTTCACCCCGAGCAGCGCCAATGGGTAGAACGTGATTACACCGGACCAGCTCGTGTCGCCGGATCAGCAGGTACAGGCAAGACCATTGTTGCCCTGCATAGGGCCGTGTATCTGGCCCGCAGGCATCCTGATGCCCGAGTCCTATTAACTACTTATTCAGATGCACTTGCGAACGCATTACAGAATAAGCTGAAACGGCTAATTGGCAATGAGCCACGTTTAGCTGAACGCATAGATGTTTATTCGATTAACGCGATAGGAATTCGTCTATATAAAGCGCAGTTTAGAGAGGCACGTATTGCCAGTTCTGAAGATATACGGGCATTGCTGAAAGAGGCTTCGAATGCCGTAGCTGGCCATAAGTTCAGTTTACATTTTCTACAAACTGAATGGGAACAGGTCGTGGATTCATGGCAATTAGAAAACTGGCAGGAGTATCGCGATGTTGTACGTCTGGGTCGGAAAACGCGTCTTCCAGAATCCCAGCGCACAATCTTGTGGGCTATTTTCGAGAGCGTGCGTGCTGGTTTGAGAGCGCGGAAATTAATTACCTACCCTAATCTATTTACTACACTTACTAGATCCATCTCTAAAAGCACTAAAGTGATTTTCGATTTTGCTGTCGTGGACGAAGCACAGGACTTTAGTGTTTCTCATATGCGATTCCTTGCCGCATTGGGCTCAAACAGGCCGAATGCTCTTTTCTTTGCTGGTGACCTTGGGCAACGCATTTTTCAGCAACCGTTTTCTTGGAAAGCTCTCGGCGTTGATATACGAGGGCGTTCGCGCACTTTACGCGTCAACTATAGAACATCTCACCAAATCCGATCGCAAGCAGATCGTCTCCTCGGACCGGTTATAACGGACGTAGACGGCAATAGTGAAGACCGGGGCGATACTGTTTCCGTGTTCAATGGCCCACCCCCGGAAATTTACTCATTCAAGAATGAACAGGAAGAGATTAAAAAGATAGCTAACTGGATAGGCGAACATTCCAAAGCTGGAGTGCTACCCCATGAATTTGGAGTGTTTGTACGATCTGCAGCCCAAATAGACCGTGCACGCGCTGCCGTCAAGGAAGCAGGTTTAACTTTTAAAATCTTGGATGAACATGTAGAGCTTGCGAGCGGCCATGTCTCGATCAGTACCATGCACCTCGCTAAAGGTCTTGAGTTCCGCGCTGTGGTTGTGATGGCTTGTGACGATGAGGTTATCCCATTGCAAGAGCGTATAGAGACCGTTGGTGATGATGCTGACCTGCAAGAAGTTTACGATACCGAGCGCCATCTTCTCTATGTTGCATGCACGAGAGCCAGAGACTATTTACTCGTCACGAGTGTCGAACCTTCATCTGAATTTCTTGATGATTTATCTGACAACAAATATTCGAATTAATTAGAAAGGATCAGCAAGAGCACGATATGAAGCCTATCGTATACACATTTGGATACGACGGATGGGGTCCGCATGTTGAATTGATGAGGCGTGTTTTCACCAAGCATAACGAGAACCTGAAAGGGAAAAAAATAAAATGGGTAGATATTAGATTCAATAGATCTGTCAGAGCGGAAGGATTCAGAACTGGAAGTAAATTGCTTAATAGCAATTCTTTTTACTGTCATATAAAGGAACTGGGGAACTCTGGAGTAAATGAAGGGAGAATCAGAATTGAAAATTTCAAGGATGGCAATAAGAAGCTTGATGCTGAAATAAAAAAAGCCAGAAAAGAAAATTTAGATATAATTCTGTTCTGCCATTGCGAGGAATATACTGAGTGTCACAGAAAGACTGTTGTCGATAAGACTTGGCCTCTAATAAAAAAATATTTCTACAAAAATAGACAAACCAACTTTCCAGAATGGCCTCCCTTACTTAAGAAAACGATTAAGCTTATCGATAAAAAGGGAATTAAAATAACCTCCAAGTACGTTCATATTCCTTCTCAATTAAGAATTCAGGGGTATAGCTCGCCCTTCGTTATTCCTCCTGGATCTCAGATTGTACTTCTGGATTCAAAAAAGAATAAGCGTATTTTAAAAGTTAAAAAAGTTACCCCATCTGCAGACGAGAAGTATGCAAAAGTTCTTTTTAAAAAGTAGAATGCATATACCAATTTGCTAATAGGAACTGGAGACGGAGGAATGTTCTTAATTTTAGTTCTCTTGATTATTTTTAATTTTGCCCCTCCGCTAATTCTTATCTATTTTTTGCGAAAGGCTAAAAATGGACAGGGGACAGCCATTTCAGCGGAAGAGGCCGAAGACGAGAAAGAGAAAGGGGGAAGAACAACGAATGCATTTCGAATAGGGAATTTTGAATTCAATCTAGACAGAATAATCTACTTTTTAAGGCGAGATATAAAAGATGATTGGTTTCAAGACCCATTACTTTTTGAAGATAGACTGGACCCAGCACTAATCATAGATCATTTTGACCAAAACATTCTGAAAAATGATGGTGTATATCTTCCCAAAGCAAAATTATTACTAAATGTTCCTAAAGATAAAGGAACTCTAAGGTATTCCTTAGAAACAAATTTTTTCGATAGAATTGCCTATCATGCATTCGTAATAACACTTATAGAATATTTTGATCCTTTATTACATAGAAGAGTTTTCAATCATCGACTTGATTCTGTAGAATTCAAGAGCATAAGGCCGAAGTATATATTTCTGAATTCGATTGTCCAATGGAAGAAATTTGAGGAATTCGTCCGGGTGGATGCTAAAGGAAAGGCAATATTACAAACTGATATTGAAAATTGTTTTGATAATATAAAGATGTCTGATATTGAGGCAGCATTATTTAAGTGTCTTGATAAAGTCAGCATTCCAGATGATAAACAGAATAAAATTCGTTATTGCATTAAATCATTATGTGAATGCATGATGGCATGGTCTTTTAATGGAATTAATGGCTTGCCGCAAAATCGTGATATGTCATCTTTTCTGGCTAATATTTACTTAATGTCAGTTGATGAAGCGATGATTAGCGCCGGATATGATTATTATCGCTATATGGACGATATTAGAATTTTATGTGCGGACAAGTTTGAAGCGAGACTTGCGCTGAAGCGATTAGGCTTAGAATTGAGAAAACTTGGTCTATCTTTAAATTCTGCAAAAACTGAAATATTAGAGCCAAATACCGATTTACATAATTCATTTTTAAAAAGAGAATCTTTGAAATTAGAATGTATCGATTCAATGATAAATACGAAAAAAAAACAAATTGTCGCTTTAGGTTTTTCAGAGGTTAGAAAATTGTTATTAGAACTAAAAGAGAGGAAAGATTATTCTTCAAGAACATTTAGGTTCGCAATTAATAGATTTTGCAAAATAGCTTTATGCAAAGATATTAGTAAGCCGCCAGATTTTTTTGGCGAAATTACTAAGGACATTATAAAACATATCGGGGAGCTTCCCCATGTAACAGATCAATTTTATGCATATCTGGCGGCAGTAGACGTGGATACCGAGTCATTAGCTCTTATTAAAGATTATCTTTTGGATGAAAACAAATCTATATATGGTTGGCAAAACTACCACCTCTGGAAATTGCTTACGTTAAAAAAGTATTGCAACCAGGAATTATTGAATTTGGCCGAGCGAACGATTGTGAATAATATGAACAAAGCGAATGTAGCAGGAGCACTTTTGTATTTAGGGTCTTGTGGAGATCATCGGTGTAGGATGTTTATCGCAAATCAATTTAGAAATTTATCGGATTTTTTTCTTCAACGGCATGCATTAATAGCAATTCAAGAATGTGAATTCAATGAAATCCAGGACTCAGTAGCAAAATATGTGAGTGAAGAAAGTCGGGGAATTTACAAAAAGCTTCGAAAGAAATCATTTTATATAAAAGCACCGGAAAATATAAAATACACTGATTTGATTCGTGAGGTATCGTTTTATGCATAAAATTCCTTTAATGATTTGTTTGAAAAATCCATTTAAAAAGGATCCTTTGATTCTGGCAAGGAGTGAAAATGGCGATAACTGCATTCTGTCGGCAGAAGATATATTAAAATTTGACAAAATTATAGGCTTTGATTTTTCGACATGTATCGATAGTTTGCGATCCTTAAAGGAATTAAAGCTGCCTTTCGTAATAGACATTTGTACAGCAAAGAAATTGGTTGCGGGAAAACAAAAAAAATCATTCAGGGTGGGGGCGGAGCCATGGAATTTAAGAAAAATCCTTGAGGGACTAGATAGTAAATCAAAAAAATGGCTTAACGATTTTTTCCTTTTAAAGATTTCAGATCCACCGTCAACGGAAATCTTGCATTCTATAATGAACAGTTTCCAGTCTGCATGGGATTTGTTGCATTCTGAAATGATTAAAAAAAACGAGGATGCTCGGTTCTATGAAGTAGAAGCACCTATTTATAATCTTTTCCTGAAAACTCAGCTAAGGGGTATTTTGGTTCCAAAAAAGCAGCTTATGAATAAGCTACATGAATTAAAAGAGGAACAGTATTCAAATTTTAAGAAATTAGAATTTGATTTTGGCTTTATATCTCAATGGATTAAGGCAGAGATGAAGTGGACTGATATTGAAAAATATTGTAATCCCAAAACCATTGTTATTAAAGATGAGATTGAATACGATTTTTGGCAGTCAATCGAAATATATTCCGAATATGACCCATTCTTAAGAGCTCTATTATCTGCAAGAAATGCCTTTTTAGATTATAATGCATTAATAAAATATGCTGTTAATCAGTATGATAAAATTTATCCGCAATTTGATGTGATGGGGACAGTTACAGGAAGAATACTAGTATCATCTCCTGGGGTGCAATATCTAAAAAAAACAAGTCGATCAATTTTCTCTGAACAGGAAAACAATAAATTCATTTATGCAGATTTTGATCAGTTTGAGCCCGGTATTATTGCCTCACTTTCTAATGATCAAAAATTAATCGAATTATATAACAGTGGTGATGTATACGAGGAGTTGAGTAAATTATTATTTGCTCAGGCTGCACAAAGAAAAATAGCAAAATTAATTTTTCTCTCCTATATATATGGAATGTCTATAGAGCGTCTAAAACAATGTATTTCGAATATTGCTGGTAATGATGCTGCGGTAAAAGGAATGATTTTTTTTGATGAATTTAAACAGCTTTGTCAGTGGAAGGATAAGGTTTGTAAGGCGGCAGCAAAATCTGGATTTGCTGAATCTTATCTTGGCAATAGACGATATTTAAATTCTCAAGGAAATTTGTTAAATTCGGAAAAGCGTTGGATTCCGAATCAGATTGTACAAGGAACGGCTTCATATATTTTTAAAAAGTCGATTTTGGAAGTTTATAAAATTCAAAGTGGCGCTTTTTTTCTGATCCCTATGCATGATGCGATATTGATCGAAGTGCATGAAGAAAATGAAGCCGAGCTTTGTGATGCCATAAAAAAGGTCTTTTGCTCTACCTTCGAGGAAGTCTGTCCTAAAATCAAGGCAAATATTACTTTTGAAGATTTCTCAACAGGGAAAGCCTTGGTTCCCGCATAAGCTTCAAATAGACATGTTGAAGTTAAAGTAGAACTTCCGGTGTTGTTTTGAGGTAATCCTTGGGTAATGAGTAAGGTCCCCGAGGGCATTATGGGGACTGCGCTCGTAAGGTGCCCTGAACGATATTTGTGCTTACAGTCGGTCTCCTGGTAAGGCACTTCTAGTCTCCATATTCACATCCCTCCCCCTCACAATATTTCATACTGGTAACAGAAGTCGAGGCGGTCCGGAAGATCTGCATTGGGGGGCACAGCCATATGTCTCCAGCTTAAATCGTGCCTTGGCCTAAGGCAAAGCCGTTTTTTCTAAACTTCGAAAAAATTCCCCTCTTTTTTCACCATTTAACCCGGTCTTTTCTTAACAGAGCACCCTATAAAATACAAAGGGTCAAGGACTGCCGCATTTAGTAAACACTTTTCCTTCACAGCGGAGCTCAGTAAACACATTTACTTCATTTCTGGCTGAAGAGAAAGTGATTACAAATTCAATAAAGCATAGGGAAAACGCTGGTGTCTATGTAAACAGTTTTAGTTCTTCAGACACCGATGAGGGAGTCAATATAGTTGTTTCTGTGAAAATCAGCGTAAATTCAGCCACATGCCTCTTGAGTCTGAGAATTTACATTAATATCCGTACAGGGCCATTTCTGTTTCTGGTTCTTTTATTGTTGTAGAGAGAGTGCCTGCCTATGAGAGCTGACGTTTGACTGCATTTGCCTCTTTGATAAGCTTTAGGTAGAGGCGAATATAGGAGGTCCGGATGTCCAAGTTCCCACCTCAAAAACAGTCTCAGCCCGGCAAGGAATCGGAGATGCGCCCTGTTCCAGAATCAGAGAACCCTCTTTACAGGGCATGCGGGAAGCTCAAGGACAAGGTCGCCCTCATAACAGGCGGCGACAGCGGCATCGGCAAGGCCGTTGCCATAGCCTTTGCCAAAGAAGGGGCGGATATCGCGATAATCTATTATAACGAACACGAGGACGCCGAAAGGACCAAAAAGGAAGTGGAACGCCTGCACCGGCGCTGCATGACGATAGACGGTGACATCGGCAATGAGGAGTTTTGCTGGAGCGCGGTCGGGCAGACGGCAGCCGTGCTCGGCGGAATAAATATCCTGGTGAACAACGCCGGAGAGCAGCACGAGACGGAAGGCATAGGGGAGATCAGCTCGAGGCAGCTGCTACGCACTTTCCAGACCAATCTCTTTTCCATGTTTTACTTGACCAAGGCAGCCCTTGGCCATATGAAAAGCGGAGACTCAATCATCAATACGGCATCCGTGGACGCGTACAAGGGCGACAGGTTCATGATAGACTATGCGGCGTCAAAGGGCGCTGTAGTCTCATTTACCCGTTCCCTGGCGCTTTCGCTCGCGGACAAGGGCATACGCGTCAATGCGGTAGCGCCTGGCCCCATCTGGACGCCCCTCATACCGGCGAGCGCCGAAGATCCCGGCAAGCTATGCTCATTCGGCGCAGATGTCCCGCTTGGCCGCGCTGGCCAGCCAAGCTTGGCCGCGCCCGCTTACGTATTCCTTGCCTCTTCCTTGGACTCTTCATACATCACGGGACAGGTGCTTCACCCGAACGGCGGAGTGATGGTCAACGGCTAAGGCTTAAATAATATCAACGGAGGCCGTCATGGCCGAAAAAAGAAAATACGCCTCAAGAGGCCGCAGGCGCAAAAAAGTCTCATGAAAAAGCAGCGTAACCGGCCTCTCTGAGAACCCACGATTCGGGGCGAGGCAATACCCCTGCCCTCTCGCCTATTCTTTTGTTGAAAACCAATAATTTATGTGTATAATCTGCCCGATTAGCAGTCCTCTATCAAAAAACCCTTAACTGTCATAAGGCCCTGATTCGAGGCGGATTTGAAGTCCTCATCTTTGAAGCATTTGTTTTCCTTCTTCTTCGCCGCAATTATCATCACTGGATTGCTTGCGAGCTCCTCCAAGTCCCACGCGTCCACGCCCGATGAAGTAGTCGTAGCCTGCGAACAGGATTTTAAGCCATATTCGTTCCTGGATGATTACGGCCGGCCTGCTGGCTTTTGCGTCGAGATCATCACCGCAGTCGCCGGGGCCATGGACATACCGATCAGGATAGTCCATGGCACCTGGGATAGCGTATGGAATGGCCTGGTCGAAGGACGTTATGACGTCCTGCCCATTGTGGCCAAGCTGCCAAGCCGGTTGCCTTACGTTGATTTCAGCCTCTCCCATACCGAGACCTTTGATGCCTTTATCGTACGCAGCGGAGACCCTTTGATTAAGGACGTCAGGGGCGCCAGGGGAAAGGAAATACTGGTCCTGCGTTCAGATGCCGCGCATCATGCCCTGCTGGAACGCAACTTCGAGGGGAAGATAATCCCGGTCGATAAGGCCTCCGAAATGGTCCGCCTTCTCGCTTCCGGCAAGCACGACGCCATACTTTTTCCGAAGCTTCTTGGGATAATGCTGGTCAACGACCTTGGAATAAGCGGACTCAAGGTCGGCCCGACCATACCCGACCACCTTCGCGATTTTGCCTTTGCGGTCAAGAAAGGCGATGCCGAGCTCCTCGAGAAGCTCAACCAGGGCCTGCTCATCGTCAAATCCAATGGAGAGTACGACCGCATCTACGAAAAGTGGCTCGGCTATGCAGATCCGTGGCTGAAGTATAAAAAATATTTCTGGCATATCGCAGCTATCCTGGCAGCGGCGGCGATCGTCACGATCATAAGCATATTCATGCTGCGCCGTATTGTAAAGGAGCGCACCGCCGAATTGGCCGAGAAAAACCAGTTGCTCTCCCACGAAATAGCCGAGCGAATGCGCGCTGAGGATGAGCTTATAAAGGCCCAGAAGCTCGAATCATTGGGAGTATTCGCCGGAGGCATCGCCCATGACTTCAATAACCTGCTCCAAGCCATAACGAACAGCATAAGAGCGTAGCCAGGATGCACGCGCCGCCTGGCAGCCCGGTATTGCGCGTACTGAATGACGCTGAAAACGCCACGAAGTACGCCGCGGGCCTGAGCATGAGGCTCCTGACTTTTGCCAAGGGAGGCTCTCCGGTCCGGAAGGTATCATTAATAGAGAACGTCCTCCAGGAATCGATAAGCCTTTCCATGAGCGGCTCGAACATAGCATGCGAAACCGTGATAGGGGACGGCCTTCCACCGGTGGAGATAGACGAGGCGCAGATGAACCAGGTCTTCAGTAACCTCATTATAAACGCAAAGGAGTCCATGCCGGACGGCGGCAGGATACAGGTGAATGCGCAATGGTTTACGGCGCTGGAAAACAGACAGCCGCGCCTCAAAGACGGTGAGTATGTCAGGATATCGATAACGGACAACGGTGCCGGCATACCGGAAGAGAACCTGATAAAGATATTCGACCCTTATTTCAGCACAAAGGAACGTGGCGCTGAAAAAGGAACGGGGCTCGGGCTTTCGGTCTGCCACTCCATAATAACCAAGCACGACGGCCTTATCACGGTAGAATCCCAGGTGGGCCGCGGCGCCACCTTCCATGTATACCTTCCGGTGTCTGACAAGCCGCCGTACGAGGTGCTTAAAAAAGAGATCGCGCCAAGGGTCTGCAGCGGAAGGATACTCATGATGGAGGACGAGAAAAATCTCTGGGTATCAACACGGTTGATCTTCAAATCGATGGGGTACGAAGTAGAATTCGCAATGAACGGCAACGAGGCTATATCCATATATCGGCGGGCGCGCGAAGCCGGGAGGCCGTTTGACGGGGTCATCCTGGACCTGACGATACCCGGCGGCATGGGCGGAAAAGAGACCATAAAAATGCTCCAGGAGACAGATGGCGGCGTGAAGGCCATCGTCGTAAGCGGCTACGCCGACGACCCTGTGATGACGAATTTCAGGGAATACGGCTTTGTAGCGGCGCTGGCAAAGCCGTATACGGTCGAACAATTGAGGGAGACTGTGATCAGCGAATTCGGACCGGAGGGCGTATTGACCCGCGCCTGAGGCGGCGCAATCCCCTCCCCTTAGAACGGCAATTCAGGCAGCGCGCCCCTTGTTGCCTCGGCAAGGACCCTGTTCAAGTCGTCAAAACGCTCCTTTACTACTGCGTTAACATCCATCAGTCCTTTGAAATCCTTGTTCATCTCCTTTAGTGGCCCTTCGGTCTGTCCGTGTATCTCTGCAGTGAGCATGCTCTCGAACGCGAGCATGCGCTCCTTGAGGACGCCTCCGGCAGCCCTGTTCAGTACCGCGTCCAGGTCGGATGATATATTGAGCTTGAAATCGTCTATTGTGCCTGCGGCCTTCGCGTTGAAGCTGAAGGCCTTCACATTAGAGAGCGCAGCCGCTATCGTATCCAGGATTGCATTCTGCTCTTCTTTCGAGACCGCGTTTATCGCAGCTGATCTTATATTTGAACCGATATCAGCCTTAAGCGAAGTTCCCCTGATCTCTGCCCTTACGTTGAAGTCGGCAAGGGCCTCCTTTATCGATATGGGGACATATTTGTTGTCTGACAGCATAAAATCATGAAGCCTGTACTGCCTTATTGCGAAGTTGACCAGGTCCCTCGGGCTCTCGGGCGCTACCCTGTTTATCTCCCCTTCAAGGAGCGCGGATGAAAGGCCCTTCAGTCTCTCGCCAGAGAGCCTTATCCTCATGGGACTTCCGAGTATATCCTGATCGCCTGTTACGTTCGTAGCGAGGCCGCTGAAGTCGCCAGCAGGGATGCTCAGTGTTATGGCAGCCCTTCTTATGAGGAAATCAGGCAGCGGCGCGTATTCCCTGAACTGAACATCCACGCCCCTGCCGCGGAGCGTCTTCTGGACCTCAAGCCCCTTCTCCTTTCCTTCCGGCGCGACGATGAGGTCGAGCTTCTGCCGCCACCTGAGCCCCTCTGCCACCCACTCGCGTATCCTGCCGCCGATGAAGAGGCTTCCCAGGTTGGACAGTCCTTCGGTCGAAAGCGAGTATTTATCCAGTATCTTTCTTACATCATCCTGAGGGGCTGCTGCCGCGGCCTTTACCCTGCCACGGTAATCCGTTGCCTTGGACGAGAGCTCGTCCTTGAGAGCCGATATCCGCTTGAGGTCGCCCTCGATCTCGTTCTTTACGGCAAGGAGCTCTGATGTGCCGCCCAGGATGCCGCCAATGCCGCGAGAGCGCTTTATTTTCTCTATTCTTTTTTCGTAATCCTCTATCTTCTTTTCGTTCGGAAGCTCTTTGATCTCCCGCTCGAACCGCGTCCTGTCAGCCGCTATCTGTTTTTGAGTAGCCTCTATTATTTCGATCGACTGGAGGTCTTTTTTCCTCAGCGCCTCTTTTATATTTGGCAGCTCGAAAGTCAGGAGCTTTATCGCTTCATCTTCGGGAGCCTCTTTCTTCTTTTCAGGCCTGCCGACGGCGCCGGAGCGCTTGCGCCCGGTATTGATCCGCACGCCCTCGACCGCCATATCTTCAATGATGTATTTCTTGCGGATAATGTTCACGCCGTCCACGAGAAACGAGATGCGGCCGACTTCGAATATATTCCTCATCGGCTCATCCGGGTTCGTGACCTGAAGCCCGGTGAGCGTAAGCCCGAGCGGAAAGAGCGTGAGGTCTGCCTTGTCGAGATCGACCTTCGCACCTACGATGGACGTACCGGTCTTCTCTATGCGCCTCTCTATAAAAATATCGATGAACAGAAACCAGAAGACGAGGAGTACGGCCGCCATCACGAGGAAGGAGATGAGCCCGGACAAGCGTATCCACCTCATAGCCTGCTCCTTAGCCTGGCGTAGGACATGTAATACTCATAGAGCTTGCTGCCTGATACGGCCCTGGCCAGGGGCGTATTTTTCATCCAGGTCAGGATATGCCGGCGGTATTTTTTTATGCCATAGTTGAGCGCGAAAAAGAGGGGCGCGAAAAGGACAAGGGAGAATATGAGGCTTCCCAGGACTATCGAATTGTAGAAGTTCGAGAGCCTGAAGAAGGTATTGTTATAGAGCGTCGTCCAGAGGCCCCGTAACCCCTCTGCCGTCAGGACTTTGAGACCTATCAGGTGGAACAACGGATCAAGGGCATAAGCGATGAGGCTGAAGACCGACAATGCGAGGAGAAAGGATGAGAGGTTCACCCGCAGAACGAGCACGAGGAGAAATACAAGCAGGTTATGGAGATTAAAAAAGGGCGTAAGGCCGGCTATGAGGGCAAAGCAGACCGCAAGGCTTATCTGAGTGGGCCTTTCATTCTCCGAATTCAATACGACGAGGACCTTTGCGACCGTCCTTATCATCATCCTTCTCCCGCTGAGATTATAGCAGAGACAAAAAAAGCCCGCGCATTTGGCGCGCGGGCTTTATCCCGGAATCCCCGGAAGATTACCGTATCCGCTTCCTCAGCGCAATCACTCCAGCGAAACTTCCGGCCAAAAGCAACAGGGCAGACGGCTCAGGTACGGAGGCGTTGGTTCTTATAATGTTGCTTGCGGTCGTAAAGGGGGTCAGGAGAAATCCGTGGTCCAGGTCTTCGTATTCGCCATTATACGGCCCGTAAAAGCTCCCGACTATCTGGCCCAGGTCATTTATCCCGTAGACATAGCTCATGTCTGTGTACATGGATGGCAGTTCAGTGAAGGCGCCGTCTTCGTAGAGAAAATTGGCGCTTTCCAGCAATTCATTTATGTATCCGCCCACTACCTGCCCGGAATTGTTGATGTCAACCAGAAAGGTCGAGTCGAACTCCCCGGAGTACGGGTGGTCTACGTCCGTGAACCCGTTGTCCTTAAAAATAAAACCCATTGAATTATACAAGGAATTAGGGTCAGGATCATAGCTGCCTACGAGGTCGCCGTTGTCGTTGAAACCGGACGCCAATGTCGAATAGGCGCCGGGAAATGCCAGATCGAGCGCTGTGAATTCCCCTGAATCGTATATGTAATTTTTGTACTCTACCCCGTCCATTGAATAAGAGCCGAGCACCTGCCCCTCGTTGTTAATATCCAGGGCCTGGCTGAATTGCGCGCCAGGGTAGTCTATATCAAGCAGTTCCTTCCCATCGTAAAAGGCCCCTCCCCAATCGGATGTCCAGCCGATTGCCTGGCCGTTGTTATTGATCCCGGTAGCCGTAAAGCCCGGCACAAAGTCCGTGTATTCCTGTCCGTCATAGATAAAGCCCCCATAGTCATCCCCTCCGTAATACCCGACGACCTGCCCCAGGTCGTTCACGCCGGTAGTTGTGGTATAAAGGGAACCCGGGTAATGGATCACCTCCTCTACATATGACTGGGCAGAAGAATCAGACGCCCAAAACAATGCCATTGAACAGAGAAGGATCGGAAGGGACCTTTTCATCGATATAGCCTCCTATGTAAAATGTTTTTACAATATGGTATAGGATTTTTGACAATAATCCGAATAGTTATAGCTGGAAGTTGATACTAAGTATAGCAGAGTTCAAGGGCTGCGCCGGCTGATTTGCCCCAGCAAAAAAAATGCGGCTGTCAAGACACCCGCCCATTCGCGGAATAGAATATTTTTCATTCAAGTTTGTCCGGCCGCCGCCGATAAATAAATCATCACGGCGCCATGACCAATACAGTAACCATCCATACCGGCGAGATAACAGACTCGAAAAAGAACTCGTTAAGGTCGAAAGTCCTCGAGATCTTGAAGATATCTACTGTCCCGTCGGTACTGAAAAAGATCATCGAGGTCACCGAGGACCCCGAGTCAGAGGTATGCGACCTTGAGAAAGTCATCGAGCACGACCAGGCGATTGCCGCAAGGGTCGTCGCCGTCTCAAACGCCGTATTCTACGGCTTCCCCCGGAAGATAAACTCCATCCATCAGGCCATTCTTGTCCTGGGCTTTGACATGGTAAAGGGCCTGGCCATATCGACGACCATATTCGGCGGATTGAACACCCGGGCAAGGGCGGTATTGTCTGCCCTCTGGGGCCACTCCTTCGAAGTGGCAATGGCATCGATCCTGATTGCCAGGAAATCCGGCAAGGTAAACAACGAGATAGCCTTTCTTGCGGGCCTTCTGCACGACATTGGCAGGCCAATACTGCTTCAGGTGCTCAACAAGGAGTACCTGGAGGTCTGCGCCTTTGACAGGAACTGTCTTGGCAGGGAAAGAGAGGTCTTCGGGGCTGACCACGCCGAGGTCGGCGCGTGGTTCCTTGAAAAGAGCAAACTACCCGAAGAATGCGAGAACGCCATCAAGTACCACCATACGCCCGATGAGTGCCTTGAGAAGACCGGGGCCATCCCTCCCCTCGTCGAGATAGTCTATCTGGCCAACCTGGTAGTGACCGAGCACAAGGAGAAATACGCTCTCCTTTCTCCTGTGCATACGCGGATTTTGAACGACCTTAAACTCACAGGCGAGGACCTCGAGAAGGTCGGAGAGGAGATTGCACGGGTAAGGGGCGAGGTCCGCTCCTATTACGACTAAGCCGCCGCCTTCCGCTCCCTTTCCCTGAACACCCTTACAGCGTCCTCAAGCTGGACCCCGGTTATATCGATATAGTTGAGGTTGGCAACCCCGACCCCGAGCCTTTCCGCCGCCGTGATGTGCTCCACCCTGTCATACCCGAGTATATAGGCCCCCACTGAATCAGCCGCAACGCAGTCCCTGGCCGCTATCGCGATGCCGCTTTCAAAGGTGCGCCCCCCAATCGGGCCTGTGCCGGTCATTGCAGGGTGTCCCACGATTATGCCGAGCCCTATCGGGAACCTCTTGCACATGCCCGCAATAAAGGCCTGCACGCCGCTGAACATCTCGTGCGGATGCAGGATCTTGGCCCTCGGATGGCCGTAGTAGTCTGCCGCGGGGTAGGACATGGCGATATTTTTCATGGTGAGCGTCACGGTAGTGAGGTGGTGCTCCTTGTGCTGGGCAAGGGAAATGACGGTGTCGTACCGGAGGACCCGCTCGTTGACCATGACCTCCTTGAGAGGCCCGTACTCAAGAGGAACGGGGACGAAAGGCGGCCTGTTGTGGTCGAAGAACTCGACACCCTCCTCGCCGATGACCTTGTCGAGGCCCAAAAGCCTGAAGACGGCGCCGGTCTCCCCTGCCCCTGCGCCGCCCGATACAGTTATCCGCTTGGGATAGTAGTCCTTCACAAACCTTATGACCGCGCGGAGCGTATCCGCCTGCGTGCACGGGGTAAGGTCGTCGGCAGAGGCCCATGTGTCGTTGGGTTTTATGGCGACATGCTTGCCTACAAAAAGCTCAGAGAGGCCTTCAAGGGTGTCAAGAGCGCCCGCGACACACAACCCTATATCGAGGTTGTCGGCTATTGCGACCCTGCTTCTCATAGGTAAATTATAGCATGGGAAGCTCGTGAGGGCAGAGACAGGGGGTTATTCTATGATTACGTTGGTGAGCGTCCTTTTGACCTGCGGAATGGACTGTATCTTTGAGATGACGACGTCGCCCAGGACCTTGAAGTTTGAGGCGGCCACCAGGGCAATGATGTCATAAGGGCCCGTGACTATCCTTGCCTCCTTTACCCCGCCTATCCGCGTCAATTTTTCAAGCACCTCTTTTGATTTCGCGTGCTCGCATTCTATGAAGACATAGGCCTCGACAGCCATCACTAACCCTCCATATTTTTCCCTGGATTATACCACAATTTTGAATACGCGCCGCTTCCGGTCACCTATCGAGGATGCCAGCCACCTCGCGGCTGAGGACTTCAGCCGGAGAAGGCGTCTGTACGCGCTTGAGCCCCTTGCGCCTCAAGTATTCATCTTGGCGCTTACCTATGGAGCCGTAAAGGAACAGGAAACGCTCCTCTATGCCGGGGTATGCCCTGGATGCCTTTTTGCAGACCTCTATGCCGTCGAGGTGCTCCAAATCGACATCCGTAAGCACCGCGGCGTAATACCTCTCCCTCAATCGCTCTACGGCGTCCCTGCCATGCGGCACCACGTCAATAGAGACATCGTTCCTTGATACGGCATTGCGCGCTAACGAACCGACAACAAGGAGCCTCTCTACCCAGACCGGGTCAGAGGACCTGAACCTGAAGTGAAGGTCTTTCGGACGGCCCTCTGGTGAAAGAAGGCGCTCTACCCGTCTCTTATGTCTCTGCGCGGCTATGAGCAGCGGCGGGGCGCCCGGAAACGCTGACTTGAGAGACGCCGCAAGCGGCATTATTAGGCCTGTCCACCTGTGATACTCGTACTGCAGAATTCCTTCGAGAAAGGCCTCATGGTCCATATCCGTTGATGCCCTGAGAAAAGCGAAGGAATCTTCTATCGCCTCTACAAGCTCGTGCAGATCAGGCGGTACAGGGCGTCTCGCGGAGCTTTTCTTTACTTCCCTGGCGGATTTCAAAGACGCCTGCCCAAGCTCCCTCTCGCTCTTTGCAAGGGCCTTCAGGATGGCGGCAGGCCTTCCTCCTCCGGCGCGTTTTGCCGTTTCCGCATACAGGGCCGCGGCAGATGAGCCGAGTGAAGCAAATGAAGTGATGAGCTTTAGCATTAGGCGGGCCTCCTGATTATGCTGATTATCGTTAACCGGGCGAGATGTGTCAAGAGGTACTAAGAAGAAGTGAAATGAGAAAAGGGGCCGCGCTTTAGCGTAACCCAACAAAAAAGGGGTTACAGGAAGACCTGTAACCCCTTGATTTTTCTGGCGCCCCCGAGACGATTCGAACGTCCGGCACACGGATTAGGAAACCGTATAGGTTACATAAATACTCTTAATTATTAGGTACTTATAAAGGCAATGTGAGTAATATGTGAGTTGGAGAATCTATTGGAGAGTCTTTTCTACAGGCGTTTTACCACTGTATCCCGCCTATTACCCATGTCTTTTAACCCGCTGCCATTACCCTGGGTTATTATGGCCCCGGTAAGGAAGGGGCCTACTATCTTTCCTCCAGGTTTTTCCGCATTGCCCCTTTGTGGATAACTGCCGCAATTCTGCCACAATCGCCCCCGCACTGTTACTTTCACAGGTCAGGCCGAAGGGGGTATCACTGTCAGGTCAGTTAATTCGTTGATTCGGTTAAGGAATTCTCTTTAATGAAAGTAGGATGTATCGATTAATAACGGATATTCCTAAACACATTCCGTGCTGCGCTCCGGGTATTCCCCCAGACAATGATCAGTAAATACAATCATTTTTCCGAGTGACCTTCGCGAAACTTACGCAATACTCTAAATAAAACAAAAGGCGTTAGCACGCTTCGATTAACCCCTTTGTTTTTTGATACACCAACCATCCCGTGCCATGCCCGCCGATACATTCAAATGCGGACCATTGTCGGCTTATGCCCAAAGAGGCCATTATGGTCTGATTATGACAGCATTCTGCGAATCGGCCAAAAACACACGCTTGATCCAGAAGAGGCTTTGAAATGCAGAAATAATCAATTTAAGCTATAATTTGCAAAGATAGCCTATCAAAAGATTCACACCCATCGCGTTCTGCATTCTGATTCACCCCGGGAGCATATTCAAACAATTGTTGCCCTCGGCCGGCCGGGAACTCTTTTCAATCATCTTCCCGAACCTCAGCAAATAAAGCTTTGTGGCACAACACAGCCCGACACGCATTATCAGTGCCCTCCATTTTGGGAGGCAATTTTGCGGCTATATTATTGCTATTATTGCGGGAAAACTACTTGGAGCTCGATTACTTTGAAAGAAGTACTTAGATGCTCCCATTGCTTCAGCAAAGCTCTATTTGAAATCAAGGAGTGCGATGAAGGCCAGAGTGGATCATTCGAGAAAGAACAATCGACCGTATCAGTTCGCTTAAATTGTAACGTGGTTAAAAGATCTTATGAGCAGAGTTGTCCTTATACTCCACGCTGAAGAGGCCTTGAGTAGACCCCCATTACAATATCCGGACACATCGAGGAGATGTACGGAATAGAGGTCTCCCCGGCCACGATCTCAAGCGTAACCGATAAAATCATACCCGTCGTCGAGGAATGGAGGAGCAGGCCCCTTGACGCCGTCTATCCCCTGGTCTAGATGGACGCCATGCACTATAAGGTCAAGGAAGAAGGCAGGGTCGTCCCCAAGGCCATTTACACCATACTTGGCGTAAATCAGAAGGGGCTTAAGGAGGCGCTCGGCATATACGTCTCCGAGGCCGAGGGCGCGAACTTCTGGCTACAGGTCTTGACCGACCTCTCGAACCGCGGGGTCAAGGACATCCTGATAGCCTCGATAGACAACCTGAAGGGCTTCCCGGAAGCCATAACGACCATCTTCCCGGCCACGGACGTCCAGCTCTGCGTGGTGCATCAGATAAGAAACTCACTCAGGTATGTGGCGTCAAAGGACCAGAAGGCCTTCATGCGCGAGCTTAAAGAGGTTTACAGAGCCTCCACAAAGGCCTTGGCCGAACAGAAGCTCAAGGAGCTTGGAGACGCATGGGGCAAGAAATACCCTGTCGTTATAAAATTGCGTATTCCGGCCTAGCGTTTCCAGTCATTTCGGTCTAAGTGTTTCCACCCATTCCGGAGGTGTTTCCAACCGTTCCGGCCTAAGTGTTTCCACCCCCGCCGGTGCTTAGCGACTCTTTTTCCTGTACTTCCCTGATTTTCTATAAAATCTCCCGTCAGCACATCAATGATGCGGGGAGGTTTTATGTCCAGGAGGAACAAGGAGCTGAGCATGCGCAAGATCCGTGAGATTCTGAGGCTTTCAATGTGCTGCGGCCTCGGCAACCGTGAGGTGGCCAGGAGCTGCGGCGTCTCGCATACTGTCGTGAACAGACATATCGCCCGCGCCAGAGGTGCCGGACTGAGTTATCAGCAGATAGAAGGTATTGACGATTCGGAGTTAAAGCGCCTGCTCAAGGGTAAACGGCATCTGCGATCCAGGTCCGTTCGCCCCTTGCCGGACTGGGGCTGGGTGCACCAGGAGATGAGGAAGAAGAGCGTGACGCTGCAACTCTTATGGGAGGAGTACAAGGACGTTCATCCAGAGGGGTATCAGCCGACTCAGTTCTTCGAGTACTACAACCGATGGAAAGAAAAGCTCGACGTAACCATGCGCCAGGAGCATAAGGCTGGCGAGAAAGTGTTTGTGGACTACGCAGGCCAGACCGTTCCTGTAATCGACGGGAGCACCGGGGAAGTGAAGCAGGCGCAGGTCTTCGTCGCGGTTCTCGGGGCTAGCAATTATACCTATGCCGAAGCCACATGGGATCAGAGCCTGAGGAGCTGGATATCCTCTCACATAAATGCGTTCGAGCACTTCAATGGCGTAGCCGAGGTAGTGGTCCCCGACAATCTCAAAAGCGGTGTTACGAGGGCCTGCCGCTATGAACCCGACCTTAACCCTACGTACCAGGAGCTTGCGACTCATTACGGGGCGGCCGTCATCCCGGCGCGCGTAAGGAAGCCCCGTGACAAGTCCAAGGTGGAGGCCGGGGTGCAGATGGTGGAGCGCTGGATACTGGCGGCCCTTAGGAACCGGACCTTCTTCAGCCTCTCCGAGCTCAACGGGGCCATACGCGAGCTCCTGGAAAAGCTCAACAACAGGCCATTCAAAAAACTCGAGGGATCGAGGGCCTCCTGGTTCGAATCAGTGGAGAAGCCTGCGCTCATGCCGCTGCCACAGTCCCGCTACGAGTATGCCGAGTGGAAGAGGGCCCGCGTGAACATAGATTATCACGTGGAGCTGGATGGGCACTACTACAGCGTTCCTTATCAGCTTGTCCGCGAGGAAGTGGAGATCAGACATACCATCTACGGTGGAAGTCATCTGCCGCGGCAAGCGCGTTGCCAGCCACAGGAAGAGCGAACATAGAGGCAGGCACACCACCTGCAAGGATCACATGCCGAAGAGCCACCAGCGCCACCTGGAATGGAATCCGTCAAGGCTGATACGCTGGGCCGCGACCGTAGGTGGGTCGTGCTCGAAGATGGTGGAGACCATAATGGGCACCAGGAGGCACCCTGAGCAGGGTTTCAGGAGCTGCCTTGGGATACTGAGGCTGGAGAAGGCGCACTCAAGGGAGCGGCTGGAGGCGGCCTGCACAAGGGCGGTGGCCATAGGGAGCTACAACTACAGGAGCGTGAAGAGCATCCTGGAAAAGGAGCTCGACCGCCAGCCCCTGCCGGAGGCCAGCCCGGACAGACAGCCTATCGTGCATGAGAACATCCGCGGGCGCGGATACTATCACTGATAACCTACAAAGGAGACAAAATCGATGCTGAATACTCAGACTATGGACAAGCTCAGGGAGCTTAAGCTTACCGGCATGCTCAGGGCCCTGGAGGAGCAGACCTCTTCTGCCGGCTACGATGACTTGGGCTTTGAAGAGAGGCTTGGGCTGCTTGTGGACCGCAAGGTCACCGAACGAGGCAACCGCCGCCTGCAGGCCAGGCTCAGAAAGGCCAAATTACGCCAGCAGGCGTGCATGGAGGACATAGACTACAGGCACTCCAGGGGGCTGGACAGATCGGTCATGAGGTCCTTGGCAACATGCCGATGGATTAAAGACCGCCACAATGTCATCATTACCGGCCCGACCGGCGCCGGCAAGAGCTTCATCTCCTGCGCGCTCGCCCACAGGGCCTGTCTCGAAGGCTATGCAGTCGCATACTACAGGGCGCCTCGTCTTTTTCAGGAACTCTCCGTTGCCCGTGGAGACGGGCGTTACGCCAGGCTCATGAATGCTATATCCCGCGTCCATCTGCTCGTCATCGATGACTGGGGGCTGTCTGTCCTTACCGAACCTGAAAGAAAGGACTTCCTTAAGATACTTGAAGACCGTCATGGCGTGCACTCCACCATCGTGGCCGGCCAACTCCCCGTGGACCACTGGCATGAGACCATAGGCAATCCAACCTTGGCCGATGCCATCCTCGACCGCCTGGTCCATAACGCTTACAAGATCAATCTGAAAGGAGAATCCATGAGGAAGAAAAAGAACTCCCTTGACTCCAAAACCGACAAGGGGTAAAAACAGGTCAGGAAAGCGTCGCTTCGCTCCGGCCCGGTGGAAACGCTAGACCGGAACAGGTGGAAACACCACTCCGGAATGAGTGGAAACAATCACCGGAATACGCAATTCACTTCATAATTCGAAAAGGTTATTTCGACACTGAAATTTGACCCTTTTTCATGACACCACCCCTAAAAAGCGATACTAAATTCTGCAGAACAAGCAATATTATTCGTTTGTGCTATAATATTAGTGCTTCGATTTACCCTTCCAGAGCTTATCGTTCCACCATCGGGAAATTTACTCGCCGAGATTTTAAAAAGCCGCAAATCAGCATCCGGTATGGTTCTGCCGTTTAAGATTGGTTCACCTGGACTTTTCCGAACCATTTTTGAGCATGAGAGCATACCCTTACATGAAAAAAACGATAATTGGCGTCCTCTTTTTTATATTAATGCCTCTCGGCAATGGATTTAGTCAGGAATTTGCTTCAGAAGGCATATTAAATTCGAACCTAACCGGGGCCGATTCTTTATCTGAAGTCGATATCTACAAACCATCATATGGCATTCTCCAATATAGAGATAATGAAGTCGATAAATTCGGCTTCATCAAATTTCAAATAAATATAAACAAGCCAATCATACATGGCACTCCCTTTAAGATACCAATTGAATTGGGGGGTGCTTATACATTTAGAGCTTTGTGGGAGGTAATGGCGGATTCGGCACCATTTGAAGATTATTTTCATAATCCAGAACTGTTCTTAACCCTCTACAAGGAGAATCTGTTAAATCTGAGAATTGGAATTGAGCATGAATCGAATGGAAAAGCCAAAGCCGACTCAAGAAGCTGGAATAAAATATACGTCCAGCCGAGATTATTGATAGAATTGCCAGATAACCAGTTGGGCTTTCATACGGTAGGTATTTATCTTAAGAGCTGGTATAAACTGAATGAGAACAGAAGGAATAAGGATATTACGGATTTTGCAGGCTATGGAGAAGTGCAATTAAAGCTTTATGGCAATAATCATAATTTTTTTCTGACCCACTCTCGAGGGCGAAAGTTGGAGTTAGGCACAACTATTCTGGAATATATGTATAAGCTCAAAAATGGTTGGGCTCTTTACATTCAATACTTTGACGGCTATGGAGAGATGCTGGTAGACTACGATAAGCACAGCAGTAGCCTTGGTGCCGGTTTCTCCCTGCTTTATTTCTGAATCAATCTGAATGCAAGCTCCTTGTTTTTCAAATTCCGCTCGCATATCTCTGGGATGTTAACAGGATCTTTCCTGTCAACATTTTCAGGCTCCGGGTAATTCGTTTCCTTCCAGCGTATGCCCGAATGCATTTTATTCAGATGCAAGCGCTTGTAAAAGCTCCCATTTAGCTGAGTCCGCCTGATGATAAAACTTCTAAATCTCACGTATAGGCCGTGATTCGAGGCAAACGAGCTGCTTTCGTTCCAGAATCTGTCGAGTGAACCCTGATAAGTCAACCCCTTGATATCGTATATTGCTATGCCGCAGACCTTGACCGGGGCTCCATGGTGAATCGCGGACAGCCCCACAGTGCTATTGATCACCACGACCCCACGTGTTCTTTTCAGTAAAGCAGGCAGATTCTGGTCGTGAATATAGAAACACCTATTCTCAAGGCAATATTTACAGACGAGCTTGCCGATAAGCGACGAATAATCAATATAGCCGCGGTCCATGGGATGGTGTTTCAGGACAAGGATCGTGTCCTTGGGGGCATGGGCTGCGAAAGACGCGATTACTTCGGATATGTAGTCGTGAACCGAATTGAATTTGGAATGTATATGAATCTGGGCATCATAATGAACTTGAAGCGGCACTAAAAAAAACTTCTTCGCTAAAGGCCCCTTAAGGCGATCTAAAATGCCATATTCCCTGATTGCATAATACCCCTTCCGCCACACACTTTTGACCCATGGCCAGGTTTCCAAAAAAGATAGTGGCCGGTGATGACGATTCCGGTGAAAACAAGGCCACAGAATGGAACCAGCCAGATAATAAAGAGCAGCCCATAATGCTGCATACCAGAAAGTATTCCCAACTTTCTCAAATTCATTCTTCACAGGTTCAACATTGAAATAATATCCCTGGTTGCGCGGAATTAGGGAATTCCCGTTCACTCCGTACCTTTCCAAAGTGATATAATCGGGACGGATATAGCCTTCCTCAAAAACGCCTATCTCAACGCCATGCCGATTGGCAATCTCATGAGCTAGCTTATGTATTGGCCGACAATCGCCAAATAAGAATACAACGTCAATGCTCAATTCAGTCAGCAGACGCTCAAAAAAATCGGGCCACGCCTCGAGATCACCTCTATAATTAATCGCCCGTGTTGGATAAAAAAACCAGTCCCCGCCGTTGAAGTTCACCTTGAAGACTTTGGCGCCGATGTTTTCAAGGTCACAGGCAAGCCTTCGGAAGAAAGGACCTAGCGGACCTTGCAACAGCAAGACCCGTTTATTCCTGAATGCGTTAATTCCTTCGGTGATCATAAACTCTCGATTTCAGCTCCAGATGCCACTCTTTTTTCAGCTCGAAGGACCTGTTTTCAATCAATATGAATAATGCTATTCAACCGATCTGGGGTACATAGTTTTTAATCCCTTCCAAAAACCTTATCCACACCCTGCGCCGTAACGGCAAGCGCGACGAAGACCCATGCGCACGCCAGGCCAGCAGCTCTTCCAGTGCTCGTTCTGGTGTAGTGAACCTCCCGGTAGAGCTGCTCACATAGGTGGGATAAAGGATCAGAACGCCGGCTATCAACTCCTCCATCATCAGCCTTCGCGTACGGCGCTTGATGGGGTGTCTGTCTTCGGTCAGCCCCCAGCCCGCATAGAATGGTTGGCCGTACGTCACAACCTTTTTTCCTCGAAGGAGGCCCTCAAAACCCGATAGGGAGGTAATTGTGTGAACCTCATCGACATCTTCGAGCAATTCGCCCATAGGACTGTCTAATACCTCTTCATCACACCAGCACGAGGATTTTTCCTCTCCATCGTTCATACGCAAGCCTGCAACGATATCGGGATGTGGCTTGTAAACTATGTACGCATCCATATTGGCCTCACGCACGGCGCGCAACAGGTCCATGTTGCGGCGGACATACGGCGAACCAAAGACAATGGAGAAATCGCCCTCAACCTGGCCCGGAACCAATATTACTCGCTTTGCGGTCTGTGGCCGCTTCCATTTCGCCGTCCCGATATTATATTTCGTGATGCCGTGCTCGATGATGCGCCGCCTGAGAATTGATGCGCGCACAACCAGCTCCGAATCGAACCGGGTCTCCTGAAGGAGCTGTTCCAGATCAGAGGCCCGGGTCGCATCGTAATACATGCCTTGCATATCCATTACCCAGGAAAGTGGACGTACCAGATTGGCTCCGAGTCCTACTGACCTGAGAAAGCCGTCCTCTAACCTTATAACCCCGACACATCTATGGCCAGCCACCTCTCGCCTGCCCCAAACCACAAGGTTTACGCCATCAGGCACTTCTTCAACTCTCTTTACGAACTTAACCTGACTCCCCTGAAAAAAACGCCTGAGAACAGGTTTCTTCCAAGGGTGAAATCCGAGTGCATGTATCGCTTTTGGAAAACGCTCCAGCATCTGCCGCTGCAAGCCCATCCACTCCATAAGGCGCTCAGGCTGACAGCTCTTCATAGTCTCAGGGTCGATATACCTTGGATACTCAACCAGCGTCGCATGTACAAGGTTTTCGAGCGCCACCGGCTTACGCCGCTCCGGTGCAGTTATCTCGTCTTCAGTAAGACACCAGCCCGCGTAAAAAGGCATACCAAAGGTGCGGACGCGCTTTCCCCATAACAATCCCTCAAAACCTATCTGTGAAGTCACAACATATATAGCCTCCGCGTACTCTATTAACCGAGCCGGGTGTACTTCTTCTCCAAGTACCTTGATACGTGGATTTTTTGATATAGCCGCGATATCGAAATGACCTTTTTTACGTCCAAATACCACCTCAGGATGTACTTTCAACAGGACTGTGCATCCCGGATTCTCAGCTAGCGCGGCCTCGAGCATGCGGTGAAAACTTGACTCGTCTGCCTGCCCATATTGGATTGACGAATCGCCAAGGGTCTGGTCAGCCACGAGGACGTATCTGGATGGGAGATCGCCGGAGTATTCACGAGCGTAGTTGTACTTAGATAATCGCGCAGATCTCCATAATGCAATCAGTTTGCGAGCCCGGCTACTGAAAGCTGGATCTCCTGGGCTTTCAATAAGCGCTTCCAGTCGTGAAGGCCTAGAGGCGTCGTAGTAGATACCAAGATCATCGAGGACAATGGATAACGGCGGGTCATGCTTGCCAAGGCTCACTGAACGGAGAAAGCCATCTTCAAGGGAGATATGTGGAAGTATATTTTTCGTAGCAAAGGACCTTGCTTTGTCTGCAGTCCGCTTCGCACCCCATCCGACGACTATTGTTGATTCCTGAACATATTTTAAACTAGTGAATTCAAGATTGCTGACATGGAGCAAGCGTGCATTGAGAAGGGTCTCAAGCCCTTTCAACTGAGCAATTCGGCGCGATGTTGCCAAAGCAACTAAATTGGGTTTGTTAAACAGAGAGCTCAATATTTAACCCCTCTTTTTTCCAACGACTCAATAAAACCAACTCAGCAGGCCAATTATGCCTTTCTGCCGATGCGTGCTTTGGATTTGCATGGTGATACGGAACTCTCGAATTTCTGGCAAAGCCAAATCCTATTGCCTGTATTCCAGCCCATGAGCACAGCAATGACCTAATCCAGCATAGAAAAAGTAAACCTGCGCTAGGCGGGGCCTGTATTTGTGAAACCAGTTCATGCCAAGGCTGTAAAGGTACCGTGAGCACTTTGACGCCGGTGTGCAGCGGCATAGAAAACCTTTGCCATTCTTTCATTTTAAACGCCATATCCGGGCCGCTTATCACCAACCATTTGATTCCGGCAGGCACGAATCCATTGAAATCTGGCGAAATCACCAAAAGATCGGTTCTTTGACCCAAATCGTTTGACGTGCTTTCAATTCCACTGTACTGATTGAAACGCACAATGGTGCCATGACTATCAATAAATTGACCGAGTCCGGCTCCAAGCAGATTGCCTCCATTGCCTACTACACAGATCCCTTTATCTCCGTGCCGTCGTAACCCCTCGGCGAATTCCGCACGCCAGACGCTTTGCATGGCTCGGACAAAATGCGATTCACTTGAATGCGCATCTGCATGGGTAATCCCTGACATACCCGCCTCGATCAACAAGTTAAGAGCGGCGCGCCTTTGCCGCAGTGACAATTTTTCCAAGATATCATTTAAGTAGGTTCCATGACTTTGGGCCAGCGAGAGCCCCAAATCGCGCCGAAACATCGCGTAATCTAAAAGGGAAGACTTGCTGCGTCTACGCACCCAATTCCTTCGAAATAAAGCCAGGGTACGAGTGTCGTACCAGCCAGCGGCTCGCCGTGATTTAGCAGCTCTAAGCAATAATGGAGCAGGTGCCCACCTTGACCATGAGGGCAGATCACGCTGACCACGGTGTCCGATAAAATACTGAATAAGATGTGACTTCATGCCGATCCCGCAAAAGCCAGAAACTTTTCGGCTATTTGTGTAATATCAGCTTGGGCCTGCACACTCTCTGAGAGGCCTCTCGTAATCGAATCGTAATACGAGGGGTCCATAAGTTTAATGAGTGAGTTGAAACATGATTGATGATCATCGGCAAATATCGCGCTGGCAGATGCAAACCGCTCAGCATCAAGAATGGGCGTGCACACTGTGGGCACACCCCAAAATCCGGCTTCCAGCACCTTGAGAGCAGATTTACAGCGCGTAAATGGCGTGTCCTCAAGCGGCGCAAGATTGACCCACGAACGCCGTATCAGTTCAGGATAGTTTGAAAATGGTACTTTTCCACGATGGACAATCTGCCCAGGACGAGCTGTCAACTCAAAACGCAGTGGACCGGTAATCTCCAATCTTGCATCCGTATGACTCATCAAGAAGCGCTCCAAACCTTTAGCATATACGGCAAAATCCCTGTCATGACTGCGAGTACCACATAAATAGGTCAGAACGAATCCGGGGCCCGATTTCAAACCAGAGGCTGAAATATCTCGCCAGGACATATGGACTGTGTTCGGCAGCACTTTTATTCTCGCCTTTGGCAAGCAACGTTGTAAATGTTCGGCAAGCGGCTCTGTCGATGTTGTAATCAGGTCGAAATTTTTTAGTGCCCTGTAATGGCTTTCATACTGTTTTCGAGTCTGCCGCCAAGCTACGAAGCCATTTAGCACGCCAGGGCTCCATTTAGCCAGCGCGTCATCAAATATCAAGTCATCGACATCAGCAATCAGCCTAACGCCGCCTAGCCGTAGCCAGGAGAGCAATGCCCGCCAGCACAAAGAAAAGCGCGGCCTGTGAAAAAGAACCACATCGTAAACTTGAACCGGGCGCAATGCTGTCCAGTGGATAAAACTCACCTTGTGGCCGGCTGCCTTCAGCGCAAAACCTAAATTTTCACATCTGTATATAAAAGATGGATCTTGTCTAAATAATTTGGCGTTTCTAGTGGAAGACACAAAAGCGATGCGCAGAGGATCCATTACTACCTTTTCAATCCATCTGATTCGAAAATGGTTGCATCAACTTTGATGCGCTTGAAAAAATCGTAATGATTTCTATTGCGCATAGAAATAAATGCATATGTTTCACAGAACACGGGAGTATTAAAATGAATCCTCATATTCTTCTGCGGATGTCTTGACGAGTCATAGTCATGCTGATCTATAGGCGATGAGATAGGATGAATTCGCTTGTCAGCAGAGGATTCAATCTTACCTTTGTGATGGATTGAAAACTCATCTAGCAGATCTCGCGCTCTCAGGTCTGACAATATTTTATAAAGTTGGAGGCTTGACAAAGTGTTGGGATGACCATGCCAATGAGACCAATACAGTTTCAAACCCTTCTGCATAAGATATCCATCTGCATCAAAGAAAGGTTGTCTTATCAGCACAAATTGGCTCGAGACTTTACATGCCTGGACAATAAAACGGCTTACCAAATTCAAATCGTGTATATGTTCAAGAAAATGCGACATCACTGTGAAACGAACTGTCTTTTTAGCTGGGATTTTCAAAATATCATATGCGAAAGCTCTGTGACCGGCCTCACGAGCCATCTTGACCTTTTTGGGGTCAGTATCGATACCTACTCCGATTCCTTTAACATTAAAATCCTTTTTCGATTGCGCCAGGCTTCCCCCGCTACTGCAACCAAAATCGAAAAACTCAATTCTTTCAGTTTTTAATAAATTCCCAAATTCCTCTTCCTCTGCACTTGATTCCATTTTGATCTCAGCATAACAGCTTCGAGCCACACCACGATCCTCAAATAAAGGAAATCTACTGATATTATCTGTTTCCGTTTTAGGTTTCTGCATTACAGCAAATGTATCCTGCCAATTTCCCAGCCCCCAGTCGGTAAAAACTTCGACAACTCGCAATCCGGCGTGCCGCGCCAATGCGCGAATTCCATCTGGATAGATGCGCCAGCAATCTACGGGGAAGCGATGCTCTGGGCCGCTTGAAGGTGTAATTATACATGCGATGCCCCCGGGTCGAAGCACCCTATATATTTCTGATAGAGTTCGCCATGGAAACTCAATATGTTCAAAAGCTTGGCCCGATATAACAACGTCCATAGAAGAAGATTCTAAACATTTCCAGTTGTATGGATCTTTGACGATGATATCAACATTATCTCCTGACTCAGTATCAAGGCCGCGGTAACGCCAGCCGGGCTTAGAAAAGAAATTTCGGTAAGTTGCTGCACCATTCACTGCGCGAGCTCCAATATCGATAATTTCGATTGTATGCCCCTCAGCCCCAGACAAATATGTGTGCGCAAAATGACGCATCTTATTGAACGATGTTTCGTGCATGTCCATTCACCTACACTGAATTGCTGCCAAACAGTTGGCCAGCCATTATTGAATCGCCCGATTTATTAATCTTCTATTCCTTAAAAAAAGAACTTACAGATCTAAGCATCGAATAACGTGAATCTGCAAAAAATCGATAAGGGTCCCGCCGGAGTTTTTTTAATCTTCTCTGAAATAGTGGCTGCTCAGATCTGGGCTGTACATTTAACAGAGCATAATCGGGGCTGGCTGCCGATGAAGGTTTTGAGGAAGAATTTTCATTAATTGATTCTATATTTTGCGGGTCACTAATTACTGCTGATCGCTTCAACGACGCCGGTATTTCGGGTAACTCGTCGAGCTCCGGAAGACCGAGTACATTTGCAAGCACGTCTGTATATAAAGATGTATTTGCTTTTATCGTGTAGAATTTGCCAACGTCCTCATAAGCTTGTGCAGCCAAACGATCGCGAAGTTCAACATTTTCGATAAGGCTTTTAATAGCTCCATACCAAGCCTCTGTTGTATTAGAAATCAAAAGCCCGTTCTCTCCATTTCTGACCACATCCCGATAACTCGGAACATCTGAACATATGGATGCGAGCCTTAGCGCGGAGTATTCAAGAAATTTGAGATGACTTTTGCTTCTATTGAAGCGGTCATCTGTGAGCGGAATGATTCCAATGTCCCAGTTTACTCGCTTATGTAGCCAATTCACAAAATTTGGGTAATCATTGTTTTTTGGAAGACCAATTCGTTTTCCAAAGAACGGTTCTGTCTTCTGGAACGCGCCAATAACCTCAACCGATACACGGTCTCCGTATTCAGTCTCGATACACCTTATAGCTTCGGTCACAATCGCCAGATCCTGATCATGGGTAGGTGTGCCAATGTAACCAATACGGACAGGATCGCCGGGCTGCTTTACGAAAACCTCTTTACCGGTGAGGCGCGGCAGACCAATTCTCCATAGGTCTGAGTCAAGATAGCTGGGTATCAGATAAACCTTCTGATTCAACTTACGGAAACTATCCGCCAGAACAGGAGTTGAGACAATGACTACATCGGCTGCCTGTGCAAGAAACCGAATCGCATCGGACGCTTCCAAATCATATCCACAATGGTTTAGCCTCTGTAATCCCTCTATATCCAACAACTCGTCATCGACTTCGAAAACCAACTTGCGTCCTGCATGACGCCAAGTTAACAGCCATTTTCTAAGCTCCACCACGTCTAGCCCGCCAGCGTCTTTCTGAATTAATGCTATATCGGCTTCATCCGGAGTGGGCAATCTATTATCTGAAGAAAGAATGACCTGGAAAGCTCTCTTAATCCCTGTATACATCCACGGCTGAACTACCCGCACGTAACCGCTATTCGCTGCAACTCCGATATTTTTTCGAGCAGGCAACAATATGAGTTTTTGTTTTTCGATACGCGGATGCCGACTACGGTAGGCTGCAAATTTTTTAGATAAAATTTTGAGTTCGCTTACGGCTGCGCGATGCACAGAATAATCAGCCGCAGTAGAAACACCTTCACATTGCAACTGTGACAAAAAAGCTGGATTTTCGATTAAAAAACTAAGTCTTTCCACACACCGTTCCTCGTCAAGACTATCTACTACCACGGTGTTCTTACCATCAATCGCGTATTCATCAGTGCCGCCGTGCATCGGGACCATAGCTGCGCAACCACATGCCATTGCTTCCAGGCCAGTGCGGCCGAATGCTTGATAATCGGATAGATCAAGGAAAATATCACTCTGCCGTAACAGCGCCGCAACTTCTGAGCGCGAAAGAATCCCGTACATCTTGAAATTGAAGTCTCGATGCAGCACCTGAAACAACGGATCTGTCTCCTCGCAGCCAAAAAGGTGGACTCGGACCTTTTCCCTGTATCTTTTTTCAATATGCCCCAACACCCGCATCGTGCGCTCAGCGCCTCTTCTCGGAGTTTTGGGACGGATCATAGCCGTAATACGCACGTATCCATCTTTCTTACGCATAACAGGGGAATAGGTATCGTGGTCAATGCTCGGCACAACCTTGTGCACCAAAACTCCATGTTCGCGTTCAATCTTACGAGCAATCCAGTGGGTCTTTGCGAATAGAACGCATTCCGGCAGGCGTGTATATGAAGCATGTGCCTGTTCCCATAATTCGGTAGCTGATTCGAAAAAGAGGGGTTCGTAATCTTGGACATAATAAGCGGGCATGATATGGGGGCATGCCTCAATAATCGCAGCGAGAAGTTCGACCGAATTAAAAATAGTAGCGACTACGACATCATAATCTGACGCAATATCAATTAGATTATGATTATCGAAGCCGACAAACAAGTCTTTAGCGCTGGAAATATCATGATACAGCCTGTGCAGATGCTCAAGATCCTTTGATTTCACTGCAATACGCGCTTCAATACCCAGGCGCCTCATGGCAGCGGTTTCTTGAACAACCGAGTGCGCCCCTCCACTCCCCCCTTTTACCGGGAGCAAGAAAAGAATCTTCATCGCAATAGGGTTGACCATAACCGGATTGCTCGTCAATGACTGCAGCCTGGCATTAATCTTCTGCCGTACGACAGATAATAATTTAGTCTCCTTTACTTCATTTATAAGATTTTTTACCTTCTCATCGCCATGTTTGTGCCTAAGTGCGTTGCTTCCCCGTTTCGAAAATTCTTTGCGCTGCTCATGTCCAAAGCTTTTGGACTTTGCGTGAAAGACATAAGTATCATCAGCTATGGCAAGAGTAAATCCGGCATCTGATGCTCGTATGCAATAATCATTTTCTTCGCCATACCCTACCGGAAAGCTTTCTTCATCCATAAGCCCAATTGAATCTATGACCTGCCTTTTCATTAAGTAACAGAAGCCGTTTACAAAGGGGAGTCTCGGATATATACGTGACGACTCTTCGCGAACGATTCTCGCCATATCTTCGACATACAATCCTGAAGGCAGTTGATTGATTGCAAACCCTTCAGCATCAAAAACATCAGGAACTGATTGCCAGGTTGCCGCATTTGAAAGGGGGCCAACAATGCCGATTTTCGAGTCTGAGATAGCACATTGGATCAATCCATAGATCCAATCCTTGGTGACTATGGTATCGCTATTCAGAAGAATTACATATGGAGCTGTCGAACGCCTCAATCCAGTATTTACCGACCGGGTGTAGCCCAGATTGCCCTCATGCTCGATAAGTTCAACACTCTCCCGATTTCCAGACCAGTTTCGAAGCCACTCTGTCGTAGCCGCATCAGAGCCGTCGTTTATTATGATTATGCGCTGATCGAAATCATCAACATTTCTCTGCAAGGAATCGAGACAAGCTTTTACATCCTCGATTGCATTAAAGACAGGAACGATAATATCAACCCTTACGGAGCGCCTTAAAGCTGGCGCCAAAACGTCCATCATTGATACCGAGGTAGCAGTCAGCTGCGGCGCTTTCGTCTTGGCAGCTTCATATTCAGCCAACTTTCCGGTAATAATGCTGCGATCCTTCTCTGATGCGGCAAATGAGTCCCGCAGTGCCAGCACCTGTGCTGCTAATTCAGAATTTTCAACTTCTGCCTCACTAAGAAGCTCACAAAGATGAACTCTTTCCTCTTCCGAGCTGACGAGTGAATGCGTGAAGCCTTTCCACTCATCGCAAATGGCTATGATATCGTTTTTGAGTTCTTTCAGCTGTATTGATGTGTTAATTCGATTCTCTTCATTTATCGTAAAAAACTTCTCAAGCTCCTTTGATTGTAACTCGAATTCTGAACGCTCCGATTCCAAAGCTTTTATGCGCTCCCGGAGCCTAATGCTCTCTTCTTCTGACTTGGAAAGAGCCTGCGCGAGACCTTTCCATTCCGCTCCGAGAGAAATAAGTTCGGCTTCTATGCGTTCATGACGTTTTGAGACTATGCAACGATCCTCCTCATATGATGTTAAAAAATGCTGAAATGCTTTTAATTGTGACTCAAGGTTTGACCTTTCTGACTCCAGATCTTGAATGTGCTCTCTGAGACAAGCACTCTCTTCTTCAGACCTGGCGAGGGACAATGATAGGCCTTTCCATTCAGCTCGAAGCGAATCAAAGTCGGCTCTCATATCTTCAAGCTGTGTAGTGACTACACTCTGGCTCTCCTCATATGATGCAAGGAATTGTCGAAATGCCTTTGATTGCGATTCAAGCGCGGATAGCTCCGACTCTATCTCGTGAATACGATTCTGAAGCAGTTCAATCTCGTCGCTTGAGCTCTTCAGTTGAATCTTTGATTTTTCAAATTGCTCTAATAGAGATTTTTTTTCAAATTCCGACTGGTCCAAAAGCCTCTTATGCAGTTGGTATAAATCTGTAATCTCCTTTTTTTTCTTTAAATGAAGCTCATATTCCAGCTTGTGTTCGGCGATTTGGCATAAAAGGGCAATCCGGTCAGACTCAAGCGCTTGAATCATCTCTTTTTGAAAGTTAGATGAACGAATAAATTCTAAATATTTATCAAGACGCTCGTTTTTCGATATCCGTCCGTCAGGAATGAGCAATGTCAGGCCATTCCAAAATTCCAGATGAAATTGAACATATCTATTTTTCGATTCCGAAATAAAATCCTCAACAGCCGTCATTACGCCATTTTGGTTTCCATCGTCGGAAATGGCATTATTCAGGTGAGCGTTTATGCCCCCCTTTTCACATAACTGGTTCTGTCCATAACGAAGCCCCAGTTTTTTAAAAGGACGCCGATAGTCCGCGGGAATTTGGTCTGGATTGTAATACAGGTCGCGTCTTCCATATGGCCAACCAGTATCATGCAATACTAAAACAGGAAGGTTTTTCTTTGCTGCCTTGCTATTTATCAGCTTAAGTTCGTTGATTACGGTATACCAGTTATGATCTCCATCAATCAGATAAATATCACATGCTGTCATCGATTTGAGAGCATTTAAGCTTAAATCCTGATGCAGGATACATGACCCTTTGAAAGAAGCTAAAAACTCTGACGGGTTATATTTCGGATTGGGGTCAATAATTTCAAGGAATGCACCGCTTTCTAGACAGTATTCAAGAATTTTTCTGGTATTGTGTCCATAATCCGAGCCTATCTCACAAATTCGATTTGGGTTAACGGCATTCAGCAGCGGCCTTATTATCCAATCCCAGAATTTGTACACGATCAGCTCCCCAAAAAAATAGAATAATTTATAAATCCTTTTACAGCCCCAGGATGACCTTCGCGCTTACCGCTATTTGGAAAAGTATTTGTGTAAGGTCCTTTGCAATCTGACGCGTTTTCACATCGATCTTGGGCAGGACCAAAATTTCATCGCCAGGCCTTATTCCCGCATTGCCGCTGGAAAACCTGAAAAAACCTCGCTCTCCGGTCGCTTCATCAAAGCTCCCGTCCCTGTGGGCTATTATTATGCGGGAGACATCCGCATTTTGCGTGTACCCGCCCGCATGTCTTATATAATTATTGACGTTGAATGAAGCATCATATGCGATGGCGTTTGGGAAAAGCACCTCTCCATTCACAAGCACCAAACCGTCTCTGACAGGTACTCGCAAAATATCGCCATTCTCGAGAAGAAGCTGGTCGCGTTGTTCTGCGGAGGCTATGAAAACCTGACCAGATGGCTCGATCCTTTTAGCGCGATCGACCCACTGCAGGATGAGGTCGGCCTCATCTTTGCGTAGCCTTGCCTCGTCGCTCGTGCCAGAGCGCGCAGTCAGGGCAGACGTTTCAAGGCTCTTAAGCGAGGTCTGAAGCATTAGCTTCTGGCGTTCTTTAACGCTTCGGCGGAAAAGCTGGAGGCTTTCCGAGTCTGACCGCTCTGAAAACCGGATGCCCTTTACCAACTCGCCGATCCTTGTGCCGTAAGGCAAGACATATTCCTGGGGGCTCAGGTGCTCGCCCTCGACCCGCACGGTGATAGTGCCTGGTTTCTTGTCTGCGGTGAACTCCAATTCATCGCCGTTCCCCAAGACCACGCCCGCAGCATCGGCAATTGAATAGTATTCGACATTTTTCACAACACCTGTATTCCGTACTACGCGAACATGGGTAGCTTGTGCTAGAGGCTTGGCTATCTTAATAATATCCCCGATGCTATATGCCGAGTCTTTGAATTCGAAACGCTTCGCGTTCTCAGCAAGGCCTTCGACCATGATAGTATTCTGGCGCTGAGAGACGAAGATGACGTCGCCGTCCGCAAGCTGAACGAGCGGCATCCGCCCTTCGAGCATAAATTCATAAAGGCTCACTGATGTGCGGACTTCTTTGCCGCGCATTACCTGAACATTCAGGAACGAGCCCCGTTCCGGGTCTATGCCTCCGGCCTGGTCCAGATAGTGCAGCAGACTATCCATCGAGGTGCCGCTGTAAAGGCCTGGACGATTCACAAAACCACCCACGAACACACGTACGGGCTGGGCTGCTGCAAGACTGGCATAACTATATACGTTGGCGCGGAATACCTTGCTGACGGCAGTTCTCACGACTTCCTGAAGATCGAGATTGCGGATGCCTAAAGCGCCTATTGGGCCGACGTGAGGCAAGAATATGTTGCCCTGAGGGTCTACAATGAGCTGGCCGTCAAACTCAAATGCGCCCCAGAGGCGCACTTGCACCATATCGCCAACCGTGACTGCGTAATCCGGATTGAACTGGGTGGCGCCGCCCCGTGCAAAGGAGCCAGTAAAGAGGTTCGCGCCAAAAACGTTACTGGCCAGGTTTGCGGAGTAATCAAAGAATTGCGGGGACTGGACGCCTATTGTGGGCGTGGGCAATGGAGCGCTTGGTGCTTTTGGGGGCTGCATGCCCTTTTCATCGGCTGAACGCACTTGATCTCCTGATGAACCGATGCCTTCGAGAGTAAATGAGTTACCTTCAACGGCGCCGGTTAGCACCAAGGCAACAAGCAGCACAAAAAAGTATAAACGCCTGATCATTGTCTAATCCCGATGGTCGCGTATGATCGCGATGAGCATTTGTATGATTCCGGCTAAAACGAACACGGAAATCGCGAATACAGTGATATTGTAAATCCTGCGCGGCTCAAGAGGGTACTGGGGCCTCGTAGGGCTTTGCAGGACAGACACCTTTTTAAGCGTGCGGGTCGCTTCAATTCTGCCTTTTTCAAGCGCGGCCAATGCGTTCCGGTATAAGTCTTGAGCGAATTCGGCCTCCATCTGCATGCGCTGGAATTCTTCAACGGTACGGTTGAGGGTCGAACCCTTAGGCGACGCCAGCCGGGCCTGCTCTTCGCGCGATTGCCTTTCAAGCGCGGTGATCTGCAGCGTAAGCTGTGCTATCTCCGGCGCTTTGGGACTCAGATAGCCCAGCATGGCCTGCCGCTTTGCCTTCAGTTCCGAAAGCTGACCCTCGAGCTTTGCAACTATGGAGGCAATGGCCTCTATCGCGGCCTCAGGGGAGACGAGCCCCTTGGCACTCTGGTACCCTACAACGGCAGAGCGAGCTTGTAAGACGCGATCTCCTATCTGAGCGACCTGTTTTTCGAGAAATGCCACCTGCTCGCGGGCAAGACGATGCGCCATTTCGTTCATGAATCCCTCGCCTTCTTCGACAAGCGAAGCAGCAATGGCCTGAGCCATCTCTGGCGTATATGCCTGGGTGCGTATGCGCAACACGCCAGCAACGTTATCCATTTCGATAGTCACCCGGCTCAAGAAATGCCTGTGAAAGAACTCCTGAGAAGAGTTTTGAAATAACATTCTCGAAATAAGATCGTATTGCTTGTTACTGTAATGGCTGCGCAGGCCGAGTTTCCCATCGAGTTTGTTAAGCATATCGACCGAGCGCAGGTGCTCGCGGAGCAGCATGAGATCGTTGTTCCTGTTTCCCCCGGTTATAAGCGAGACGAAGTCCGTGCCCTGTCCTCCGGCGATTTCGGTGCGGTCGATAACGATGCAGGCCTCGGAGACGTAGCGGTCTGACGCTATCAATCCCCAGTAAGCTGTGGCCAGGATAATGAAGATCAAGCTCGCCTTAAATAAAGAAGGCGGGCGGAAGTCCGGCTTAAACAGCCCCTTCAAGTATTGCAACTGACGATGGATCATGAAGCCATGCTTTCCTTATAGCTCTGAATGGCGTCATCGATCCGGTCGAACCAGTATGCGTTCCCCTGATGAAGCCATATCCCTGCCTGGCAAAACTCGCGTAGACTTTTCTCGTCGTGGGTGACCATGACAAGGCCGGCGTGGTCAGCCAATTTCTGGAATGCCTGGCGAGATTTTTTCTTGAACGCGGCATCACCGACCGCCGTTAATTCGTCCACAAGATAGATATCGAAATCGAATGCCAGCGAGAGCGCAAATTTAAGGCGTGCCTGCATGCCTGAGGAATAGGTCTTTACCGGCTCATCAAAGGTGTCTCCCAATTCGGAAAAATCACGTATGAAGGCCAACTTTTCAGTCAGACTATCCTCATGACCATGAAGCCGGCATACGAACTTGGCGTTTTGCCTGCCGGTGAGAGAACCCTGCAAGCCTCCACCCAGGCCCAGAGGCCACGAGACGTGGCAACGCCGTTCGATACGACCCCTTGTGGGCTTGTCTATGCCACCGATAAGCCGCAGCAGTGTCGATTTGCCTGCACCATTCTGCCCAATTAATCCTACATTGCATTGGCGTGGAATATTTATTGTTACACCTTGCAATACCCATTTACCAAGGCCGTGCTCCGTACGATAGCGCTTAGAGACTTCTTCCAAAATTATCAATGTGCCACCAATTTACTTGAAAAACGGATATGTAAAACAAGCCCGAAAAATAGTGAGAGCAATGAAAAAGTCGCCAAGTAACTGAGAGAAATACCTGGAATATTTGGATATCCAGAAAAGAAAGCTGCACGCAATCCCTCTAACCCATGAATAATAGGATTAAGCATAAGATACTCCTGAAAAATAGGGGGAAGCATGAATGGAGCAAAAATCACGCCTGAAATAAAGTAGAGCGGCGTAAATATAAGATTAGCTATTTTGCCAATTTCTGGCACCAATGTGGCACCCACTGAAAGCATGAGCCCGAGACCTGCACCAAATAACCAGAGCAGCATCCATGCTGTAATTGCCCCTAGAGGGTCATGCGGTAATACGTCAAAACCAAACAGCCACATTGCCGATAAAAGCGTAACTCCGACAAATAGCTGAATTACACCTTCCAGAAATATACGAACCAATACCGAATCAATCGGTTTACCTTGCCTGTAAGCAAATAGCGCCATATTGGCAGAGATTGCACCAATTGATCGCTGTGCAGAATTTTTGAAAAGATGGAAGCCGATTACGCCTATTGCCAGGAACAAGGCGAATTCGACCCCAGGCAAAACACGTTGTCGAATTATGGAGAAGATGATTATAAGAAAGGCCACGTGTGCTACAGGTTCAAGCAGTAACCATAGCCACGCGGAACGACCGGCAGATAGGCGAGTCAGTGCTTCACGCAGGAATAGCGCCTTCCAAACGGAAAGGGCAATATTTAATGGTGTGCGAGAGGTACTCATCCAGATGATAACCCATTAAGGCAAAGATACTCTAAAGAAGCAGAATCCTCTAAGCTACGAAAATAATTAACTTTTTGTGACTTAGATTTAAGTGAACAACGGGGGGATTAAGTGACTACGGCCGGAGATTGGCCACACTTCTTTTTATTAAAAACCCCGAAAAATCGAACCCTGTGTGTTTTTTTAATAATAAAAATTCTACTATCGTTTGTCAATAATTAAATAATAGATAACCTATTAATTTCAACAATTTTTTCAATTAAAAGGAAACTTCTTCCCCGAATATTAAATTCGCTACCAGAATTGGCTTTAAAAATTTACAAAATCGGTGTGTCCACTAAATCGGGGGAAGGGCACTCCTAAACCAATAACGCTTATATCATCTTGAGAAACTCACGGTTTTATACTAAAATGCCGGAACTTAAGCATCTCGCAGATGCGTTGGCACGGCGCCATAATCGGACCGTAAATGGGTGGTGCTTTTATTCCAAACGCCAGTTGAAGAAAAAAGGAGCTTTCTTGAACTTATTGTTCTCACGCATTTTCATCTTAATAGGATTCACTCTTATACCTTTGGGAACTCTTTCCATCGCCATTGCTGAAGCCAAAATTTACACGTTTTCTAGTTGGCGTACACTCATAATGGCTGGAGCGCTATCGATTATTTTTGGGATAGTTCTAAGATATTTCGTTGTTTTCCGAAAAAAGTGCTTTTATTGCGCAGAAACAATAAAATCTTCAGCTCGGATTTGTAAACACTGCAAAAAAGATCTCACAAATGCAGCATAACAAAGTGGTTCTGCAAGATACCATGAAAATCGCCCGAAAACCATGAAAGGCGTTTTTTATTCTTTACTCTTTTCAATTCCGCTTTGGATTTTTATACTCATGTTGTTTCTGATAATATTTGCCGAATAGAATCAGTAACTCGTCTATTCTAAAATTGAGTTTAGCCCCGCCTTGTCGCCTGACAAAAATGTATTCGGCCGAAAAGAGGTCACCGCCGACACCAATTCATTGGCCCCGAGCAGGATAATTAGATACGCACTGATGAATATTCATTGCATTCCATAATACTTATAAAAGGGAGGATTCTCAGCTCACAATTATTTTTACCTCACAGGCACCTCCGCACAGTAGTAGGCTACTTCAAGGGCCCGGTCGTAAAAGGCACCGCAATCATAGGTCCGGATATTACCATCAATAAGAAGTTTTACCTCATCCCTGGAGAGATCTCCTTTTGAGATCAGGGTCTCTGACTCTATCTTCGAGCCATGCACGATTGAAAGAATATTTCTCTGGGCCACTGCTCTTGCAGCTGTTAAAGCATTGAACTGCTCCTGCTTCCGAGCAGACTCGCCTATGACCCGGATGCGACCAGTCTTCCTTATTTCGTCAAGGGACATAGACGGCTTCGGCAGGTCGTCTATGGATTTGAGCACCGTAGGGGCATCTGCCCCTGGTTCCTGCAGGTTTATGTTCTTGGAACAGGCGGTAAAGGCGACAGCGACCAGGATCGAGAGAGAGATCGAATATCACAAAGCTCTTGGTGCTCTCATTCGGCGATACCGTTATGACTGCCATGGAGGAGGGGGCACCCCTGCCCTCTCCAAAATAATTCCGCTATAAGCACGAATTCAAAAAGTTGAAAACTTGGGCTAACGACTCGCCTGCCTGAAGCCTGAGACCTCCGCAAAAAATGCCGAGCGGTATCCAGCTCCTCCACCTTGACATATTGAAAAGGCCTGTTAAGCTAGACGAAATTCAGCAGGGTGATTCCATGGTCGGAACATCCGGGCATACAACCCGGAGCGGGGTCGCCCAGTCCAAATATGGATGGAGATTATTGATGAGAAAAATCGCTGTTGCTGCTGCCGGCCTGTTTACATTCGCCCTCTCGTTCATTATTCCTCGCGAGGCCTCGGCAATACCCGCCTTTTCACGGCAGACAGGGATGTCTTGTACTTCATGTCATTTTCAGCACTTCCCGACCCTCAACTCATTCGGCCGCGCTTTCAAGGGCGGCGGATACACTATGGCCGGAGGCCAGAGCATGATCGAAGGGGATTTTCTCTCCCTCCCCTCAACGCTCAACGCATCGTTTGTAACCAAAATAAGATATCAGAAAAGGAACGGCGACACCGAACTCGGTGAAGCCGGGGAGCTCAACAAGGGCTCTCTCCAGTTCCCTGACAAGGCGGCGTTCCTCCTCGGCGGCAGGGTAGGCACTTATGTAGGATTCCTCTTTGAGGCCTCTCTCAAGGACACCAACCCGCGCTTTATCTCATCCAAGATGCCCTTTGTATTCGGAACGGGCGAGAACGCCAACATAAGCGTAACCCCCTTCACGACCGACGGCTTTGGCCCAGCATACGGTTTGGAACTCCTCAATACAGGAGCGGCCAGGCAACAAAGGGTGCTTGAGCACCGCACAGAGACGTCCGCCCAGCAATACATCGGCACCTCGATAGCGGCCACTGGCCTTACCGTTGCCGCAATAAATCCGCTCTGGTTCGCCAACTACACCATCTGGGCCAATGAGCACGCCACAGATGTTGTGAGATCCATCTCATCCGGACCATTCCTTCATTACGGCAGGATCGCCTTTACTCCGACCTTCGCGGGCTGGGACCTCGCCATAGGCGGACAGCTCTGGAATGGGACCGAGAAGAACCTCGACGACGGTGCGACGACATATAAAAAGGCCGAGGCCTGGGCCGTTGACGCACAGGCGCAAGGCTCGATAGGCCCGATCCCGGTGGGCCTCTATCTCACATACGCCAGGGCAGCTAAATCTGCCGGAGCATCCGGAAAGGAACAGAACTTATTCAATACCAGCACCGCCCGCGACAAGAGCGCCTCCACTATAACCGGAGAGGTAGGCGTAATCCCGGGCAGGCTCACTGTGGCAGCATCGTACCGCGACGGCCAGAGCGGGGCAGCGGGCAACGATACCGACAACGCCACGACGCTCGGCGTGGTATATACCCCGATACAGAACGTACAACTCCAGCTTGATTCGACCTGGTACTCTGACGAGGGCGGTCCGACATCAGCCGCAGGCGATAACCTCACCACGCTGATGCTCTTCGCGTCGTTCTAAGTAAGACTTTATGCAATCAGGAGGGAGGGCCATGCGCCCTCCCTTTTTTATTGCCTGTGCTATACGGTTCTGGAATAATACGCTGATTGTCACTTTAAGGCCGAGTTCTGGCTCTATTCATCGGGTCCTGTTATCAAGAACCTGCCCATTAACGCCGCAATCCTCATCCTTATGACTACAGAGGAGGTGAGATGATGGATTACCCGATGGCTCAAGTACATCCACATACTTAGCTCGGTATTTCTCTTCAGCACAGGAGTGGGCAGCGCCTTTTATATATTCCGGGCTAACCAGAGTAGGGATGTGCCTCCGTGACTCTTTCTACTTAAACAGTCTTCAACTGTAAACGCTTTTCTCGACTAGGCCATTTCAGATGTACCTCTGAAATTGAGCCTGCTTACTGGCTTTCTCATTTCAGGAGGCGCCTTGAGGGAACCTGGATGAACCAGAAGTACTTTGCACACCGCTTGCGTATCCCGGTGACAGTTTCCACCTATCCCGTTTTTTCGTTTCGTCATCTCGCTTGATCGTTTCCACCGGAGTAGCGCGACGGTTTAGTATTTACTCCTTTGCAGTATTCGAGTCAACATGGTTTTTCTTTTTCCTCATCGATTCTCCCTTCAGATTGATTTTGTAAGCGTTATGTATGAGGCGGTCGAGGATGGCATCCGCTATCGTCGGATTCCCTATGACCTCGTGCCAGTGTTCGAGGGACAGCTGGCTGGCCACGATGGTGTAGCTTACCCCGTGACGGTCTTCGAGTATCTCAAGAAGATCCCTTCTTTCCTGGTCGTTCAAGGCGGACAGACCCCAGTCGTCTATTACAAGCAGCTGGATTCTCGCTATGGAGTTTATGAGCTTGCCTGATTGACCCTCCCTCGAAATTAAAGCCATTTGAAAGTAGAGGCTCCGGGTGGCCGACAGCGCCTTGTTAAGATAAATGCATTGATTCAGATAGTCTGCTTCTCCTGCCGAATCAAGATCATCTCCGAATTGCGCAGGGCAGGGCTTTAGCGATATAGGTGTATACCTAAGCTGAAGCACCCAGAAATCCTTTAATCACCTCTCCATTGTATTAATGGTTCTGTAATTCAACCTGTCCCATAGTACAGCTAGCCCTCTTACTTCTTGTGCATGTTACGCACATTTGATACATTGTGTAAAAATTGAATCTGTAATCCTCCGGAGCCTATGAGCCAATTCGGGATTATCACTGCATCAACGAATATGCAGCGGATACTCGATACTATTGAGGCTATCTCTACTACCTCGACGACCGTACTTATTACGGGAGAAACCGGCACAGGAAAAGAAATTATTGCCAAAGCAATTCATCAAAATAGCTCTCGGGCCAAAAAGCGATTTGTAGTTATAAACTGCGGTGCTATTCCATCCGGTTTGATGGAAAGTGAGCTGTTTGGGCATGAAAAAGGCTCTTTTACAGGAGCTAATCGGCAGGCAATTGGAAAATTAGAGCACGCTAATGGTGGAACCGTCTTTTTAGATGAACTCTCATCCCTTCCTTTGCCTCTTCAAGTAAAACTACTTCGAGTCATTCAAGAAAGAACAATTGAGCCTATTGGTTCGCTCATATCTTCGTATATTGACGTAAGATTCATAGCGGCTACAAATGTCAGCTTAGAAGATGAAGTCCAGAAAGGTAATTTTAGAGAGGATCTTTATTACAGGCTGAACGTCCTGCCCATTATAGTACCGCCGCTACGAGATAGACAAGAAGATATTCCTTTACTGATTCAACATTATTTAAATATTTATGCAAAAAAATGCAATAAGCAAATTTTAGGATTAACTGACAGAGCAATGGAATGTCTTCTTAATTATCCTTGGTTTGGCAATGTACGCGAATTGCAGAATTTGGCAGAAATGCTTGTCGTGTTATCCAGAGTTGATTCCAAAATTGATGTCGATCTCTTACCCCCTACTTTTTTAAAAAATAATCAGAGTAGAATTGGAATTACTTTCGATGAAGCTGTAAGGACATTTGAGAGGGATTATATTTTGAATGTTTTAAATGGGACGGGCTGGAATAGACTTCATGCGGCTAAGAAGCTTGGAATGCACCGGAATACTTTATTGAATAAAATGAAGGGACTCGGAATCCAAGAGACACATTAACGTCGATTAGTTTTCTGGCTCTTCGCCGTTTTATGTGGGTAGATTTTAACCCACGAGTCCTTTTTCAGCCTTATCTGGCGCGGCTTTTCTGCATTCAGGGCTCTTTGAAAACTTGACACGTTTAGCTTGAAGACGGTAAGGTCTTCGTCATGAAGACCAAGACCTCGTTCCAATCCCTCTATAGCCATCCCGGTTTTCGGGCTCTGGCTCGCTTCAAGAGCGGCGTCAAGGGAGACCAGAGAGCCCGCGTGGTGCAATTGCGGCGGCATCAAAAAAAACCGTTTGTTCCGTCTGTGGAAAGTCGTTTCGCCATTTCTACGACCGGCGCCAGCATAGGGTCAGAGATTTGGACGCCGGGGATACGCGCATATATCTGGACTTCGAATACCGCCGCGTTTCCTGTCCGGAGTGCGGCGTGAGACAGGAGCGCCTTGCATGGCTGTCAGATTCGCGGCGATTCACGCGGCGCTTTGCCCAAGCCGTGGGCCGACAGTGCCGGGAGCTGTCAGTTGACCGCGTGGCCGAGATGCACCAGCTGTCCTGGGGCCAGGTCCGCCGCCTGGAGGTCGCCTACATGGAAGCGCTCCTGGCCAAGCACCCGCCGGCCAAGCGGCTCCGGGCAATCGGGATCGACGAGGTATCCATCCGGAAAGGACACAGCTACGCTATCGTCGTAGCCGACCTCGACCGGCAACGGCCGATATGGATGAGTTCTTCGCCTGGCAGGGCCGAGGTGGAGATGGACCGGTTCTTCTACGAAATCGGCACTCAACGCTGCCGCGAGATTAAGCTCGCTGTCATGGACATGTGGAAGGCTTTTCGGAAGTCCACGATGCGCAACGCGCCGAATGCCAGAATCGTCTTCGACAAGTTCCACGTGCTCAGACACCTCTCCGATGCCCTGGACGAGGTCCGCCGTCAGGAATACAAACGTGTCAATGAGAAAGAGCGTAAGTTCATCAAAGGCCAGCGCTACACGCTCCTGTCGCACAGGGCGAACCTGGATACGGAAGGCCGACGGTCTTTGCAGCTGCTTCTTAAGGCCAACCGGAGACTGCACAAGGCATATCTGCTCAAGGAGTCCTTCGGTCAGCTATGGGATTACAACAACCCTGCCTGGGCCAGAAAGTTTTTCGACAACTGGAAGGCCCAGCTCAAATGGCAGCGCTTAGAGCCTTTCGAGAAATTCGCGGCCATGATTGAACGCCACTGGGACGGCATCGTCAGCTATTGCCATCCCGACAACAAAGTGTCCCTCGGTTTCATGGAGGGCCTTAATAACAAGATCCGGCTCATCCAGCGCCGGGCCTATGGCATCAAAGACCAACATTATTTGAAACTCAAAGTCCTGACTTCTTTTATCAAGGACCCTTAAAGCTAACAAAATTTACCCACAGGAAATGGTGAAGACCCATTTTTCTTTGGGGCAGGTTTGAAGAAAGACTCCGGTTGTATTTCTAAAAAATCGGCAATTCGCAAAAATTCTTTCAGCGTAAGCGGTATGGTCCCGTTCTCCTTGCGAACATAGGAAGTTCGGCTTAGCCTTATCTCAGCTGCTATTTCTGCTTGGGTATACCCTTTGCCTTTACGGATAAAAGCAATCTGATTAAGGATACTGTTCAGCATTTAAAGACGACAATTCCCGTATAGCTTGAAGAATTGCCCCCAAGGAGAGATGGTAATAGCGGGAGTTGGCAGTTCTTCTGATTTGGCAGGGAGCTCTTGATGTATCGTGATGATTTCGGGTTGTTTAATCTCGTTGGCTCAGGATATTTTCAAAGCTGTCAATCCATGAGCTCCCTGCCGCGAAACGCGATTATATACCCAAAAAAACAGATTGCAACTATTTTTTTAAAATTAACAAATTTTTACATTCAGTCTTCGGCTAGGCATTCTGGAGATCGTTCGGCATTATAATCAAAAAACCACGTGGATACTTCTCCTAATGGTCTCATTTTCTTCAGCCTCGTTTTTAATAGAGCCCGGAAATAAAAAGGGGGCACTTAAGTGCCCCCTGTGGATAACCGCCACAATTTTGCCGCAATCCGGTCTTGATTTGTGTTTGTTTTCGATTCAGGCCGGTTAAGGTTGCTTCTGCCGGATTCAGGTTAATTAGCTGGAATGCTTATGGAATTGGGTTTGATGGAGCCGGGGTGTTTTTCGATTCGGGCTTCCAGGAATCTTCCCGAACGCGGTGCTCCATAAAACAAATCTATGCCTTAACAAGTAGGTTCGATCGCATCATCACTCTAATCAACTTATTTATTTATTCAATAAAATCAAGGTGATTCGAAAAACAACCGTGTTAAAATATCTATTGAATCCTAGTGGCCTTTACAACTTAGACAACGGATTCCTTCAAATTAAGCCGCTGGCGTGATTGGATAAGCTTACTATCATACCATTTCATGTTTCGCCTAGGATCAATGAATTTGATTGGTCGATAAGCGCTCTCAAATTCCGTAATCTCCTCGTGTTGACAAAGACCGACAAAAATATCAGTCGAAGTGAATTTCAATACTCCACGAGCGTACGGAAATCGCCACTCCCTTTCCCATCGGAAATCGACAGTTCCCTCCTGATAAGGTGCTCCTGGAGGCTGCATTTTTTTACCAAAGACTGAAATTAATGGCAGAGGTTCGATTACACCTCCTCGGGAAGAAGGCATACAATATCACCTCTCAAAAATGGCGTGATTTGATTCGACCCTATGTGGCGGGTTTTAAGTGACCACTAAAGTGAGTAATTTGTGAGTTACTTTTTATCACAATTGGAAATTATTGGGAATAATAGTCAAGAATGGGCATGCTATCAAGAGATTTTTCGAGAAAGAAAAAGCGGTAGAACGCTGTATTTATGCGTTTCTACCGCTATTTTATTTGGCGCCCCCGAGACGATTCGAACGTCCGGCACACGGATTAGGAATCCGTTGCTCTATCCACCTGAGCTACGGGGGCTTTGAGGTAAATCTTTGCATTTTCAATCAAAATGCGCATGTTTGGCGCGCATCCGCTGCAGAATCAAAAGATTGTCTCAAAAAAAAACCTGCCTGTCAACCCAAAATTCTTGCATAAAAACTCAAAAAATCGGCTCAAAAGGCCTGAGGCCGGCAACTTGACTCGCCGTCTCCCGCAGCAAGACTTAGTAGAATGAGAAAGGGGGTATTCTGAATGGCTATCTCGTCACAGGTACTCGAAAGAGGCGAAAAGGAGCAACACCCGACAATGCCGCTCTTCGAAGGCAGATGGGAATAGGAATCGCTAAATCACCCTGTTCTTAGGCTCGCCCCTGGCAAACGCCGAGATGTTCTCGACAGTGGTATCGAGTATTCTCTGGACCGCCTCCCTTGTGTTGAATGCGCTGTGCGGGGTTATGATGACATTGCGCAGGCGCAGTAATATGTGCCCTGCCAGGAGCACGTCGAGGGGCTTTTTCTGGACTATCGAACGCAGCAGCTCCGCCTCTTCCCGGATGGTCGGCTCCTCCGGGAGGACGTCAAGCCCGACTGCCGCGACCTTGCCTGTCGTAATGGCCCGGAGTAGTGCCTGCACGTCGATGAGCGTGCCTCTCGCGGTATTTATTATGACCACACCGTCCTTCATCATCCCGAACTCCCTCTCGGAGAGGAAGTTGTGCGTCTCGGCTGTGGCAGGGATATGAAGCGTTATGATGTCTGACTTCCTCAAGACCTCTTCAAGTGAGACATACCTGAAGCCGTGATTCTTTGCAAGCTCCTCTTTCGGGAAAAGGTCATAGGCAAGGACCTCCATGTGGAAGCCTTTCGCTATGTCTATGACATACCTGCCGATGCTGCCGGTGCCGAGCACGCCGAGAGTCTTTCCGCGGAGATCGAAACCCCGCAAGCCCTGCAGGGAAAAATCGCCCCTTCGGGTGCGTTCGATGGCTTCTATCATGTTATGGCTGATCGTAAGCAGAAGGCCAAAGACGTGCTCAGCGACAGTGTTGTCGCCATATGTGGGCACATTCGATACGCTTATCCCGCGCTCCCTGCAGTATTCGATGTCGATGTGGTCAAAGCCTGTAGAACGGGTGGCGATAAGCTTGAGGTTCCGGAAGCGGCTCAGGGCTGCCCTGTCGAGTTCGGAGTAGATGAAGGTCGATATGACGTCCACGTCTGTATATGGCCCTGCGTTCCCGGCCGTAAGATGGTCGCTCAGAAACCTTATCTCATGGCCGGAATCGATCCTGTCAAAAGCCGCCCTCTCCCATTCCTCGACCTCGAAAACGGCCATTTTCATATCGTCCCCCGTATCTGTATGATTCTTGTGCCTGAGGACTGATATGTCAAGCCGCCGCGAATCGGCTCAGTGGAATACGGCTATCAACAGCGCGGCAAATACGGCCAGTAACCGGGCGGCAGCGATTACCAATTCTTTCATGCTACTCCGGATAACAGGCCCATAAGGGCCAGTGTTATAAGGACCGCCAGGTAAGTCAGGATATGGGCGATCAGTTCGAATATCAAGGACCTGCTCTTCAAGATGAGCGTTCTCCTGGAACAATCCTGCGGACTGAAAAAAACGCCGTTCTACGGCTCTACTGTTAATTTTAAGGATTTCAGATTAGAGGAGTATTAGAGAGGGTTTTGAGCGAAGAAATTACCTTGGCTTCTCAATACGCAAGTCTTTCATGCGGCGCCAGAGCGTGGTCCTGCTCATCTTGAGCATGCGGGCCGTCTCGTTGTACTTCCATTTGGTCTCGTGCAGGGATTTCAAGATCATCTCCCGTTCAAGGGATTTGAGCGGCTCATCGGTATTGAGCACGCGCTCGACGGCGGCCTTTGCCTGCAGGTCCTTGGGCAGGTGCTCAGGGCTTACGGTGTTGCCCTGGCAGCGCACGAACGCGTGCTCGATTATGTGCTCGAGCTCCCTGATGTTGCCGGGATATTCGTACTCCATCAGGAGTTCCATTGCGGCTGGCGAGATATGGCGGACCTCCATGGACATCTCGCGGTTGAACTTGTCTATGAAATGCCTTACGAGAAGCGGTATGTCGTCCTTGCGCTCACGGAGGGCCGGAAGGCGAATGGGGACGACTTTGAGCCTGTAGAAGAGGTCCTCCCTGAACGCACCCCTGTCCACGAGGGCTTTGAGGTCCTTGTTCGTGGCGGTTATTACCCTCACATCGACCTTGATGGTCTTGATGCCTCCTACCCTCTCGAACTCCCCCTCCTGCAGGACGCGCAGGAGCTTTACTTGTGTATGCGGAGTGATGTCGCCCACCTCGTCCAGGAAGAGCGTGCCTCCTCCAGCCAGCTCGAACCTTCCGGCCCTGTCGTTTATCGCGCCGGTGAATGCGCCTTTTACATGGCCGAAGAGCTCGCTTTCAAGAAGCCCTT